>Ga0268284_1001687_pt1 | contig 10846 bp, 7 predicted proteins | sample saktaG_14_FD_190137 | JGI IMG/M metagenome (GOLD analysis project Ga0268284, IMG submission 190137) | Saline water microbial communities from Sakinaw Lake, British Columbia, Canada - sak_2013_06_06_40m | ecosystem: Environmental > Aquatic > Non-marine Saline and Alkaline > Saline ... | reverse complement strand
GAGACGCTGTCCGGATAGAGGTAGGCGATCGAATAGAAGAGGATATGCGGGAAGGTTTCGTACCAGTACATGTGCCCGGCGGTACCGCCCACGCGGTTGAGGACTAATTTTTCTTTCGGGTTGTAATATTGACGCGTTGCTTCCACCCAATTGACAGGGCCTTTGCGTTTATCAATGCCGACCAGGCTCGCGCCGAGAATGGCCCCCAGGGCGGGAATGGCTTCATCAAAGCTTTGGGTCTCTCCGCTCGGGCCCACATACGAGGGCAGGGCCATGTTGGTGACGCCAGCGCGCTCATACCTTTTCACGAGCGGAAGGTATTGACCCTTCGCCTCCACGTTCATGGCCAGTTGATCAAAGCTGAGCGCGACGCGCCGCCAATCGCGCAGGTGATAGGTCTTCGGAATGTTGGGCATGCGTTCGACACACGGAATGGAGCGTTGTTCCGCGGCGCAAACGACTGTCGCGCACAGCATCGAATAAATAAGAAGAGCCTTCATGTGACAAGCCTTCCGAGTAATTCCGTTAAGGAAATCTGAGCTCCTGCGATCACCGAGTCAGCCGCTCCGTAATACAAGAAGAGCTGATCCCCCCGCAGGATATGGCCATTCGAAAAGATGACATTGCCAAAGAATCCTTCCCGCTCGTATACAGCCGTGGGCTCCAGGAGCGGCTCGTCCATCCGGGCAATGACCTGTCTCGGATTTTTAAGGTCGAGGAGCATGGCGCCCACGCAGTAGCGATTTTTTTCATTCGCGCCATGATACAGCACCAGCCAGCCCGCAACGGTCTTGATGGGCGCTGCACCGATGCCGATTCGCGCGCTGTCCCACTTGCCCGGGCGGCATTGCGCAATACAGGTATGCTCCCCCCAATGTTTCAGGTTCGGGGAGGTGCCGATCCACATATAATGGCCGCCCACGATCACGCCGCTGGGACGATGGATCGCCATATACTGTCCGTCAATCGGCTCTTCGAATAAGGCGCAATCCTTGTTCGACGGGGGGAGCACCATTCCATAGTTCTCGAAGCTTTTCCAATCCCGTGTTATGCGCATGCCAATCCCGTATCCGTCAGTGCAGACGGCTGAATAGGTCAGCACGAAACGTCCGTCATTCAATACGCTGACCCGGCAATCCTCAATGCCCAGGGTCTCGTTCCTGCCCATGCCGCGCAACGCCGGCAAGCCAGGATCCGTGAAATGGATGCCATCCGTGCTGCACAGAAGCCTCAGATGGGACAGGGTTGTCAAGTAGCCGACCCCGTCATATTTGATTTCGCGCGGATCATGGCAATCGAGCTTGGGATCAGACGTGTCAAACGTGAGCACCGTCACCTCGCCCTCCTTCAGGATCGGAAAACTCACAGAGCCGGGTTTTTGCACAGGGCGTTCCGCCACGCGAGCCAGCAGCCAGATTTTTCCCTCGAACTGGAAGGCCCCGGGATTGAACACGCAGGTGATCTCCAGGTCAGGGGCGCTCGGCTTGAGCATGGAAGGGGTCACCAACGGGTTCTCGTCAAAGCGTTTTACAAGGGTCTGCATGTTGTTTTCTTTCATCGAGTTTCCTTCGAATCTCCTCAGACTTCGCACGGGTGATCGGATACAATCTGAAGGCTGCGAAGGCCAGCAGGACGCCGGTTAACTGCATGCCAATCATCAGATACTTCATGCGCACCAGCAGCGTTTCTGTGGGTGCGACAGCGCTGTCGGCATAACCGACGCACCAGGGCAGAAAGCCGCCGACCAGCACGATCAGGATTTGCATGAGCTTGCCGACAAAGCTGTTGACCGCACTGTAAGCGCCTTCGCGGCGCAAGCCTGTGCGCAACTCGTCTTCGTCGCATACGTCGGCGGTCATGGAGCCGATCATCAGGGAGATCAGCGGCATGCCGAGTCCGGAAATAATCCAGGCGACCACATTGAGCCACGGATAGTGCGGGGTCAGGGCCCAGGGCATGATCGCGATGCTCAGCACGACCAGTCCGAAGCCGACCATGCCGCCTTCGCGTTTGCCGAGCCGCGTGGAGATCCAGACGCCCAGCGCATTCGAGGCGATCTGCGTCAGGAAGGCGATGGTCCCGCCATACGCCGTGATGTGAGCCGCCATGCCTTTGTCCGCTTGGCAGACATAATACAGAAAGACGAGCCAGCCCATCGGGCCTGTAATGGCCAAGGCCAGCGCCAACGTTTGCGTCGCGGCCTGCAAGAGTAAGAACGGTTTGTTGCTCAGCGTCAAGGCCAGCGCCTGCAGTACGGGCGTCGCTGGCTGTTTCTTGCGCAGGGTCTCTTCGCGGCACCCCAGCACGGTCATGAGGGCGCCGCCGATCATGAGCACGCCGACCAGCAGGCTGAGCACGCGGACGCCTTGCACTTCGTTCGGGAAGAGCGACCACGTGCAGAACTTGTAGAACCAGGCGACGCTCAAGGCGCCGCAGGCGGTCAGATAGCCCTTCCACGCAAAGACCCGCGTGCGTTCGTCGTAATCCGTGGTGAGCTCATAACCCAATGCTCCGTACGGGACGGAAAACATGGAGTAAAAGACCGTAAAGGCGGAAATCATGAGGGCGAGGTAAGTAAACTGTAGCGCAGGGCTTCCCGGCGGCAAGCACCACAGCAGGGGCAACATCACCGCGCCGGCGAGTCCGCCGATCAAGATGAAGGGCTTGCGTCGTCCCCACTTCAGGGCGGCATTATCCGACCAGGAGCCGAACAGCGGATCCGTGATTGCGCCCAGCACCTTGGGGATGGCCAGGGCGAAGCCGAGCAAGCGGATATCCATGCCCATGCCAGTCACATAAATTTGCGTGGCCAGGCTGAGCAACACGTTTAAGAAAAAGAAATCCGTCAGCCCGCCAGAGGCGTAGGCAATCTTGGTGATGAGCGGCAAACGCGTTATTGGGGAGTCTTTCATCGCACTTCAAAACTTAAGAATGGGTCAGGGATGGTGATCCATCCTGCTTCGGCATCGCTTAAGCCAGCATAGAGTGTAGCAGATCCGTCGCCATTACGCACGAGTCCACCGCTAAAAATGACATCTACGAGGTCTGGACGCTTGGTTGCGCCTGCTGGGAAATCGGAGCGCTGTCCGATGATTTGCGGCGGAGTGGCCGTGCCGGTCGCGGGATCGACGCAGAAGACCATCGGGTAATAGTGGCGGTGTTCCTGCGCATCGAAATAGGCGATATGACCGAGGACGCCCAGTTTTCCATTTCTCAACAGGTGGGCCTCATTCGCGCCGCCCCATTCGGACGGCAGGAAGTGGTGGGAAAAGAGCGGCGCATCTTCCATCGCCTGGGCCGTGATCTCCTCCAGCGTGCTCACCACCAGCCAGCCAATGGTGCCGCGTCCGCCCTTCTCGCCCTGCGGCCGCGTCAACACAGCGATACGTCCGTCCGCAAGTTGTTTCAACCGAATGTCCTTCATCTTGTCCGGCCCTGTGAAGAAGAGCTTCAGCTCGCGTAATGTCTTGCCGCGATAAAACTCCATCCGCCAGATGTTCTCGCCGCTCGGCAGGGCAATCGGATAGCGCACCCCGCCTACAATCAACTCACCATTGATAAAGGCGATGCAGGGATCTTGCAGATGTTCCAACACCGGCGCATCAGGAATAGGATACCACGTTGCCGGTTTTTCGGTGTCGCCTAACGCGGGAGATGAGGGGGGATGAGGCTCAAAGAAGACGCTCTCGGAATGTTCAGTGTCCCGGCTTTCGACGCGGCCGGCGATGATGTGTTGCCCCTTTAATTCAAAGGGCGCTGCGATGTTGTAGACATCGCGGGTTCCAACGCCAGCAAAGGTTAATTTGCCCGAGGCGGTTGGAGCGGCGGTCTTTTGGCTTAATAAAGCCTTACAATTGAGAGGCTCTGACGGGTGATTCATGTGTGTGACTATAACAGCTTCTCTGAAACGTGTCGTATGATTTAAGACAGTATCATATTTCATACATCACTCGTGGGTTGTTTCTGATATACTGTAACCCAAGCGAGGTGGCAGATATGATCAAAAAATGGGATGAGATGCCAGGCCCGTGGGCTTTATCGACCGGGCAAATTGGTTATGAGCGAGAAGCGTATGAGGGGGCAACGCAGTTGTTACCTGAGTTGGCCATCTTCGGGTGGTTACACTTTCACAACTCATTACCCGGGGCGCTTAAGCGGGATGCGCATCGGGGAGAGTACGAAGTTCACTATTTCCGTCGGGGCCACTTGCGCTGGTGGGTCGAGGAGGATAACTATGAACTCAACCCGCACAGTCTGCTCATCGTCCGCCCCGGCGAGATGCACGGCGGCGAGAACAATACGATACAGCCCTGTGAGCATTACTGGTTACGGTTCACCTTTCCGAAGAAAGATCCGCTGCCGGGTCTTTCCCTGGCGGAGACCCTCCGCTTCAAAAAGGAGTTTGAGCAACTCAGCCATCGCCTGATAATGGCTTCACAAGACGTCAATCAGTTTTTCGAATATCTGCTTCACGAGCATCGCCGGCGTGAGATGCCGGATGCGCAGCAGATGGCGAGGCTTATGTTCCACGCGCTGCTCATTGCCATCCTGCGGGATCACCAGCAGTTTGCCGTTGCCACTAAGCAGAAACCCATGCTCACGTGGCGCATTCGAAAGGTGCAAGAGTTGATCAAGGAGCGCCTGGATCAGCAGGATTTGGATATTGAGCAGATCGCCGGGGTCTTGAAAATTTCAGCCTCAGGACTCCGCACCCGGTTTAAAAGTGAGACACAGGAGACGATGCATGAGTACTGGATCCGTCAGCGCATTGAACAGGCGAAGATGCTATTGAGGCAGACCGATCAAAGCATTATTGACATTGCGATGCAGCTTGGCTTTGCCTCCAGTCAGTATTTTTCGACGGTCTTCAGGAAGCACGTCGGTATCATGCCCACTGAATACCGCAAGCTTGAGCTCTGAAGCCTAATGACAAGCTTCTGTCATTTAGGCCGGACGCGGCGGGTGGCAATGGCTTCGAGGGGATTCTCAGGCCAGTAGTGTTTCGGATAACGTCCCCGGAGATCTTTGCGGACGAAGGCATATCCTGTTGACCAGAAGCTTTCTAAGTCCTTTGTTACTTGCACAGGCCGCTGTGCTGGCGAGAGCAGGTGCATCACAATCGGTATGCGTCCGCCCGCGACTTTCGGCGTTTTCATCATGCCGAAGACCTCTTGGATGCGCACCTCCATGTGCGGTTCGTCAGTGTCGTAGCGTATCGGGATATTTGAGCCGCTTGGAACTTGGATATGTGTTGGGGCAAGTTCATCGAGTAGGCGTCGTGAACAGGTACAGATATCAAGTCTGTTTAAAAGGATTTCGGTGAGGCGCAGGTTTTGAACATGCGTCCAGCGTGTGACGCCCTCGCAAGCGGAGCCGAGCCAGCTTTCAAGATCGGACAGTAAAGCTTCGTTTGAAAAATCCGGCCAGCTTTGATCAGGAAGTGTTCGGTGCAGGAATGTCACACGCGCTTGCAGTGCGCGTGATGCGGATGACCAGGGAAGCTGGTCAATGCCTTTTTGCCGTATGCCGTCGTATAGGGCTTCGCGAACAGCCTTGGGATCTGGATTGGATTGTCCTCCATCGCGGATACTGATCGCGCCGAAACAGATGCGGTTGATGGCTTGTACGGATTCGGTCCTCTTGTCCCAGGAGAGCAGAGCTTTACTCTCGTATTCAGCGCTGAAATGGTCATCGAGCTCTTCACGGGTTAAAGGAGCCGCAAGGCGTATCTTGGCATCGGTCGTATCATCTTGGAGGTCAGCGGCCACGAGCCACTCTTCGCGAGCAAGGGCATCTGAGGTGTCGATGACAGCGCCGCGGCCGCTCCGGAGCAGATAGGAACCGGTCGTGTCACGGCGACGTCCAATGCGGTCTGGGAAGGCGTACGCCAGCAGCAGGCCTTCGGTACAGGAAGCACGGTCATGTTCAGGATAGGCGCGTCCCCAGCGACGTGCGAGTTCACGTACACGCTGCGTGAAGCCATCATTGGTTTGCAAGGAGTCTAAAAGTCGTCGGGCGTCCGTCTCGTAACGTCGGGATGAATCAGCCGTGGCCTCTGTGAGTGTTGCGGCGAGAAGACACGCGTGTTGTGCGCAACCCGCTTCAGCAGCTTCAAAGATCATGTGCGCGAGGCGGGGATGGAGCGGCAGCTTGACCATCACCCGTCCGCGCTGGGTGATCGTGGGTGCAGGGGATAGGGGGGCTGGTGACGCAGGAGAAGCGAGAGCACCCAGCTCGACGAGGAGTGTCGTGGCCTGACGCCAAGAGGCTTCCGGTGGCGGTGTCAGCCAAGGGAGTCCATCACGCGCAGACGTGCCCCATTCAGCGGATTGCAGAACAACGGGTGCGAGGTCTGCGTCAAAAATTTCAGGGAGGGCTTCAGGAGCGAGCTGCTGGTCGGTTACGTCATCCCAGAGCCGATAGCAAACGCCTGGGCAGAGACGCCCGGCGCGTCCACGCCGCTGGTCTGCGCGGTCGCGGGTGATGCGTAACGTTTCAAGTCGCGACATGCCATAGCGCGGGGAAAAGCGCGGAACGCGCATCCAGCCAGTATCAATGACGACACGGATACCTTCAATGGTGATCGAAGACTCTGCGATGGAGGTTGCGAGCACCACTTTTCGCATTCCGTGCGCAGGTGGAAGCACGGCATCGTCTTGCTCCTCGCGTGAGAGCGCGGCATAAAGCGGATGCAAAGAGACATTGCTCGGAAGCTTCGCCTCGCGCAAGCGTTCAAGGGTGCGGCGGATTTCGCCTTCACCCGGCAGGAAAACAAGGATGCTGCCCTCATCATCCTGCACTGCGCGGCAGACGGCATCTGCGGCCACGGCTGGCATGGGGGCGGTGGGCGTGCGCTTGAGAAGGCGCGTTTCAACAGGGAACATGCGTGCTTCCGCTGTATGGATGTCGGTGTTTCCGAGATGCGTGGCGATAGGGCCCGGCTGCAGTGTCGCGGACATGACAACGATACGAAGATCAGGACGAAGTGCGCGATGGCAATCCAGGGCCAAGGCAAGGCCTGTATCAGCAGCAAGGCTGCGTTCATGAAATTCATCAAAGATAATGAGGCCAACATCCGCGAGTTCAGGGTCATTGAGCAGACGCTGGGTGAGGAGCCCCTCGGTTAGAATCTCAATACGTGTATGGGGGCCGCAGCACCGATCCAGGCGAATATGATATCCGATGGTGTCGCCGACAGCCTCCCGGCGTTGCCGGGCCATGTAGGCCGCAGCGCTGCGTGCGGCAAGACGGCGGGGTTCCAGCATGAGAATCTTCTTGTCCTGAAGCCATGGTGCATCGAGCAGATATGGGGCTACACGTGTCGTCTTTCCTGACCCCGGCGGAGATTGAAGCACAACCGCACGATTGGCGGAAAGCGAAGCGGCTATAGTAGGAAGGAGGGTATCAACGGGAAAGATCATTGACCTTCTTCGCGGAATGGACCATGCTTGCGGACATCTTTCATGGGGATGGTCTGCGTCACGCCAGGCGCCGTCTCAATCTTGATCCCCTCATCGTTTATATACTCCAGAACCCCCTTGTAATAGGAGCGCGACGTGGTGACCTCGTAGTTGGGGATAAACTGCCGGACCAGCTTGAATTGCGGAGCAATGGTCTGGTCGCGGGTGATGGTGATCGGACGTTTTTGGGGTGCATAGCCTTTGCGTGTGACTTCAAGTATATGTTCGCCCTCAAGGATGTCCTCAATGGCTAAGGGGTCAGAGAATGCGGTTGTATCTGCTTTTTTCGAACGGGTGACATCGACTTTCACACCATCCAAAAGGACGGTTGCAAAAGCCGGCGCGGTGACAACTTCGATACGACCTGTGATTTTGGTCATGCGGAATTCTTCGGTGAGCGAGGCGCCTTTTTCAACGACGACATCCCGTGCATTGGGTTCACAGCCGGGACGTTCCACCCGGATGCGATAGGTGCCCGGCGGAGCCTTTTCAAAGGCGAAAGGAGTTGTACTCTTGAATTCGTCATTGATATAGATGCGCGCACCCGTCGGAATGGAGACGATTTGTATCGTTCCGGGAAGGGGTTTCATGGCCAGATTGATTTTCTGTACTTCCCCTGCGGCCAAGGAGACTTGCCGTGCATGGGGTTCATAGCCCTCGGCTTTGATCTCAATGTTCACGCTCCCCTCGGGGATGCGTTCAATGAGGGTCGGTGTCTTGCCGCGTGAAATGCCGTTGATAAACACTTCGGCATCCGCAGGGTCGGTCTCGATATTCAGTGTGCCGGAGGCTGACATGAGGTCAACTTCAAGTTTGATAGGGGTCCGATCCTCGATCACGAGATCCACGTTCTTATTTTGGAATCCAGGCAACGAAAGGGTCAGCCGATGGGTGCCGGGATTGAGTGTCGTCAACAACATTGGTGTCTGGCCCAGCGAGGCATTGTTATAGGAGATTTCAGCGCCTTCTGGCTTGGAGGTTACCAGTGCGAGTCCGGTGACAGGTTCAAGGGTGAAGGCGCGCACGAGGGTCATCCCCTTCTTGACAGTCACGGGTTCGATGATGGGACGGAACCCTGGCTTTTCGATGTGAAGCAGATGGAGCCCCGGCACGATATTTGTCAGCGCTTGAGGGGTGGATCCCATTTTTTTATGGTCGATGCTGATTTCGGCGTCTGGGGGTGTGGACGATAGGTCAAGCTGTGTCACGGGAAGAGGTTTTCGTGCTGCCTGTACGACAGTTGCAAGAAAAATTAAAACGAAACCGAGGGTGTGTTTTAGGGTCATTGCTTTTAAATGTCCGGGGTGAAGTGTTTGAAGGGCGTATAAAAAAAGCTAGTGTTTCTTGATTCGTTTTTCAACATCAAGCAATTTGCGTGCAGCGATCTGGTGGACCTCGTCAGACCGGCTTGGAATCAGTTCGCAAATGATCTTGAGTTCCTTTGCGGCGGTTGGCCAGTCTGCAAGGTTAATTGCACGGTCCGCTCGGAAATTCTGTTCCTGTAACTGCTGGGTTAAGTCAGCCTTGGCGGCTTCGAGGTTTTCGTTGATTGCGTCATAGAAGGTCGGCTTCGGATTGACGGTATCCAGATAGAAAAGGGCTTCTTGAAAACACCGAATCGCATCGGAACGATTGCTAAAACGGACATCACGTTCCGCATAATGCTTCTTAGCAAGTTCGAAAGAGCTTTGAGCAAGCTCAGTGAGTTTTTCCGTTGAGAACTGGATAGCCCAGATGCCCAGTTCGTTTTTGCTAAACGTTTCAAGTCTTTCACGCATGGCGCGAAACGCTTCGGGTTCTTCTGAACGGTTCAGAATATGGCAGGTATGCACTTTCTTGCCAATCGCTGCGACCAAGGTGTATTCGCTTATCGTGTTTGCATTGGCTGCCACTCCACTATATTCTTTCTCAAGGGCGAAGAATCCGCTTCCCATGATACTGCGGGAGAGGTCGAGCAGAATGTCGGGCTCGACCTTCTTTTCCTTGAGGATATGACGATTGCCTCCTGCGAGATCGTCGATTTTTACAGTCAGCATGCCCTCGGCAGTCAGGGAAAGTTCGTACCGGAAGATGTTGGCTGCGGACGCATCGACTTTTTCATAAAAGACAAGCATTGCGCTGTCTTGTTCGGGAACAAGGGACTTAATTTTGGGTTTTGATTTATCGGTGTCTAGTGTGAAGATGAACCAAATACAGGTCACGAAAATGAGCAAGGCCGTGAAGCCCCACAGGATCGGGCGCAGGATATTTTTGGGTTGTAGAGTCGCGGACGAGTCCGGCTCGTCAAACCCCAGGTCAATCAGCACATCGCCAGCGACAGGAGGGGGGGGCGCAGAGGCGGCGGGCTCAGACGAAGGAAGGGGCGCAGAGGCGGAGAGGGTCACGCGGATGATCGAATCGCCAATCGTAATGATGTCGCCGGGATTGAGTTTCTGTTCGGTGACGGGTTTGTCGTTGACGAACGTTTCGTTTGCGCTTTGGTGATCCTTAAGCCACAACTCGACCCCTTTTAGGGCAAACGTGCAGTGCACACGTGAAAGTCCGGGGTCAGCAAGAGTTATGTCGCATTGCGAGGAACGGCCCAGTGTCGTTGTTTCATTCGTAATGGGGAGTTGGGCGCCGCTGCGAAGACCTTGCTCGAAAATCAAAATATAATTAGACATAACGTTTAATCCAGGATGAAGGGCATGAATGCCTAGAAAAGTTGTTTGATTGTATCACGTAGAATGGGCCCCAGCAGGATGACAAAGACAGCAGGGAAGATAAACAACATGAGCGGCCCGAGCATTTTGACGGGAGCTTCATTGGCGAGTTTCTCTGCCCGGTCAAAACGGCGAGAACGCATCTGATCGGACTGGATACGTAGAATGGCGCCAATGCTGACGCCCAGTTCATCTGCCTGGATCAGTGAATTTGTCACGGAGCGAAGCTCGGATAAGTCAACGCGCACGGCCATGTTTTTTAAGGCAACTCGACGCGGGAGTCCGATTTGAATTTCGCGGGTCATGCGAATGAGTTCTTCATTGAGCGCATCGAGTTTTCGGCGGTCGCAATTCCGTTGCAGTGCGCTCATAAAATCCATTCCTGCCTCGACAGAGAGCGTCAACAGATCCAGCACGAACGGCAGGGCTCTCTGGATCGAAAGATGACGGAGCTTGAGTACGCGATTGAGCCAAAAAATGGGATAGGCGTAAAAAATGATAATGCCAATGACAAAGAGGAGGATGAAATTGTTCCCCATCACACCAGGCAGTACTTGGTTGAAGAGGCTGAGTAAGCCGAACCAGATGACGCCACAGACACAGGGCATCATGAATTTGATCGCCAGGAACTCCGTACCGGTTATCAAGCCTTCAAAACCTGCTGCAGTGAGTTTTTTTTCGGCA
>Ga0268284_1001685_pt1 | contig 10850 bp, 4 predicted proteins | sample saktaG_14_FD_190137 | JGI IMG/M metagenome (GOLD analysis project Ga0268284, IMG submission 190137) | Saline water microbial communities from Sakinaw Lake, British Columbia, Canada - sak_2013_06_06_40m | ecosystem: Environmental > Aquatic > Non-marine Saline and Alkaline > Saline ... | reverse complement strand
CGCAGTAACGGCCCTCCTTCCTGTTGATACTTATGTTCGGGAGGATATCCAAGCGCCTGACAAAAATCCTCTTGATGGATACGCCTGACAAAACCGTCAGCCGTTAATGACCGGTCATAGCGCTGCACGAGAATGCAAGGCTTATCGCCAACCTGAAGCAGTGACGTGTCAGGAACATTCAGCCCGATCGCGCGTGCCAGTTTCATGCAGAGCCATTCGGTGACAGCCAGGCCAGGGAAGCGGTCCGGTTCCGGCTTGATGATATGCGTGCTGGGTGTATTGCCGAGCGGCAGTGCAATCTTTTTGCCCTCTACTGTGACCGCGATCTTATCCTGTGCCCCCGCAAGCGACAATCGCAAACCTTTTTCGCCTGCCAACAGCGGGCGACGCGGCAGTTCGGAAATGATTTTTTCGAGTTCGCTGGAATTGAGTTTGCGCAAAAGTTTCTCGTTAAATTTGGGTGGAAGAACCCCTTCGGGTAGGAGACTTACGGCTCCGGCGCATTCGCCGCCGATACGTTCCAGCATGGCAAAATCATTTTGGTTACTGATGCCGAGCACTTCAGCAATCCGTCGACGAGGCCCCTCCTCCGGAAGAATACCCGCAAAGAAAGAACGGGCCTGCTTCCCTTTGAACATGACGTTCTCTAACGGAAGTGACCGTGACAACGGCATCGCATCCTTTCGTGCAAGCCACTCAGGACGATAGGTGAATTGCATCAAGCCACTGGCATTCTGTGTCAGATCCCCTACAGGCTCATTATTCAGATAAACCATTAATCGTTTCATGCGTGAACCCCTAGCGTCCTAGATGCGACATCGACTGTCATCCCTAGTGCGTGCAACACCTGCAGCGTCTTATTGAGTTGGCAGGTCGGCTTCCCTTTTTCCAAATCGACGATGAAACGGATGCCCGTGTCACACGTCATCGCCAGATCCTTCTGAGTGATCTTCAGTGATTTCCGACGTATCCTGATTTCGGAACCTAAGTGTTTGGGTGTTTTGATTTTCATGTGTTACCGTTCGGTAATATTTCATAATATTTTTACGAAGTCAACCTGAAAGTTACCGCTCGGGAACTAATTTGTCGCGACATCGCCCCTCTGTCACAGTTTATAAACGATGACAGGGTGTAAATCGCGTTACGGGGCTCGGAGGTGCACCCGCATCAACAAGGTCAATAAAATCAATAGGGGCGTCTCACAGACTGGAATCCGGATGAGCGCCCATGCGCAAGGTTACAGGACCGAGCAGGCCGGATTCTTGGATGTCGCCATAGCTGTTGTTGATGAGGTTGGCGACCCGGACGCGAAGTTCATTCTTGCCGGGGCGGAGCGCCTTGCTCACATCAAAGACGTACGGGCCCCAGAGTTTGGCTCCCGCAGGCTTTCCGTTGACCCACACTTCTGCCGCATGACACACCTTGCCCAGATCGAGACACATCCGCTTCTCAACCTTGTCCACCTGAAGCGTTATGGCGTAGTCCATCAGCCCGCTGAATTTTTCAGGCGCCCACGCTTTCCAGTCTTCAAGCTGTTTTTCCACGCCCGCCGTAAACTCCGCTGAGGGTGTGGAGGGAAACTCCATGGTCGGCTGGACAGTGGCGTCGAAGGAGACTTTCCACGGTCCTGTCACAGTAACAACGTCCGTCATGTCGGACTTCGCTGGGATGGCTTTGGCAGACGACGCGGGATCGATGACCAGCCAGTAGGCTTCCAACGGCTTGAAGCTGAGTTTGATGGCGCTGTCCCCCTTCACGTCTGTCGAGGCGACCGGACGGATTTCACCGGTCTCGCAATCCCAGAGGGATGCCCTACCCTTTACGCCACTGATCTTAATTTCACATTCCTGCTTCTGCTCGGCATTGTTCACCAGCCAGAAGAAGTCTTTGCCCTCAATGTGCCGACGGTGCTGGAGCATCTTGAATGCGCCTGCTGTGAAGCTGACCGGACTCTCAAGCCCAAGCGCAGGCTTGGCCAGCGCGGACTTCAGCCCGTCCGCACAGGACGAAAAGGTCGGTGATGCTTTCAGGGTCTCCATGAGTTCCTTCATCTTCGGATCGTTCAGCCCGTTGTCTGCTGAAGCCCCTGGCAGTGCGCCCACCGAATAGACCCGGCCACCGGCCTTGGCGAAAGCCACCATCTTCTGGGCTGTGTCCAATGTCAAGATATCCAGTGACGGAAGAACCAGCGTGCGGAACGAAAGCGGTCCCCTGACCAGCGTTCCGTCTTTGATTTCCATCTGCTTCAGGTAATACCGATCACCGACCAGAAACTCGACCCGCGCATCCGTGAGGTCGTTCATGGCGTCCGTATACACCTTGTTGATCTGATGGTACCGGCTCCCGTCTATCCGCCCCTCGAGAATGTCCCATATCTTCACATCCAGCATGCCGGCGTGGACATTCATCCAGACGGATTCCATCGGATTGTAGACGAGCACATCGGGCACGGCATGACCCATCGAGTTGACATAACTGGCGCGGCGGGTGAAGTCTGTCCAGAGGTGCATATAGGGGAACATCGGATTTTCCGAATACCAGTCCGGCGGCCACGGATTACCCGTCAGTTTGCGACTTGTAAACACGCCATGCGGAATGACATGGCTCATGCCCCACGCTGTGACGGCATTGACGGCTTGCTTCAGGAACGTAGGCGTGAAGTTACTCCAAGGAAGGCTCTTGCCTGCACCATTGCCTTCGGAGCCGAAAGCTCCGGCGCCCATCAACTCGGTCGCGGCGCGTGTATTTTGAAATTCGGCCACTGACACGATTTCCTTGAAATCATGGACCTGCAAGGCTTTCTTGCCCAGGCAGTCCTGAGCGGGCATGGTCAGCGCCCGCAAAATCTTCATGTGATCGCCAACGGTATGGACTTGCATCGATACGCCTTCTTCCCACACGTGCGCAGTCGTGTACATGCCGCGTTGCTCATGCCAGTCCGTGATTTCCTGAAAGGTCGCCGCATACAAGTCAGAGACCAGATCAAACCATTCCCAGCGGATCTTCGCATAAAGCCCTTCGACATCCGTGTTCACCATCAAGGGCAGCGCGAGTCGGATGTCACGTCCGTGACGCTCCTTGAAGCGGCTGTCTAGCGTATCGGACCATGCGAGCTGTCGACCATAATCGCCTTCATGGTCGATAAAATCGCCAGGGATTGATTTGCCCAGTTTGTCGCCCATGCGCTGAGCATACGGCTCGAGGGCGATTTTGATAAACGCCTTGGCGAGACGCGCGTCGATGGCATTGACTGCTCCGCCGTCCACGCCGCTCTTGAAATACTTGTTGAATGCATAAACCCGCCACGACCCTTCCGCAGGCGCTTTCCAGACAAAGGGCTCGCCGGCTCCGATGACCTTCAGTGTTGCGCTACGAATCACCGCCGTCTCATTCGTTCCGGGCGTGGCGACTTGCGCCGCGACCGCAAAGTACGAGGCCGGCACCTGCACGTCTGCCCCGCCTGCAGCATCGATCAATTGCCAGTTCAACGATTCCGCCTTCAGTTCAGGATGCTCCTTGAGTACCCGTCCATGCGCCTGAAAGCTGGGCCACCAGTACTCGTCACAATATCCGAGATAGCATTTCTTTTTTTCCGCCTCGCTCAGCGCCGCACCAAAGGCGCTAAACCAAGCGTCCCCCAACCACTCATTCGCAGGCAAGTCTGGAAGACCAACCATTGAACTGCGTCCATGCGCATAGCCAGGATTGAACCCTTGGGAAGCAAGCACCCGCGACATCTCCGCCATCTTCTCTGTCTTGAGCGGCTCATCCCAGAACCAGAAAATAAAGGGCGCATAGATCATGTCCGGGCTGACAAAATCCTTCTTCAAGTCGCCCCATGCGACGGAGCGCCGCTCGCCCCAGTTCGAAGGATGTTTCGTCTCCGCCAGTGAACACATCGACACCATCACCAGTACACACAACAGGCCTAAGCGATTTCTCGTTTTTTTCATTTGATTGTCTTTCCCATAGAATTTGGGGTTCATGTTTTTTACTCGATGGGCACACCAGCAAACGTGAGTGCAGCGATGCCGTTGGCGCCATAGATCAGATTTGTCTTATTCCCGTCAAAGTGCTGACTCAGCACATAATCAATCGTCTTGTTCGTCGAGACACCATCCAGTTGCAGGATAATGGTGTTCCCCTCTGCTTTGCCGGAAACAATCTTACCCGCTGTTCTGTCGAGATACAGGTTTCCCTTCACAGAATCGCCCCATATTACCGGCTGACCAAACACCATCTCAATTTTATCGTGGCTAGCGCTGGTGAAACGGGCTTTCTTCAGGTCAGGTGCTGTCACCTCTGCCAGCACGCCGTAATTGTCCCGCTCGACCAGCGGTGTTATCAGCGCTGCGAGTGCAGCATAGCCGATGACTGTAGAGGGCCGCCACGCTTCGATTGCCGATGTTGGATAGGGATGCCACGCGCCGACGTCGAAGCCCGGACAGCCCACGGTGGACATGACTTCCATGTTCGAGTAGAGGCGGGGCAGTGTCCGTTGCGCTTCTCGCACTAAATCGCTAGACGCTGACATAATGTTGCCGCCACTGGGCCAGACCTGAAAGATATAATAATGCTGGATATTGGGCATGTCTTTCTTCCAGTCCATCGAAATATCCACAAAGAACTGTTGATAGGACTTGTAATTATAATCACCCGTCGGTGCCCCGGAACCCTGATCCGCTTCGCCCTGGTGCCACAGCACGCCACGGATACCGTGCGTCAGTTTGGCCTCAGTCACGCGCGACAACAGGTTCCCATAGATGTTGTACGGATTTGAATAGGGCCCGCCGGTTGTGTCGAAATGGTTGGTCGGATTCGCCAGATGCTGACATACCATGGTCCCGCCGACAGCGTCGTTAATCATGCAGATGGGCATCTTGTGTCTCGCCACCAGGTTGCTGGACAGCAACACACCCCAGGCACCGATCCGGTGATCACCGCCTGAGGCTTTTGCGTTACCCCAGCCGCCGGATGAACCGCCGCCCATGGTGCCAAAGCAGCGAATCCATTCGCTCGAATATTTCACAGTGCCGTCATCCGCAACTGCATTGGACTGGCCATCAATGATGTAGGCATCCCCGCAGACAAGATTTGTGACAGTCTGGATCATCGTCTCAGCAGTCCCGGTCTTTGTCCCGAATTCGACCTTGTATTTGATGAGCCCGGGTCTGAGTTTCATCGTGAAGGCATAAGACTTATCCGCAGCCGGCTTTTGGGTTTCAGTTTTAATCAGTTTGTCGTCGGCATAGAGCTTCAGAAACACCGAGTCCGCAGCCTGATTCAGTGTGCCGTTGTAAACCAGCGTACCTTCATTCTTGTCATCGCGGGCATAGAACTGATTCTCCACAGGCTTCTCGTCCTTGCCAGGCGTGCGGACTACCCAGGCTTCGTTCTTGGGCTCCTGCACCGTAATCAGGGTCGCGTTGGTGATTGGCGCCCCGCCGTTATCCAGGACGAGCGTCACGTTCATCGGTCCGCTACCCTGCGCGCGCAGTAGTTTCAATGTCCCTGGGGTAATCTCCTTACTCACGGCTATGCCCTCAACGCTCCAGGCGTAATTCAGGTTGGTAACGCCCTTGTCCTGCAAGGCACGCCAGTTGGAAATGTCCGGTACCACATTCATTGCCGTCCGTCCATCCCATTTTTTAGTTGAGGGCTTCAGCGTGAACACCGGATCAGAAAGAGTTTCCTGAACCTGAACAGGAATGTCTTTGGTTTTAACTTCGTTTGGATAGACAGCATTGAGCCGGATCACAAAAGACTGATCACCCACTACGCGACCGGCGGCATAGTCGAACGTGAACTGATCCACAGCCAGCAGCGTTTCCCGGCTACCATCCATGCGAACCCAGTAGAGTTTCTGGGCGCCGCCGGCTTTCGCGGTCAGCTTCACAACCGCGCCTTCCTTCATCTTCACGCTGGACGGTGACACCGAAAAATCGGCGCCTTTCTGAATCGGGGGACCCACAAGCGTCTGGAAAGCCTTCTGGTTCTCGTAGGCCAGCCGCATCCAGTCTGCTGAACGCGCCACGCTGGAAACACGGACCTCATCAATATCGCCGGCAAACGTAAGGCCTCCGGGACTGCCGCCGATTCTCATGTAGATATTCGTATACATCGACATCAGGCCGCCTTTGTTACTGCCCTCGAGCTTGCCATCCACAAAAATCTTGCTCATCCTGTCCTCGTAGGTCGCGGCGACATGATACCATTGCTTCAGCGCCGGCACTGTGGCCGCCGCAGCATATCCTCCGCCGTCCGAACTCCATGAAAGTTTCGCAGGAGCGCCAAAGGCCAGGTCTACCAGATTGCCATCACCGCTGTTTCCGTTGAGGCGGGTGGCATAGCGTCCCCAGCAGATAATACCTGCGCCCCCCTGCTCAGCCCGGAACCAGCATTCGGACGTGAAGGCATTGGTGCCACGGGGATACCCCGCGATGTTGTCGCCGCAATTGACTCCCTGTCCCACGTTCATGTGCCTGCTCTTGCCGATCATTCCAGCGCTAAGGGTCGTGCCGACATCCACAGGCTTGATCGTGCCGAGTTCATCCGTCAACGTTTCGTTCATGTGCATCACGGTGACAAATCCGTTCGCGTCCTTGAAGACGGAGGAAGCCCTGGATTCGCTGGCTCCATCGGACTTGCCCCAGTACATCTTGATTTCCTGACGCGCATGGCCCGCGATTTGAGGAACCAACACCCAAACACTGGCTGATCCGCCAGAAGCATTCCACTCTTCGATCTGGTACGGCATCGGCAATCCGGCGCTGGTTGAAAAACGGATATCCGCGCCGTCAGGCTTGGCTTGGGTGAAGTCGAAATTATTCTTATTGAGCCGCACCAATACTGGGAAATCAACTACCTGCGCAGAGGCTGGCAGGTCCGCGCCCTCCGGTGTGGTCAGGAGAACCAGCGAAGCGGAATATTTCCACGCCGCATAGGTCAGCACTTCCACGCGATAGCTTTTGGTGGTGCCGTTCTGCGCGGTCACCGTGTACGTGACTGGGACAGTAAAGTTTTGCGCACTCCCCGAAGCCGGGCTGATGTTCGCAAAATCCGAAAGTTTGAAAGTGGGTACGAGACCCTTCAGCGTCTGGCCGGCAGGAACGGTCAACGTGACCGTTGTTCCGGAAACAAAGGCTGGCCCCAGCGTACCGAAGGTACAGGCACGAACCTCGTTGGCCGGACTGGCCGGCAGAATCGTCACAGAAACTCGATACGCCTTTGTCGAGCCGTCCTGCGCAGTGATTGTGTATGTCTTCGGGTGTGTAAAGTCTCCGACACTGCCCGATGCGGGACTTCCTGCGGCCAGAGCAGGCATCGTGTAGACGGGCGCAAGACTCTTCACCGCCGTGCCGTATAGCACGTTCAGGTTGACGTTGGTCCCCGAAATCTCCGCGTGTCCAAGCGATGGGAAGAGGAACGTCAGCATGTCCTTGTCGGGACTCTTCGGCGTCGGGGCTGTGTTGTCCACAAGCTGGAAGGCGTTGACGATCACCGCACCTCTCAGGTCTTTATCCCTTGGCCGGCACTGCACAGTCAATGTTCCGTCGGCTGCAACAAGATTGTTCAACAGGACATAATTGAGAGAAGCGATCCAATTCGTTGACTGATATTTGTTCTGCACTGTGCAGGTCAGCACGTCTGTTTTTCCTGCAACCTGAAACGAACAGCCTTCACTGTCATTGTGACCGCTGGCAATGGCAAGACTGTAGCTGTGGGCTGGGTTGAGGCCCTCAAACTTCAGCACATCCATCCAGCCGGCGCCATTGTTCTTGAACGCACCCCAGCAGCAGGTCTGCATCAACACCGCATCGCCAATCGCATGCCAGTCGCTGGGACCGGAGCCGAGGAGCGTCGTTACGGAAACTCCAGTATCTGTTCCGATGGAATCTTTCAGGTTGGCGGCCTTCCCGTCTGGGACCATGCAATTCCACACGTTCCCGACGTATTCCAGCGGGGCGGCCCGAGTGGCTGACATGGAAGGAGTGGAATCATACGAGTTTTTTATCAGCGCCTTGCCTCCGGAATTGACATTAACGATGGTGGTCGCCCGGACAATCGCCGGCGACATGAACAACACAATGGCCATCCAACATATTATGGATCTTTTGCTCATCTGGCTTCCCCTTTTTTATTTGAAATTCTGCACGCTACACTGAACTTTGTTGAATGTTAATTTGTAACATGTGATGCCCGCATTGTCAATCAGGATACAGGGCAAACGTATCAAATGTGAGGCTAGTCACACATAATCAGCCTTGGCAGACATGCGCCAACCGTGTATGATAGCACCAATACTTGGGTCAATAAGAGTAAGTCGTTATGTCGATAAAAGCAGAGCTGCCTGATCGCAAGCACTTGCGATTAAAGGGATGGAATTATTCCTACGGGTGCTATTTCATTACCTGCAATACGCATGAAAACAAACCCCTCTTCGGGGCGATTGTCAACGGGCGAATGGTCTTGAATGCCGCCGGGCAAATCGCGGAAAAGGAATGGCTAAAAAGCGCCGCCCTCCGCAAAGAAGTTGAATTGGACGAATTTGTCATCATGCCCAACCATGTGCATGGCATTGTGCGGTTGCGTGCGGACGACCTGCCGGTCGCCCCTACACTCCTCTGCATGGGCGACCGGCAGGTCGCCCGCCTACTTCCCAAGTCATTGGGCGCATTAATCGCGGGATATAAAGGAGCTGTGGGCAAGCGCGTCAACGAAATGCGCCAAACGCCCGGAAAAGTTCTCTGGCATCGTAATTATTGGGATGTGATTGTGCGGGATGAGAAGGCGCTGGAGAATATTCGCAATTACATTCGCTTCAATCCGATGAATTATCAGGCGGTCATGAATTGCGGCGAACCGAAATATCTGGGAGATCGCACGCTATTGGAATTGCCGAGCGTTGGATTCTTGGCATCGCGGGGTGAAGCGGCACTACACGGCAATTTACCGCTTAAATCAGGCGAGGTCATTATGTCAGGGTTTCTTTCGCCCATGGAACGAGCGTTGTTCAAGGCAGGATTAGCGAATCGCAAACCCATGATCTGGGTCAAGCCATGGGCACTGGAAGAGGGCATCGATTATCCGCCCATACGCACGGCCATCAAGGAAGGCCGATTGCTGATTATCTCCCCTTTTGCCGAACAGGTCGATGCACCTAGCGTACGACGCGCCGCCTGGTGTAACCAGTATGTGTTGGCGCACTGTGACCGCATGGTCACTGGGTATCTAAATCCAAGCGGCATGCTCGCCTGTATTCTTACCGAAGCCCCGCCCGATCTCAAAATAACCTATTTGTAGCACTTCTCCGTACGGGCGACCGGCAGGTCGTCCGCTCTTAATCTCACTATTATCGCTTGTCAGTACCCACCATCACAACGCCAGGACCAGCGAAATGCGTGTTATCTTTAGTCGTTGCAGGGGAATCAAGAGAGCCGTAGGTGCCTGATGGCAAGGCTTTGCCATTGATGGTCAGCGCGGCAATGCGCCGCGTGCCTTTGTAATTCAGAAGGAGTTTGGCTTTATCATCCAGCGTCAGCGCCCCTTGCCCCAAAGTGGCAGCTCCGTTGCAGGTGAGCACGCCGGCTTGAACGTGCGTCGGGCCAGTCCATGTGTTCACGCCTGACAAGGTCAATTGTCCGCCTCCCGTTTTGAGCAGTCCGCCTGTGCCGGATACTTGGCCGGAAATCTCCAGATCCTGATTAGCAAGGAACTCTGACAGCGCCGCAGGTTTAGGCGTTGCTTCCTCGCTGATCCCAACGAGAACAACATTGTTGGCGAGTGTCATCGGTGACACATTGACAAAGGCCACCACATGCTCGGGCGAAGCCTTGCCGCCCAGCGTCACCGTCCCAGAGCCTAGCGCGCCAGCAGCAAGAACATCGAGGAAGCCGGACTTGAAAACTGTCCCGCCGCTGTAAGTACTGTTCAATCCGCGCAATTGAAGATGCGTCCCGCGGTCTCCGGCTGCAAAGGGTTTGATTAGGCTGCCGGGTCCGCTAATGTCGCCTCTGAGAATCAAAGAGACGCCTCCTGCGGACTGCACATAGACCAGATCGGATTCCAAGCGGATCGCGTTCGGCAACTCCGCATTGTTGTTGTCGCCGATCAGCGCCGCCCTGACGCCGGCTCCGCCTGGCCCAGCGATCACCAGGGTGCCCACGCCAAACGTTTTGCTGCCACCGATCCTGAGCGTGGCTTCTTTCGAAAGGGAGACCTTGATCGTGCCAGTACAATCACTGGCGTCGCTGCCGAAGCCATACCACGACACCGCACCGGTCAAGACCAGCGAACCTCTGCCTGTCATTTTGGAGAAAAATTCGATTTTCCCTAAAGCGGCTGGCAGGTCGATGGTGCTGGTCGTGCCAGCGGCCAGGGCCAGCGTACTTTTGTCACCCAGACCGCAGGAAAGGGTTCCGCCTTTCATGAGCACGACCGATCCGGCCAACGGATTCCCGTCGCTGATCTTCTTGCCGGCGCCCACGACCACTATGCCGGCGGCATTCTCGGCAACCTCCACGCCGTTGCTCTGAACCGGAACGCTCTTGGGCGTCACCATGATGCCCACGGTTGCAGGATCAAGGTTGACTTTGCCACGGGTGACCCGATAGGTAAAGCGGTCAGCACCCGTATAGTTGGCTGTCGGCGTATACGTCAGTGTCGGCGCGGCGCCCGTGAGCGTTCCATGCGTCGGCGGCGTGACAACGGTATATGTCAGTGGTTCGACACTGGCCTCACCTGTGCTGAGCACCATGAGCTTGGGCGTCTCTTTGGCAGTTGTGACGCTCTGTGCCAACATCACCGGCGCGGCACTGGGATTGGCGACGGGATAGAGCCACTCCTTGCCA
>Ga0268284_1001684_pt1 | contig 10851 bp, 10 predicted proteins | sample saktaG_14_FD_190137 | JGI IMG/M metagenome (GOLD analysis project Ga0268284, IMG submission 190137) | Saline water microbial communities from Sakinaw Lake, British Columbia, Canada - sak_2013_06_06_40m | ecosystem: Environmental > Aquatic > Non-marine Saline and Alkaline > Saline ... | reverse complement strand
AGTATTGCAATGCCTTGACCGAGGATTTCCAGGAAGTAGTCGAATCAATCTCTGGAAAAGATTTTGACTATTTTTTCAAGCAATGGCTATACAAAAGTGGTCAACCACAACTTAAAAGCACATGGGATTATGATGGTAAAATGATAAAATTCAAACTTACACAACTTCAAAAGCAATACATTTTTAGGTTTCCGCTTGAACTGAAAATTATTAATGCAGATAAAACTTCATCCACAGAAACCATATCGGTAAATAATGCAAAAGAAACTTTTTTGATAATAAGTGATAAAAGGCCTAAAAATATCATACTCGATCCTAACACTAAGCTTTTGTTTGAAACTATAGACATTGATAACTGATAATTCATAATAAGTTGCTTTCAAATTTATTACGATTATATAAGTTATTATTTGTCCTTAATAAGAATCATTTTAAGCCCTACCTTTGCAAAAAAATATTTTTATGAATTCATTCGAGAATTTAAATCTTTCGAAGCAATTGTTTAGTGCAATAGCAGATTTGGGCTTTGATAAAGCAACACCCATTCAAATAGAAGCTTATCCCATAATTCGTTCGGGTAAGGATATCGTTGGTATTGCCCAAACCGGAACAGGGAAATCATTTGCCTATATGCTGCCTCTATTGCAGGATTTAAAGTTTTCCGATCAGGTGAATCCAAGAATTTTAGTTTTGGTTCCGACTCGCGAATTGGTTTTGCAGGTAGTAGAACAAATAAAAAGCCTGACAAAATACATGAATATTAGGGCCTTAGGTGTTTATGGTGGAACAAATATCAACACTCAAAAAATAGCCGTTGCGAAGGGTACAGATATTCTTGTCGCGACCCCGGGTCGTTTGTATGATTTAGCATTGAGTAGAGCACTTCAATTAAAGGCGATAAAAAAATTGGTGATTGATGAGGTGGATGTAATGTTGGATTTAGGCTTTCGGTATCAACTAACAAACATATTTGAATTGTTACCTGATCGCCGTCAAAACCTTATGTTTTCAGCTACAATGACCGATGAAGTTGATGCATTGATCGACGATTATTTCATTTCTCCGGTTAAAATTTCAATTGCCTTAAGTGGAACTCCTTTAGAAAATATTGAACAACAATGTTATCCTGTAGAGAACTTTTACACCAAAGTTAACTTGTTAAAACATCTTTTGAAGGATAAAGCTGAATATAGGAAAGTACTTGTTTTTGTATCCAATAAAAAAATCGCTGACAGATTATTTGAAGCATTAGATACTGAATATGGGAAGGAAAGTTGTATCATCCATTCGAATAAGGCTCAGAACTACCGAATGCGATCAATTCGTCATTTTGATGAGGGGAAGTACAGAATTTTGGTTGCTACTGATGTAATGGCTCGTGGATTGGACTTGGATAAAATATCCCATGTTATTAATTTTGACACCCCTAATTATCCTGAAAATTACATCCATCGGATTGGAAGAAGTGGAAGGGCCGAACGCGAGGGTAAATCCATTTTGTTTTATACCTTAAAAGAATTGGAACTAAAAGAGGCCTTAGAAGCTTTGATGTTGTATAAAATTCCTATTCTTGAATTTCCTGCCGAAGTTGAAATATCTAGAGAACTAACTTCAGAAGAACGCCCTGTAATTATTGAGCCAATTAGGCAAAAAATAAAGCAATCTGATGCCGGACCTGCTTTTCATGAGAAATTAGAAAAAAACCTAAAAGTAAATCAGGGAGGTTCTTATTTAAGGAAGATGAAAAAATATAAAAGACCTTTAACCAGAGGCGATAAAATTGCCAATTTAAAAAAGAAAAAAAAATAGGACCAGCTTGACTAAGATCTTATAATTTTTTAAATATCTGATCAATGAATCAAACCTATAATCCGGAAGCATATTGGGATAAAGTTGCAGAAAACATTGCTTCCAGAAATGATCATAGATTAATTGCAGGAAACGATGAACCATACTATCGTTATAAAAGGAAGCGGTTTCTGGAACTCATGGATACTATTGATTTTTCACAAAAGGAAGTTTTAGAAATTGGTTCGGGACCCGGAGGCAATTTGGTTTACCTTCTCTCAAAAGAATGTAAAAGTATCACCGGAGTTGACATCTCCGATCAAATGGTTCAACTTTCCAGGAAATTGCTAAAAGGACAAGAAATTCAAATAATTAAAACTAATGGCAGAGATCTACCATTTGAAAATAAATCTTTTGATATTACATTCACTTCTACAGTTCTACAACATAATACAGATGAGAATCAATTGAAGAAAATTATTCAGGAAATTTGTCGGGTATCCAGAAACGAGGTTATTCTTTTCGAACGAATTGAAAATAAAATTAAAGGTCATACGAGTAATTTAGGCAGACCTATAAGATATTATGCTGATTTCTTCAAGGATCATGGGTTTATATTAAATCAAACAAAATCATTGCAAATTCAGGTTAGTTATTATGCCTGTGGTTTGATAAGAAAAATATTCAATTTAAAAACCAGAGAAGAAGGCGAACCACTATCTAAAATATCAATAATACTGGAAAAATTAATTTTGCCCCTAACCAAATTTTTAGATAAATTTATTCCAAGTAACAGAGATTTAACATTATTGAAATTTGAAAAAAAGAATTAGAGCTAAATTTCTGTTCAGCAGAATTAAAAAATTCGAATATTTAGATTCAGGAATTAGAATTTTATTACAAAGAAGACAATTTCATGCTACCTATAAAGAAAAAACATCCAAAAGTAAAATCCAAATTACATCCGCGAAACAAACATCGTTCGCGTTATGATTTTAAGCAACTCATTACAAGTTGTCTTGAATTAGCCTCATTTGTGAGTTTAAATATTTATGGTGATGAATCCATTGATTTTGCGAATGCTGAGGCAGTCAAAATGCTTAACAAAGCCTTGTTACTGCATTACTACAATATTGAATATTGGGAGATTCCTGAAAATTATTTATGCCCGCCAATTCCCGGAAGAGCTGATTATATTCATCATATTTCCGATTTGTTAGGAGCTTATAATTATGGAAAAATCCCATCAGGAAGTAAAGTAAAATGTCTGGATATAGGTATTGGAGCAAATTGTGTTTATCCGATCATTGGGGTGAAGGAATATGGCTGGTCGTTTATTGGTTCAGATATTGACCCACTATCCATTAAATCTGCCAATAAAATAATCGAGCAAAATAAAACCCTTATTGGAAAAATTGAATGCAGATTGCAAAATGATCCCAATGATTTTTTTTATGGGATCATCGCAAAAGAGGAACTAATTGATCTATCCATTTGTAATCCACCTTTTCATGCATCCCAAGCTGAAGCCCAGGCAGGAACGCTTCGGAAACTAAGCAATTTGAATGATAAAAAAATCGACAATCCTAAATTGAACTTTGGTGGTCAGAGTAACGAATTATGGTACAAAGGAGGTGAAGAACGATTTGTAAGAAACATGATCCGTCAGAGTAAAAAATTTGCGACAAATTGCTTTCTGTTTTCATCTTTAATTTCTAAACAATCGACCCTGAAAAGTACTTATAAAATTCTGGAAGAGGTTGGAGCCCTTGAAGTAAAAACGGTTTCCATGGGACAGGGGAATAAAACCAGCCGACTTATTGCATGGACTTTTCTGACCAAGGAGGAGCAAAAAAAATGGAAGGATACAAGGTGGAAATAATTTCAGATTTCTCCGTTTCAGTTCTCATCCGGATTATATCAATAAAGTATAGCAGGTAGCTTTATTATTTCGTTAGAGATAATTCCTAAAAAACATATAAGGATTTTTCTAACTTTGACTATAATAAAGAAAAATAAATCAAAAATCTTAATTCCAGATCAATTAAATGAATTTAAATTATTTAATTGGCGAATTATAATATTTGGGTCCTTCATTCTTTTTCTTTAAAATAAAATTGATATGAATCAAAAAATGAAAATATTGCTTGTAGGATGCGGTCGTTGGGGGAAAAATATTTTAAGAGATCTTAAAGCATTAGATTGCGAAGTGATCGTAGCTTCTGATTCTGATATAGGTATTCAGAATGCAAAGGATGGTAATGCCGACCTCATTATTAGGTCAATATCAGAGGTTTCAAATATTGATGGGGCTATTGTTGCCGTTAATACGGCTAACCATTTTCAGGTAATAAATAAAATTTTAGAAATACATGGTTCATCCTTACCTATTTTTTGCGAAAAACCACTTTGCAATAATGTGGATGATGCTTTTGAATTAGCTCAAAAGGCTCCGCATAATTTATTTTTAATGGACAAATGGAGATATCATAATGGAATTATTGAACTGGCAAGATTAGCGAAAGAAGAAAAATTTGGAAAAGTAAAAGGGATAAAGCTTAGCAGAAATGGATGGGGAGTTCCTCATAAGGATGTTAACTGTATTTGGATCTTGTTGCCTCATGATCTCACTATAACTTTAGAAATATTAGGCTATATTCCTGAAGCTAAATTTGCTCAAATAGATAAAACTCAAAATGGAATTCACGGAATGACTGGATGGCTCTCGGATGAAAAATACTGGATTTCATTCGAGCTAAATGAACGCTTTATTGGTCACAAAAGAGAAGTCATTGTCTATTTTGAAGATGGAGTTGCTCAATTTACAGATAGAAATGAAGATGGAATAGAAACATTCCTGACTACCAGACATCATTTAGATGCTAAAGCAAATATTCAATTGATTAAATTCAAAAATGAGATGCCTCTTTTAAGTGAAATTAGTTCATTTATCAAATTTATAAAAGGAGAACTGGGAGCTCCAAAAAGCAGTGCTTTTGAAGGATATCAGGTAGTGAAAAAAATTCAGGAATTAATTGATATAGCTAATATATAACTAAAATCTACATGCTATTACCCCAAGGAGTTATTCTAAAATATTTAAAAAGTTTTCCGGATGAACGAGGTATTTTCACGGAATTATATCGTGAATCGTGGATTAAGGATACAGAATATATACAATGGAATGTTGTGAATTCTAAAGCCCGAGTTTTTAGAGGCGTTCATTTGCACATAAAGCATTTCGACTATTTAAGTATTATGAAGGGCAGGGCTATTTTTGGGCTACATGATATGCGAAGAAATTCACCAACCTATCAATTAAGTGCTATGGTTGAACTGAATGAATCAAAGCCAGGCACTTTGATCATACCTCCTGGAGTTGCGCATGGATTTTACTTTTTTGAAGCAAGCACACATATTTATGCTGTAAGCGAATATTGGAATACAGATGATGAATTGGGCTGCCATTTTTTGGATGAACACTTAAAACTTGATTGGCCTGATAAGAAACCTATTCTATCCTTGCATGACAAAAATCTTTCAACTTATGAACAATTACTGCAAAAATTTCATGAAATATAAATGAATATGAGTCACAGCCCAATGATTTCAGTCATAATTGCAACATACAATAGTAGTCACACTTTAAAATATACTATTAAAAGTTTACTAAATCAAACCTTTCAGAATTTTGAGGCATGGATTATTGGTGATTGCTGTTCCGATGACACAAAAGAAATTATAGATTCATTTAATGATCCACGTCTAAATTGGCACAATAGAGCTGAAAACTCAGGAAGTCAGCCTGCTCCAAATAATGAAGGGATCAAAAGATCTAAAGGTAAATATATAGCCTACTTAGGTCATGATGATCTATGGATGCCTTTTCATCTTGAACATCTTCTTACTCATGCTGAAACATCTCAATTAGATTTCACTTATGCAACTACATTAATTATATCACCCAGAGGAATTGAAAATATTAAAGGAAAAAAATACATTGGAGTCAATGAAATGGATTTTGTACTACCACCATCAAGTTGGTTGCATAAGAGTGATTTAATAAATAAAATCGGATTGTGGGACGAAAATTATTTAAAGCTCGCCACCCCACCTGACTTAAATTTATTATCTAGAATTCTTTCTTCATCTGCTAAAGTAAGTCCAACAAAAAAGTTTAGTGTAATTAAATTTTCTTCTATAGCTTGGAGATCCTATAAAAACAAAGAGATTCTTGCACATGAAATTGAAAAATATTGGGAACGCATTTTCAAGAACTCAGCCGAACTTGAAAATGAGCTTTTAAATGAAATTGTATTTGAATACAGTAAATTCAACTTAAACGCGATGAATCTTCCGTCAGTTAAAATTTTTGTAATGATTAAGCGCAAATGTGTTAATTTTTTCAGAAAGCATTTGACAGGAATAAGTATTTTTAAATATATATATTTTAAAAGAAGTCAACAAAAATATCAATCTAGCAGGAAGAAAACCAACATACAAAGAGGATTAACTTAGAAATTCCAATTAAAAACTAAATTAATTATTGAATACATAACTAACTTTTAAATTATGGATAATAAGCTTAACATTTTTGCATCCTCAAAGGTTGCCAATGAAAAGGATAAGGTAAAAGCCTATTTAAATGGGGAGAAAATCTTTCCCACAACTATTGAATTAGATTTAACACAATTATGCAACCGAGCCTGTCCTGGATGTCCCTATCTGAGTTCAAGAAAACCAGGATTAACATTACAACTTCCTTTTCTCGATCGTCTTTTTAGCATTTTAGGACCTGAGACGCCGGGAATTGTATTATCAGGTGGAGAACCGACAATTGTACCTCATTTCCCTGAAACTGTTGCTTTAGCTAAGAAAAAAGGGTTTCAGGATATCGCAGTCATTTCAAATGGAGGGATGACTCACTTACCAAAAATACAGGACGCATTGTTAGAAAATGTTACATCCATCCGTTTTTCACTTTATGATTGGCAAGATACTGAAGGGAAATATTTTTATGATCTTCTTGAAAAGATCAGAAACCTGAGGAATCGTATCGAACGGGAAGGTAGCAAGCTTGAAATCGGGGCTTCCATACTGACCCGTTCAAAATTAAATCACAGATATCATTCGGTTGGGATGCAAGCCCTTGATGCAGGTATTCATTGGTTATATTTTCACCCTTATTGTATTGATTGGGATACAGATCATCCAATAAAAGATGATCAAACTAATGTATTGGAAACTCTTGAAGAATTAAAACTAAAAGTTCCTAAAAATGCAAATATTCAAGTTCCTACCGAACGATATTCGATGGAACCGCTACACTTTGAAAAACTCCACGGCTCACATTTCCTTATCCAAGTAGGAGCAGATGGCATAAATTATGCCGGACCAGAATGTAAGTATCATGAAGAAGCAGCATTACTGGATCTAAATGAATATATGGAAAATGATTTTCTGTGGCATCCTCAACGAATTGAGAGGATCAATCAATTAAATAGTGAAAATTACAGATATATTGGAACAAAACATCGGCCTCCTATGTTTAGCCATCATATACAGAAGCTAATTGATAATAAGACAAAGGATTATAAATTGAATAATGAAAAGATTCAAAAATTTTCTTATCCAAATATTATATAAAATTTATTTTATTACATAAAATGATTTTCAGGATTGAATCAACGTTTAGGTTATTACAAGCTATGATTTAACCAATTTTGAATGTACTTTGAGTCGGTTACTTTATGGTATAATATCGTTTAAATTTAACTTTTGATAACTCAGAAAATATTATATTAAGATTTTCGCAAGAAATTAAAACTAATTATCTCTGATAGTTTCATTGAAAACAATAAGCTTATATTTGTTAAAATAAAGGTGTTTTAATGTTCAAAATATTAAAAAATATTGACCGTAAGGATTATAAAGCAAGATACGGTGGGTTAGATATTTTCAAATATATAGGTCCTGGGTTATTGGTTACTGTAGGATTTATTGATCCGGGAAACTGGGCATCGAATCTTGCTGCTGGAGCCGATTATGGTTACGCGCTTTTATGGATGGTTACACTATCGACCATCATGCTAATTTTGCTGCAACACAACGTAGCACATTTGGGAATTGCTACAGGACTTTGTCTTTCGGAAGCAGCAGCTATTTATGTAAAACCCCGTTACTCCAAAACCATACTTACCTCAGCCATGCTTGCATCCATTTCGACCTCTTTGGCTGAAATCCTTGGTGGGGCTATCGCACTAAATATGCTATTTGAAATACCAATTCGTGCTGGAGCATTAATGGTTACAATATTTGTCATGATCATGCTTTATACCAACTCCTACAGAATGATGGAAAAATGGATCATTTCTTTTGTTTCGGTGATTGGTTTATCTTTTTTATATGAACTTTCATTAGTAAATATTGATTGGAATTCGGCAATTTCAGGATGGATTACCCCTTCCTTTCCCAAAGGATCGATGATTATAATTATGAGTGTATTAGGTGCAGTAGTAATGCCCCACAACCTTTTTTTGCATTCCGAAATAATTCAAAGTAGGCAATGGAATTTAAAGAATGATAAAATCATAAAAAAACAACTTAAATTTGAGTTCTTCGACACCCTTTTTTCGATGGGAATTGGATGGGCCATTAATAGTGCCATGATTCTTTTGGCAGCTGCAACATTTTTTAGAACAAAAACGCCTGTTTCTGAGCTGGGACAGGCAAGTCAGTTACTCGCTCCCTTATTGGGTAATCATGCAGTGGTTGTGTTTGCTGTTGCACTTTTGTTTGCCGGAATTGCTTCTTCTATCACTTCAGGAATGGCTGCTGGATCAATTTTCGCTGGCATGTTTAAAGAACCTTATGATATTAAAGATAATCATTCCCGATTAGGAGTAGCTATTTCTCTTATTGTTGCACTTGGAATTATTTTCGTTATATCAAATCCGTTTAATGGACTTATCATATCGCAGATGATTCTTAGTGTTCAGTTACCCTTTACTATTTTCTTACAGGTTTACCTTACTTCTTCAAATAAAGTAATGGGCAAATACAAGAATTCTACTTTCTCTAAAATTACGCTATATGCTATTGGTGGAATAGTGACATTATTGAATATTGCATTATTTATATCATTAATTCAATAACTGGCGATATAAAATATACAAAAATGATACAAAATTTCCTTTGATATAATCTAAAAAATAGTTCATAACTATTTTCCGTTCAGTTATTCCAAATATGCTTAAACCTGCTAAATTTACATAAGCAAGGGTGTGCTTGCAAAAAAATCTACTTACTTAACCAAAAACAATTTTTATTGATAAAAAGGAGGTTCTTATGAAAAGGTTCGTTCTAATTTTAATGTCATTATTGATGATAAGTATTGCCAATAGTCAAAATTGGTCTTTGAAAGATATCGGTGTCGGGCTTATTGTGGAAGATGAAAATTACGACAAGGATCTTAAGATTATGGAGAGAGGCACATTATGGGATGCCAAAGAGTTATATGAAAATGGTGCTCAGGCCGGAAAATATAAAGGGAACCAGTTATTTGCGGCTTGGATTCAAGGCCCTAATACAGATGCTTTTAAAAATAGTTATGGGACTCCTGTTTGGCTGTACAAATACAAAATCACCTATCCTGATGGTAAAACATATGAAGCCGGCCCTTCAGGATTTTATACTCCCGGATTTACTTATTTTGGCATTAAAACAGGTGGATATACTACCGGAAATTGGAAAATTGTATGGTTTATTTGGAATCGCGACACTCAAGAAACAAGGCTTGTAGGAACCTCTGAATTTCAAACAACATATGGTAATTCATCAAAACCTGCTACTTCAGGATGGCAGGCAAAAGACATTGGCATTGGAATTTTCGATCAAACCGATTATGATAAGGTTTTAAGGATTGTAAAACGTGGCGATACCTGGTCACAAAAGGAACTTTATGAAAACGGTTACCTTGCAGGCAGGGAGAAGGTTTTTGGAACATGGATAGATGGCCCTCCTACAAATACCTATTTAAACAGTTATGGTTCACCAATATGGTTATGTAAATATACCATAACTTATCCAAATGGAAGTAAAAATGAGTTTGGCCCCTATAATTTCTACTCACCAGGATTCAGTACTCAATTTATTAATGTAGGTGGAAACACATTTGGGAAATGGAAGATTGATTATTTTATCTGGAACCGCGATACCAAAGAAACCATAAAAATTGATACACGAGAATTTAACCTTATCCAGTAAATTATGATCATCGATAAAATAAAAAATCACAAATTATACGCCAGTCTTAGTCCGATCATTTCCATAGCATTTGATTATATCAACAACACTGATTTATCAAGTTTGGAATCAGGCAAATATGAAATTGAAAATGAAAATATATTTGCACTTGTTCAGGAATACAATACTAAAAACAGAGAAGATTGTAAATTGGAAGGTCATTTTAAATTCATCGATCTTCAGTACATTATTTCGGGCACTGAATTTATGGGTGTTTCAGCCTTGAATAATCAAATTCAGATTTCCAAAAGCGAGGAGCGTGATATTGCTTTTTATGAAGGTGATCCAACCTTTTTCAGACTGGATAAAGGGATGTTTGCCATTTTTTTCCCTGATGATTTACATATGCCTGGAATCAAAGTAAGCCAAAGTTCAAATGTAAAAAAGGTAGTTGTGAAAATCAGGATTTAATAAAGTTCATCAGTAATTTTTATTATTCATGCACGAATTCCCGGCAAGCCAACCAGTCGAATAGGCAACTTGTAAATTATAGCCACCGGTTTCTGCATCCAAATCAATCATTTCACCTGCGAAATAAAGTCCTTTAACTAGCTTTGACTCCATGGTCTTGGAAGATATTTCATTCGTGGAAACACCACCTGCGGTAATAATAGCCTCTTTAAATGAACGGTGTCCTGATATTTTAAAACGAAGGTTTTTAATAAGATGTCGGATTTGTTTCCTTTCTTTTGAAGAAATTTGATGACATTCTTTTTCGGAATCAAATCCTAATAGATCAATAAAAACAGGTATCATGGA
>Ga0268284_1001683_pt1 | contig 10854 bp, 13 predicted proteins | sample saktaG_14_FD_190137 | JGI IMG/M metagenome (GOLD analysis project Ga0268284, IMG submission 190137) | Saline water microbial communities from Sakinaw Lake, British Columbia, Canada - sak_2013_06_06_40m | ecosystem: Environmental > Aquatic > Non-marine Saline and Alkaline > Saline ... | reverse complement strand
CCCGGCAAGCATGCACGTGCTCCATGCTGGTCTGTCGCCTATCGCATAGCGGGCACGCAGCTCGTCCAGGGTGGTGCGTCATCGTTCGAAGCCTGTGCTTGCTGCCGCCCGTGGAACGCCGTAGATATTGATCCGCAATGCCGCCCGCCGCCAAACGCTCCCTGCTCGTCATCGGCAGCCTGCTCGCCGTGATGTGGGGAGGCGAATTGCTGGATTGGATTGGCGGCCGCTGGCTGGAGTTGGACCAATTCGGCATCGTCCCGCGCCGCTGGTCCGGCCTCATCGGCATCCCCCTGGCGCCGTTCTTGCACCGCGGATGGTCCCATCTGGCCGCCAACAGCCTGCCATTCGCCATTCTCGGGTTGTTTGTCATGGGTCGCGGCGAGCGAACCTTCTGGGCGGTTAGCGCGGGCATCGTGGTATTGGGCGGGCTCGCCGTCTGGTTGTTCGGCCGCGGGCAGTCCGTCCATGTGGGGGCCAGCGGCCTGATCTTCGGCTATTTCGGCTATCTGTTGGCGCTTGGCGTGATCGAGCGTAGTGCGGCTTCCATCCTGCGCGCCCTGCTGGTTGGCCTGTTCTACGGCTCCATCATCTGGGGCGTACTCCCCAGCCACCGGGGAGTTTCGTGGGAAAGCCATTTGTTCGGCCTCCTTGCCGGGCTTGCCATGGCCGGGCTTTCAAGCCGTGGCACTACAGTCCGGGACCCTGCGGTGAGGTCACCTTCACCCCGATGAATCCGGACGTCTTCAACATCGGCAAGAAAGACAACAGACCTAGTTGAAAGGGAAACCATGTCCAGACTGCCGAGCGCTTTTGTGATCTCCGCGATCTTCGTCGCCACCGTTCTGGCCGAACCGCCCCGGCCCCTTGAATTCCGCACGATTTCCCTCAATGGCGACAAGGGCGGAATGCTGGCCGTCGTCGATGGACAACCCCGCTTGGTCAATTCGACCGCCGCCTGGACGGAATGGACCTTGCGGGAAACCGCGAAGGGATGGACGATCCATGGCCGTTTGTCCGAACAAAAGCCTGAACCCCGATACCTGGCCGTCGATGCGAAAGGGAAGATCTCGCTGGTTTCGGAGCCGGGTGACGGGGCCTACTGGAAGCTGACCCGCAAGGGTGCCGGGCACAGCTTCGACGCCACGATCCAGGCATCGGGCGGCAAATTCGACGGCTGGTATTTGGGATTCTCGGATGCGCAGGAAAAGCTCGAAAGAAACAACCGCAATCACGAATCGTACCGGGCGGAATTATCGGAGAAGGCCGGTCCTAGGACCAAACTGTATATTTTCATCGACGGTCCGTAGATCGGTTACTGCTTTGGCGGCACGGGCGTGCTTGAACTGGCGCGGTCCGGAGCGGACATCGCGGGCGTGGTTTCCTTTCACGGCGGGCTGGACGCGGCACCCGGATTCGCGGCGGAAGCGGGGAAGGTCAAGGCGAAGGTGCTGGTGCTTCACGGCGCCGACGATCCCTTTGCGCCGGCGGAGCAAGTCGCTGCGTTTGAGAAGGAGTTCACCGCCGCGAAGGCGGATTGGCAACTTGTTCTCTACGGGGGGGCTGTCCACGCATTCACGCAGAAGGAAGCGGGCAACGACAACAGCAAGGGCGCGGCCTACAACAAGTCAGCCGACCGGAGATCGTGGGCGGCAGCGCTGGCGTTTTTCTCGGAGCTGTTCAAGTGACCCGGGTTGCGGCGGAGCCCGCTAACCAGCCCGCAAGCTGTCAGGGGGCACCGAGGATTTCGCGGTCGAGGTATTCTATCCGAGCGCTATTCCTCAGGCGCGGCCTTCAGGACGTCGCCTGCAGGAGCTGGTTCGATTGTCTCTATCTGCTTGGCAGTACGGGGTAGAAGGAACAAGCGTCCCTCTCCTGCATCGAGCGAAATCTGCAAGCCCTGCATTGCGGGGCTGTCATCGAGCACCGGAATCTCCTTCCCTGTCATCTTACATACCTCCCGGACCTGCTCAGTGGGTGCGTGGAATTCCACCGTCGGCCAGGCGGTGTAGGTAAAACTGTAGTTATTGATCAAGACGGCCTGTCGCCCGTCGGCATGTCTGAAAACACCGATCAGATAGTCGCCATTGGTTAGGCTTTTGACAGGTGTGTCCTTGAGCACATCATTCGGGTTCTGGTCTGGGCTCATGCGCTGAACGCCGGTACTGGTCAATGCCATAAGTGTCGGCCCCAACTGCTTGATGTCGTGATTGATGCGCGTGGCCTGGTTGTAGTGCCGGGTTTTCCGTCCCTCGCGGGTGATGATCGCGCCTCCTTTCGGAAACTCATCACTCAGAGGTGTCCAGTAGCAGAAATAGAAGATGCCCTTGGAACCGTAGGCGAGAGACGAGTAGATCTGCCACCGGAGTTGTGCCTCGGTGGGGTCGAAGTGTTGACCAAAGGGCATGACATTGAAGAAGTTCCAGTGCGGAATGCCTTTCTCTACAGCGTACTTTCGCATGGTGGCCAGGTTGTCGATATAGCCTTGTCGACCGTCCGCGTTCGGTTTCATGTCAGGATAGTGGTCCATGCTCAACACGTCCACTCCCACCTCGTCAACGAAGCGCCTGACGTGCTCTTCGTAGGTGTTCGTCCCCAACTGATTTCGGCTAGCATACTGAGGGAAGAGGTTAATGTAAGACAGGCGTTTGGGGCGGGCAGCGCGGATGTCATCAACTGTCTTGCGTAGTTCGGGGAAATCCTTCGCACTGGGCTCGTCACGGATCATGTACCCCCATACCGCAGGGCTTTCCGGAAGATGAGCAGGAGGCAAATCAGCGCGCCAAACAATCGCCTTCAGATCGTATTTCTCGCAAAGTGCGATCTGTTTCTTGACGGTTTCCGGTGTGCGCGCACCGAATCCACCAATGACGGTGGTAAAGTTGGCGTCGGCGATTTCTTTGTAGCGGAGGTCGGCATCATCACCAATCGGTGGGTCAACCCAAAACCCGATTGCAAATCTGTCCTGAATAAATCGTTCCGTTTCAGCTGATGCGGTCATACACTGCCCCCCAAGAACAAAAGCGATAATCCATCCGGCTACCACTAACTGATAAGGGCTTCTTTTCATGTGGATCTCCTCGAATCGAACGTTAAAGTGCATCCGCGGGCGCAGTTGAACCAGTGGTTGCGCTGGAACTGGTTGGCTTATGCCCGTCGGATGACACGGCTTGTTCTGCCGATTGGTAAGAGAACTGCCATCGGTTGGCCCGTCGGTTCATCTTATTCGCGCGGTTCAGAAGAATTATTGGGATCCTTGGGATCCTTGGGATATGTGCTCTTTATGAATTTCATAAGCCAGCTGGAACTGACTCCATACTGCTGCACCACAGAAAGACATGCCTTGGATTTCTCAACACTTTGCCAATGTATCGATGTTGACCGGAGGGGCGCGAAGTTCCGATGGGCTAACAGGTTCTTAATAACTTCGTCTATCTCATTCTCGTTAGCGTCCTTCACTATGAATTTCGCAAATTCACACACGATTTCCTTTTTTAACTCAGACTTATAAGATACGCAAAAGCCAATAACTAACGGCCGGATAGCTGGTGCTGACCTCCGCCAAAGTGCTTCAAGAACCTCAGCCCCGATCTCTTTCTCACGAATCAAGCCAAGCCATCCTGGGATAGCAACCTCAGGTTTGTCACTTAAAGATGCGTTCAGATTGCCGATTACATTTCCATACCCGCTCCTGTTTTTGACAATTTCTGCAATTTGCGCACTGGTAAGGTCAAGTCCGTCAGGCAATCGCAAGAGTGTGGAATGATCGATTCCTGATTCGCTCTTAACACCGATCAGACGCATCTCGCTCCCCCTGTTATTAAGAGGAGAAAGGAAACCATATGGTCCATCATGAAGAATCTTTCCATCAACTATCCTTTCCGGCCCTCCAAGAGGGATCTTGTAATCCACTTCTACAGTTTTGCCGTCATAAGTGAGTTTGGGTTTTGGCGCGGTAAATTTCTTTTCGTGATTCTTAGCTGCTTCGACGATTTCCTCGGGGGACCTGCGAGCCGGAACGGCCATCTTGCAGTTAATCCATTTCCCTTGTACGCCGGAATCTGACAAATCGATGAGCTTGTCTAAAGTATAGTAGGGAACAGAAATACGTATAGCTACCTCCTTATCATTTGCATGCGCAAATTCGCAAATGCTTAGTAGCGCAATAGCGGCAAGGCCCGGAACCGTGTTGCCAAGAAAACCGTATGCCGTGAAATTTGGTGTTTTTGGTGTCACGATTTTTCAGCAGAACAGTTTTATTATACAGCGCGCGGCATTTATCCTTATTATACAGCGTGCGGTATAAGAAAGGACAAATACCGCCCGGATGGGTCGAACTCCCCATCGCTCGTTCAGCGCGGCCATTTAACCGCCAACTGAGAGCGTGCCAAGACAAAAGAGGGGAGAAAGGCTTTTTGGTAGGAATTCCGGCGAATCACGGGAGATCTAGCGGGCTAGGGCCGCCCGCCCCCGGGCGTTTGATGACGTGCAGATAGATCATGGTGGTGGAGACGTCGGCATGGAATCGATAGAATCTCGCGGGCGAGGATGCGCACGGCATCCACGGCCTGGCGGAATTGACTCGGCGGCGCCGCCCGCCGTCTCGCCCTATGGGCTTCGCTGCGCTGCGTCCAAAACACCTCCGGCCCTCGGTGTTTTTGCCAATCGGCGAGATGGGCGGTACGCCCCAGAGCATCGAAATAGGCTTGGGTGCGTTCGGCGGAACGGTGGCCAAGAGCTTTGGTCCAGTCTTCCGCCCAGCGGACATAATAGACGCGGGCGGCCGGCTTGATCGACCGGGCGGCGAGGATCTGGAGGAAGCGCTGGCGGGCCGGGGTGATGCTTTGGCGGGATGGATCCGGCTCAGCTGGCCACGCCCCTCTTGCCGCGCGCGGGAACCGGGCAACGACCGAGCCTCATTCAGTCAGGGCCCGAGCGGATAGGGGTTGAGCACCGGAGGGTCGCCACCGCCGCCGGACAGGTCGGTGAACACACCCGGAGCGGTGCCAGTCCGGCGCTTGGTATACATCCACCACCAACGCCTGGCCCGCCAATTCCAGCTAGCCACCGCCAGGTCGTCACGGGTGAGGCGCACGGCAAGGGCCTCGCACCAACGGTGGCGCGGCGAACCGGTGTTGTAAACATCGATGCCCTGCCAGCGATAGTGGCCGGAACCATGAAAATGACCGTGAAAAATAGCCAGCACCCGGTGCTCGGCTAGAAGCTCGGCATAGCGGGCTTTCTGTTGCTCCGACAACCAGTCCGGCCCGGAATACGGACCGCGCAGCGCAAAGTGCTGGATGATCATCAACGGGCGTTCGGCGGGCACACCGGCGAGTTCCCGTGCCAGCCACACGAGCGCGGAATCAGTGGGACCCGTATCCATGCAGAGCACGCGGACCTCGCCCCAGTCCCAGGCGCGCAGCAGGGAACCGTGCCAACCGGTCAGGCGCCGGGATACCGCCGTGCGCTCGTCGCTGTGATCATGGTTGCCGGATAAAGCCACGGTGGAACCACGGCGGGGGTGGGGTTCGGCATAGTAGAGATGTTCGAAACAACGCATCTGCTCGGCCCGTCCCGAATCCGTTAGATCGCCCAGCACGGCCAGCGCCAGCGGCGAAGCCACCACCCCGCCGAGCGGTGACGGCCACGGCGTGCCGGGCAGTTCATCCAGCGCGGCGAGCATCTCGGTGTTGGCCTGCTCCATCCCGGAAGCACCGAGATGGGTGTCGGCCGCCACCAGGAAAGTCAGATCACCAGCCAGCGGCACGTTGGCACCGGGTGCGGCTTGCGGCACGCTCGGCTGCGGCAGGTCCGCGACCGGTGCGGCCGGCCACCGAACCAACTCGCGCCACCACGGACTGGTGCAGATGCCGATCAACCCGATGAGCACCAGGAGTAAGGGCCACCGGCGGCGGATTGTTTTGTTAGACACGGGTGTCCCGCCGGGCGGGCCGGCGGCATTACGCCGGGACTTGTCGTTGGTTTCCTGCATGGTCTCTTAGGTGGAACGCAGCGTCTGCGGGTTGGTGATTCCCGTCAACTGCGTTGAACATCCAGCGACTTCCGGCAAGTAATATGACCGATGCATCGCAGAAAATTCCTCACCACAAGTCTATGCACCGGAGCCGTCCCCTGGCTTGCAAGCGCGAAAGCCGCCGAGGTTCCGGCGGGGCCAGTCTCCGCGGCTGCGGCCCGGCCGCCGGCAGTGTTTGGTGCCACGGTGGATTCCATGGCAATCCTCCAGGCACTGGATGGTCCAGCCAGCGGATATCTGGAGATCGGTGAAACCCCGGAACTCGGAATCCGGGTGGCGTGCGATGATTCCGGGCTGATGCAGTTCGACCGGCATGTGCTGAAATTCACGCTGCCGCTCTTGAAACCCGGCCAGCGCTATCATTATCGCCTCGTTCTGCGCCCGATCGATTTCAGAGACGCCTACACTATCATCCCGGGAGCCATCGTGACGAGTCCAACATTTTCCTTCAAGGCTCCGGATCCTGCCGCAGCCGAAACGCGCTTTGTCGTGTGGAATGACACCCACGAGAATACGGAACTCATTCGCACCCTGCATGGGCGCACACAATCCATGCAACCGGATTTCCTGTTGTGGAATGGCGATCAAGTCAACGACAATCACAATCCCGCTCAGATGGCAGAGCAATATCTCTGCCCGGGCGGCATGCCAATCGCCGCCGCGACACCGCTCGTCTATGTGCGCGGAAACCACGATGTCCGGGGCGCGGCGGCGCGGGATCTCCACCGCTTCACCGGAACCCCGGGCAAGCGATTCTACTATGCGTATCGTAGCGGACCGCTTGCGGCATTGGTGATGGACACCGGCGAGGACAAGCCGGACGATCACCCGGTCCTGGCCGGCATGACGGCGTTTGCGGCAATGCGGGCCGAGCAAACCCGGTGGTTGGAGAAAATCACCACCGAACCATGGTTCGCCGCAGCTCCACACAAGGTCTTGTTCTGTCACATCCCGCTGTGGTGGTCAGGCCAAGACGGTGATCAGCCCTATGGCACCGTGGCCGGGGCCTGTCGCGACGAGTGGCTGCCATTGCTGCTGAAAGCCGGAGTCAAAATCGTCATCTCCGGCCACACCCACCGCCACGCATGGTTGCCCAAGGACGCCACCCGGCCGATCTCCCAACTTGTGGGTGGTGGTCCGCAACCGGCGGAAGCAACACTCATTGCCGGTCACGTGACCGAAGATTCCCTCAAGCTCACCGTGACCGACCTCACAGGCGGCATCCTCCGTGTCGTCGCCATCTAACAGAATCAGGATGGACTGGCAACAACAGCCAACCGGTCATGTTCAAAGCAAATCATCGAGCAAGCCACCGCGCTGGAAACAAGTCGGCGCGCAACAGCCGTTCACGGCCCAACCCCCTCTTCCACCCGCAGGAATTGTTTCGGTTCCCCACTGATGCGGTCGTTCATTGTGACCGTTAGATCTTGCCCGAATCACCGCCACTTCCTTGCCGGTGGCCGCGTCGACCAACCGGTTACGGTTCTTGTCATGGTAAACCTATATAAAGAATAATGGACGCCATGGCTCCGCCGAGTGCCCGGCACTTGGCGATGGAGAAAACAGTGGCTGTGATGGCCAGCGCTGAGATGACCAGAGAAATCATGCCCCATCCATTCCCTTCACTCATGAGGAGGTCCAAGCCAACCACGATTGGCGCGATGGGTGGCAAAACAATGGCACCCATCGGGTGGTCTTGGAATCCGGGAAGCCAAATGGCAACAGACAACGCCCAAAGCACCCCAAACGTGATGGCCAACCGTAAAACAACTGTTGATCTTGTGATTGGAACCTTCATATCTTATCGCTCAAATACGTTGCCGTGCGCAAGTTGGTGTTGGACGAGGCGACGCAGCAGGTCTGGCGACCACTCGAATGTGGCGCCGCAGCGAGGCGGTTCGGGAAAGGGTTTCGTTTTGCGCCATACCTCGACCACGCAGTACGTGCCAGGTTGGCAGTTATTGAAATCGGGCCAGCACCTCGCTGTCGAAGAACCACATCTCGTTGTGTCGGTACTGCTCAATCCAGTTGGCCGGCCCGTCGGATGTGTAGTGGGCCAGGCCGGCGATTTCCGTCACCTTGGAAACACCCGACTGCCCCCACCCGGTGGGAAACTCGCTCCGCCGTTTTGGAAAGTAACCAATGAGGATGGGGTCCATGATTTAATTTCGCCTGGCAAGGAGATTTTCAGTTCACCGGAGCACCACTGACTGCATCCGCGCTGCAGGATTCACCCAAGTGAAGTTGCGGAGCCCGGAATAGCAAAATGATGGCAAGCCCGATATCGACCACCGGGACGAAGGCGGCCAGAAGCCACCACCCGTTCATTTCCACATCGCGCATCCTCGGCAAGAGAATGAAAAACAGGACATAGACCGACAGACCGATGGCCGCACTCCACCAATAAAGGGGGGACATCGTGGTATCATTCGAGAAAAGCGAAAGCATCATGATGTCTGCCAGCAATCCCCGCAAGAAGTATGCCAGCCGATGCAAGCGTCTGGGAAATATCAACTCGATGAGCCACTGCATGGTTCTTGTATTCCTTTCCTGTGACGATGCTCCCTGACGGTGTGTTTGAAGCGGCTTCTGCGCCAGTTGGTGAACTCCTCGCTGTATAAATCAACGACTAACTTCTTGAAGCCGTCGTGCAGTTCCGCCGCCGACATGTGGGAGGGCTTGAAGTTGAGGTCGAACAACGTGCATTTTTTCCAATTCCGCGGTTCTAGCAACCGGTTCTCGCGTTCCAGGCGGGCATAGAGAGGCGTGCCAGGAAAAGGCGTCAGCAGTGTGACCTGGACTTCGTAAAGTTCCACCTCCCTCACGAAATCAAAGACCTGCTCGAAGATGTCGGCGGTGTGGCCGTCGAGACCGAGCACAAAGCATCCGTTCACGGTGACGCCACGGGCTTGGATGGCGCGAATCGCTGCTTTGTAGTGTGGGGACTTGCGGAATTTCCAGTCGTTGCGCAGTTCCAGTCCATGCAGGCCGGATTCGGTCGGGCTTTCCAAGCCGATCAGCACCTGCGCGCATCCGGTTTCCCGCATCAGGTCCAGCAGTTCCACATCGTCGGCGACGGAGATGTCGGTTTCCGCGAACCATTTGAGACCCTTCCCCTTGAGCCCCTGCAACAGCTCCTTCCAGTATTGGCGATTGACGAAACTGTTATCGTCGGCGAACTCGATGAACGGGCGGTCCCAAATCGTGAGGATTCGTTCGATTTCCGCCAACACTTTGGCCAGCGGCTTTTGCTTGTACTTGTGCGTGAGCACCACCGAACTGGCACAGAACTCACAATGATGCGGGCAACCCCGGCTGGTCTGAACCGTCAGCCGGTTGTATTTCGAAATGTCGAGCAGTTCGAAGGCGGGCATGGGTGCCTCGGCCAAATCGTAGCCCGCGGCGTCCGCGCGATAGAATGGCTTCAAGCGGCCGTGCTCGGCATCGTCCAGCACTTGCAGCCATGAGCATTCTCCTTCACCGATGACCACGGCATCGCAATGTTGCGCCGCCTCGTCAGGAAGGGCGGTCACGTGCGGTCCGCCGATGACGGTCGGAACCCCAATCGCCTTGAAGCGCCGGGCCAACGCGTAGGCCTCGTCAATCTGGGCGCTGTAGGACGAGATCGCCGCCAAGTCGAGACCGTCCGGCAGGGAAGTCATGAGACTCTCGTCCGGCACCTCGACATAGTGGATGTGATGGCGGCCGGGAGTCATCCCTGCCAGGGTCAGCAAACCGAGGCTTGGCAAGGACGCGATGGTCTTGCTGCGCTCCACAAACCCGGGAAGCGTTAGACCAAGCCGCAACAGTTCGGCATCGCAGACGCGGATGCCGCTCATGGGAAACAGACCGATGTTCATAGATGGATGATCCTCCAGGTGAATAGTGCAATACCGATGGTGACCGACATGGCCGGAATGAAAAAGAGGTGCCGGAAGGCGGGTTTCCACGCCGACAGGTAACAGACCGTTGGCATGGCGGCCGCCCCCACGACCAGCAGGATGGAAGCGCCCTGAAGGCCGGTGTCAAGGCCCAGCGCTCTAGCAGTCAGGGCGAATGCGAGATTGATGAAGCCGATACCGAAGAAAGCGATATGTGCCAGCCGGGTCATCCGCCGTTGCCACGAGGCATAACCGCCGAGCCAGTCGCTGTGGTGGAAGAACAAGCCGGGAATGGCACCCGCAACGCAACCCAGCAGTAATCCGATCCATGCCGCCTGTAAGTTCATCATCATGATCATTTGGATTAGGGGGTGGGGGATGGGGTGGGGGGACTGGAAAGTGGAAAATTCATCGGGTTGGGATTTCAGGGGTATTGGGAAGGGCGATTGCGGGTGTTCATCCACATCATCCGGAAAGATCTGGCCAGGTTACGCTTCGACCGAAATAATCAGTGTCGAATTGACCCCCCTGACATTTTTCCAAGTTTCCGCGTGCCAAGATAGCCCGCTTGCACTTCAATCGGTGCATGCGAAAGGAACTGATGCAACATCCGGTCTTTGCCATGGCGGTCGAACAATTTGATAGTGTGGCGGACTTTCTCAACCTCGGCGAGGATCTGCGTGAGCGCTGCAAATGGCCGAAGCGTCTGATCACCGTGACCGTCCCGATTCTCCGTGACGATGGCCGCACCGAGGTGTTTTTTGGCCATCGCGTCCAGCACCACCTCACCCGCGGCCCGGTCAAAGGCGGCCTGCGCTACCATCCGTCCGTGGCGCTGGGCGAAATCGCCGCGCTGGCCATGTGGATGAATTGGAAATGCGCCCTCATGGACCTGCCCTACGGCGGCGGCAAGGGCGGCATCAGAGCCGGGTCGGA
>Ga0268284_1001679_pt1 | contig 10879 bp, 9 predicted proteins | sample saktaG_14_FD_190137 | JGI IMG/M metagenome (GOLD analysis project Ga0268284, IMG submission 190137) | Saline water microbial communities from Sakinaw Lake, British Columbia, Canada - sak_2013_06_06_40m | ecosystem: Environmental > Aquatic > Non-marine Saline and Alkaline > Saline ... | reverse complement strand
GTTACCGAATGAAAGACCGCGTCACCGACGTATAAATCGCACGGGGTTCCGTAACGCACGGAACCCCCTTTTCACGTCCGCATTTTCAAACTGCCATATTCACTACATTTTCACGCTGCCGTCCACATCCGGGCGTGTCCTGCGGTGCCATCGGGCTGCGGACGCGGATGATGCGCCTCTGCGCGGGCGATGAATACATCAATACCGCGCATAGACACATCCCCGCATTCCTCGCCTGCGATGTCACGCGAGCCACGCCTCTGCCGCGCCTGCTCGTCCGTCGCGCCCCCGTTCATCCGCTGACGGCTCCTTCCCGTGGAGCCGGGCTATTCTGCTGCTGCAATGTCACAGTCAGGGCGCGGTGCCGGCCTCCTGTTCCGGACTCTCCGTAAACGCCCGCAACAACATTTCAAGCAACGTTGGAGCCTGCTAACCAGACTACAAGACGTCTTGCTCTTATCAGTGGGACGAAAACCAAGTCAATGAATCGGAAATGCGCCGCGGGTGTGGATACCCCGTAACTTAAGCCCTACGGTGTGGTGGATTAGACTTTTCATCCGCTCTGTGAGTTTGGTATCGTTACTCCTTCTTAATAATGAAGGCTTATCGAACATATTTTTTGGCATTGATCGTCCTGGTGGCAATCGGGATCTCTTTTTGGCTGTATGGCCCGGCGATTGATGCATGGACGCAGGGTGTGATCAGACAGGCCGACGCGCATCCATGGCAAACCGGAGCGTGGTTGACCGCCTTGCTTGCGTCGGACATCCTCCTCCCTGTTCCTTCCAGCCTGGCGAGTGTGGCGTGTGGACTGACCCTGGGATTCTGGGGCGGGATGCTGGCGTCCTTTCTGGGCATGACCGTCAGCACAATCGTCGGATATTGGGTGGGCTATGCCGTCTCCGGCCAGGCCACCCGATGGATGGGGGAGAAGGAAAAAGGCGCGATGGCCGCCCTCTATGACCGATATGGTCCTTGGATGTTACTGGCCTTGCGGCCTGTTCCGATGCTTGCGGAAACGTCCGTCCTCTTTAGCGGGTTCGTGCGTCAGCCCTTCGTCAAGGTGGTGTTTGTGACATCGCTTGGCAACCTTGTCGTCTCGGCGGTCTATGCGGCGATCGGCTCATGGGGAAAGGCGACCTATTCCTTCTTGCTGGCCTTCGCCGCCGCCATCGCTGTGTCTGGGCTGATGATGCTTCTGGGTCGAAACAACTCAAAATAGGGGTTTGAAACCCTCGGAGCAAAATATAAGGGCAAAATATAAAGGATTTTTGAGGCTTCACGGATTGACAATGCCCACTAATTGGGGTATCTTATAAACTCGTTTTTTTTCGGGAAAGAAGTTTCTTTTTGGCTGGACAGGTTTAGATATACAGGATTTAGTTTCATGTATTTTGTGGACAGAAAGAAATAGACGTTTAGGATTAACTAAGGAGAATACATCATGGCCAATAAAATCATGGTTGACGGCAATCAAGCCGCTGCCGAAGTCGCATTCGCGTGCAGTGAAGTCGCTGCTATCTATCCGATTACCCCGTCTTCGCCCATGGGCGAATGGTCCGATGAGTGGGCTGCCAAGGGCGAGAAGAATTTGTGGGGAACAGTGCCGCATGTGATCGAGCTGCAGTCCGAAGGCGGCGCTGCAGGCGCTGTTCATGGCGCGCTGACCACGGGTGCGCTCACGACCACCTTCACGGCTTCGCAGGGCTTGCTCCTGATGATCCCGAACATGTACAAGATCGCCGGCGAACTGACGCCGACCGTCTTCCATGTGACGGCCCGCGCACTCGCGATGCAAGGTCTCTCGATCTTCGGCGATCATGGCGATGTCATGGCCTGCCGCCAGACCGGCTTTGCGATGCTGGCATCGAACAGTGTCCAGGAAGTCATGGATATGGCGACCATCGCCCACGCGGCGACCCTCGAATCCCGCATCCCCTTCCTTCATTTCTTTGACGGCTTCCGCACCTCGCATGAAGTGCAGAAGATCGACCAGGTTGAGCAATCGACCATCCGCGCCATGATCGACGATGATCTCGTGGCAGCCCACCGCGCCCGCGCACTCAATCCTGAGAAGCCGGTCATCCGCGGGACTGCGCAGAATCCAGACGTCTACTTCCAGGGTCGCGAAACGGTCAATTCCTTTTACGCAGTGACCGCCGAGATCGTCCAGAAGCAGATGGACAAGTTCGCAAAACTCACGGGTCGCCAGTATAAGTTATTTGATTACGTCGGCGCTGCGGATGCCGAGCACGTGATCGTCATCATTGGTTCCGGCGCCGAGGCCGTCCATGAGACCGTTGAAGAACTCATGAAGAAGGGCGAGAAGGTTGGCGTGATCAAGGTTCGCCTCTTCCGTCCGTTCGACGCCAAGGCCTTTGCATTGGCTCTCCCCAGCACCGTCAAGACGCTGACCGTTCTGGACCGCACTAAAGAGCCAGGCTCCATTGGCGAGCCGCTCTATGTCGATGTCCGCACCGCCATGGGCGAGATCATGCAGTACAAGCTGGCCGATATCAAGTCCTGGATTCCGACCTTCGGCGGCCGCTATGGCTTGGGTTCCAAGGAGTTCACGCCCGCCATGGTGAAGTCGGTCTTCGACAACGCCAAGAGCGAGAAGCCGATGAACCACTTCTGCGTGGGTATCAACGACGACATCACCGGCCTGAGTCTCACAGTCCAGCCCTTCACCCTCGCGGATGAAGGCCGCAAAGAGTGCATGTTCTATGGTCTCGGCTCGGATGGCACGGTCGGTGCGAACAAGAATTCGATCAAGATCATCGGTGATGACACCGAAAACTTTGCTCAGGGTTATTTCGTGTACGATTCGAAGAAGGCTGGCGCGATCACCGTTTCGCACTTGCGCTTCGGTCCGCAACTGATCCGCAGCACCTACCTTTGTACCAAGCCTGACTTCGTGGCCTGCCATAACTTCTCCTTCCTCGAGAAGTATGACATGCTCGCGAACATCAAGCCCGGCGGTACCTTCCTGCTGGCATCGCCCTTCGAAGCCAACGAAGTATGGGACAAGATGCCTGACGAGATCGAACAGCAGATCATTGATAAGAAGCTGAAATTTTACGTGGTCAACGCCAGCAAGCTCGACCATGAATTGCACCTCGGCGGCCGCATCAACACCATCATGCAGACCGCGTTCTTCAAGATCTCGGGCATCCTGCCGGAGGATGAAGCTATCAACGCGCTGAAGAAAGCCGCGAAGAAGAGTTACGGAAGCAAGGGCGATGCAGTCGTCAAGAAGAATTGGGACGCCATCGACGCCGCTTCTGATGCTGTGAAGAAGGTGGATTATCCTTCGAAGCCCGCTGGCAAGAGCAAGATGCCGAAGGTCGTCTCTGATGAGGCTCCTGCGTTCGTCAAGCTTGTCACAGCCGAGATCATGGCCCAACGCGGCGACGCTATCCCGGTCTCTCAGATGCCGAACGACGGCACTTGGCCGACTGCCACCACGCAATGGGAGAAGCGCAATATCGCCACCGAGATCCCGACGTGGGATCCCGACACCTGCATCCAGTGCATGCAGTGCTCGCTGGTTTGTCCGCACGCTGCGATCCGCGGCAAGGTTTACGATCCTGCTTGTCTCAAGGGTGCGTCGGCCACCTTCAAGTGCGCAGATGCCAAGGGTCTTGTGGGCAAGGCCTTCCCCGGCTTCAAGTATACCATCCAGTGTGCGCCGGAAGATTGCACGGGTTGCGGACTCTGCGCCCAGCGTTGCCCGGCCAAGAACAAGGCTGACGCCACGAAGAAAGCACTTAACATGGCTGACCAGATTCCGTTGCGCGTCCCCGAGGTCGCGAACTGGAACTTCTTCCTGGCACTTCCTGAAGCCGATGGTTCAAAGATTAATGCGAACACGATCCAGGGCAGCCAGCTCAAGCGCCCGCTCTTTGAGTTCTCCGGCGCTTGCGCAGGTTGCGGCGAAACGCCTTACATCAAGCTGCTTACCCAGCTTGTTGGCGATCGGCTGCTCGTGGGTAACGCCACGGGATGCTCATCGATCTACGGCGGCAACCTCCCGACCACCCCGTACTGCCAGCGCGAAGACGGACGTGGACCGGCATGGGCCAACTCGCTCTTTGAAGATAACGCTGAATTCGCGTTTGGCATGCGACTGACTTCGGACAAACTCAACGGCTACGCCCTTGAGTTGATCGGACAGCTTCTCGTTGCAGAGAAGGCCCCTGTCGCACTTAAAGACGTGGCTCAGAAGATCAAGGATGCTGACCAGAAGACACCGGAAGGCGTCGAAGCGATGCGCGGCCTCGTGGCTGAGCTGAAGAAGCAGATCACGGCCTGCGGTTGCGGCGGTCCCATCGGCAAGAACCTGACAGGCGTTGCGGACTATCTGATCCGCAAGTCGGTCTGGGCGATCGGCGGCGACGGTTGGGCGTATGACATCGGTTACGGCGGTCTTGACCACGTGCTCGCTTCGGGGCGCAACATCAAGATCCTGGTGCTCGATACCGAAGTGTATTCCAACACCGGCGGTCAGGCTTCCAAGTCAACCCCGCTCGGCGCGATTGCCAAGTTCGCGGCCTCCGGCAAGGGTCAGATGAAGAAGAACCTCGGCATGATCTCCATGACGTACAAGAACATTTACGTCGCACAGGTCAGTTTGGGTGCCAATGCTGCAGCCACGGTCAAGGCCTTCGCGGAAGCGGAAGCGTATGACGGGCCAGCGCTGATCATCGCCTACTCGCACTGTATCGCACACGGCATTGACATGATCAATGGGTTCGAACACCAGAAGATCGCTGTTGAGACCGGTCACTTCCCGCTGTACCGTTACAATCCGGAACTCAAGGCCGAAGGCAAAAACCCGTTGCAGTTGGACAGCAAGGCTCCGACGCAGTCCTTCGCGGAAACCGCGCTCAAGGAAAACCGCTTCAAGCAGCTCCTCACGCTCAACCCGAACGGCGAAGCGATGCTCAAGCAGGCGGAAGGCCTCTTCAAGGATAACTACGTCATGCTCCAGAACCTGGCGAACATGCCGCAGTCATAAGAAGAAGGAACTCTGAAAAGAACAAAGCCCCGCAAGCAGTTATGCTCGCGGGGCTTTTTTTGTTCTTCTCTTTCGGTGAGGGGCCTGTGGTGTTTATGGCTTGAATATTCGCGTCTTCAGGTCTCTGATTGGACTGAAGTGTTTGGCATTGCTCGTACACAGGATTAAACCGTGCTCTGCGGCAGTGGCAGCGACAATGGCGTCGCCAGCTCGTAGTCCGTGCGATAGACCATACTCCTCAATGTATACGGCTGCACGGTGACCGATGTTCTCGCTCAGGGGTAGAGTAGAAAATCCGAAATCGCGCAGAAACGACTTCGTCAGCTCGTGTTGTCGCCGGTTCTCCGCACCCTGAAGAAGCTCCATATACGACTGCACGGACAACAGCCGTTCGTCTTCTCCTTCCATCAACTGAGCCGCTTTGAGGTTGCCTCGTTGTACCCAGATGAACATATCTGTATCAAAGATCACGGTAGCGCCCTCCTCGTATGCGATCTACGGTGTTCTCAACTGACTCTGTCGTCTGCCGTGAGCCAAAGAAACCGTGCTCGCGTAGCTTGGATGAGGACGTTGTGGTTGTATGCCGTATGACGCCTTTCACCTTGCCGCGGTACAGGACGCTGACAGCCTCGTTCCGGTCTAGTGCCTTCAGAACATCGTTCATGTGATATCGTAAGTCCACGATGGTCGCTTCCATGAGAGTCCATTCCTTTCTGTATACTTGTACTATACATAACTGGCGGTGGCAGTGTCAAGTCCAGCAGCACTTCTAATTAATTAATTAGAGCCTATCTTTTGCCCGCGAAGACGACGTTGGAGCGGTTTATGTGACCGAAGGAACTAGATGTTTGTAGAATGATTCTACATCGTGTTCGATATCACGTACCATGTTTAGAAAACCGGAGAGATTCCGGTTTTTCTTTTCACGCTCCAGATGATCGAACTGCAGTAGATCGCGCATACTCACCCAGGTGCCGTCCAAATCCAATGCTAGGCAGGGGTTCGGAATATAAAAACCGTGCTTCACGCGGACAAACAAGCGCCGGTTTCGAGGCGCGTTCCGGAAGACCTCGTTGCCTGCTAGCGAGGCAGAGATAGCTTCTCGCCTCTTCCTTCTTTGCGGAATGACCGTCTCCGGAAAATGAGTCAATGCGTGGATGAAATCCGCAGTTTCAAACGCTGGCACTTCGGTCTCGATCTTGGATCGCAGAATAAATTCGAACATCGCCAGCATGGAGTGAAGCAGAAAGAACTCCATGCGATGACTGTCGATTTTGACCAAGTGATCGCCGACCCGCACCTTGAGTGCGGCGGGTACCAGCAACGGATACAAGGAGCCCAACGTCGTCTTGGCGTAAAGCGGATTATGATAGGCGGCGCGCAGCGCCAGTTGGAGCGGTGTGCGTCCCCAGTTTTCGCTGCGATCAAGGCTCGCGCCATCCTGCACCAGTTTTTCAACCAGCGGGGTCAGTCCGAGCACGGTGGCGATCATGAGCGGCGTTTGATTCAGCGGATTGCGGAAATCGACTCCATGCAGGTCGATTTTACGGTAAAGATCGCGGTAGCCGCGCTGATGATAGTCAACGCCATAGCGTTGCTGTGCGTCATGGCGTGCGATATCGGGATGGAGTGCCGGCTTAAATCCGAGGGCTATGAGTTCCGTCAGCAAGGGTATTACGGAATAGGTGGCAGCATAGTCCAGCAACAGACGACGGGTTTTCGGATTGGCGTTGGGCTCTCGCGCCTTCTCGGCTAAGGCGTTCACGGTGTCAGGGGTCAGGACTTGCCAGGGCACCGGTTCGGTACGAAGAATCGAACGGCGGATTGCCGCGACCTGCTCGGTCTTGCCCTGCCGCTCCAGTTTGCGGGCCTCTTCCTTCCACTCATCTAGGGACGATTGCTGGGCGGTGAGAACAGCCCCTTCACGGGATTGGCCCAATGCCAACAATCCGAGCAACGGGTGTGTGGGCATCTGTTCTATGAGATACACGTTACGCACTGCACGGGTGATGGCCACGTAAAGGGCGTTGACGTAGAATTTATAGGCCTCCAGCGACTTGTCGCTCTTATCTCTGCCTCGCGCATACGCGAAATTCCCCTGCAAATCATCTGCGGTCACCCCTTCAGTCAACACCGTGAAGGCGCGAGCATTGGATGAGACAAAATTCAACAAGATGATGTTCTCATATTCCAGGCCCTTGGCCTCCTGTACGCTGAAGACGAGGGGCGTGCGAAAACTCCGTTGGGCATCCGCCTTGTCCTCTTCACGCATGACAATGACGGCGAAACGGGCGGAACGTCCAGTCTTAGCATCAATGTCTTGCCGAACGGCTACGCTGTCCTGCAGAAATTCAACGTGCCCTGCATTTTCCGAAATAGGTTTGACGAGGTAATGGCTTTCCCGATCAATCGACCCAAAGCGCGCGTTTTTAATCAACAACAGGCGATTGGCGAGCGCCGTGACCTCTGGGGAGTTCCGATAGTTGGTGTTGAGGATGCGAATGATCTCGGCGTGTCCATTGAGACGCTGTTCATAGAAAAATGATTTCACGCCAGCCCAGGAGAAGAAATTGGGGTGGACTATTTGGTTGGAATCACCGCACAAGACAAACTGATCGGGTTGACGCAGGGACTGGAGAATCAGGCTGAGTTGAACCGCGGTCAGATCCTGCACTTCATCAGCCACGATGAAATCGTAGGCAGGTGGGCATTTTGCATGCAACGCATAACAGACCAGATTCAGGTCATAGTGGCCGGAAGTCTCCAGAAAAGCCAGATACCGACGGAACAAGTCGTAAATGGCGGGGCGTTCATCTCCTGTGAAAATGGAGCGCCGCACGCCGAGGTCTAAGTAGTCTTCCCGCGATAGATAGGGACGGGTCACGGCCGAGCCCGTGAGGACACCATTGAACTCCTCGAACACGGGGTGGGCATCCTTGACTGGCGACACCGCACGGTGGAGGGCAAACCAGGCTGAAAATTCGGGAAACGTTAATGGCTTGCCGGACGGCAACGCGATGGATTGCACATACTCCAGAAAGGAGAGGAACGAGACTTCCTGATCAGGATTTTCGTAATGATGCGCGTAGTAAAGCGTACGAGCGTTGTCGGTCAGAAAGGGCGAATGCGTGACGTACAGCACCTCGCCAGGAAGCTGGCGCAACTTTTCAAGTGTGAGGACGGTTTTGCCGCTACCGGCGGAGCCGATCAGGATGAGCGGAGGACGCTGTTTCAGAGCGTCCTCCTGCAGATCGTCAAACGACAGGATCTTATCGAGCACATGCACCCGGGGCACGGACGGATTCACGTAATTCAGTGCCATCACGTCGTGAACCTCGGTTGGAGCAGGGGATGTCACCGCCACGAGTTTGGTCTCATCAACAGACATGCCGCGAAGAAACCGCGACGCCGTGTAGGCGTGGTTACGGATAATCTCCAGCAACACAAGATAAGTCTCGCCACGATAAACCCCAAAGCGGAATAAGAGGCGGTCGGCGTCGGAGAGTTTGGCACGGTAATAGGGACCGCCCACGAGTTTCTTCACATCCGCGCCTCGAAAATTTCCAGCTTCCAGTAAGGCGATGGTACGATCAAATTGGGATTTCAGGCCGGTCAGATCCAGATCGGCATGTTGTAATAACTTCATAAATAACGGCTCTTCTCCTGCTCTGTCGCACCTAAAAAGTAAATGAAAAATTATGGCACAATCCAGAGTGCTTGTCTACCCTTGTATTTTGGGAGACTTCTGATAAAATACGCGCGAATGAATGCAATTATTTTTGATATGGATGGGGTCTTGTTTGCGAACAGCGACTTTCACATTGAGGCCTGGATTGTTTACGCGCGAAAAATGGGGCGTGAAATTACAGCGGAAGATGTTCGTTCAAGATTAGGATGGAACAATCGTGATTATATGCGTTTTATTTTTAACCGTGACCCTACGGAGGAGGAGGTCGAACATTCAATTATTGACAAAGAAGAGGTGTATCGGACGCTTTGCCGGGCGCATTTGATTCATCCAGAGGGCCTTCTGGCGTTCCTGGAAGCGGCTCAGGCAGCGGGCATCAGGATGGGTGTGGCAACATCCGCACCGCCTGAGAATATTAGCTTTACGCTAGACGGATTGGATATCCGGAAGTATTTTGAAGTCGTGGTTGATGCATCGCAGGTGAAGCAGAGCAAGCCTGATCCAGCCATCTACCTCAAGGCGGCGGAGCAACTGGGTGTATCGCCGGCGAACTGCATTGTGTTTGAAGATGCGATCGCGGGTATCCAGTCCGGCAAAGCGGCCGGGATGGACGTGATTGCCATTACGACTTCCTATCCGGCTGAGGTGTTGAAGCAGCAGATGCCGGATGCAGTGATTGAATCATTCACAGATCTTGCAAAAGCCACACCAGCAGCAGAGGTTGTGGCGCGCGTGTGTGGAAAACGGCTCTTATGAAAAGTTTTATTGGGATAGCGCTTTCTGATGCGGTCAAGGCGCAATTGCAGGCGGCAGTCAAGCGGCTGACCCCTCAGGCGGTTGATGTTTCCTGGTACACGGTCACCCAGTTTCATCTCACCCTTTCCTTCCTGGGGGAGACATCGCCGGCTATTGTACCGCACCTCTCCGAGAGGCTGACACGCATTTGCGCGACAGTCCCACCGTTCACCTGTCGTGCGTATGGGTTTGGATTCTTCGGAACCAAGCGCAACCCCAAAGTCATTTGGGCAGGCGTCGATCCGATACCCGAGCTGAACATGCTGCACGAGGCGATTGAGAGTGAGCTCAAGCGTTTTGGGTTAAAGATCGAAGAAGGCGAATTTCGACCGCACATTACGATAGGGCGATGTAAGGAACGTGCGCGGAATCATCCGTTGGTTGACGCCATGGATGAGGATGAACAGATCGCGTTCGGTTCGTGGCCGGTCACGAGCTTGACGCTGTTTGAGAGCAGGCCGACGCCGAAAGGTTCGATCTATCCCACGATTAACCGTTTCCAGTTTGGCGGCTAGCCCTTGAAGATGATAAACTTACGCGTCGCATAGTTGATGAAGAGCGCGCAGAAGATGTTGGCTCCGAAGGCGTACGTTGTTTGAATAGCGAAGGTGCGGATTAGCAGGGTCTGCACGCCTGCGGCAATGGCAAGGCTGATTCCTGACACGCCGAAGAAGAGAAGAAACTCGACGAAGACGTGGTGTTTCCCTGGCTTAAAGACGAAGAGACGGTTTAAGAGGTAGCAAAAGACGTTGGAGACGCAGAATCCGCCGATGTTACAGAGGAGGGCGTTCCAAGCTCGGAGGGTTTCGGTCATTGGCTGGACCGTCAAGCCCAAGAGCTTAACCGTGATATCGTTTGTTGTCAGACAGGGATAAAGAAGCCAGGCAAAGAGGAAGAACGAGACAATGTGAACACCGGTTGCGATGCCACCGACAATGCCATACTTTATGAACTGGACAAACGGGTGGGCGTCATGGGCGAGTTGTTTTTTGAGAAACGTAATCATGGCGTACAAGTATAGCAGATGGTACCCGTGAAAGGAATAGGGAAAAGGAAGCGAAAAATGAAACCGACATTAGTGATTCTGGCTGCTGGGATGGGAAGTCGTTATGGGGGTTTGAAGCAGGTTGACCCTGTGGGACCGTCAGGCGAAACCATCATGGACTATTCGATTTTCGATGCAGTCCGGGCTGGGTTTAATCGCGTGGTGTTTGTCATCCGGCGCGATTTCGAAGAAGTTTTCAAGCAGACCATCGGTGCGAAATATAAGGGCATTATTGAAGTGGATTATGCGTATCAGGCGATCGACGACTTGCCGATTGGCTATTCCGTCCCGAGTGACCGAACCAAGCCCTGGGGCACAGCGCATGCCATCT
>Ga0268284_1001678_pt1 | contig 10893 bp, 9 predicted proteins | sample saktaG_14_FD_190137 | JGI IMG/M metagenome (GOLD analysis project Ga0268284, IMG submission 190137) | Saline water microbial communities from Sakinaw Lake, British Columbia, Canada - sak_2013_06_06_40m | ecosystem: Environmental > Aquatic > Non-marine Saline and Alkaline > Saline ... | reverse complement strand
GATCCGCATGGGCGCCTTCAACGCGCTGACTAAATTTAACTTTAAAGAGGCAATCCCGGCCGGCATTATTTTTGCCAAGAATCAGGGCGGCCACGGAAGCGAAAGCCGGACCGGGGTCATCATGAAAAAGATCGCGGACTACGGCATGGCCGCCCGCGAAGCGATACCGGGGTTGAAAGGCGTGATCGTTGCCCTCAACGATCAATGCAAGAGGGGTGAGTTCCCCGCAGGCGACCTCAATGATCGGAGAGTGAAGGCCGTTGAAGAGGCCATCAAGACCATCGAAGCTGCGACCACGCAACCGGAATTGCGTTCGATCAAGACCAAGTAGTGAACAAGCCCGCTGCCCGCCGAGCGGGAATAAACTGATGGAGTAACTGGGAAAGGAATAGTGGAAGAAGATGCCCACTGGAGGGACGCGCTTTGTCGCGTCCGGCCACGACAAAGCGTGGCCCTCCAAAAGCCGGTATTCCGTCTCCCCATTTTATCCGCCGGAGGCGTATCCGAGTAGGCAGACATTCCAATATTCCCATATTTCAACATTCTGTTGAAGGTATACTGCTCAAGACTTCGCAGTCGCCACTCGACAGCGCAGGTCAAAACCCTTATCATACCGCCTTTTCTTTTTGGAGTCAGGTATGGTTTGGAACACAGTTTTAGCGCCCGCGCAACTCATCGGCTATATTGCCTTGGTCTTAGGCATTATCGCCTTTCTCCAGCGTTGCGACACCCGGCTGAAGGTGCTGGTCGCAGCGGAGAGCATTGCCTATACCGTGCATTTCTTTTTGCTGGGCAACTATCCGGCCTCCGGCAGTGCGCTGGTCTCATGTCTGCGCAACCTGACCTCCCTCAAGTCGCGGGCACCCTGGTGGATCGCAGTCTTCATCACAATCAACATGGCCATCGGCATCACGTATGCCAAAGGCCTGACAGGATGGTTGCCGGTCATTGCTTCCGCCCTGGCAACAATAGCTGTTTTTAAGATGCACGGGATTCCGATGCGGATCGTTCTGTTTGTCTGCACCCTCTTGTGGCTGGTGAACAACGCCCTGAGTCTCTCCATTGGCGGAACGGTGTTGGAGGTGATCATCGCCGCAGTCAACCTCTGGACGATCATCCGCATGGTCATCGAACGGAAATCCAGCGATGAGAGCCCGCAGGAGGCCGCCGCATCCCTGGTGTAAACCCCAGGTTCATAGTCCCACATTCTTCATTTGAGAGTGCAGTACGTTGTCTCGGTGCAAAATGTTTCAAGAAAATTGCGCCTTGAAGACGCAAGATAAAAACAGGTATACTTTCGCTCATGATGTTGAAGGATTCGTCATTCTCGGAGAAGGGAAAGCATGTTTTCGATTTGTAGAATGCGTAACGACGGCCCCGGGTTCGTTAAATGAAACGGAATAACAACACGTCCAGAGCCGCGCCCAGGCAGTCGTTCAGTACCGCCACTTCTGAGGGGGGTGTTGCTGTATGATATCAAAGGACGGCGTCATCTGGAGGTCAATGAGAAGCATTATGTCAGTGATCTGGGATTGCGCACGGCCTTGTTCGGATATCGTGCGGATGACATAGGCGGGATGCTCGAAAACGTGGTCTGCCTTGAGCTTCTGCGTAGAGGTTATCAGGTGTCCGTCGGGCGGATCGGCGATTTGGAAATTGACTTTGTGGCAGAACGTGATGGCAAAAAAATGTATATTCAGGTTGCCTACCTTTTGCCGACGAAAGCGACGGTTGAGCGAGAAGCCGCTCCGCTGTTGGCCGTGAAAGATAACTATCCGAAACTATTGCTGACACTGGACCGCGAATATCGTGTATCCTCTTATCATCACTCCAAAAAACTCGGGGTTTAAAAAAGGAGTTGTACGATGAACATGACACAGATGCTCAAGACATCACAAAGCCTCATGAAACGGTCCGCTATCGCGGCGGCGCTGCTGCTGGCGGGCGGTGGGGCGCAGGCGGGTGTGATCTATTCGGATACGTTCGCGCGAACCGGAACCCTGAATGGGTCAACCCCTGATACGACCTCCGGCCTTTATGGCGGCACCAGCGGCGCGACCTGGCAGGCAGTAACCGCAGCCACCACCGGCCGCCTTGCCGTTGGCTTTTTGACTATTGTCGCGACGCTGTTGCTCACTCCAAGCGTATACGCTGCCGGTGTGCCGTCCCCGCGGCTCAGTCCGCGTCCGGGTGCTGTGGCCGGGGTCTCGGAAACGAGCGTTGATTTGGCCGGCACGTGGCGCTTCAACTCGATGGCGGACATACAGGTTCCAAGTAGTGATAATAAGCTAACAAAAAAGAAATGATGAATATGACAAAACATTTGAAAACCACCACCAACCGCCCGTCGTCCCGTCTGGCGCTCCTTGTCGCATGGCCACTATGGACTGTGCTGGCGCACGCTGCGGCTGATGCCGCCAAACCTGTGATTCCATACCCCGCAGCGTTGCAGGATGCCGGCGTTGTGGTGTCAAAAATGACGGACGGGCAAAGCGAAAGCCTCATCATCGGCAATGGCGATCTTTACGGCATTGTATGGGGAAAGGACGGCGGCCTTCAGCTACGGATCACCAAGAATGATATCTGGGACGCGCGGGTGGACACCGCAAAGGATGGCCCCTTGCCCAAGGTGAATGTCCGCACCCGGGCGGTCACGGGTTCAACGGGCGCTCCCCCAAGCTATGGAAATGCCTATCCCCAACCGCTGTGTGCGGCGACGATCCGCATCGGAGGGACCTCGCCCGTGGCCCAAGGGGTCTTGGACCTGCAGCATGCGGTTGCCACGCTCACTGCGGGCAACGGCAACAAAACAGCGGCCCGGGTGTTGGCCGATAGGAATGTTATCCTGATAGACACCAGGGAGGCGGTGAGCATCGAGCCCGGCCGTGGCGGGCAAACAGGAAAGACCGACGGCGTGGACTGGCTGGATGTGACGCTGCCGGCCGACATCGATTACAAGGGGATGGAATACTGTGTCGCGGTTGCCGGGACAGCCAACACCAAGGTGGTTGCTTTGGTCACATCATTTGATATCACCACAGGGGATGTGCGCGGTGCCGCCATTGCGCTGACAAAGAGAACCGTGGCGGAAGTGGAACGCTCACTGGAACAACTGATTGCCGGCCATGAGAAGGTCTGGCGCGATTTCTGGGCCCGCAGTGGCGTGGAGCTAACCGACCGCGACCTGCAACACTGGTGGTACCGGATGATGTATTTCGCCAGAACTGTTTCCCAGCCGGGTGGCAGATTTCCTGCGGCGTTGATGCCCCCGCTGGCAACGGACGAAACGCCCTGGCATGCGGATTTCCATTTCAACTACAATTCCTGGCAGCCCTTCTGGTCAGTGATTTCCGCCAATCATCCGCAACTCGCCGACCCCTGGATCGCTTATGTGGACCGGCTGCTGCCCCGGGCGCAATGGCAGGCCAAAGAGGTCTTTGGTTGTGAGGGGGTGTATTACTCGATCAGCCAGTTCTTGCATGAACCGGATCCCGCCGCCTGTAAGAGCGTGAACAAGCGCTCGCTGGTCATGAATCCATGGGGAATGACCATCGGTATGGTCGGAATGACGGCGCAGAATCTCTGGCACAAGCATCTGTGTGATCCGAACCGCGCCTATCTTGAGTCAAAGATCTATCCTTCGCTCCGCGAGGCCGCGCGATTCTATCTTTCGTTCATGAAACAGTGCGGCAAGGATGCCGCTGGGAAGATATTGTTAGGACCGTCATACAGTCCCGAGCATGGAAAACCGGATATTGATAACTGTCCATTCGATATCGCCTATGTGCACTACACCTTTGATGCCTTCGACAAGGCATCAAAGGAACTCGGTAAGGACCGGGACCTGGCCGCCGAGTGCCTGGCCATGAAAGCCCTGCTCGCGGACTATCCGGTGGCGCAGGATGCGAACGGCAAACCGGTGGTGGTGGACTGGGCCGGCTGCAGATACAAGGAGGTTGGTGAGCACAATCTCACCGTGCCTGCATCACCGGTATTTCCTGCGGAACAGGTTACCTGGTTCTCCCCGGAACCGGTCAAGGAGCTGTTCCGCCGCACCATCAAGGACACCACCTTCAACGGCAATAATTCCCATGTGATGTTCAACATTGCCAAGGCCCGGTTGTCCATGCCGGAGGCGGTCCCGGATACCAAGGCATGGTTCAAGAGCCGGGAATTGCCTAACGGTCTGTTTGTCTGGCAAGGGCATGGACATGGCACGTTCATGCCGGAAAGCATCGGCGTGGCGGCCATTGTGACCGAATTCCTGATGCAGAGCGTCGGGAACACCATCCGGGTCTTTCCCTGCTGGCCGAAGGAGCAAAATGCAAAATTCAGCAACCTGCGCGCGCAGGGCGGGTTCCTGGTTTCCGCGGAACAGAAAGACGGCAAGGTCACAATAGTGGAAATCACCTCTACCGTCGGGGGAACACTCCGACTGCTGAACCCGTGGACGGGCAAGATCGTCGAGCGTGCGACGCAGCCAGCGCAGAGGCTTGCGTTCACCGGGTTGGAATGACTGACAATACGAACATAAAGAAGGGGAAACCCATACAAGTCACATGAAGACCACGCTAACAAAAGCGATGCTGATTGCGACAATGATGATAACGGGCCACGGGCAGACAAGTGCGCCGGCGGCCAAAGGCTCGTTCGAACAATTCTGGGCTGATGCCCCGAAGGACAAACGGGCGGACAAGTCCGAGGCGTCGCAGAAGCGAATCGCCTGGTTCCGCAACGCGCGTTTCGGGATGTTCATCCACTGGAACATGGTCAGTCTCATGGGCAGCGAGATCAGTTTCATCAGGGAAACTATCGACGGCGGCCTCGGCGGCCTCGGCATTGCAGAAGGTAATAACCCACGTCCGGAGCTCCGTAAGGGATCGGAGTGCCATGGTATGCTGGACTGGATGCTCCCCTCCATCCCGAAGGTGGTTTATGACAACCTCTACAAGTCATTTTACCCCGGCATGTTCGATGCTGAGAGACTCGTCGGCGAGGCCAAGCAGGCGGGCATGAAATACATCGTGCAGGTGGCCAAGCATTGTGACGGCTTCTGCATGTGGGACACGAAGTTCAATAAATACAACATCATGGCCACGCCGTTCAAGCGCGACATCATCATCAACGAACGCGCCGGCGTGCCTGCTGATTTCTCGTGCCCGGAACAGGGCATCGGCGCATACAACTCCGAACGCACGTGGGAATCCTGCATGACCTTCACCGGTGGCTGGGCCTGGCGCGGCTTCGGCACCAAGGTCATTTCGTATGAGGAATGCCTGCGCTACCTGGTTTCCTGCGCCTGCGGCGATGGCAACCTGCTGATGAACGTCGGCCCGCTGCCCACCGGCGAACTTGATCCGCGCGAGGCGGACCGGATAAAGCGGGTAGGCCAGTGGCTGCAAAAGAATGGCGAGGCCATCTACGGCACCCGCGGCGGACCCTTCCGGATGGGTGGCCGCGTGGGCACATACCGCAACACCCATCACATCACCGTCTCGGGCATGCACGGGTTTTCGATCGGACAGATGAACACGGAACAACCGGGGCCGGGGCATACCGACAGCAATAATAAATGGCAGACGCTCGTCAGTGATGTCAAGGACCCCGATAATCGCGGCATTGCCGATATCAACTACTGGGTTGTCGAAGGGGGTGTGGGTGTGGTCGAGACGTTTACCCGTAACGGCGGTACCTCGATCCAGGCCCGGCGGATCGGCTCCGCACCCGTCGGAAACAAGTAACGGACAGAAGGGCGAGGACTATGAGAATAACGGTTTTGATAGGGATATGTTTGTTAAGTTCGAATTTGATCGCGGCTGAGACGGGTGATAAAGAGACAGCCAAGCATTCGAAGAGCCAGGTGCTCGCAATTGGTAATGCCGAGTTGGCCGTGGTGCTGGGAGAAAGACCGAGCCCGGCGGAGAAGCGTGTAACGGAATTGCTTGCGGAGCGCATCAAGGAACGCGCCGGCGTTGCGCTGGCCGCACCTGGCGACAAGGCCGCGTTCCGGCTGGTGATCGGCAAGGTGGCATCGAATGCCCCAATCAAGAAATTTGCCGGTGCGCACAAGGAGGTCGCTTCGCTCGGCACCGACGGATATGTCATTGCCGTCAACCCGGGGAATAAGGAAATCCATGTCGCAGGCCAGAGCGACAGCGGGGTTGTGGCCGGGGTGGGGCGCTTGATGCGCGAGATGCGCTATCAGAATGGAAGGGTTGAAGTGCCTTCCCTTCATATCGCGGAGACTCCGCAGATGCCGAATCGCGGCATGTACCTGTGGGCGCGCAAGGATTTCTTCGGCAAGCCGGACCAGGTGGACCGCTATGTTGAGGAGTTCGCCTTGTGGGGGTGCAACGGCATCGGGCTCTGGTTCGAGATGGGAATGTTCAAGAGCTTCGATGATCCCGAGGCGAAGACGTGGCTGGATATCTACCGCAGGCTCTACGCGACCGCCAAACGCATGGGCATGAAAACCGGCCTGCTCATGGTGATGAACGACGCCTACAATACATCGCCAACAGAAATGCGCATCAAACCGATCGTCGGCTGCCCGGATTGGTATCTGTGTCCCTCCAAGCCCGGAGCAATAGAGAAGATGGTCGCCTGGCAGGAGGAAGTGTTCAAGGCGCTGCCGCAGATTGACATCTTCAACCTGTTTCCGGCCGATCCGGGCGGATGCGCGTGTCCGGATTGCACGCCGTGGCCGACCCGCGGTTTCTGGCGTATTGCCAAGCCGCTGGCTGACAGGCTTCACGAGATCTCACCCAAGACCGAAATCTGGGTGGACACCTGGCACGTCAACCACCCGACGTTCGGCGGCAAGGACTGGCAAAAAGTGGTCGCCAGCCTCGACTGGACCAAGGACCGACCGAAGTGGTTCGCGGGTTTCGAAGTAGGCCTGGCGCCGCATCACGGGTATGCCCGCATGTCCGCCGAAGACCGGAAAGTATACAACGAGGCCAAGCAGCCGCTGATGGTGTTCCCGGAGATTTCCATGTGGGGCAACCACCCGGGCATGCTCGTCAACAAGGAATACTGGAAGTCGCTGCAAACAGAGATGAACGACTACACTCCCGGGTTGATGAAGGGCGGCTGGCCCTACAGCGAACGCTGGAACACCGATATCGCCAGCGTGATGATGCTGTCGTGGTTCTGGAATTCAAAAAAGCCAGCGGAGACGGTGCTGGACGAGTATGCTTCTTTTTATTTCGGGCCCGAGGCGGCGTCCGGCAGGGAACTGCTTGAACTTCTGGATGACTCAAACACAGATCCGCAGCGCAAGGAAAAGATCAGGGAGACGTTCGCAAAGCTGGAGGGTTCACTGCCCGAGTGGGTAAAGCGCGACTGGCGCTGGGCTGAGATCGCTGAATCCTTCCGGTTCAAGACCCGGTGATACCGGTTAAGGCGGGCGGTAGATAAAGTGAAGTCATGGCATTTAGGATATATGCTAAAGACCGATTGAAACATCCAAGTAACGATTGAAAGGAAAAAGAAATGAAACAGGCAATGAAACGTGTGACGAATGTGTTATCCGTTGTGGCGGTTCTGATGGCCGCATCGCGGGTTTGCAGTGCGGCATCGGCCGAGGGGACGAACTCGGTTCGGCTAGCCGGTGAAAGCGAGAACGTCGCGCCGCTGCGGTCGTTGCAGGTGGAATTGCCCAACCAGGAGCACAACGCCATCAAGACCTCGTGGCCGGCGATCGGCTGCTGGTTCCCGATGGACAGTGATTTCCAGCCAGAAGGCTACAAACAGTTTTTCGATCTGTACGCGAAACACTCGCCGATCAAACTTCTGACCACCAGCATCCGCTGCAAACGATGGATGACCGACCCGCAGGTGCATGACCAGATGAAGGCGGCGGCGGAGTATGCGCGGAGTCTCGGGATGGGCATCGTGCTGGAATTGGATTGGCCCTTCGCCCGCTCGGCGTTTGTTGAAAAATATCCTGACGAATTGCAGGGGGTGGTCGGTGTCTGCGAAGCGCCGCTCAAGACAACCGGCGCCGTGGAGTTGTCCCGGGCGCCGCTCAATGCCCATTACTTTTGGGATAGTAAAGGGTACGTGTCGGTTACCGGCCAGGTTTTACGGGTCTGGTCCTACCGAGCCGGCCCGGAGGGGGCGGAGGCTGTGGAGGACATCACCGCTAGGGCGCTGGTCGTGCAGGCCAACGCCCAGAGCGTCAAGGTGTCTATCCCCTGCCTGGCGGCGGACGAAGGTCGCCACGTCTGCCTGATGGCGTTGTTCTACATGTATCAGCCGGATTTGTTCGCGCCGCATCTGACCAGCTTCGATCACGATGTGCTGCGGCAGTACGCGGATGTGCCGCTGGCTGGAGTGTGCAAGGACGAAGGGGGCTTTGTCCCGTCGGAGAGTTTTGCTTTCCCGGATAACCTGTGGTTCTCGCCTTTCCTGGCGCAGGCCTATGCCGAGCGCCGTCCCTCCCATGATTTGACGCGGGATCTTCTGTTGATGAGCAAAGGCGAGAAAGGTCGTAAAGCGGAGCGGACTGCGGCCATCAACCACTATATGGAACTCTTCTGGAAGCGTAACGCCGAGATTGAGACCGAGTATTACCATGCGATCAAATCCGTTTTTGGCAAGGAGGCTATGGTGGGCACGCACCCGACCTGGCAGCCGTTGCCTTGCCAGCAAGAAGTGGTGCGCAACGGCCTGGACTGGTGGGGCGTGACACGCGATCTGGCCCAGACTGACGAAGTTGCGCCATATGGCGTACGGACGGCGCTGGCTAAGAAGTGGCACAGTCCCCTCTGGTACAACATGTATTACGCCGGTTCCGTGAAACCTTATGAGAGCGAACTCTGGGCCAATGTTCTGGGTGGCGGGCGGATCAACTGGCATCCGCTCTGGCCTTTCACGTCTCTTGATAAAGTCAACTACAGTTTGCCTCCGGTGGCGGGCAATCTTTGGCGCGCCGACTGTCGTATCCGGCTCTTGAACTACATCTCGACCAGGCCGGTGGATTGTCCGGTGGCCATCGTCTTTAGCCATCCACGCGCGTGCAATTGGGCCGAGCCGGGCTTTGGCGATTCCGGATGGGGGCTGTGCGATGATCTATGGAATGAGGGTTATTATGCCGACTTGATTCCCAGCTCAGAAATCGCCTCTGGATCGCTGAAGGTGTCGGAAGACGGCTATGTGCAGTATGGTCCGCAGAAATATGCGCTGGCGGTGTTCTATCACCCACAGTATGAGCGGCCGATGGCCGGGGCGTTCTTCCGTCAGGCGGCCGCTACGGGCAAGACGTTGCTCTACCGCGCCGGCGACTGGACGATGGACTTCGACGGGAATCCCGTGGAGGTAAAGACCATGCTGCCTGCGCAGATGATGGAGTTGGCCGGCAGTGCAAGTGCGTGTGGGACCGCCATCATCAGCCGCCTCAAAGCCGCCGGGCTCGAACCCCAGACGGGGGGGCGCGGGCATCAGAGGCTGCGCGGACAGTGCCGGCTCCTGGACGGGACGGTCATCCTTGCCTCGGGGGAAAAGGACGTGATGGGCGATCCGATCCTAAAGACGATCCAGATCAGCGGCCAGGATGTGAGCTTCGACGCTGTCGGTGTGGCGGCTGTACGGCTCGACAAAGACGGCAAGCTCGAAGCCCTCGCCGCAGGCGGACTGAAGCGGTTCGCGGTCGGAAAAACAAAGATCGAACTGCCGCAACGCGCCGATGTCGCCTTATGGAAAGACACGAAGGGTGTGTGGCAGGGCGTGCTGCAGGATTACGCGGGAGAGGTGCCTGCAGACCTCAAGGCGATCACCGCCCATTGGCTGCGCCTGGCTGTGCCTGCCCCGTTCGCACCGGAAAATGCCAACGGCTTAGCAGCTCCCGCTGCCAAGATCAAGACCGCAACCGCCTCTTCACAGTATGCCGCGGAATATGCCATCAAGGACAAGGGAAGGTACGTGCGGCTTCTCTTTGAGGACGGCACGGATCACCGTGTTGGCGACATCAAGGTGGCGGAGCTTGTGGAAGTGCGGGTCGTCAAAGCGGACACCTCGGCCGATTGAACAATGAAAGGCAATTCTTATGTACAAGACAATGATTTTGATAACGATATGTGGCTGGATTGTGGCGGGTGGAGCCTTCGCAGTTGATGGAGGCGGGAAAGACAGCTCAACGGCTGGCACCGTGAAATCGCGAACGTTTAATGTTCTGAAATACGGAGCAATAGGGGACGACAAGACGGACAACACCGACGCTGACAACATCATCCTGGGTTCCAACAGCAACGGCTTGGAATTTGTGCACGCCGCCCATGCCTCCCGCTTTGGCCGGGTGTGTGCCCAACATTGTACCCACGCTATCGCGGTGACGGGCATGCACGGCTTTTCAATCGAACAACTGGATATTGAGATTGCCGGTCCGGGACATACCACCAGCGATACTAAATGGCAGATAACGGAATATGATGTTAACGACCCGAAGAATCTCGGTGTGGCCGATATCAATTACGGGGTTGTCGAAGGGGGTGTGGGTGTGGTCGAGAAGTTTACCCGCAACGGCGGCGCAGCAATTCAGGCTCGGCGGATCGGCTCCGGTACAAAAGAGTGAATGTTTAACGCTTAACGCTCAAGCCCGCCGCCCGGGGGAACCGGGAAGAAATTGATTTGTAGCTTTTTTCTCACAGAGCCCACAGAGTGCACAGAGAAGATTTTATTTGACAGGATAAATGGGTTTGTGAGATAAAGAAACCGCAGATTGACGAATGATGAGTAGCGAATCATGAAGGGAAGAGGGAAAGGTAGGGTTCTCCGAACGCACCGCGGCAGGGTCGGAGACCCTTGCCCTACCTCCTTCGGATTTGGCAAATGGCTCGTGCGAAGCAGGTAGCGAACCGTCTCGGTGAGCCGCAGAGGGGATCAGTATTTTTT
>Ga0268284_1001677_pt1 | contig 10899 bp, 10 predicted proteins | sample saktaG_14_FD_190137 | JGI IMG/M metagenome (GOLD analysis project Ga0268284, IMG submission 190137) | Saline water microbial communities from Sakinaw Lake, British Columbia, Canada - sak_2013_06_06_40m | ecosystem: Environmental > Aquatic > Non-marine Saline and Alkaline > Saline ... | reverse complement strand
GCTCGGCCATGCTTCAGGAAATGGCGGCCGCATCCGTCAAGGACCGCTTCGCCCACTATCAACAAATGGCCGCTTCCAACGAGACCGCCGCGCCGTCCGAAACCCCCACTCCCAACGCCTGAATCCCATGGAACTATCCACCACCTACCTCGGTCTGCCCCTGAAAAACCCGGTGATGTCCGGGGCCTCGCCACTGGTTGACCAACTCGACAGCGTGCGCCGCCTGGAAGACGCCGGGGCCGCCGCGGTGGTCATGCGCTCGTTGTTTGAGGAGCAGATCACCAAGGAGCAAATCGCGGAATTCGCCCACACCGAAAATCCCGCGGAATCCTTCTCGGAGGCCACGTCCTATTTCCCGCGCATGGAGGACTACGCCTTCGGACCGGACCGCTACCTGGCGCAAATCGCGCGCATCAAGGAATCGGTGGACATCCCCGTCATCGGTTCGCTCAACGGCGTGAGCCTCGGCGGCTGGACCGACTACGCCCGCCTCATCGAACAAGCCGGCGCGGACGCCCTCGAACTCAACGTCTATTACATCGCCACCGATCCGAATGAATCGGGCCTGGAGGTGGCGGCCCGCAGCTTCAATATCCTCAAGGCGGTCAAGCAATCCGTCACCATCCCGATCGCGATGAAACTCTCGCCGTTCTTCTCGTCGCCCGGGCACTTTGCCAAGCAACTCTGCGCGCTGGGCGCCTCCGGCGTGATTCTGTTCAACCGGTTCTATCAGCCTGACATCGATATCGAGGCGCTCGAGGCCACCCACCGGCTGGATCTATCGGATTCCTCCGAGCTCCGCCTGCGGCTGCGCTGGGCGGCCATTCTCCACGGTCACCTCAAGGCCGACATTGCGGTGAGCGGCGGGGTGCACACGGTCGAGGACATCATCAAGGCGATCATGTGCGGGGCGAGCGTCGTGCAAGTGGTTTCCTGCCTGCTCAAATACGGGCCGTCCCACATCGGCAGCCTGATCACCGGTCTGAACCACTGGCTGGAATATCACGAATATGAGTCCGTCGAGCAGATGCGCGGCAGCATGAGCCTCCAGCATTGCCCGGATCCGACGGTCTTCGAACGGGCCAATTACCTGCGTGTGCTACAACTCTGGAAAGTCTGACGTGAACCATCCCTACCTGCCGGTTTTGATTTTCTTCGGGGTGGCGTTGGCGGTGCACATCGCCTCGCTCACCCTGGCCCGCGTGTGGATGACCTTTTTCACGCCGATCAAACGCGGCAAGGAAAAGAACGCGCTCTACGAATGCGGCGTGAATCCGCTCGCGGAGCGGCAAACGCGCTTCCACTCGCAATACTATTTGTTCGGCCTGCTGTTCCTGATCTTTGACGTGGAGACGGTGTTTCTGCTGCCCTTCGCCGTGGCCTTTCTGAAACTCTCCACCGGCGCGTTCCTGGCCGCCATGCTGTTCCTGCTGCTGCTCGCCGAAGGCCTCGTCTGGGCCTGGAGCAAGGGCCTCCTCAACTGGCGCGGTCCCGCCAAACCGGATCTAACGATCTTCGGCGGTTGACGCTTGCGCCGCGTGGCGGGAGCGTCGCTCAAAGTGGCTGGAGCGTCCCGCTCCAGTCCGTGTCACGGGGCATCTTGCCCCGTGTCCTTCTTTGAGTTCCGTCCGGTATCGGCTGGGTGGTGGGCATGAGATTCGGAGCGAGACGCTCCGAACACGGACTGGAACCGGAGGCTCCAGCTACCTCCCCGCGGGAAGACGTGCTAGAATCCACGCTGACCGTGAGCGTGGGGGCGCGTCGATTTGGGCCAAGTGAATCAACTGCGGATTTGTGAAAAATCCGTCCATTTCCGCCTTAACATGGGCGGCGCTGCGGCGCGGCGCATGGACCGCCAATGACACCTCGCCCTCGGGGGCAAAGTGGGACAAGCGAGGCCGCTTGTCCCTACCGGCAATCCGCCCCTCCTTGTCCCCGGCGATTCACCCGCCAACCCGGGGAAATTCGGCGGAATTCCCGGCATTTTTTTCTTTTGATGCCGGAATCCATCTTTCTGCTTCCGTTTGGCGCGGGATTTCTCAAGGATTGTCGCGGAGTGGTTTCCGGCATCAGGCTCATCCGCTACCTGCCGGGGGAAATCCGATCCGGGCAGGTGCAAGGCGGCGGCTCAAGCCGGCGAATTTCCCACCCGAAATTCACGATCTATGGCGATTGATAGCAAACTGGCCGAGGACCTGAAATCGCAGGGTGTGCATGTCACGTCCTTCGAGAGCCTGATCAACTGGGGGCGGTCCAGTTCGTTGTGGCCGTTGCAGTTCGGGTTGGCGTGTTGCGCGATCGAGATGATCGCGGCGACCATGGCCAAGTACGACATGGCGCGGTTTGGAGCGGAGGTGTTCCGGCCCTCGCCGCGGCAGGCGGACCTGATGATCGTGGCCGGCACGGTGACCAAGAAGATGGCTCCCCAGGTGGTGCGGCTCTACAACCAGATGGCCGAACCGAAGTATGTCATCGCCATGGGTGCCTGCGCGATTTCCGGCGGCCCATTCAAGGAGGGTTACAACGTGCTCAAAGGCATTGACCGCTTCATCCCGGTGGATGTGGTCATTCCCGGCTGCCCGCCGCGTCCCGAGGCTCTGTTAGAAGGCTTGCTGACGCTGCGTGCCAAGATCGCCAAGGAAAAATTGCTCGGCAAACACCGCGCCCGCCACGCCGATCCTGACGGGACTGCCGCCTATCCGGTGCCGGAGTTCGGCGCGCATGACCTTGAACCCACCGCCAACCGTGACATCTGGAACCCGCCCAGCGTGGTCCGCGAAGCAGAAGGAGGTGAAGCATGAGTGTGGATCCCGAAGCCATCCTCAAACGCCTGCAGGAAGCGCTGCCCGGAGCAGCCATCGTCTTGCGCACCAACCCAAGCCCGTCCGGCCAACATTCGCTGCTCGTGGCTGGCGCCAATCTGATAGAAATCTGCCGGTTTCTCCGTGACACGCCGGATCTGGCCTTTGATTTCCTCTCCAACGTCACCGGCGTGGATTGGCCGGATCCCGCCAAGGCCGACAAGGCCGCCGTGCCTGCCGCAGGGGAGGGGACTCCCGCGTCGGAAGGCTTCCTCGAAGTTCTCTATCACCTCTACTCCATCAGCAGACGTGTCGGCCCGCTGGTGCTGCGTGCCCGCACCCAGGACCGCGGTGACAACGCGAAGATCCCTTCCGTCGTCTCCGTGTTCCGCAGCGCCGAGTTCCAGGAACGCGAAATCTTCGATCTCTACGGCGTCGAATTCACCGGCCATCCCGACCTGCGCCGCATCCTGATGTGGGACGAATATGTCGACCATCCGATGCGCAAGGATTACGTCGCACCGGATGACTACGAATACGAACCCACACCCCATGCTGCCGTCCTTGATCAAGCCCAACGCCACTATCCCGGCACACCATGATTTCCGATCCCGCAACTTCCCATCCTGCCGCCGTCCTCGAACCCGGGGCGGACGACGACCAGTTGCTGCGTGTTTCGTTAGGGCCGCAGCACCCGTCCACCCACGGGGTGTTCCGCATGAACGTGGTGCTTGACGGCGAGACCGTGGTGAGCCTCAAGCCGGTGTTCGGTTATCTCCACCGCAACCACGAGAAGATCGCCGAGGGCACGTCCTATCTGGGATCGATGCCCTACACCGACCGCCTCGATTACATCTGCCCGCTTTCCAACAACTGGGCCTATGCCCACGCCGTGGAAAAACTCGCGGGTATCGAGGTGCCGGAACGCGCTGAATACATGCGCGTGATCGTCGCGGAACTCACCCGTCTGATCAACCACACCGCCTTCGCCGGCTTCATCCTCGGCGACATGGGCGCCTGGGGATCCGCGCTGATGTATGCCTTCCGCGAACGGGAATTGATCCTCGACCTCTTCGAAGACCTCACCGGCGCCCGCATGATGGCCAATTTCATGCGCTTCGGCGGTTGCCGCAACGACCTGCCCGCCGGCTGGGCCGCCAAGGTGGGTAAACTGGTCGATGACTACGGCCCGTTCCTCGATGAAATGGAGAAATTCCTGGTGGGCAACGAGATTTTGTTAGCCCGCACGCGCGATGTCGGCGCACTGCCCAAGGAAGTCCTGGTCAACGGCGGCATCACCGGCCCGATGCTGCGTGCCGCCGGGGTGAACTATGACATCCGCAAGGTGGAACCCTACGGCATCTACGAGCGCTTCAATTTCCGCATTCCACTGGGTGAAACGGGCGATTGTTACGACCGGATCATGATCCGCTTTTTGGAAATGCGCGAATCCTTGAAAATCCTGCGCCAGGCGCTCGACCAATTGCCGGACGGGCCGTTCATCAACCCCAAGGCAAAGCTGCGCAACTTCAAGCCGCCGCCCGGCGAGGCCTACGCCCGCATCGAGGGCCCCAAGGGCGAACTCGGATTCCACCTGATCAGCGATGGCTCCACCAACCCGTACCGCTACCGGGTCCGCCCGCCGAGTTTCATCAATCTAACCCTGCTCGAAGACATGTGCCTCGGCCTCGATCTCGCGGACGTGGTCATCATCCTCGGCAGCGTTGATATTGTGTTAGGGGAGGTGGACCGATGAATCTTTCTGCAAAGTGGCGCGGGCATCCTGCCCGCCGCCCAGGCTACGGGCAGGATGCCCGTGCCACTTCAGTCAAAGAAAGCCGCCTTTCCCGCACAGCGCCCAATTGTTTGCTGCCAGCCTAAGTCCATGGACCAATCTTCTAACATCCATCGCCTCCCTGATCCGGCCCGTGCCGCCCGCTGGTCCCTGCCCGGTCTCGGTTTGTTCAAGGGTCTGGTCGTGACGGCTCAGAACATGATCCAAAGCTATTACCGCAAGGAGCGCATGACCACCGTGCAGTACCCGGAGCAACGCGCGCCAATCAGCCCGAATTTCCGCAATTTCCCGTTCCTCGCTTATGATGGCGTGGATCCGGTCGCGGGCTTGCGCTGCACCGCTTGCTCGATCTGTGAGAAGGAATGCCCGCCGCAGTGCATCTACATCGTGCTCGACCGCGATGCGAACGGCAAGTCGCTCAAGCGCCCGCGGATTTTCGACATCGACGTCTCGGTTTGCATGAACTGCGGCATTTGCTCGGAAGTCTGCCCGTTCGATTCGATCTACATGGATGGCGAGTACGAATTGAGCACCGACGACCGTTTCGACGGGCTCTTGTTCGGTCTTGACCGCTTGGCGAAATCCGCGGATTACCACATGAAACTGCGCCCCGAACAGGCCACCGAGGTCGCCGCGCGGCGCAAGGCGGAGGAGGACAAGAAACTCGCCACGCAAGCCGCCAAGGAAGCCAAGGCCAAGGCGGAGCAGGCAAAAAAACAACAGGAATTGCCGGGACAGCATGAGAAAGGAGCGGACGTATGATTCTGTTAGCCGTATCAAGTGGCGCGCCTTCCCTGTGGGCGCCCGAGTGGCTGCCCCGCCTGCCCCAGCGCCTGGTGGAAATGATCTGCCAAGCGCTTGGTGCGCCGGATTGGCTGGTGGCGATCGCCGGGTTCATCGCCGCCGCCGCCACCGTGGTCGGGGTGTTCCTGGGCGGCTTTGCCTTGCTCTCGTTGATCGAGCGCAAAACCCTGGCCCGCATCCAAAACCGCATCGGTCCGAACCGCGCGGGTTGGTTCGGCATTCTCCAACCGGTCGCCGACGGCATCAAAATGCTGACCAAAGAGGACATCGTGCCCGCCAAAGCCGAGTGGTTGCTCCATCTGGCGGCGCCCATTCTGATCGTGGTGCCGTCCATCCTCGCGCTTGGCGTGATTCCCTACGGCCGCGAGTGGGTACCCGTGCGCTTGGAACTCGGGCTGTTGTTTTTCTTCGCGGTCGGCACGCTGACGGAACTTGCGGTTTTCATCGCCGGGTGGGCCAGCGGCTCGAAATTCCCGATGCTCGGCGCGATGCGGGCGATCTCGCAGATGGTGAGTTACGAGCTGCCGCTGATGATTTCCGCGCTGGGCGTGATCATGGTGACAGGTTCGCTGTCGTTGCCCGCCATTGTCGAACACCAGGGCGGCTTCCATCTGGGGTTCATCCCCGCCTGGAACCTCTTCTCACCATGGGGCTTGTCCGCGGGCATCATCTTTTACATCGCCAGCATCGCCGAGGCCAACCGCTGCCCGTTTGATTTGCCCGAAGGTGAATCGGAAATCGTCGCCGGCCACATGACCGAATACTCCGGATTCAAATATGCCTTGTTCTTCATGGGCGAATACCTCGGGCTGTTTGCCATCTCCGGCCTTGGCATCACGCTCTTTCTCGGCGGCTGGCAGGCACCCCTGCCCGGCCTCGGCTTCGTCCCGTCGTGGATCTGGTTCTTCGCCAAACTGGTGGTGGTCATCATGTCCTACCTGTGGATCAGGGGCACCTTCCCGCGTGTTAGAATCGACCAATTGATGCGCTTCGCCTGGCTGTGCCTGCTGCCCATGGCGCTGCTCACGCTGCCCGCCGCGGGCCTTTGGACCATCCTCAACAGAAACGATCACAACGTGCTCGCCTGGCTCATCACCGTGCCGCTGCTGCTGATCCCCTGGCTCATCCTCACCGCGATCTATAACCGCCGCCTGGCCCCGCAGACCCGCACCTATACTTTCGCGGATTCATAGGACTTATAGGACCCATAGGACCCATAGGACCCATAGGACCTATCCACCACCACCCCGAATGACCCCACTCCTGATACTTTCACCGTTGATTCTCCTTGCCGCGCTGGGCGCGGTGTGGCTGGCGCGTCCGGTGCATGCGGCGCTGCTGCTAGCGCTGGCGCTGGCGCTGACCGCCGTGTTCTATCTGACGATCGGTGCGGATTTCATCGGCCTGGTCCAGTTCATGGTCTATGTCGGCGCGATCGCGGTGTTGATTGTTTTCTCGCTGCTGATCACCCGGCCCGGCGACGAGGCGGAGGAACTCGCGCGGCGTCCGCGTTCGCTGGTCACCGGCCTTGCTTGCACGCTGCCGGTGCTGGCGGTCCTGCTCTATTCGGTTTCGCGCTCCGGCACGGCTGAATCCGGCGCTGCCGATTCTCCTGCCTTTACGCTGGAACAACTCGGCACCGCGCTGTTCACCACGCATGTGCCTGCGGTGATGGCGGTGGGCGTGCTGCTCACCGCGGTGATGATCGGCGCCGCGCTGTTTGCCAGGGGGGCGCACGCTTCCAGCGTGTCCCGTTACGCATCTTGCGTAACGGAAGCCACAATAAAACCGCCAACCCTATCCGACCCATGACGCCGCTCGCGCTCTTGCTCACCCTTTCCTCGCTGCTGTTCACGCTTGGCTTGCTCGCCGTGCTGACCCGCCGCAACGCCATCCTGATCCTGGTGGGCATCGAACTCATGCTCAACGCCGCCAACATCAATTTCATCGCCTTCTGGCGTTATGGCCCGCCTGATCCCGATCTAACTGGTCCGCTGTTTGTCCTGTTCTCGATTGCCATCGCCGCCGCCGAAGCCGCCGTCGGATTGGCCATCATCCTGATGGTGTTCCGCCACACCCGTTCGACTGATCTCAACCGCCTCGATTCCCTCCATGGCTGAAGCACTCATACCTCATCTTCCCTGCCTGCTGTGGTGGGTGCCGGCGCTGCCCTTGCTGGCCGGCGCCGTCATCGCGTTCCTGCCTAACCGCCGTGGCCGCCTCGCCGCGCGGCTGGCGATCGGCGCGCTGTTCGGCTCCTGCCTCATCGCGCTGGCGGCTTTGATCTGCACGCTGGCGCCGGCGCATGGCGAATCGTTCCGCCTGGCCACCTCGCTCACCTGGTTCACCTTCGGCGAGGTGGCGCTCAAAGTCGGCTTGGTGCTCGATCCGCTGAGCGCGGCGATGGCCGCAATGGTGACCTTTGTCGCGTTCTGGATCTTCATCTATAGCATCGGCTACATGGAAACCGAGGCGCGTTTCGGCCGCTTCTTCGGGTTCCTCTCGTTGTTCTGCGGCGCGATGTTGCTGGTGGTGCTGTCTAACAGCCTGCTGCTGCTCTTCATGGCATGGGAATTGGTGGGTCTCGCGTCCTATATGCTCATCGGCTTCTATTTCGAGAAACCCGCGGCCGCTGCCGCCGCGCAAAAGGCCTTCATCACCACCCGAGTCGGCGACATGGCGTTTTTCCTCGGCATGATCTGGCTCTATCGGCAGTCCGGCACGCTGCTTTTTTTTGATGATGGAAAAGGTTTGCTCGAATCCGGCGTGCTCACCTCGCTGGCAGGTGTCACCACCCTCGGCGGGCTGACGGTTTCCGCGGCGGCCGCCTTGCTGCTGTTAGTCGGGGCCATGGGCAAGTCCGGCCAGGTGCCACTGCACACCTGGTTGCCCGACGCGATGGAAGGCCCGACACCGGTGTCCGCGCTGATTCACGCCGCGACCATGGTCGCCGCCGGGGTGTTCCTGGTCGCCCGCACGCATCCGATCTTTGCCAATGGCGGTGGCGTGACCACGCCTCTAACCGCCGCGGCATGGATCGGCGCCATCACCGCGCTGTATGCCGCGCTGGTGGCGCTGGCGCAGACCGACATCAAACGCATTCTGGCCTACTCGACCGTCTCGCAGCTTGGATTCATGATGGTGGCGCTGGGCACCGGCGGGGTGGCGGCGGCGATGTTCCACCTGATCGCGCACGCGTTTTTCAAGGCCTTGTTATTCCTCTCGGCCGGTTCGGTGATCCACGGTTGCCACGAGGAACAGGACATCCGCCGCATGGGCGGCCTGCGCGCGGCGATGCCCAAAACTTTTGTCACTTATGCGGTCGGCATGATGGCCCTCTCGGGGTTTCCGTTTGTGTTCTCGGGCTTCTGGAGCAAGGAGGCCATCCTGCACAGCGCCCAAATCTGGCCCGGCGGCTACGGGCCGTTCCTGCTGGCGGCGGCTGCCGCGCTTCTAACGGCATTCTACATGACCCGCCAGGCGCTGCTGGTGTTTTTCGGCGCGCCGCGCAAACCCGGCGTTTCCCATCCGCATGAAAGCCCGTCGGTGATGCTGGTGCCACTCTACGTGCTGGCCGCCGGCGCGGTGTTGCTTGCGCTTGTCGGCACGCCGGCCTGGCCGTGGTTTGAAGAGTGGATCCGTGGCGAACCGGCACACTTTGACCCGGCTGCCCTGATGCAACCCGCGGCTCTCAAACTCATCGGCTTGTCGCTGGCCATTGTCACCCTCGGCGTCGGCGCGGCATGGCAGGTCTATCGGAATCCATCAAGCGACAGCCGGGCACCCGATCCGTTGGCGGGTAAGCTCGGCGGCGTATGGAATTTCCTCGAGCGGGCGATGGGCTTCGACGCGCTATACGAAAAAGCCATCATCGGCCCGCTGGCGTTTTTCGCGGGTGCCATCGACGCGCTCGAGCGCCAGATTTTCGTCCCGCTCATGGCGGTGGGGGAATCCTGCATCAAGAGGTTCGGGCGGTGGACCGGATTGTCCGACGAAGCGGGACTGAACGGCGGCTTCGACAGTTTGTGTTGCGGTTTACAAAACCGCGCCGCTTCCGCATCCCGCAGTCAGGTTGGCCGGGCGCAAGGATATCTGCGGGCGATCGGTCTCGGAATGTCGGTTCTGCTCATTCTCTATTTCTGGCTCAGCGCCTAGTCACGTCATGTTGTTACTCTCACTCTTGTTACTTCCCTTGGTGGGTGCCGTGCTGCTCGCAGGATGGCCCGGGCTGACCCGCGCAGGCGCGGGCCGTTTCGCGATCGCCTGGGCCATGTTGCCGGTATTGTTAGTTGGCGCCATTGCTTGCCAGGGCGGAGCCGCCTGGTCGCTGCCGTGGATGCCCGATGCCAACATCTTTCTGGCATTCAGCGCCGACGGCACCTCGTGGCTGTTCCTGCTGCTAACTTCTTTGGTCACCTTGTTCTCATTGGCTGTTTCCGCCAGGCTGAACATCGGCGACCGCGCCTACTGCGCGTTGATCCTGGTGATGGAGTCGATGCTGTTCGGGGTGTTCACCGCCCGTCATTTCATCCCGTGGTTCCTGTGCTGGGAAATGACCTTGATTCCCGCCTACCTGCTGATCCGCCTCTGGGGTGGCAAGGGCGCGCCGCGCGCCGCTTTGCGTTTCTTCATCATCACGCTGGGTGGCGGGGTTTGCATGTTGTTAGGTTTTCTCGCCTTGCAGTTGTCGGTCGGGACGATGGATTTTGCCGCTCTCAGCCAACTCGCCGCGAACCATGAACTGGCCGCGAGCCTGGCGAAATCCTTCGCCGTCACCGGGCTCGACGGGCACGCGCTGCTGACGGTGGTGGCGGTCGCGGTGTTTCTCGGGCTGGCGGTGAAGATCCCGGTGGTGCCGTTCCACGCGTGGTTGCCGGACGCCTACGCCGAGGCGCCCACTCCGGTCACGATGCTGCTAACCGGCCTGCTCTCGAAGATGGGCGTTTACGGTTTGCTGCGGGTCTTCCTGCCGATCTTTCCCGAGGTAATGCCCGGGCTGGCACCCTGGTTGACCGCGCTGGCGGTGGCGACCGTTTTGTTAGGTGCGGTCGCGGCCCTTGCGCAGAAGGATTTGAAACGGATTCTGGCCTACTCGTCGGTCAATCACCTCGGTTACTGCGTGCTGGCGGTGGCGGCGGTGGCCGCGACCCAGGCGGATCGCGTTGCGGTCTCTGCGGCCGTGTCGGGCGTCGTGCTGCAGGCCTTCAATCATGGCGTCATCGCCTCCTTCCTGTTTTTCTGCATAGGCATCTTGGAAGCGCGCAGCGGTGGAACGCGCGGCTTGAACGACTTCGGCGGACTGCGTGCCAACATGCCGGTTTTCGCCGGGCTGATGGGAATCGCGTTGTTCGCTTCGTTAGGGTTGCCCGGCCTGAGCGGTTTTGTCGGTGAATTCCTCATCTTCAACGGAGTCTTCGGGCTGGTTCCATGGTCGGCGGCCATCTCGGTGATTGGCCTGTTGCTCACCGCCGTTTTCCTGCTGCGCATGATCCGCAAGGT
>Ga0268284_1001673_pt1 | contig 10925 bp, 7 predicted proteins | sample saktaG_14_FD_190137 | JGI IMG/M metagenome (GOLD analysis project Ga0268284, IMG submission 190137) | Saline water microbial communities from Sakinaw Lake, British Columbia, Canada - sak_2013_06_06_40m | ecosystem: Environmental > Aquatic > Non-marine Saline and Alkaline > Saline ... | reverse complement strand
AAATGATGAGAACAGTTGAAACCGATTAACTGCGGATCGATACAGATACCGGTACTTGCCGCCGGAAAAGGCTGGTTGGTTGTGGATAAGCCTGCCGGCATGACTGTTCACAACCAGCCCGGGCTTGATCTTGGCTCTTTTGCATTAACCTATCTTCAAAATGATGCGGATGCAAAGGGGAAGATAGCTATTGACCCGGATTTTGGCGTCAATCCTGTTCACCGTCTCGACAAGGAGGCAAGCGGCGTAATTGTTCTGGCCTCCTCCCGGGAGATGTTTCGATTTTTTTCAAACCAGTTTCAATCCCGCCAGGTAATAAAGAGGTATGTCGCTATTTTGCATGGCTTTCTCAAAAACCCGGAAGGAAATGATTTATGGGAGAGATGGCGGTGGCCTCTTGCTAATACTGCCGGTGGACGTATTAATCCTGAAGGCTCGGGGCGCCGGCAGCATAGCGAAACCCGTTACCGGGTTCTTGACCATAGTGCTCATTATACGATGGTGGAAATCGAGCTTCTCTCAGGCCGGACGCATCAGATTCGGCGACATGCGAAACTGTCCGGTCATTCTGTAATCGGTGACGCGAGATATGGCTCGACCAGGGCGGCAAACTACCTTAAACGGAATTTTGCATTTGACCGTCTTGCGCTCCATGCGCGTTCCCTCACATTGCGGCTGCCGGATGGAAAAGATCCGGAAACCATCGAAACCCCGGCAATTCCGGGTCAAATAATGGATTTATTTCAAAATGACGGTAACTATTCAGCAACAGATTAAACAGATGAACACAGATAGATTTAAATACAGTAACTATTCAGGAGCCAGGAGCCAGAATAAAAAAGAATCCTGCTTTGGTTAAGGTGCTACATTGACAAACTTCAGCTTGAAGAAGCTGGTAAGTTGCGGAAGACTACAATGCTACTATTCTGGATTCTGACTTCTGAGCAATTACAAATGACCATGCCGGTAAGATCACATAAGGAACAATAAAGAATGGACGAATTCCCTGAAAATGCGGTTGAGATGATAAATGAACTTCTTGGCGGCTTCAACAAGTCTATGGGCCTTCATTTTGTCAAGGCTTCCCTGAACGAGTTCGTAGCTGAAATTAAAATCAACGAGCGACACCTTCAACCTTACGGGATAGTACATGGAGGCGTGTACGCCGGCATGATCGAGACATTATGCAGCACCGGTGCGGCGTTAAATGTGTTTTCCGAAGGGAAAAGCGCTGTCGGGCTTGAAAACACAACCTCTTTCCTGCGGGCCGTGCGCTCGGGCACCCTGCGCTGCACCGCCAGACCCGTCTTAACAGGAAGGCGCTCACACGTATGGGAAGCGCAGGTAACGGATGACCGGGACAGGCTGGTTGCCACCGGCCGTGTACGGCTGATGGTACTCGAGCCGGGCTCTGAGGCAGACGGCATAACTGTCGAACTGAACACCAAACCGGCGTGATTCATATTAAACTGATGAGCCGGATTGTTTGCGGAAGTATTAATTGACAGATGTTAAAAACTATGCGAGATTGCGACCCATAATGGTTGAACCGAAACAGCGGCTTCGGCATTTTCAAATTACGGAGGGAGCATGGCAAGAAGAAATGGTATAGCGGTCCTGTGTATTCTTTTGAGTGTGGGGTTGCTCGATGTTCAGGGAGCCATAGGATTCTCAAAATCGTCGAAAGCCATGGGTACCCATAAGAAGAGGCATTCGTCAGTTAAAGTCGTGCAGGCTCCACGGGATCTATTTCTACGCTCCGCTTCCGCATTGGTGGTGGACCAGCAGACAGGTGAGTTGCTCTTTCAGAAACAAACTGAGGCGGTATTACCCATCGCATCCATCACCAAACTCATGACCGCAATGGTAGTGCTGGATGCCCAAATCGACCTCGAGGAATCAATTACCATTGAACCCGCAGACGTGGTTTACAAAAAACCTTCCCGTCTGCGGGTGGGTACACAACTCTCACGCGAAAATGCCCTGCTACTTGCTTTGATGGCTTCCGAAAACCGCGCTGCCCATGCTCTTGGGCGGACTTACCCGGGCGGTTCCGAAGCCTTTGTTATTGCAATGAACACCAAGGCCAAGTCTTTGGGACTTTCCAACACAAGTTTCGAGGATACCTCCGGGCTCTCAAGCGGCAACACCTCTTCCGCTAATGACCTGGCTCTGATGGTGGACGCAGCTTATCAGTATAGTCTTGTCAGAGAATTCACCACCCGGGAAGAGGCTACGATTCATTCAGGTCGCCGCACACTTGAATTCCATAATACCAATCGATTGATTCAGAATCCGCGCTGGCAGATCGGTCTCTCCAAAACAGGCTTCACTAATAAAGCAGGCCGGTGCCTTGTAATGCAAGCCTCTGTAGCCCAGCGCTCCCTTCTGATTGTGCTGCTTGATGCTCAAGGCAAGCTGACCCGCTTCGCCGATGCGAACCGTATCAAACAGTGGATGGAGAGACAACCACTGGCATGATAAAAACGGCACGGACAGACCGTATCTTTTTTAGCAATATGTGACGGGAATCCGGGGGTATAACAAAGACGAAAAAGCGGCCCTGTTTAAAAAGACGTGTAAAGTGATGCCCGGCGAGCACTTATTCCTGTTGCCATCAAGCTATATAAATCAGGAACATGCTGATTTCAGAAGGTAAAAACATCAGATGGAATGTATTCTATCTGACATCATAATGAATATCAGATAGTTTTTAAACAAATAATTTAGACTCATATAAATTCAATCCATCTTTCTATCCAGCCAGCAATATTTGTCATTTCATAGGGACATCAAATGAAAGATCAATCCAAAACAAAACAAGAACTTCTCAAAGAGAATTTCCTTTTAAAGCAGAAAATCCATGAACTGGAACACTCTGAATCAGAGCGCAAGAAGGCGGAACTCACGCTGCACCGGAGTGAAGAAAATTTCCGGAATTCTTTCGATGATTCACCTGTGGGAGTGCGCATCGTGACAGAAGAAGGGGAGACAATTTATGCCAACCGGGCTATTTTAGATAGTTATGGCTACGACAGCATTGAGGAGATCAGAACGACCCCCATTAAGAAACGCTATACCCCGGAAAGCCAAGCCGACTTCCTGATCAGAAGAGAGAAGCGACAGCAAGGAGTTGATCTCCCGTCGGAATATACCATAAACATCATCCGGAAAGATGGTGAAGTCCGTTGCCTCAGAGTCATACGCAGAGAAATAATATGGGATGGTAAAAGACAGTTTCAAGTCTTATACAACGACATCACAGAGCGCAAGGAGGCGGAGGAGGCGCTGAGGCAGAGTGAGGAGAAATATCGCACTTTGATCGAAAACATCCAGGATGGTATTTATATCCTTGATGCCTTTGGAAACTTCACGTTTGTCAATGATGTGATTGTGAAGCGCTCTGGCTTTCCTGCAGAATGGTTTTTAGGTCGGAGTTATATTGATATCATCATCGAGGAAGATCGTGAACGCACGCAGAGATATTTCAACGCGGTGATGGATGGGAAAACTCAGCTTTACGATCTTTCTTATCAAAGTAAGTCTGGGAACCTTCTCAATGTTGAGGTGTCAACAGCACCTCTGTTTGATGGTGCCAGGGTGATTGCTTTGTTAGGTATCTCACGCGACATCTCCGAGCGTAAGCGTTTGGAAAAGGCTCTTGTGAAGTCGGAAAAAAATTTTCGCCAAATCACAGAAAATATGGTGGATTGTGTGGCTTTGGTGGATGCGAGCGGCACATATAAATACGTGACGCCATCCTACAGGGAAGCACTTGGATATGGTTCTGAAGATATGGTCGATATTACCGGATTCAGTCTTACTCACCCGGATGATCTTGAACGGGTACTGAAGCTCTACATGGATGGTATTGAGCAAGGTTTGAGCGAAATCCGCTATGAAACAAGACTCCGCCACAGAAAGGGCCACTATGTATCAATGGAGATCAGAGCGCGTTCCCTGAAAGATACACAGGGGAATATTGTGGGAGGTGTCCTTGCTGCACGGGATATAATGAAACGGCTGCAAGTAGACGAAGAGCGTAAGCGGGCGGAGAAGACCCTGCTGAAGAGCGAAGCGAACTTCAGGGCAATGGTGGATACAATCCCTCTGGCAATTTACTTATCGGTTGGAATAGAACAGAAAAGCGAATATATAAACCCCATGTTCATCAAACTGTTTGGTTATACTCTGGAGGATGTTCTAACTGCTGAACAATGGTGGCCGTTGGCCTATCCCGATGAAAATTACCGAAGAGAAATTTCTGAGGAGTGGACAGCAAGGGTCAAGCGCGCAATCGAGACAAAATCGACAATTGAACCAATGGAGGCAGTAGTTACCTGCAAGGATGGTTCGAAGAAGAATATCTTATGGGGTTACATTGCCCTTGGAGAAAAGAACTATGCTTACGGCCTTGACCTGACCGAGCGCAAGCTGGCAGAAGAAATGCTTAAGGAACGAGAAGCGAGAATTCAAAGCATTTTTCGTTCGGCGCCGATTGGTATTGGTGTGGTAAGTAATAGAATTCTGTTGAAAGTTAATGACCGAATGTGTGAAATGATCGGATACTCAGAGGATGAATTAATTGGTCAGAGCGCACGAATAATCTACCCAAGTGATGAGGAATTTGAAAGGGTTGGAAAATATAAATATGATCAAATAAAAAAATACGGGACAGGTACGATAGAAACCCATTTCTTGCGAAAAGATGGAAAGTTGGTGGACATCCTTTTGAGTTCAACCCCGATTGATCCAAACAATTTAAGTACAGGGGTTACTTTTACTGCGTTGGACATCACCGAACGCAAGCAGTCGGAGGAGGCTCTTAAAAAACAGCTCGATCTGTTTGAGCTGATTACTGAAACAAGTCCGGTCGGGATCACGCTGGTCGACAGCGACGGATCCATCAGATTTGCCAACCTGTCGGCGGAAAAGATTCTAGGACTGACAAAAGATGCAATAACCGGGAGAGCATATAATGATCCCAGATGGCATATTGTTGATGAATCGGGAGGGCCTTTTCCCGAAGATAAATTACCCTTTTTTAGAGTGATGAATACAGGAGCTGCCGTATACAATGTGAGGCATGGAATTAAATGGCCAGACGGGCGGAGCGTAATCCTCTCAATCAACGCGGCACCTCTGAAAGATGATTCGGACAAGGTAATCGGCATGGTTGCTGCGTTAGAAGATATCACCGAGCGCAAAAGAACGGAAGAGGAGCTCCTGAAAGCTGACAAGCTTGAATCGGTGGGGATTCTTGCAGGAGGCATAGCCCATGATTTCAACAACATCCTGACTTCTATTTCAGGAAACATTTCCATGGCGAAGATGCTGGTGAAGCCCGGGGATAAAATATCCTATTTGTTAAGCGCGGCAGAAACCTCCTCGATCAGGGCCCAGGGTCTGACCAGGCAGTTGCTGACCTTTGCCAAAGGCGGTATGCCTATAAAAGAGATTGCTTCAATTCAAAAGCTCATCAGAGAATCTTCCTTCTTTGTGTTACAGGGTTCAAAATCCAGATGCGAACTTCAGATAACAGAAGATCTCTGGCCGGTTGAGACGGACACGGGGCAGATAAGCCAGGTCATCAGCAATATGGTAATAAATGCAAACCAGGCGATGCCAGAGGGAGGAACTATCCGTATTACGGCAGAGAATATGATGCCGGAAAATATAACTGAAATACCGGTCGAACCGGGAAGATACATCCGCATATCGATAAAAGACCAGGGAGTGGGCATAGCCGAAAAGCACCTTTCAAAGATATTTGATCCTTATTTTACGACAAAACAGGCCGGAAGCGGGCTAGGACTTGCCACGGCATATTCCATCATCAAAAAACACAACGGGTATATCTCTGTTGACTCCATTCCGGGAGCCGGGACCACATTTGCTATTTACCTGCCGGCTTCCGATAAAGAGGTTCCGGGAAAAGAAGAATCTGATCTGTTAACCGGCGACGGCAAGCTCCTTGTGATGGATGATGACAGGATTCTGAGGGAGATGATGAGGGAGATGCTGGAGATGCTCGGTTATGATGCGCAGTTTGCAAAAGACGGCGCTGAAGCGATTGAGATGTACAGAAAAGCAAAGGAATCAGGGAAACCCTATGATGTCGTCATCCTTGACCTTACCATTCCCGGGGGTATGGGAGGAGAGGAAGTAATAAAGATACTGCTTGAAATAGATCCTGAAGTTAAGGCCGTTGTCTTCAGCGGTTACTCCGATGATGAGGTTATGTTAAATTTTCGTGAATATGGTTTCAAAGGCATGATGCCCAAGCCCTTTGATACCTATGCACTGGGTAAAGTGTTAAATGATGTTTTAAAATAGGATCACCTCCAAAAGAGTTGGTGATCCTATGGGCTCAAGGGGGCAAGGATTCGAGGATTCCAGTGACCGGAAAAGCGAGCGGATTCCCCGCTGCTTGCTGCTGGGAGCAATTAAATGCTTTAAGATTTTACTCCTTCCGCCATCCGCCATATGATGGAAGATCGGTCTGAAACATCTGAAAGCGTGGAAAAAAGCCTCCGAACCAGCTCACTGCGGGTATCATAATTGCGCCCGGGAAAAAGCGATGCCGACTGTGCCGGAATTGAAAAAAAATCCTGCAAAAATACTATATCAAGAGGCCTTACCCACTGATGGCCGGTAACAGTGCTGCAATGAAGCGAAAGAGCCCGGCGCGCCCTGTCATAATCGGTGATAACCCGGAAACGTGGTTCGGCTTCGCCAAGCCTCCTGAATGCCACGGACAGGAGATCTTCCCCTGATTCTTCGGTAATTGACGGATAGAAGGAAAAGGCGATTTTCCCACCCGGACGCAGGCAACCGGCAGCCTCCCTGATTGCCTGCTCAACATCGGGGAAAATAAAAATCGAAGCATTGTAAAGAACATAATCAAAAATCTGATCGCCCACAACATCGGCAAGCTTTTCCCCGTCTCCGACTACCAGGCGGATATCAGGAGAAACACACAATAACCTGCCGGCTTCAACCATTTTCTCGGACAAATCAACTCCCAGTACGCGGCATGAAAAATGTTTATTTAAAACCCGCGCGGAGATCCCATTCCCGCAGCCCACATCCAGAACCATGGAACTTGTCTTTAAATTGATGCTTTCAGCCAGCTTAAGAGCAAGGGAAGCGAAAAAATGATGCTTCTCTTCAAACGCATTATACATTTGACAGCTTTGATCAAAATTATCTTTAACGTTCAACTTTACTTTCTCATTGAAACCGGCCGCAGCCATTTCAACCCCTCCCTCTTGTTAATACCCTGTGATATGGTTCTTATCCGGCTAGAAGCCATTTCAAAACCCCGTCTGAGGCCTGACAGCTGCGTTGCAAGCCTCTTCAAAATGCTCACATACTACCGTGTATGCTGCGCTTTTTCATCGGCTTGTGCCTTGCTCTCAAACCTGATCCGAGGTTTTGAAATGACTTCTAAACGATTTAACACTCTACCAGAATGAGGATGTTATGTAAAATGGATCTTCTCCCAATCAGTTAATGAAAAGGGTATGAGGATTAAGTCCTCTAAACGAAGCTGCTGTCCTCAATTTCGCGTCAGGATTAAGGATCCGGCTAAACGTATTTAGGCTTCCGCCATGGTTGTTGGCAACAGAATATTTCCTGCCTTTGGTTTGACATCTGTGGCACTGCTTGTTATAACAAATAAAAAATTACAAGACCAAATTACTGGCGGGCATGGGTGTAAAATGGGCTTTTCTTTAGAAGGCTTTCTTAAGAAAAAAAGGAAGATAATCATAACCCAATGGGTGGATCAGCTCAAAACCCAGGTGAGTCCTCACAAGGAGGATGCGCGGGGTGTCGGCGGATCGGACCTGATTAAATGGTGCCGCGAACACCTGGCTTCCTATAAAGTGCCCGCTTATATCGAATTCAGGGACATGCTGCCCAAATCTAAGGTCGGCAAACTGCTCCGAAGAGAGATCCGTGATGAAGAACGGCGGCGAGTCTCCAAAGATAAATCTTAGATGACTTCAATTCCTTGATTAACGCGCCTTTGGTTAAGCATTATCCGGATCGAAATATTTTTAACCGAATAGACCTGAACAGCGTGATTTTCCCGCCTCACTTGAGCCGCAGTCTGTCAGAAAAGATTCGACTGGAAATAGAAATGCAGTTCGGCATCTTCTACGTTCCCATTCGGTTTCGACAGCGGGATGCCGCAGGTCATTTTCCCCGAGAGGTATTTCGAAAAATTGAAGATAAGCCCGAAACCCGCACTGGTCAGAAAATCGTCGGAATCGATTGACTGATCATCGCCTTTATAAGGGAAAGCCCCACCATGATCTAAAAAGATAAACCCCTTGATCTTATCCCTCAATGGAATATCCATTAGAGTGCAGGTCTGCGCCAGAAAAGGAAAGTTCAGCTCCGCGCTTAAAAAATATCCGTTATCACCGGACAAAAGCCCCTCGGTATACCCCCTGACGGTAGCTGTACCGCCGATTTGGAACTGTTCAAAGCTTGGGAGCAGTTTGGAATCGGATAACTGCAATCCTCCCCTAAACAGGGCGGCAATTTCGTTATTAAACCGCAGCAGCCTGCCGACCTGAAGGTTATATGTGGTAAAATCCCTGTCATCTCCTTCATTCTTCTTTCCGATGGTGACATACTGGCCGACCAGCCAGGCGCCGTTGTCTTCAGCTGACTGGTAATTGCACCCGGCAACAAACTCATTTACAACAGTCTCAAAAAGTCTTACCTGATCGAAATCGGTGTTTGACGCTTTTCGGTTAAATCCGATATAGCCGTCAATTTTATAGCTCTCCTCAACAGCTACCGGCTGAGCTAATTTGAAACCGAAATTTTTAGACTCGCCGGCAATATCAAGGTTTGTCAACGGACCTTTCTCGTATTTTATCCGGCTGAAATCGCAGGTGCCGCCTATGCTGGTTCCTATTTCACCAAAAGGAACGTTATAAGACGCATTCCCGGAAACCGTCCCTTCCGAGCCCAGCATGTTTAAAACCAAGATGTCACGGAAGCCGAACAGACTGCGGTCTTCAGCCCGCATGCCGATTCTTTCGCGGCCAATCTCTTCGCGTCCTGCATTGTCCGCATATGCCAAAACCTGATATTTCGGAGGTTCATCGGCCTTCAAAATGAAATCGGTTGTTCCGGTCTGCGCACCAGGTTTTATTTCAGCCTTGATATTTACATCGCCGGTTCTGTTAAAAAAGATGATTTCCTTTTCCAGTTCCTTTATGTTGACAAGATCGCCGGGTTTCTGGGATATTCTGCTTGTAAAATAAGAATCCCTGGTTGAAGGGTTATTTACTACGCTTATTTTCCCTACATGCGCTTCGATAAGCCGGATTTGAACAACACCCGCTTCAACCTTCTGGGGGGGGAGAATCGCTTTTGCGGTTATGAAATTTTTTGCCTTGTAAAGAGCGTTTATTTTATCAACAACTTCAAACAGATCCTTGACACTCGCAGATTTACCTTCATATTCCTTCGTAATCTCGCGCAGTTCGATGTCGGACAATATTTCTGAAGGGCCGGTTATAATTTTATTTATAAAAAGAATCTCTTTCTGATCCGGGAGGGGGGCTTTTTCCTCTTTTTCCTCTTGAACCTCAATTTCTTTTCCGGGGCGGATCCGTTTTTCTTCTTTAAGCTTTTTTTCAAGCTCATAATACTCGCTTGTTCCGGTTGATCGCTTTTGAATTGCGCCCGGTGCGATCCCGGGAGTTTCCTGGGACAATGCACTGGTAAAGCAAATGAATATCAAGATTATTATCAGGAATAAAATATTTTTCAATTTATCTTCTTAAGCCAGCGCAGGTTACTCAATAATCAGATCCAGATCAGTTTCATCCCAAATAAAGTTGATATTGTCAAGGCCCAGGCTGTCTGCGGTAAAAATAACAGTACCTTGGTTATTAACTTTTTCATTTTCATACAGCATTGCCATCAAATTGATCAGATTGTTGTTTATAACTGTTTCGCCTGCCTGCCCGTTCATTTCCTGAAGCTTGTCGGACAGCCTTGTAACGCTGTTTTCAGTACTCGGGGCGTTAATTACAAACTCATTATTGTAATTGACGATAGCGGCATTTGTATACATCCACTTGTCGGCATTCATATACAGGAAAAACGGCCGCAAAAGAGCGTAAAGCTGAAGATCGCATTCCTGAAGATGTTTGTCCAGATTATCAACCAGTACATTATAATATCTGTTATTGATTTCAGCCCGCTTTCCGAGGATGAAGTTCTCAAACCCCAGAATATCGGTCTGGGCATTAATGTAGGCATAGTTGGAATGAAGCCTGTCCAGCTGAATGCCGTAATCAGAGCTGATATTAAGATTGATCGTATCCGACAGGCTGCCGCCCGGCCCACCCAGGCTGAATCTCAGCAGGCCGTCGCCAGTATGGGTGATATTCTCCAGCATGATAGTGCCGGCATCGGCCCGCAGGCTGCTTCCGACAAAAGTGTCTGTCACGTTAAGGCTGCCCGGCATCCCGGCAACACGAAGATCGATATTGTCTGCTGAAATTGTATCTATGTTCATTGAGTTGCCCTGAACCTGAATCCGGATGTCATTCGGTGCCGTGACGGAAGTTATACCGGCATTGCCCCCTGAAACCAGCATATTGATCGATCCGTTATGGCTTACAGTGCTGTCTGCAATAAAATCTCCGGCCCGCTCTTCCAAAACTATATCCGAAAATGCCAGCATGTTGAAAGTGCCGTTTGAATCAGCTACGAGCCTTTTGCCGGTCTCTCCGAATCCGCCGTTGCCGGAAGTAAGAGTTATATCAGCACCGAACAGGTTGACTCCACCATCGCCGCGTCCGTTTAAGACCGAACCGTCTGATGTTATCAGGAGATTTCCGTTAACAGAGCTGATCTGATCCGCCCGCATGGCTCCGTCAACCTCGTTG
>Ga0268284_1001671_pt1 | contig 10929 bp, 6 predicted proteins | sample saktaG_14_FD_190137 | JGI IMG/M metagenome (GOLD analysis project Ga0268284, IMG submission 190137) | Saline water microbial communities from Sakinaw Lake, British Columbia, Canada - sak_2013_06_06_40m | ecosystem: Environmental > Aquatic > Non-marine Saline and Alkaline > Saline ... | reverse complement strand
CTCACTCTTCCAACGCCAAATGAGGGTAATTCTTCCAGCGCAAACTCAAGGAGCGATCCGGCAGCAATCAGATGAAGCTGAGGCAATTTTTCATGGAAAAACCGCATAGAAGAAATCGCCGGAAGACAGGATTGAATTTCGTCGAAAAACAGCAGTGTTTTACCAGGAATGATGGGCGTTTTATATAACACCGACCGATTTTCGCATAATTCCTTTGGCGCAAGGTCTCCGCTGAACAAAGAATGAACCCGTTTTTGTTCTTCAAAATTTATCTCAAGAAAAAAATCAAAGTGCCGGGATAATTCCCTTACGGCCGAAGATTTACCTACCTGGCGGGCACCTCTTAACAACAATGGCTTATGGAAAGGATCCTTTTCCCATTCCAGTAAATCCTGATCTATTTTTCTTATCAGATACATATTTTCATTTTTCAAAGGCAAATATATAGTATTTTTTACAATTTTCAAAGGCTATTGCTTATTGTTTTTTACAATAATCAAAGGCGAACATATTTCTGAAAAATGTCGCGTACCTTTGTAAAAATCTCTCCGGAAGTGAGGAAGTTCAAACGTTCTGCCTGCATCTGCCTGATCTTGATGATCAGCTCCATTACGCTTTTCAGCCAGTCTGAACGGAGGGTTGTGGAGGTAACCCCGGCCGGGAAGAGCAAGGTGAACACGAAGATCGACAACATCGGCTACTGGTCGCGGATGGTGAAACTCGGATACGTCACCCCCAACCCCAGGGTCGAGATCCCCAAAGGAAAATTCACCGGAACCCGGATCAGAGAATACATCAACCCAAGTTTCCCCGTCACGCGTCACGCGTCACATGTCACGCCTCTCCCGTCACGCGTCACCTGTCACGATTCTTCTGTCACGCGTCACGCGTCACGTGTCACGCTTTCCCCCGACCTCCCCGTCACCTCCGAAACCGACGTCACCCAGAGCGAAAATTCCCTCTTCATTGACCCGTCGGATGAATCGGTCACGCTGAACAGCAACAATTCGAGCAGCTGGACGGCGGGATACGCCGACCAGGCTTATGGCGCCGATGCTTTGTTCTCGCTCGATGGCGGGCAGGGCTGGCAGGGATCGACGCGCGGCACCAGCGGCACCAACAACGGCGACCCCTCCACGGCCATCGGATTGAATGGCTGGTGGTACGTGGGAAGGATCAGCGAGGACTGGGGCCAGGCGGTGTCGTACAGCAAAGACCAGGGGAAAAGCTGGACGAGCGTCAGGGTAGGGCAGGGTCCTACGGCGGCCTATGGGGTGCTGGACAAAAACCATCTCTGGATCGATCCATCGCCCGGGAGTCCGTTTGCCGGTTACCTCTATGATGGCTGGACCAACCAGATCCCGGGGTTGGCCGACACCAACCAGATCGAGATCGTACGGTCGGCCGACCATGGGCTTACCTGGTCGTCGCCCTACAACATCAGTTCGGGTGCATCAGCCGGATCGCTCAACCACGGGGTCAACATCCAGACCGGTCCGGGCGGCGAAGTATATGCAGCCTGGAGCATCTACGATACCTGGCCGTCGGATGAAACCGCCATCGGCTTTACGAAATCGGTCGACGGGGGCGGCATCTTCACCCCGGCCACCCGGATCATCACCAACATCAAGGGGATCAGGGCCTCCATGACCGGCAAGAACATGCGCGTGAACTCCTTCCCCTCCATGGCGGTCGACCTGAGCACCGGTCCGAACCGGGGGACCCTCTACCTGGTGTGGGCGAATGTGGGATATCCGGGGATCAATACCGGTACCGACATCGATGTGTACCTGATCCGTTCCGCCGATGAAGGCGAGACCTGGTCCGAACCCATCCGCGTGAACCAGGATCCGGCGGGGCTGGGCAAGCAGCACTATTTCCCGTGGATCACCTGCGACCCCATCACCGGTGGATTGTGTGTAATTTATTATGACGACCGTGACCTGCCACCCACCGAAGCCGCCACCTATGTCTCTTTCTCCTATGACGGTGGACTTTCCTGGAGCGACATGCAGGTGAGCGATTATACTTTCACCCCGAAGCCCATCGCCGGGCTGGCCTACAGCTATTTCGGCGATTACATCGGCATCCAGTCGCACAACATGAAGGTGTACCCCGTGTGGACCGACAACCATGACGGCCGGGCCATGACCTATGTTTCGCCCTTCGACCTGGGCCCCAACCCCAACCAGCCCTGGGTGAGCTACTACTCCAATGCGCTCACGCCGGCAACGGGAAAGGGAGCCCTTTCCCTGAACCTTTCTGACCCATTATCTCAGGCCCGGGGAAAAAGCACCACAACCCTGAATTTTGGCGATTCGCTGCATCTCTCGCTGGGATTGAAAAACATCGGCGACCAGATGGCCGGAAATGTCTCGGCGTACCTCTATTCCACCTCTCCCTGGATCCATATGACCGACAGCCTCGCCCTCTACGACACGATCGGTCCCGGCCAGGTACGGGTCATCCCGAACGGGTTTGCCTTCAAGGTGTCCGACACCATCCCCGACAACCTGCCTGTCCGCTTTGAAGTGCAGGTGACCGGCGGCGATTCGGTGTGGTACAGCCATTTCGTCCTCGAATCGCATGCACCAGCCATGAAGATAAACAATCTGGTGATCATAGATACCCTGAGGGCAACCCAAAACAGGTTGAAGATCAAATCCACTGAACAAGGGCAACACCTCGTAAACCCAGACACCGGCGTTAATATGCACAACGGGCGGCTCGATCCCGGTGAAACCGTGACGATGGTGATCACGGTTACCAATACCGGAGATTTCGACGCTCCTTCGGCTGTGGGGCTGCTTTCGACCATCTCACCCTGGCTTACCCTGCTCACCGACAGTGTTTTCCTCAACACCCTCCATCCCGGCGAGGTAAAGGAGGCTCAATACTTGGTCACGGTCAGCCCCGATGCCCCCACGGGAACCGGCGCCGATCTCACCCTCACCGTTCAAAGCGGCCTTTACCATGCGCAGCGGACCTTCAGGGAGATGATCGGCCGGCTCATTGAGGACTGGGAAACCAACACCCTTAACCGGTTTGCCTGGCAAACGGCCGGGTCGGCGCCCTGGTTTGTTACAAATCAGAATCCATGGGAGGGGTTATACTGTGTAAGGTCGGGGGCAATTCCCTCCTACGAGAATTCGCAGCTGTTCCTCGACTATACCTCCGCAGCCAGCGACAGCATCTCCTTTTGGCTGAAGACCTCGAGTGAACAGGATTACGATTTCCTGAACTTTTACATCGACGGCGTTTTGCAGGGGCAGTGGTCGGGCGACACCCCCTGGAGGCGTGCCTCCTCCCCGGTGGATGCCGGTGAACACACCTTCAAATGGAGCTATAACAAAGACATCGCCCTGAGCTGGGGGCTCGACCGTGCCTGGGTCGACTTCATCGCCCTGCCACCGCCCATCCTGCCCATCGTTGACCCGGGTCCCGACGACACCCTTTGTGCCGGGATGAATGCAATACTCCAGGGCACTGCTGAGCACTACGACAGTATTCGTTGGGGAACATCGGGAGATGGCCTATTCGGCAATGACACCCTGCTTTCCACGCTCTACATCCCGGGCACCAACGACCTGATTGAAGGCACGGTTAACCTACGGCTGACCGGATGGGGGCTTTACGGGAGTTTCGGAAGAACTAAGGTGATCCGGATCAATCCCCTACCGGTGGCCTCCTTCACCATCTACCCGAGGGATACCGTATGCGCCGGGCAGCCGGTGATCCTTTCGGCAGATACGATGGGCAACTCAGCCTATCTCTGGACCCCCGGAAATCTCACCCTGCCGGAGATCAGCTTTGACACCTCGATGAACGGAGGCGTGGGAACCTTCAAGGTTCGCCTTACCGTCACCAACCGTTTCCAGTGCCAGAACCGCGATTCGGCTTCCGTCACCTTCAGGGATTGCACCGGTATGGAGGAGCAGGAACCCGCTTCGCTTCGGATCTATCCCAACCCGGGCGATGGCCGTTTCATCCTTGAACTCCATACCCTGAATCCGGGACCGGGGAGCATCACCGTGACCAGTTCAACCGGCGTGGTGGTTTTCAGGGAGAAATATTCCATCATCCCTTCACGATGGAGCAAAAAGCTAAATCTCTCCTATCTGCCTGATGGGATCTATGTGTTATCGCTTACCACCGGGGAGGAAAAAAGGATGTATAAGCTGGTTTTTCGGAGGTGATATTCATTATCAAATGAAATAATGTGTAATTATTGTGCCGAAATTGACCTTTTTTTGTATATTTGCAGGAAAATGTAAGCATGACTTTCGAATTTAACCATCTCAAAAGTTTCTCAAATAAAGAAAAACATGGGATCGATTTTCATGAAGCGCAACAGTTATGGTTGGATCCGGAACGAATTGTTATTCCGGCAAGGACCTTGAATGAAATACGTTATTTAATGGTTGCACGGTTCAATGGTGTTTTTTGGTCAGTAGTTTACACCCACAGGGGTGAAGAAATCCGAATTATTTCCGTGCGAAAATCGAGACAAAATGAAAAAGAAATCTATCAACGCTGAGGAATTTGATACCCTTTTTGAAAAGGGTGCGGATATAGTCGAATACCTGGCCACTGAAAAGGCTGAACGTCCAGGATTGAAACAACGGCGTGTGAGCGTTGATTTCCCTTCCTGGATGGTACAGGAACTTGACCGGGAAGCTGAACGTATGGGGATCACCCGCCAATCAGTGATTAAATACTGGATTTCTGAAAAACTTCACCCATAATTCGCGTTCGACTTTCGGCCTTGTCACGTTTTTTTGTCATACGTCACTCGTCATTAGTAATTCGTAATTGGTAATTGGTAATTCGTTATGTTCATCCACCGTCCGGTCGAAATGCCAGCTCCCAGGGATCCGGGGTTTCGGTTTTATCTTGGGCTGATCATTTTTATTGTCTCCTTTTTCATGCTTCCCATCGGGCTGGTCCTCAAGGGATTCATGATGACCCATTTCTGGAAAGGCTTTATCCTGGCTGTTTTCTGGATCAGCGCCCCCATCATGAAGATCTCATCCATTGCCATCCTTGGTAAGCCTTCTTATGAATGGATCAATTACAAGATCCACTATATCTATCATCATGTAGCCAAACCGCACCAGATTACCCCGCTGCGCTACAACATCGGGCTGGTGCTCTTTGTCCTGCCCTTCCTTCCCAACTACATGATCTCCTTTATGCCGCACCTCTTCACCATTTCCCTCTTCACGCGTTATATCCTCATCGTCATCTCAGATCTGATGTTTGTGGTGAGCCTGTTTGTGCTTGGCGGTGATTTCTGGGATAAGCTGAGGGCGTTGTTTACGTATAGGGCGAAGGCGAGGTTTGAGGAGAAGTAATGGAGTGATGGAGTAATGGAGTAATGGAGTAATGAAGTAATGGAGTAATGAAGTAATGGAGTGATGGAGTAATGAAGTGATGGAGTGATGGAGTAATGGAGTAATGGAGTGATGGAGTAATGGAGTGAAAAGTTATTTTGTTGATAAGTTTCTGAGGTTTTTATGTCACTTTTTCTTGTTTTCGGGATTAAGCACAAAGCTTAATCTATGAAAACGCACAGGGATCTTGATGTTTGGAAAGACAGTATTGAGCTGGTGTCGGAGGTATACCGGCTTTCGAAGAAATTCCCCAGGGAGGAGGTTTTTTGTTTGACGCAGCAGCTCCGGAGGGCGGCAATTTCCATCCCCTCAAATATCAGTGAGGGAGCTGCCCGGAATCAAAAGAGAGATTTTGTGAGGTTCCTTCGAATTTCTGCCGGAAGTCTTGCCGAAATTGATACACAAATCATCATCGCAGAAAAACTTCAATACCTGGGTGAATCAGACCGCATCCACCTGGAAGGCTACACCCATAAAATCAGGGCCCAACTCGGCGGATTAATCAAAGCCCTTGAAAAACAACTCTAACAGAAAATTAGAGTAATGGAGTAATGAAGTAATGAAGTAATAAAGCACCTTCAACTTTCCATACTACCTTATCACTCCATTACTCTATCACTCCATCACTTCATCACTCCATTACTTCATTACTCCATTACTCCATTACTTTTTACAAAAAAAACATAGCTACCCCCCCCACTGCAAGGAGCGCGCCTGCCACTTCTTTGATCGTCACTTTCTCCTTGTAGATGATCATGGAGGGCGGGATGATGAGCACGGGCACCAGGGCCATGATGGTGGCGGCGATGCCGGTGTCGGCGTATTTGATGGCGATGAGCGAAAAGGATACCCCGAGGAAGGGGCCGAAGAAGGCGCCGAGGGTGAGCTGGAGCATGGGCTTGCGGTAGGTCAGGGCCCTGAAGGCATCTTTCCAGAGGCGCATGATGAAAAAGAGGACGGAGAAGCCGGCGATGCCGGCGATGACGCGGATCTGCGTGGAGGCGAAGGAGTCGTATCCCTGCATGCCCACCTTGCTGAAAACCAGCCCGGCCGCCTGGCCAAGCGCCCCGCCCAGGCCGAGGAGGATCCCCCACAACGGGTAGTTGAATTTCACCTTCCGGCGGCCGCCGTTGCTCTCTTCAGCGGTATGTCTCTTCAATACCACCAGAGCAATGCCGGCCATGGTGAGGATCATGCCGACCCAGCTTTTCCATGAGAGGGTCTCGCCCAGCACCATCCATCCGATGAAGGCGGTCATGGGCGGGGCCAATGCCATCATCAGCATCGAGATGCGGGCGCCCACCACCACGAAGGCCTGGAAAAGGCAGAGGTCGCCGAATACGAAGCCGATCAGCCCCGAAAGGGTAAGATAAAACCAGGCCCGGGGTGTTGCATCGAGGGGAAGCAGCGATCCGCGGTAGAAATAGACGAAGATGGTGAGAAAGGTGAAACCGATGACGAGGCGCCAGATGTTGACCACCATGGAGCCAATGCGGCGGCTGGCTGCTTCGAACGACAGGGCCGTCACGGTCCAGAATACGGCTGTAAGCAGGGCGGCCAGTTCGCCGGGATGATGCATCACAATTGTTTCCTCCTCATTATCTTACTCCTCCTGCCAGCCATCCTTCAGGATTCTGGATCACCTTGCCGCGCCATATTTCAAAATGCAACTCCGTCCGCTGATCTTCGGCGCTGGTAAAGACCCGCCCGATGATCTGCCTGGCCGAAACCTCCTGCCCGTCGCGCACACTCACATCAGCAAGGTTGGAATAGACCGTCAGGTATTCGCCGTGACGGATGATCACCACCTTGTTGAGGTTCTGGAAGGACATGACCCGGCTTACCTTGCCGAAAAAGACCGACTTGACCACCGAGCCACGTTCGGTCGTGATGTCGATGCCATTGTTTTTAACCTTCACATACTCGAGCACCGGGTGGGGATGCTCGCCAAAGTTCCCGGAGATGTATCCCCGGTCGCAGGGCCAGGGAAGCCGTCCATGGTTGGCCGAGAAGGAGGATGACAACTCCTTTTCACGTGGCGTAAGCGTTATGGCCGTGCGGCTTTCGACACCCTTTGCCTTGGAGCCTGCCTTATTCTCCGTGGCGCTGCTTTTACGGCTGCGCTCTTCAGAGGCCTTGATCTCCTCGGCGATCAGCTTTTGGATGGCATATTCAAGCCGGTCGGCGGCCTTTTGTTTCGTGCGCAGGGTAGCCAGCAGCTGGCTCTCTTTGGATGCAAATTCCTTCACTGCTTTGGCCTTTTCCGCCTTCTCGCGGTCGAGTTTCTGCTTTTCCTGCTGCTGGGAGGCCACCAGCGACAGCTTTTGGTTTTTTACGGCTTCGAGATCTTTACGCTGCCGGTTGATGGCCGTCTGGGTCGATTCGATCCTTTCGGCCTGGCGGCGTCGGTAGGAAGCGTACTGCTGATAGTATTTCAGGCGCTGAAAGGCCTGGTTGAAATCCCTGGCCGAAAAGATGAACATCAGCTTGTTATACCCGTTCATCGTGCGATTGGCAAAGTAGATCATCCGCGCATATTCCGATTTCAGGGCCTGGAGCTGTTTCGACATCTTGTCGATCTGCAGGTTCTCGACCGAGATCTTCACCTCCACATCATTGAGTTCGCGGTTGATGGTATTGATCAGCGCCTCCCGGCTCCTGATCTGCTTGGCCAGGAGCTGCATCTTCTGCATGGAGGTCTGCTTGTTTTTTTGGGTCCGTTCGAGCAGGTCGGTGGTACTCCTGATCTCCTCCTCCAGCTGCTGCTTGGTTCGCTGCAGCTTCTCCTTATCCTTTGTGGCCTGAGAAAACACGGTGGCCGTAAATAACAGCAACACCATCATCATCAGCCCTGCGGCGGATAAAATAAAAGGGATGCGGTTTCTTCTGACAATCATTGAACGGGCGTTGTATTATAATTTTGCCGGCTCGTAACTGGCCGGGATCTTAAATGGAAACTGCATGGGAATGTTGATCGACATCTTTGAAAAAGCGGCCTTCACCCGGATGGTATTTCCTGCCCAGATGATGTAGTTCATCTCCCGTGGAAAAAGTTGCCCTTCAACCGATTCGAAGCCCCCATAGCTCGATTCAAGCTTGATGTTGTCGCGGCCGATCTCCTTCACATCGGTATGGGTGATCTTGAAATTGGCGGGGTCGAGCCAGATATTCTGAATGAAGATCTTCGGATTTTCCTGGCTGTTGCGCACATATTTCTTCAGCTTCATACGGGCGCCGGTCGAGAGTTTGTATTCGCCGCCATCGATGGTCGCCCTGAACTTGCCCTCTTCATAAAACTGGAGGTCGGTCCCCAGCAGAAAGGCCTGCAGCAGGTCGTAGTCGATGTTGGTGTTGAGAAAGCGGTTCAGACTTTCATAATCACCAAGGAAATAGGTGTTGTTGAGGCGGTTGATCATCTTCACCGAATCCTGCGAGATCATGATCCTCACCGCTTCGATGCCGAGCATGGGGATGAGCGAGATCCAGATCAGGCTGTCCTTGCGGATACGGATCTGCCCGTTGAATGAGTTTTCGCTCTTTTCGTTGGTGTAGTCGGCCGAAAACTTGGCTGAGAACCAATCGTATTTCAGCTCCTTCTCCTTCAGCTTGTTGAACAGGTAATCTGCCCCCTCTTCCTTGATGGGGGCACGCATGACTTTGCGGGAGGGGGAGCACGAAGAAAGAAGTGACAAGGTAACAAGGTAACAAAGTAATGGAGTAATGGAGTGATGGAGTAATGAAGTAACAAGGTGACAGGGTGACAAGGTAACAGGGTGACGAAGAAATGACCAATGACCAATGACCAATGACCAATGATATTTTACGCTTGACGGATTACCTGTGGAATTCTTTCTTTTTTTCATTTTCAGGGATAATATTTTTTGTCGGCGATCTTTTTTTCCAGGAGGTCGGAGGCTTTGCCTTTTTGTTTGGCTTTCTGCCAGTATTCGAGGGCGAGCATGGGATCGTTCAGTTTGTAAAGTACGTCGCCGTAATGTTCCAGCACCTCGGCACTGGGCCCCTCCTTATTGTTCACGGCCTTTAAGATCCATTCGCCGGCTTCATCGTATTTCCCCTGCATGAAGAGCACCCATCCGTAGGTATCCTGGAACGAAGCGCTCTCCGGATCGAGCGAGACCGCCTTTTTCGCCATCTTCGCCGCCTTAACCAGTTCCACCCCCTTCAGGGAGAGGTAATAGGCATAGTTGTTCAGCACGTAGGCATTTTCGTAGTTGAGTTTGAGCGATTTTTCATAGGCATCATATGCTTCGCTCTCCTTTTTCAGGGCATGCAGGGCATCACCCTGGTACATGTAAAACTGGGCCAGGAGTTCATCGTTATCCACCACCAGTTTCAGGCCTGTGTTCAAGGTTTTCAGGGCATCTTCGTTCTGCTTGAGCTGCAGGCTGGCCAGTCCGGTGAACAGAAAGGGCAGCGGCTGCTCCGGAAAAAGCTCCATGGTCCGGTGGCCGCAGGAAACCAGATGCTCGAAATCACCCTGCTGGAGGTCAAGGCGAAGCACCTGCTCCCAGATGACATAGCGGGTGCTGTCGAGGGTGAGGGCCTTGATGAAGGCTTCGCGGGACTCGGGGAATTTCTTATCCTGCAGCAGCAGATCACCATAGATGGAAAAGACCTTCGGATCTTTTGGATGGGTTTCGATGAGGATCTTCGACAGGGTGAAGGCCTGGTCTTTCAGATCGTTGTAAATCTGGTTCACGGTATAAAACGAGAGCAGGATGCTCACCTTGGTATCGACGTCGAGGTTTGGATTGGCGAAACCCAGCTTGAGCTCTTCAAATGCCTTATCCTTGTTGCCGGACTTGCGGTAGTAATCGGCCATCGACATGTGGATGTAGGCATTGTCGGGGTCTATTCCGGCGATTTTTTTATATACCTCAAGCGCCTTTTCCGGCATGTTGTTCGACATATAAAATTCGGCCAGGATGGAGTGGTAGCGGCTTTCGTCGGGGTAGGCTGTGATGAGTGTCTGAAGCTCTTTTTCGGCTCCCTTGAGATCGTTGAGGTGCAGGTAGATCTTCTCCTTCTGGATAATAATCTCCTCCGAAACGCCTGCCTTTTCCTCAATCTGGTCATAGATCTTTATGGCATCGGGATACTTTTCAATCTGGAGGTAAAGGGCGGCAAGCTGATACATATAATCGAGATTCTCGGGATATTTTGCGGCCACCTTCTCATAAATGGGGATGGCATCCTGGGGATGGGTGGTGGACTGGTAGAGTTCGGCCAGGAAAAGTGAATACCAGGTGTTTTCGGGGTCGAGTTTCGTTGCTTCCCGGGCCAGGCGGATGGCTTCATCGATGTTTTTCTGCGATGCCTCAAGCCGGGCGAGTTCAAAACATCCGACCGGATCGAGGGGATACCGGCTCACATACCGGCGGAACATCTCCAGCGCCCCCTTCACATTCCCGATCAGCGCCTCCTTCTTGGCATCGATCAGCTGGTTCGTATTGCTCTTTCCGTCCTGGGCCATCCCTGCCGGAGCAGGAAGAATTTCCAGAAAAACCACCATGCT
>Ga0268284_1001669_pt1 | contig 10930 bp, 9 predicted proteins | sample saktaG_14_FD_190137 | JGI IMG/M metagenome (GOLD analysis project Ga0268284, IMG submission 190137) | Saline water microbial communities from Sakinaw Lake, British Columbia, Canada - sak_2013_06_06_40m | ecosystem: Environmental > Aquatic > Non-marine Saline and Alkaline > Saline ... | reverse complement strand
GATTAATAAGATTGAATCCGGCCTGGATATTAAAACAGGAATTATTTCAGACTATCATCATAAGGGAAAACATACCACAACGTATGCCGAAATGCATGAATTATCGGCCGGAGGATTTATTGTTGATACACCCGGGATCAAAGAATTTGGATTAATTGATTTTAAAATTGAAGAGGTTGCTGAACGATTTCCGGAGATGCGAAAATATATGCACGATTGTAAATTTAATAATTGCACTCATGTGCATGAACCGGGTTGTGCCGTAATCAATGCCTTAAAAAATAAAAATATTAGTATTTCGAGGTACGAAAATTACCTGAATATCATTAACGATGATTATTTTAGCAAAAAGCAATATTAAAAGATAAAATTATGCTGGCCAAACATCTAATCACAGATTCAATAGTCCCGTTAAAAACATCTGATACTGGTGCTGATGCACTTAGTCGCATGGATGATTATAAATTATCCCATCTTCCCATTGTAAATAATGAGGAGTTTTTGGGATTGATTTCTGACGAGGATATTTATGCGATGAATGATTTTGATGAAGCTCTGGGTGGATACCAACTCTCAATATTAACGGCACATTTAACAGAAGATCAGCATATTTTTGATGTCATTAAGCAATTTGTTGATCTGAAGTTAACGCTGGTTCCTGTTCTCGATTTGAAAAATAAATACCTGGGCTGTATTACCATGCGTCAGTTGATTGAAAATTTTTCAAAAATTGCAGCAATTGAAAATCCGGGAGGGGTTATCGTTTTAGAGGTTAGTCAAAATGACTATATGTTAAGCGAAATTGCACGGATTGTCGAATCAAACGATGCCAAGGTGCTGAGCCTTTGTGTTGTGTCTAGCCCCGATTCGACAAAACTTGAAATTACAATTAAGATTAATAAAATTGAGATCAACGGATTATTACAGACGTTTAGTCGCTACAATTATATTGTGAAAGCTTCTTTTACCGAGAGCGACGATTTTGATGACCTCAAAGATCGTTATGATTCGTTCATGAACTATCTAAATATTTAATAATTTCAAGCCAATCAACCATTCAATTTTTAATTTGGATAAAATTTAGTGTTGCATCAGTTTTAATGCTTCTGTATCTCCTATAATTATTAATATTTGTTAAAATTTGAGAAGCTTAAACCATTAATTTCGTATCCTTGTAAATATTTAATTTGACTCAGCGCGAAATGAAAATTGCCCTTTTTGGAATGTTGCCCGATCAAGCTTCAATGCCTTATATCCAGCAGTTAATCAGAAAACTGGAAGAGGTTAATTGTGGTATTTTGGTTTATGGGCCATATTTTGAAAAATTGGAATCTAATATAACTTTCAATACGTCATATCAGTTATTCAATACCCATGAGGAATTAGTGGATAGTGTTGATTATTTACTCTCAATTGGAGGCGACGGCACATTTTTGGACACCGTAAGATTGGTTAAAGATTCAGGAGTGCCGGTGCTTGGAATAAATATGGGCCGTCTGGGATTTTTATCCAGTATTTCGAAGGAGGAAATATCTGATGCTGTAAATGCTTTAGTCAATAAAGATTTCAAACTTGTACCGAGAATATTGGTAAAACTCATTACAAAAGAAGGATTATTTGGAGATTTGAATTATGGGCTCAATGAAGTTTCTATCAGAAGGCGGGATTCCTCTTCATTGATGGTACTGCATGTTTATGTTGATGGTGAAATGCTAAATTCTTATTGGGCTGATGGATTAATTATTGCAACACCTACCGGGTCAACTGCTTATTCGTTAAGTTGTGGAGGTCCAATACTTACACCGGGGTCTAAAAACTTCGTAATTACGCCTATTGCAACACACAATTTAACCGTACGGCCATTCGTTATACCCGACGATAGCAAAATCAGGATAGAACTTGAAGGACGTGATGAACAGTTTCTTGTTAGTCTCGATTCCAGAACTGAATCGGTTGACAAACCAATTGTGTTGAATATCGAAAAAGAAACTTTTAATATTAATCTGATACAAATGTCCAACAAAAACTTTTTCTCCACAATCAGAGATAAGTTAAAATGGGGATTGGATATTAGAAATTAATACACGTTTATAGCCTGATTTTCAAAAAAAAATGTAATTTTGCAGGCTCAAATTTTATGAAGAAAACAGCAGTTTTAATAACAATTATTTTGCTAATTCAAACAGGGATTTATTCTCAAACGATGGAAGTTGGATTATTTGGTGGTGGCTCATATTATCTTGGCGATATAAACCCGGGGATGCATTTTCAGCAAATCAAACCGGCAGTAGGTGTTATTGCAAGATATAATTATGATACCAGATGGTCATTGCGATTAAGTGCTATTACAGGAAAGGTTGTTGGAGACGATGCTATTAGTAAAAAATATCCAAAGAGGAATCTGAAATTTAAATCACCAATAACTGAAATAGCTTCTGTGGTTGAGTTTAATTTTTTTCCGTATGTGAATGGTAGTGCGTATAATTATTTTACGCCCTATATTTTTTGCGGAGCTTCCTACTTCTTTTTTGATCCTAGGGTTAATGGTGTTAATGCTAGGGTTAATGGTGTAAAACTGGCTGAATTACAATATACTGATACAATAGTTAGTCAGAATCTGATTACTAGTGCAAATGATACAATTGTAAACAATTATTATGGTACTGAAAATGTAAAGTATAAGCGGCATGGTTTTGCTATTCCGTTTGGTATAGGATTTAAGTACAGTATCAGTCAAAACATCAGTTTAGGATTTGAATGGGGAATGAGAAAAACTTTTACTGATTATATTGATGATATCAGTACTGTTTATCCTCGAGATGCTAGTCCTGATGATAAGAATAAAAAAGATATTGACGCATTTTTATTATCAGATCCAACCTTGTCTCATAAGAAGGATATGCAAAGGGGAAACCCGAAAACCATGGATTGGTTCAATTTTGTCGGGGTTTCAATTACGGTTGAATTTGATATTTTTAAAAAAACTACTTGTGTTGATTTTACCGATGGATATAGAAAATAATAAATAAGCATGAATTTAAAAGACCAAATTAACCTTGACAGATTACCTCAGCATATTGCCATCATCATGGATGGGAATGGGCGTTGGGCTAAAAAGCATGGGAAGCAGCGTACATTTGGTCATCAAAATGGAGTGAATGCAGTAAGAGAAGCCTCAGAATCAGCTGCTGAACTTGGGGTTCGATATTTAACTTTATATGCTTTTTCAACCGAAAACTGGAATCGGCCAAAATATGAAATTGATGCGCTAATGCAGTTGTTGGTCGAATCCATTGACAAGGAAACACCCACCCTCAATAAAAACAATATCAGGCTCAATACAATCGGAGATATTAAGAGTCTGCCCGAAAAAAGTTATAACCAATTATTGAAAACCATTAAAGAAACTGCCGGTAATGATCGGATGACTTTAACACTGGCTTTGAGTTATAGTTCGAGATGGGAAATCACAGAAACGGTAAAATTAATTTCATCTAAGATAAAAAATAACGAGTTAAACATTGATGATATAGATCAACAGCTTATCTCCTCTTATTTAAATACATCATCAATGCCTGATCCGGAGTTGTTGATCAGGACAAGCGGAGAACTGCGAATAAGTAATTTTCTTTTGTGGCAGATTGCATATTCAGAGTTATATTTTACTCCAAAGTTATGGCCCGATTTTAAAAAAGAGGACTTATACGATGCCATTATAGATTACCAAAATCGAGAACGACGGTTTGGAAAGACAAGTGAACAAATTTTAAAGAATACGGAAGAATGATAAAAAAGGAAGCATTATATAAGCGCCTGATAAAGTTCGTCATTATTGTAATGATGTTAAGTTTCTCGAATATTTCTAGAGCTCAGGTTTCTAGCGAACTCTCAAACTTAAAGATTGATTATAGTGATCCTAAATTTTATAAAATTGGTGAGATGACATTCACCGGGATAAATTATCTTGAAAGTAATGTTTTAATGATGTTGTCAGGGCTGAATATCGGGGATGAGATTCAAATTCCTGGGGATGATATTGCAACTGCAATCAAAAAACTTTGGAAACAAGGATTAGCTGAAGACATAAAGGTTAAAATTACCGATTTGAAGGATGGAAAAATAAGCTTGAGTTTTGAACTAACTGAAAAACCTCGCTTGGCTGATTTTAAATTTATCGGAATAAGGAAAGGCGAAACGGATGCAATTAAAGAAAAAATAAACCTCCAACGTGGAGCTGTCGTTACAGACTATTTGCTGTCGAGAGTTAAAAATACAATTATAAAACATTATATTGAAAAGGGCTTTTTAAATACAACTGTTGACTTTAAAAAAGTTCAGGATACAAGCCTTCAAAATGCCATCAGTCTTCAAATTTTGGTCGATAAGGCCGAAAAAATTAGAGTTTATAATATCAATATTATTGGAAACGAAAATTTCTCGGATAAAAAAGCAAAACGTGCTTTAAAGGAAACAAAAGAAATGGGCAATTTCAATCCTTTAGGCAATATTGAAGATTTATTGTTTGATGTAATAACAACCGCAACCAGATTTGACTTTGCCGCTATGGTTGATAGTATGAGTGTTTATGCTGATAATAATCTCAGACTTCATATTTTTAAATCATCTAAATTTATGAAAGAGAATTATTCTGATGATAAACTGGCTCTCATAGAAAAATACAATTCACTTGGATATCGTGATGCTAAGATCATATCGGACTCTGTTTATATTCATGACGATAAAACCATCAATATTGATATTACTGTTGAAGAAGGACCGCAATATTATTTTCGCAATATTACCTGGAGTGGAAATACAATATACCCACCTGAGTTTTTAAGTGCTGTCTTAAATATCAGTAAAGGAGATATTTATAATAAGGAATTACTTGAGAAAAACCTGTCTTATAACCCAAATGGAACTGACGTTAGTGCCTTATACATGGATAATGGTTATTTGTTTTTTCAGGCTGATCCTATTGAAGTTAAGATTGATAATGATTCAATTGATATTGAGATAAGAATTAGGGAAGGCAAACAAGCACGTATAAAAAATGTAACGATTACAGGTAATACACGAACCAATGATCATGTGGCCATGCGTGAAATCCGAACAAGGCCGGGTCAGTTATTCAACAGAGAGCTACTCATCAGGACACAGCGAGAACTAGCACAATTGAGGTATTTTGATCCGGAAACCTTATCTCCCGATGTACAACCTAATGCAAGCGATAACACGGTTGATATTGATTACAAAGTTGATGAAACTTCCTCCGACCAGTTTGAGTTATCAGGTGGATGGGGTTATGGGCGTATTATTGGAACATTTGGATTGAGTTTTAATAATTTCTCGATTAGAAATGTATTTAAAAAAGGAGCATGGCGACCGGTACCAACCGGTGATGGCCAAAAACTTTCCTTAAAGTTTCAAACATACGGGAAGGGGTATTTCAATTATAGTGCTTCATTTACGGAACCTTGGTTTGGTGGTAAAAAACCTGTTTCATTCACTGTATCATATCATCATTCAATGTATTCAAACGGAGTATCTAAAGGTGATATAACGAGATCATCATTTGCTACTGATGGATTTTCTGTTGGGATAGGTAAACGATTATCATGGCCCGATGATTCTTTCACGCTTATGCAAGCTGTAAGCATGCAACTGTATAAGCTTGATAACTATGGAAGCATATTTAAATTTGGCACAGGCAATGGAACCTTTAATAATTTTAATTACAGCATAACTTTTGGCAGAAACTCGGTTTACTCACCCATCTATCCACGAGGAGGTTCTGATATTTCGCTTAACCTTGAGTTAACACCACCTTATTCTTTGCTGAATAATAAAGATTATGCTTCGCTTGGCGAAGATGAACGATTTAAATGGATTGAATATTATAAGTGGAAATTTAATTCGAGCTGGTATATCGAAATTTTTGATAAACTGATATTGAGTACCAGAGTTAAATTCGGGTTTCTTGAAACCTATAATAAATCCGAACTCGAAATATCTCCATTTGGACGCTTTTATTTAGGAGGTGACGGTTTGTCAAATCAATATAATTTAGATGGTCGGGAAATTATCGCAATGCGTGGTTATACCAATGAATCTGTTACACCGCAATATTATAAGGATAAAAATATTGGAGGTACCATTTATTCAAAATATACTTTAGAGCTGAGGTATCCTTTATCACTTAATCCAAGTGCTACCATTTATGCATTAGCGTTTCTTGAGGCAGGAAATTCGTGGGAAAATTTCAAAACCTTCGATCCGTTTGATGTTAGGCGTTCAGCAGGTTTAGGAATCAGGTTCTTTATGCCAATGTTTGGCTTGCTTGGATTAGATTGGGGTTATGGCTTCGATAAAATCCCAGGACTTCCGGATGCCAGTGGTTCACAATTTCATTTCTCAATTAATCAATCTATCGATTAGAGTTGGCAGGCTTTTTGCTCTGTATTGGCAACTAATCATTAGTTTATTAAATATAAATTATAGGAGAAAACAATATGAAGAAGATAACTTTAACTTTAACCATTATTTTGCTGATGGTGATAGGAGCAAATGCTCAAAGATATGCTTATGTTGATTCGGAATACATTCTTTCAAATATTCCTGAATATAATGATGCTCAAGATTATTTAAATGATTTGTCGGTTACCTGGCAAGCAGAAATTGAAGCCAAGTTTTCTGAAATATCACGTTTATATGAGAATTTCCAAAATGAAGCAGTTTTATTGCCACAGGAATTAAGAAAAAAGAGGGAAGCAGAAATTGTTTCAAAAGAACAACAAATCCATGAACTTCAACAAAAGAAATTTGGTTCGGAAGGTGAATTGGACCAAAAGCGAAAAGAACTGGTAAACCCAATACAGGAGAAAGTGTATAATGCAATTTCAAAAATTGCAGTAGAGAAAAATTATGGTTTTGTTTTTGATAAAGCTGCAGGACTTTCAATTCTTTATACTGATCCAAATCTGGACATAAGTGATGATGTTTTAGATGAGGTTGGTACTTTAATACAAACTGTTCGTCGAGAGGATCGTAAAAGATAGCTTTTAGTACATTTTGTCATGAATTTTATGATTTATTAATAAATTAAATTTACGAATTTTGATTTATTTGTATAAATTTGCCACTTAATCTGGTTATGAACTTTAATCTTAAAAAATGAAAAAAATTGTAGTTGTTATCAGCTTGGTGTTATTAGGAAGTGTTTCATGTTTGTTTGCACAAACTAATGCAAAATTGGGATACATTAATTCTGCTGAATTAATGCAAGTTATGCCAGGTAAAGATACTGTTGAAGCAAGAATAACAGAATATAGAAGCTCATTAGAGCAAACAATGCAGGTGATGTATCAAGAATATCAGAGTAAATTGCAGGATTATCAAACAAATCTAGCTGGTATGTCGCAAATTATTAAACAAACCAAAGAAAGAGAACTTCAGGATTTGCAAACTCGTATTGAACAATTTCAGCAATCAGCAGATTCCGATCTACAGGCAAAACAGGCTCAACTTTTTGCTCCGGTTACTAATCGTGCAAAAGAAGCGATCAATGCAGTAGCCAAAGAAAATGGATTTACCTATATTTTTGATCTTAGTGTTGGTGCCATCATTTATTTTGAAAAAGGTGAGAATATCCTACCTTTAGTAAAAGCTAAATTAGGCATCAAATAATAACACAAAATCTACAAAAAAAAGCCGAATCAATTTTGATTCGGCTTTTTTTTGTTATTATTTTTCTCAATTGCAAATTGATTTTATCGAATAATTTGTTCTTTATTTTTTATACCAACTGGCATAAAGTGAATAACTGTTGGCAATTCGTTCAATTTCACCTTCAACCAAATTCTTATCAATTTCTTTTATTTTTTTAGCAGGAACCCCAGCATAAACACTTCCAGAGCTGACAAGTGTGTTTTTTGATACAACAGCTCCTGCTGCAATAATCGAATTACTTTCAATTACCGCATCATCCATAATAATCGCACCCATCCCAATTAACACATTATCTTTAATCGTGCAGCCATGAATAATTGCCCCATGGGCAATTGAAACGTTATTGCCAATATTAACAGGTGATTTCTGATAAGTGCAATGGATGATTGCACCATCCTGTATGTTAACATTATTCCCAATTCTGATATAATGTACATCGCCCCTGATAATTGCATTAAACCAAATACTGCATTTATTGCCTATAATAACATCTCCAACAATGGTAGCATTTTCGGCAATAAAACAATCAGTGCCTATCTGAGGAAGAAAACCATTAACTTCTTTTATTAGTGCCATTTGACATTTGATGGATTAATTATTTTTTAGGATAATCAATAGAATAATGAAGGCCTCTGCTTTCTTTCCTGCTCATTGCCATTTTGATAATGAGATAAGCAACATTAATGAGGTTTCTTAATTCGCAAATCTGAATAGTAAGTATCGATTTGTCAAATAAATCTTCTGTTTCTTTATAAATAAGTTGGAGACGGGTTAAGGCTCGTTGAAGTCGTAAATTTGAACGAACAATACCTACATAGTTTGTCATAATCAATTGAAGCTCTCTGTAAGTTTGAGTGATTAATACCATTTCTTCATTCAGAACAGTACCAGATGAATCCCAATCGGGAACATCAATGCAAAAACTACTGTTTTTAAAAACCTTAATTGCATCCACACTTGCGCGATGAGAAAAAACAGCTGCTTCTAGCAGCGAGTTTGAAGCCAGTCGATTAGCCCCGTGTAAACCGGTTGAAGCACATTCGCCCGAAGCATATAAATTTTGGATAGAACTTCTTGAATATTCATCAACTTTGATGCCTCCGCATGAATAATGCGCAGCAGGAACCACGGGAATCATTTCTTTTGTAAAATCAATACCAATACTTAAACATTTAGCATAAATGGTTGGAAATTCAACAATTAATTTGTTTTTATCTAAATGGGTACAATCCAAATAGACATAATCGTCGCCGCTCAGCTTTAATTCCGAATCAATAGCACGGGCTACAATATCACGAGGAGCCAATGAACCCCTTTCGTCATATTTATTCATGAATTTTTCACCTTTTTGGTTCTTTAAAAGCCCTCCAAACCCTCTCAACGCCTCTGTAATTAGAAAAGATGGCGTTTCGCCAGGGTTGTAAAGTGAGGTGGGATGAAATTGGATAAATTCCATATTTTCAATAATGCCTTTTGCTCGATAAACCATAGCTACACCATCACCGGTTGCAAGTTTGGGATTGGTTGTGGTACTATAAGTATTCCCCAATCCTCCGGTTGCAAGTAAGGTAATTCTTGAAAGGATGGTATGGATTTTATTAGTTTTGATATTTAAAACATAAGCCCCATAACATTTTATATCTTTCGTTTGTTTGTTTACTTCAATATTCAGGTGGTGTTGGGTAATCAAATCAATGCTAAAGTGATTCTCAAGGAGTTCAATATTTGGATGCTTTTGAATTTGACTGAGTAGTGCTCTTTGAATCTCCTGACCAGTACTGTCTTTGTGATGAAGAACGCGATACTCTGAGTGACCACCTTCTCTTGCCAAATCGTATTTACCTGAATCTTTCTGGTCAAATTGTGTACCCCATTCTATCAATTCCTTTACACGTTCGGTAGATTCGGTTATGGTCAATCTAACAATATCCGGATTACTTAATTCATCCCCCGCAATCATGGTATCACGAATATGTTTTTCGTAGGTATCGGGCGAATACATTACAGCTGCAATTCCTCCCTGGGCATACCTTGTCGCGGTTTCTTCGGCTTTTTCTTTACTGATAATACAAACAGTACCGTGCTCTGCTACTTTAAGTGCAAAACTCAAACCGGCAATGCCGGAGCCAATAACCAAAAAATCAAATTTTTTACGCATGACTAATTCAATTCAAAATTCAATAAAACTATATACCCAATAGGGATTTCATAGGATCTTGTCCTCCAAATAACATTTTTGCAGGATCTTCGATTAATTCTTTGACTTTAACCAAAAAACTAACCGAATCTTTTCCATCAACAATGCGATGATCATAAGATAAGGCAACATACATGATTGGCCGTATTTCAACCTTTCCGTTCACGGCAACAGGGCGTTCAACAATATTGTGCATACCCAAAATTGCACTTTGAGGAGGATTGATAATAGGAGTGGAGAGCATTGATCCGAAAACACCACCATTGGTAATCGTAAAGGTACCTCCGGTCATATCATCAAGTGTAATTTTATTATCTCTGGCTTTGGTTGCCAGTTCTTTTATTTTAAGTTCAATTTCGGCAAGGCTCATTCCTTCTACATTGCGCAACACAGGAACCACTAATCCTTTAGGAGCACTAACCGCAATACCGATATCCGCATATTTGAAATGAACGATCTCTTCACCATCGATTTGGGCATTAATTTGAGGAAATAAGATTAATGCTTCAGCCACAGCTTTTGTAAAAAACGACATAAACCCAAGCCCAACACCGTGTGTTTCTTTAAAAGCATCCTTATATTGTCTCCGAATTTCCATTACCGGACCCATATTCACTTCGTTAAAAGTGGTGAGCATTGCCGTTTCATTCTTTACTGAAACCAATCTTTTTGCAAGCTTCAATCGAAGGGTCGACATTTTTACTTTTTCAACATCACGACTTGCTGAAGTACTTACAACGGTTTTATGATCAGTACTTTTTTCTTTACTGCTTAAATAAAACTCAACATCTTTTTTGGATAATCTCTGATTCCTGAAAAATTCCATAAGTTGATTTTCATCAATCTGATGTTCGCTCATTAGTTTTTGAGCCAAAGGTGAAATGTGTGCAAAACCTCCCTCAGAGGCAACTATTTTCATCTCTTTCTCCGGTTCAATTTTAATTGGTTCTGGTTTTGTCTCCGGAATTTCATCTCGAACAGTTGATTTTTTTGGCTCAGAAGCTG
>Ga0268284_1001668_pt1 | contig 10933 bp, 10 predicted proteins | sample saktaG_14_FD_190137 | JGI IMG/M metagenome (GOLD analysis project Ga0268284, IMG submission 190137) | Saline water microbial communities from Sakinaw Lake, British Columbia, Canada - sak_2013_06_06_40m | ecosystem: Environmental > Aquatic > Non-marine Saline and Alkaline > Saline ... | reverse complement strand
CCTAAAGAGACTCTGTCCCTTTTATGACGGGCGAACAAAGCATCCATGCGCTCTAATGCACTCATTTGATCCTGTCGAAATATCATTTTTTGCTTTCCCCCATCAAAAAGTCTAAATTTAATATGAGTTTTAAGTTTAAACGTTGTAGAGGCGATTTGCCTCCTTCACGGCACTTACAGCATCTGCTGCATATCCATCGGCTCCATATTGCTTTGCAATATCGGCAGAAAGCGGTGCTCCCCCAACCATCACTATCACGGTCGGCACGCTTTCTTTCAGCATTTTGATGACCTTCGGCATAGCCAGCATGCTGGTAGTCATCAACGCTGAAAGCGCAACAATATCCGCTTTGTATCTTATTTGCTCTTCGACAAATTTTTCCAGCTTTACATCTTTTCCAAGATCTTGTATCTCCCATCCGGCAGCCTCAAACATTGTTTTGAGAAGATTCTTGCCGATGTCGTGAATATCTCCTTCTACTACTCCCATGATGATTCTGCCGGCTCGTTTTCGATCTAGATCGACCCTTACATGTGGTTTCAGGATGTCGAGCCCAGCGTATAATGCATCCGAACACAAGAGAAGTTCGGGAACAAAATACTCTTTTTTTTCGTAGAGCTTCCCTACGGTCTCCATACCAGATGCAAGTCCATTCAGGATTGCATCATATGGGTCAACACCTTCAGCAAGAGCATGTTGACATAGATTAGCGCTTGCCTCTTCGTCGTAGGCTACGACTGCATCATGAAGCAGGCGCAATATTTCGCTTTTTCGTTCTGTAGTCACCATTTCAATTTCTCCTGTTTCTTAAACTATTCTCAAAATGAATATAAAGTGGCAGCTGTTTTTTTTCCGGAGTTTATATGGATTTCTTGAGTACCGAAAATAGAATTTCCCCCATATCCCACACACGAACTCCCAATTCCTGCTCATATTTCACAAAATTGATAAGGCAGATAGGACAAGTAACTAAAATGTTGGAACTAAAAGAAGCAAGTTCTCTAATACGAATTCTTGATATCTGCTCACTCAACTCGCCAAAGGCATATTCTACGGGTCCCCCGCAACAGGCGGTATCGAGACGGTTATTGTTAGCCTCAACAATTTTTAAACCCAATTGCCGTGCAATGGCGCGTGTTTGATCGACAATCCCTAAATTACGTGTCATTACGCATGAGTCATGAATTACCAGTTCGGTTATGGGCAATCGGTCTGAATGCGCGTTTAACCTGTTCGAATCACGGGTCAAACGCTCTAAGTAGTGGTTGACCGACAACGCATAATTTTCGATGTGCTGCGGGTATATATCTTTCAGCATGTGGGTGGTGTGAGGATCGACCGTAATAATTTCCCTGGAGCCGGACTTCATCAAAATTTTATAAACTTTGGAGATGTGGATCTTCATCGGATCTTCCAGTCCAAGGTCATTCAAAAGTGCACCGCTGTATGGTTCGTCTTCATAGAGAAAGGCCGGCTGACACCCTACCTGTTGAAGTGCTTTCTCAACCCCCTGCAAAGATTTTGTCGCTCGCTCCTTTATCTCTGAATATCCGCGCGCCTTCCATCGCAGCAATGGCTCACCTGCAAACCTGTTCCCGACAGATAGCATCAGGTCAAGTCCCTTCAGCCGAAGCAGTGGCTTAAGCGACGAGACCATGCGAGTTGCCGCCAGAACATAGGGAAGCATCTGATACATGCGCGAGGTGAACAGAATGGTGTTTCCGCTATGGGGCAGATTCAGGTCGCTTGCCCAAGAACTCCAATAATCGTTACAGAAGCCGAGTGGATCCCCTGTTCTTTCAACATTTTCCTTTAGGGTTGACAAGGCATTTAGAACCAGGCGCTTAGAGCTTTTCATTGTTCCTCTTTTCAATAAGCTGTCGCGATAGCAAATTGCGGCCCAGCTGAATTATCTGGCAAATCTCCAATTGCTGCCCTTTGCTTTTGCATATATTTTCGCAGCGCTTGCATTGAAGGCAACTGTAAAGCGCATAGCTCAGCGAGTCATCGAATTCGAGATCGCCAATCAACAAATATTTTATCACCTGGAGCCTTCCGAAAGAAGAGAGCGTTTCAACTCCTGCCGAAGCTTGGTAGGTCGGGCAAACATCAACGCAAAACCGGCAGGCACGGCATTTTGCAATTTCTTTCAGCAGTGTCGTTCTGTAAGCATTGTCTCCGCTCACACCCATCCCTCCAAGTTGCCGCGATTGAGTATATTGTTAGGATCAAATGCCTGCTTCAGTTTTACCAGAAGCTGATAATATGCAGGAGGATATTTTTTTTTCAGGAAAGAAATCCGTTGTGCTGTTAAACCCCATTCCCCACCGCATCCGCCATACTTAACATTGATGTCCTCGGTAATCTCTCTTACTTCTTTTACAATTGCCTTTTTGATATCGTTGGGGATTTCCTTAGTTGGAATGAAAGCGTAGGCATGGATGGTGGGCGCACCGATGTGGCCAAATGAGTAAAACTCAGGGTTTTTGTAACTTTGCAGATTTAGAATTGCAGCTTTTGCGTCCCGAAAAGCCTCTTGAAGCTTGTCAACCCGGGGAGTGACTTCGCTTCCGAATGTCGATCCCAACCGGTAAACGTAGTTTCCGGCTTCAGCACGGCTGCTCCATATTTTTTCCCACTCTGCTTTGTCTTTGACGATTTTAGCCTCGATCGGTTGGCCGACAGATATAAATTCAAGAAACTTTTTCGCTTTCTCCTCACTGCCGGCTTTGCTCCAGGAGTGCATACTCATCATTGCCACTGCGCCGACCGGCTCGGATAGACCAACAGCCTTAAACCCCACCTTGGCGGACTTTTCATCTAGATACTCGAAAAACATCGGTGGTGAAATACATTCTTTGTACATTTCCATCACGGTTTTTAGGATATCTTCGGTACATCGATAATACGCAACGATGTTTTCAAAGTAAGGCAGTGGAATAAGCCGCATCCGGACTTTGGTTATCACACAAAGAAGACCTTCCGAGCCAACCAGGAATTTGGTGAGTTCGATTCCGGCGGGTTTGCGCATTGATTCAGTACCCGTTTCAACGATTTCACCAGTCGGCATGACGACTTCAAGACCCAGCACGTAATCGCCCGGTTTTCCCAGAGAGGCATCCACCGCATGCGCACTGGTGTTCACGGCAATCGAACCCCCGATGGTCGCTACGAGTTCACTTCCAGGGAAAATTGGCAACATAGCCTTATAGGCTGACAATTCTTTTCGAACCTTTGCAAGGTGAGCCCCTGGACCTGCTTCGAAATAGCCTCTGTCGGGATAAACGACAACATCAGCCATGCGGGCTGTATCCAATACGATCCCTTTGGTCTTGGGCCTTGCCAATCCGACCAATGAGGTTCCTGAACCGTGTATATGTACCGGAATCTGCTGATCGTTTGCATAGCAAAGAACCCGAGAGATCTCTGCGGTGCTGCCAGGCCTGACGACGGCGTATGGAATGTTATGTTCTTCGACGTCATATGGCATAACATCCTTTGCGTAAACAACCGCGGTTGGCTTGTCCGAGAAAACGTTTTCAGTACCAACAATTTTCGATAAATCTTTGTGGATTCTCTTGATATCCATCTGCATTCAGTCAATCTCCTTAACTAACAGGAACGGAATTTTTCGTTATTGTCAACTTTTGGTTCCAGCGTAAACAGAAAAAGAATAGAATTTATAAAAACAATCCACTTCTGCAAAACCTACTTCTCTAAGCCAATTAAGTTGTGCATCCAAGGTGGCTGTAATGTCATAACTCATACGCTGGTATATCTGATCTAACTGCTCCTTTGAAAGGCCGCTTTTTAGGGTAAGGTGCTTGGTCCAGACATCGCGGTAAATCTTTTCAGTTTCTTCGGTTGCACCTTTAACGATTTCTGCATTTATGAACATGCCACCCGGTGTGAGAACTTTTAATATTTTTTTAAATAATAGCTTTTTATCGGAATCTTCCAGATGATGAATAGACATAGCAGAAACAACAAGCTCAAAATCATTTGGAAGCTGGCACTTTGCGTAGTCGATAACCTCAAAATTAATACCAGGCTTATTGGCAAAGCGCGCTTTTGCTTTAGTGAGCATCTCTTCGGAAATATCGACCAACGTAGCCTTGATCTTTGGGAAGGCAGCCATTAAAATTGCCGTTACGAGCCCAGTTCCCGCGCCTAAATCAAGTACCCGAATATCATCATCTTTTTTGAAAGGAATCAGGGAAATAAAACAACCGTAGAAATCGTCAAAACAAGGAATAACATTACGGCGGTATTTATCATATTGATCTGCTGCCAGATTAAAGGCTTTGCGTATATCCATAATCGATTATTCTTCTTCAATGCTCATCCGAGAACGGTAAGGCTTTTTAGCCAATCAATTGTTAAAATATCTATATTTGAACCAACTCGATCAATTCGCGCACATCGTTTACCTGTTCGAGACATCCAATCGTTGTGAGTAGCTTTTCCTGTTTTCTTTTGTCTACGGCAAAACCACTGTATGAAATGCATTTTGTGAATTTCTCGCGGCAACCATCGATGCCGATCGGCTTGGCCGGATTGCCTGAAGGTTGTTCAATCCTCGTCTTATATTTCTTCCCGTCTTTCATCCGAATGCTTACAGTCGAAATACAGATGTCTTTTACTGGTAATGTTTCATCTACGGTAACTTGAACTAAGCCAGCCAAATGATTTCTTCTCTGATCCATAATATTATTGGTTTCAAAATCCTCAAGAAATACGTCACCTCGAAGGACCATCGTACTAAAGGTATAGGGGATGCTAAATTGTGCATCTACCTGCGGATCAGTGCCGATGGCAAACCGCTTTCCCACCATTTCAGCGACCATCCTTGAAACCTTTACATCAATGGCACTTATATCGTCTATGTTCTCCAAAACAAATGCCCGTAACTCGCGGGCAGCATCAATCGAAGCATGGGTCATGCGGCAGCACGGATAGGGCTTTATGCTTAAGTCCAGAATCAGAAAGTGCGATCCCAAGTTCCGGAGAATAGGTTCAACATCATAATCCCCATGTTCATAAAGATTAAAAAAACCGTAGGGACCTTCAAATACATGGTGGCTTCCAGTGATACCTGCGTTCGCCAGAAACGCTGCATTTAAACCTGCCTGGGAGGCAAAAGCAGGCTGCATCCGCTTAACCAGTCTGCCTTCAAGCAACCCCTGGGCATTTCCGGATGTCTGAGCATAAGCGATGCCGAAAGCGTTTGTAAGTTTCTCCTTGTCGAGCATGAGCAATTTTCCAACCGCTGCGGCAGCCCCGAAAGAACCACAGGTGGCCGTCCGAATCCATGAGAGCGGTCGTCGAATCCCTAAGCTAACACGACAGATAACATCCACACCAAGAACAATTGCGGCAATAAGCCGCTTTCCGTCTATCCCACCGACATATTCCGCTGTAGCCAATACCGCTGGTAACACCGAAACAAAGGTGTGCAGGGCAGAATCATCCAACGTATCATCGAAGTCCAAGGCGTGTATCATCATGCTGTTCGCCAAGGCTGCAAATGGCGGTGAAACCTTGCCGCCACATATCAAAATAGAGGAAGACGGAGCACCTCCCCACGAACGCATCAATTCAACGACTTCAGCACAACCGGGGGCTCTTGCCCCTGGGAAAGCCACTCCGAGGGAATCCATAACCAGCAGCTTACAGTATTCTACAGCTTCCTTCGGCAGGTCCTTAAAATCTATTTTAACAACGTGATCAACCAATTGCGAAGTCAATTTCGGATCTTTATATGTTTCCTGAGATTTCATAGCCCCTTATTTGGTTGCGTATCGAACGGCAGTTTTCTGAACTCTTGAATATATGTTTTGATATATTCCATGATGAGTCCAATGATTATCTGACCTTTTTCAGCCGATGCATTAGTAGGATCTCCGAGAACACCCGTGTCTGTTATATCACGGATATCCTGATAAATGATTTGAATTGATCCATTAAGGCTCGTTTCTCCAATCGAGTTTTTGACCTGAAACTTACTGCCCTCAATCTGCTTAACTCCGCCAACAAACATCTTTTCACGGACGACCGTTTCCGGCTTTAACGCCAGAATCATGGATGTCATTATCTCACCTGCATGGGTAAATTTTCCCTCAGCTACTATGCCTTTATTACTGGTGAGATCATTGGCCAGCTTCCAGATGTTTAACATCCCTACTTTAATCTTGTTCTCTGCGATGAGTTTATGCGCTACGACCTCAATAGCCGAGTTATTGCCTCTATGAGAGTTAAGAAAAACAATCCGCCTTACTCCATGCCGTGTCAGCGATAGGCAATATTCATATAGAAAACGGACAAGGGTTTCATTCTCAATCGAAATTGTGCCCGGGAATGGATCAAACCACTTGGAATAACCAACCGGGACTAAGGGGCCAATTATTACGCCTGGTTCTCCGGCTAATCTTTTTGAAAGGTTTTCAGCGATGATGGTGTCGACGCCTAAAGGCAAATGGGTTCCTTCCAATTCAATGGAGCCAATTGGTATCACAACCAGTGATGATTCTGTTACGCTGGCACGGAAGTCTTCCCATGTCATATTTACAAGAAATGGCATTTGTATTTATTCTCCTTTATTCGTTTTTGACGGACCATTATTATTTTGGCTTTTGGTTGAAAAAAGACCAATCGTGCAACGACGACACAGATCAGGCGCACGGATCATAAAGACGGAACTTAACGCTATAAATCCGAACAAATCAGTGCGCCAACCTGGATAGATGAGGGCGCAGGATCCTGCAAAAAGAGTAAGTCGTAAGATTATTGTCAATTTCCCTCGCACATAGTTCTGAACTGCGTGAGAGAGACCCAAAACGCCAATCAGCGACGTAGCACAAACCTCTAACACTTCCAAAGGGCTTCCAATGAGCAATAATGAATTGTTATACACGAACATATATGGAACAATAAACACGACAAGCGCGAGTCGGCATGCCAAAAAAGCCGTTCGCATCATCGGGGCATCGGCAATTCCGGCAGCAACGAAAGCATCGGGTGCCATTGGAGGGGTAATTCCAGCAATACATCCAAAATAAAAAACAAATAAGTGAGCGGCTAATGGGAAAACACCCAATTCAATAAGTGCAGGAACTACCAAAATGGCCAAGACAATATATGAAGCGACTGGCGGCACTCCCATACCTAATATAAGTGACGCAACCATAGTTAATAATAAAAGAAAGAAGAGATTCCCGCCAGAAGCCTGAATGAGCAACGATGACATCAATAAACCGAGTCCAGTGAGGGTGATCATCCCTAAAACAACGCCCGCAAGAGTTAGAATAGCTATCACGGGAAGTGCGGTGAGCGCGCCTTTTTCAAGACCTCTCAGGATATCTTTTATCCCCATCACTTTTTTTTGCCCACCCAATAGTGTGCACAAAGGAATGCAAACGGTCGCCCAAAAAGCCGCTCGAGTTACAGAAACCTTTGAGTAGATTAAAAAAAAGACGAGCACGAAAATCGGAAGGAAGAAAAACCACCCTTCTTTTAGCGTTTCTTTGATGCTCGGTAGCTCTTTGCGGCTAAGACCCACCATCCCCATTTTTTGAGCCTCAATGTCGATCATCATGAAAAGCCCGATATAATAAAGTGCGGCAGGAAGTACAGCCGCTTGCATGATTGTAACGTAATTCACTCCGAGGACTTCCATTATGATGAAAACTGCACTCCCCATTATCGGAGGCACCAATAGCCCTCCAGCACTGGATACTGCCTCAACAGCTGCAGCAAAGTGGGGCTGATATCCGAGGCGTTTCATCAATGGAATAGTTATTTGACCTGTTCCAGCCACATTTGCGGTGCCGCTGCCGGAGACCATACCGAAAAGAGAACTCGCAACGACCGCGATTTTAGCAGGACCTCCTCGGACATTACCAAAAATACTAAATGACAATTTGATAAAAAATTCTCCTCCGCCAGCTTCACGCAGCATGGCACCGAACAAAATAAAGAGAAATATGTAGGTTGCTGATATGCCGGTCAGCATCCCAAAAACGCCGTCAGTCGTTATAAACATGGTGCTGACAATACGATCGAAGGCGTAATTTTTATGCGACAAAAAATCAGGTAGCCATTCGCCAAATCTTGCGTATAACAAAGATATTATTGATATTATTGGAAATACCCAACCTAACGTTCGTCGCGCAGCATCGATGCAAAGTAATAAAAATATAGAACCCAAAATCAATTCAATCGTAGGGGGCTCCATCCCAATATTCCCTACTTTCTTGAACCATGTACACAACACGTATATTCCCAACCATAGTGAAATAGCAGCAAATAGATATCCGTCCCAACTGATCTTTTCTCTTTTACCGAGGCTTATCCGATAATACAAAAAGATTAGTACCAGAGCGAAAGTCACATGCGTGACACGCTGATTCATTGCTGTCAGCTGAAATATTCCTGTATACAACTGAAAAAGGCTCATTAGGATGGCAACAATTTTAACCAAAAGAGGTATCTGTGATTCTTCTTGTTTACTATCTATCAGTTCCATTTGTTCCCATCCCTCAAAGCAATGATTGATTTTCCAGCAACGACTGCACTAAATTTTGATTTGCTGGTCAGTAGACTGAATTATAGAAACTTATCAAATATGTTAAGTTGTTATATTGTTGCTTTTTAGTAGTATTGATTCCTTTTATCCCAAATGTTTTTTTCCTTATAGAATTTTATCGCTCCAGGATGAAATTTGACCGGTACCCCTGGTGTGCCTCGGAATGCATTTTCAATTGTGTATAATTTTGCCAAAGGGTGAATGGCATTCTTCTCTTCCGGATGATCATAGACCGCCTTCATAATTTCATAGACTAAGTCCTCTGGAAGGTCGCTTCTGCATAACCACATCTGTGGCAATGTGTAGGTATTAACATCCTTATCGATACCGTGATAGGTGCCCTTCGGAATTACAAGCTTAACGACGTTCGAATATTCGGCCTGAAGCTTTTTAAGCGCTTCAGGTTCGGTTTCAATCAAACGAATGGGAATGTCACGCGACAGCTCCATCACTGATGCCAAAGGTGCTCCGGCCGCTATCAGGCCGGCATCTATCGTGTTGTCCCGTATGCCAGTTGCAACCTCAGTAAATGATAAGTATTTTGGTGTAAAATCGTTGAATGTAAGACCCCAGCCTGTTGTGAGATGCTTTTTGGAGTAAAGATTCAATGTGGCGCTTCCCGCAGGACCAACGCCAATCACTTTTCCTTTGAAATCATAAATGGATTTTATGGGAGAATCCTTCCTCACAATCCAGTGGGTGTCGCTAGTATGCCCAACAGCAATCAAACAAATTTTATCAACATCCATCCCTGCCTGTTTTAGGTCGACGAGTGTTCCCATGCTCGCCAATCCCATATCGAGTTGACCGCGCATAAGAAGTCGCGCATTTTCAGTGGATGCTGCGGTTGACTCTGCAGTGACACGGATGCTTTTTACATACTTGTTAATCATAGATGAAAAGCCGGCGCCGATGAAATAATAAGTACCGGATGGATTGCCTGTTCCAAAGGATAAAAATTTAATAGCAGAAGCCTGGAATGGATAAAGTATTAAAGATGCGAAAAAAGTAATTAAGCAGGTAAAACCCAAGATGATATTTCTTTTATTTTTTTTCATTGCTCCCTCCTTTTCGTAGTTGCGTTTTAATCCGGCAAAGACAGCTCAATCTTTATAAAGGATGTCTGTTTTTGAATGTTTTATAATATCTTTCAAGACACGATTGATTAATATGAGAATTATGGCTGCAGTTCGCTGACTACAACCGTGAAACCAGATGGCAGTTGACTGAAATACATGGGGAATTTCAAAGTCAAGCTTTTCTGCGGTTCCAGAGTTCCTTTAACCGGATATAATCCTCCGGCGGACGGACCTTCAGGCAGATAAATTCTTAGTCTAAAACGCTTGTTCTCCTGCGATATGTTTTTTAAAGTTACTTCAAAATGTAACCGACTGGCTCCTTCATAGAGCTCTTCAAAAATGGCGATTTTTTCAATCTCGGCACTCTCAACAACTTGGTATGTGTTATTAGAAGCGATTGGGGAAGTTTCAACCGGGGTAGATTTCCCATTAAGATATGCACATGAAGCAAATAAACAGAAAGTTACTATCAGTGAAAAATAAAGGAGCTGCTTTTTAATGCGTAAATGACTTTTCATAATTAATATCCTCCTATGTTATAGTATTATAAAACGCCGTATTTTTCTGATTCATTCATGCTGTTTTTGTGCGAAAGTAAAATATGAGAATACATATCACGAGTTTTTATCAGATGATCCCTCGTCTTCTTCCATGCCCCATCCGCGTCTTTGCTTTCTATTGCGGACAAGATATCGCGATGCTCTGAAATTAATTCCAATACTTTCATTTTGCTTATTTTTTGCTGTGTTATTTCAATAAGAACTGCAGAAAATATCTGTGTGATCGATTCACTGATAAAAACCATTATCGGATTTTTATTTATTTTGGCAACTTCATGATGGAATTGAACATTAATAAGGCGTGCTTCCTTGCACGAAATTTTTGCATAGCTTTTGGCACGGTCAAGAAGCTCTCTCAGCCTTTGGATATCTTCTTCTTTGCAATTGATGGCTGCATTTCTAGCAATTTCAGGCTCTATAATTAATCTGGCATCGATGAGGTGGGTTGGAGTTAGTTTCCCCATCTCAATAAGGTTCTGGAAGCTTCGTGTTATGGGACCAGAGTCCGGAGCAGAAACGTAGGCCCCTGCTTGAATCCCTCTTTTGGTGGATATCAATCCAAGATGCTGAATATTTCGCAAGGCTTCCCGAACAGTTACCCTGCTGACTTGAAACTGTTCAACCAGCTCGCGCTCAGATGGCAACTTATCCCCTATATTAAACCTACCCGAAATAATAGAGTCCTTGATTTGCGCTTCCACTTCCGAAGC
>Ga0268284_1001665_pt1 | contig 10942 bp, 10 predicted proteins | sample saktaG_14_FD_190137 | JGI IMG/M metagenome (GOLD analysis project Ga0268284, IMG submission 190137) | Saline water microbial communities from Sakinaw Lake, British Columbia, Canada - sak_2013_06_06_40m | ecosystem: Environmental > Aquatic > Non-marine Saline and Alkaline > Saline ... | reverse complement strand
TAGTCAGATGTATCTGCTTTTGCAGTATATTTGGATGAAATTATTATAATGATAAAAAAAACGGAAAGGATTGTCCACATCAAATCTCATGACAATTTCGATGGTTATAAGCAATGGAATTTAAAGCTATATAGGAAAATACCGTGAAGACGTTTAGCCAGTCGTTGTGCAACAATTGATTATTATAATTTCTAAAATCCAATCCAATACTTACGAACCTTAAAGTCAATTAATCTGGAGCTGTAATACACTCAAACTCAATTCTAAATTACATCTGCTATGAATTTACTACAATATTTTAATATGGAAGAGAAAGATGGATTAGCCAGACTTACCCTAGATGAAGAGGATAGACAGGAATTTTTGGACAGTTTACCGGAGGATTTCTATCTCGCTTACATCACCAAAAGTGAATTAGAAAAGAAAGCACGCGCCAATAAAATGAGTGTGTCCGATTTTTTTGAACAGTTTATAATCCCTGAAATACCAGATTATGCAAATGTACGTTCGGGTGATTTTGGTGAAATGTTGTGCTTTTTTCTTATGAAAAATAGAGGTCACAAAAAGGGACTTCGGCTTGACGGCCCTCGAAAATGGCGATGGAAAGGAGATAAAAATAAGGCTTGCCATGGTTCAGATGTGGTATTATTTCACAGGCATGACCACAAGCCTACAAATGAAGACAGATTAGAGGTCGTAGAATCAAAAATGAAATCGTGCAGAAACAATGGATACCATCCAATACAAAATGCATTCAATGGAGCAGTCGAGGATAAAGTAAAACGTCTGGCAAAAACCCTTAACTGGATACATGACAGGCTTGCAAAAGATGGTAAGCCTCGATTGCGTGAAGCAATCAATCGTTATCGTTTTGTGGATGAAAACCCCACTTACCAAAAAAAATACCATGCTATTGCTATTATAGATGATGAACTCGTGGAGGACGAAATAGCAAAAGAAAGAAACCTGGTAGACGATGAAATTGAGATAACGGTCGTCAGCATGAAGGAGTTAAAAAGTGCCTATGAGACCACATATGAAGCAATGCTAACATCACTGCAATGAGCCTAAATCGACAACTGAATCTATGGATTGCTCAATCCGAATCCTGGCAGGCATTTAAAGACTTCAACCTGCCTGAAGATGACCGTGTGAATTATTCCTTTTTACAGGTCTGGGACGATTTTTACATCACTTTGTTTTGTCGAGCTTTCGAAGTAATGAGCAAGAACGAATGGTCGAAAGAACAGAAACAAAACATGCTTGCCTTGGGACAAGGGCTAGTAATTTATTCACTGGAGGGAAAGCGAGAATCATTTAGAGGCATAACGTATCATGACAACATGTTATATGCGGCCGCCATGTATCATTTGGCTGATTACCCTGCCTCTGCTTTGTTGTTAGCGCGTAAATTCAAACAGGAGGATTATCATAGCGCAATGGATAAATTTATTGCGGGGTTTTTAACCCGAAACATCCCCAATCAGAACGAAGCAGGACAACTTCTTCAGCGATTTCTATCAGAAGGTTTCAGGCCTGAACCAAACCGATACCATTTCCTGAACTAAATTGATGCCACCAAAAACGTGGAATTACGTAGACGTAAAAAAGTACGTCTATGCGAACCTTGGTATGCCGGCATTGCGGAAAAGAAGTTCCATCGAACAAAAAGCTAAAACATCTCATTCAGTATTATTGTGGCGAAAAGGCCTGCCAGTCAGCTCGCAAGCTTATTTTTGACCGGCACAAATACAAGACCAATGGGTCCTTCCGGAGCAATAAACTCCGTCGTGTTCGAGAGCGGAAGAAGAAACTGGCTGCTGAAGGCAATCCCCTGTTTGGTTCCCAATACCAAAACGCTTACCGTAAAACGCATCCTGAGTACGTGTTAGGAAACAAGCTCAGGCAAAAGCACAGAAATGCTAAAAAACGCAGAAAAACGAGCGATAAGACAAAGATTGTAAATCCGGACACGTTAATACTGAAACAATCTGATAATGAGCAAGTTTACGCGATGTTTGCGATAGATCATAAAAAAATTGTAAATCCGGACGCGTTAATGCTGGAATGGATTGATAATCTGCTATATAGAGACACAAAACCGATGTTTGTACGTGTATTGTAAATCCGGACGCGATTGACCAGCCAGGGGCGATGGAATACATTTGGCAAAAAATTGCACCCATGGACTCCATCCTGGTCAAAACGGAAGAAATCAGGGAATGGTCGAACGAGTTTCGGCTGGTCCAGCCCGAAGCGGTGAGAAGCATGACACAGTCGATGCAATCCACCGGACAGCTTCAACCGCTAATCTTACTGAAGAACGACGATGGATATCATATCATCGATGGGATCAAGCGCTACCGTTCGGCGTTGGAACTGGGGATAAAAGAGCTTCAATCGGTGGTCTTCGAGGTGGATGTGGTCATGGCCAAGGCCATGATCCTTCATTATAACCGCCATAGCAGCAGTTTAACGATGTATGAGCAGGGGTTGATCGTACGCAGTTTGATCCATGATCATGGGATGAGCCAAAGGGAAGTGGCCAGGGTTTTGCGGCAGAGTAATAGCTGGGTATGCCGCAGGTTGGGTATTATTGAGAAGTTACTGCCTGAGGTTCAGGATGCCTTGCGCATGGGCAGTATCACTGTGAGTCATGGCAGGGAACTGGTCAAATTGCCGCGTGGCAATCAAGCGCAAGCCCTCTCGGTGATTATCGGCGAGGGGTTGACCAGCAGGGAGTGTGCCATTGTGGTGGAGAGGCTGTTAAAAGCAAGTGGAAGCGAGGATGCCGGTTATATTTACAGCCACTGTCGCGAAGTGATCCAACAGGCCACCCGGGGAGACAAATTGCATGACAGCAGGTTATCCGATCACGGGAACCGGTTGTTAAAAGCCAGGGAATTACTTCGCTTACAGGTGAACATCCTGGGCGGGGTGTTGCAAAGTGAACACACGGCGCAACTTCCATCGGAGCAAAAAGCGATGGTACTGCCACCCATGGATGAATTAGTGGCTCCAATGAGCCGGTTATCAGAAATCATTCACAATACCTTGAAATCGTATGAAAGATGAAGCCTTTGAGAATAGTGTGATCTATCATCGTAACCAGGGCTGGTCCCTGCGTCGTCTGGCCCGGGAATATCATTGTGGCCGCGAGCGGGTGATCAGGATACTGGCGGAGAATGAACGCCGGCGAAGTGAGGGGATAAATCCCCCTAAATCGCCCAGGGTTTACCCTTCGAAACTGGATCCGTATAAAGAGCATATCCAGGAATTGCTGCAAAAGTTCAAGGACATTACCATGCAGAGAATCTATGAACAGCTCCTTGAGAAAGGTTATCCCGGTAAGATCACCATGGTTGAGGTCTACGTGAGTAAGATACGGGCAGCCAAAAGACATCCGGTGATACGCTGCGTGGAGACCGCTCCCGGGCAGCGGGCCGCCCATGACTGGAGCGAATACATGATTGAATTTACTTCATCTGAAGGAAGGGAGCATAAGGTGATTTTGTTCAGCTACATTCTGGGTTACAGTCGCCGCCAGTGGATCGAGGTGGTAGAGGATAAGACCCAGCGTACCCTGATGGAATGCCTGGTTCACGCCTTTATGTATTTTGACGGGGTGGCCCGGGAGATCAAGAGTGATAACCAGAAGGTGTGCGTGGACCGGTGGGAATGCGGCCAGCCCATCTTTAACCGGCATTACCTTGGGTTCGCTTCGCACTATGGCTTCAGGCCCCTGACAATCCATCCCGGAAAGCCGACAGAGAACTTAAAAGTGGAACGTCCGTTTTATTACCTGGAAACAAACTTCCTCAATGGCCGGCACTTCCGGGATAAGAATGATCTGAAACAGCAGTTACGAAGCTGGCTCGCCCAGGTGAACGACCTGCGACAGCACCGTACTACCCGTCGAAGGCCCATCGATATGTTCGGTGATGAAATCCCTTGTTTGGTCCCATTGCCTACAGCCCATTATGATACCTCGCTGATTGTCTACCGGGTGGTGAACCAGGAATCCTGTGTCAACTACCAGGGATACTATTATTTTGTTCCGGGGGATTACCTGTTCAAGAGTTGTCCCCTGAGAGTCACCAGCGATCAGGTGATCATTTACTCCCACGATTTTAAACTTCTGGTCTCTCATTCCCTGGCTGAAAAGGGAGCCACGGGAAGGTACATTGGCCTACCGCAGGCCTATACCCATGCCAGGGTGCTCAAGCTTTCGGAGGTAAAACAACGCCTGTCGGCCATGGGACAGGTCATGGAACAGTATGCTGAAAAGCTTACGCGGCAGAAAAAGGATCCTACTCCAGCTCTCAACGCGCTATTGGCCTTGAAGGTTCATTATTTTACCGAAGACATCCTCAAAGCCACCCAGCGTGCTATGGATCATGGGGTCTATGACATCAGAACGATAGAACGCTTTCTGAAAGCCCACGCCCAGGGCCGCAATGCTATTAAAACATTGTTTGACCAACTACCTGATGATGCAGACTAAACCCGAAACCATCGCCCAGATGAGCCAGTACCTGGGATTAAAGAATCTGGCTACCCAACATACCGAACTCATCAAACGAGCTCATGAAAAACAACTGGGATTACTGGATTTTTTAGAGCTGGTCTTGCGAGATGAAGTCGTACTCAAGCAGGAACGTGGCATCCGGTACCGCATTAAAGAAAGCCGGTTACCTCGTCCATACAAACTGCTTTCGGACTTTAACTTTGGCTTTCAGCCTAAACTCCGAAAATCCCTGGTGATGGATCTATCCACCATGGAGTTTATGAAACACCAGGAATCCCTCTTATGGATTGGTGATGTTGGTGTAGGTAAGTCGCACCTGGCGCAGTCTTTGGGCTTAATTGCCTGTGAACAGGGATACAAAGTGCTATATACTACCTGTGCCGCCCTGATCGGCGATTTGAATAACGGGGTGTTTGAGAAGAACCTGCTCAAACGGCTTCGCAAATATGTCAATCCCGATCTGCTGATCATTGATGAGATGGGTCATGACCGGCTGGAACTCCAAGTCACCAAAGAAGCCCATCTGCTGTTCAAGGTAGTGGATGAACGCTACCACCTGAATCGCCCGCTGATCTTTACAACCAATGTCGAAGAGAATGCCTGGGCTGAATACCTGGGTGATCCTGTCTCCACCCGCGCCATCCTGGATCGCATCTTTCATCATGCTGTAAAGATCGAGATCCGTGGCCCCAGTTATCGTCAGCATCAGGGGATGGAACTCCAGAAGAAATATGAGAAGCACAAGTAAATATCCAGTATCGATGAAAAACAAGGCCAGGCTGTCAATTATGACGGCCTTTTCTTTTGGTTATCACCTTAAACATCTGATAAAAGATCAACTCATCCCCTTGAAAAGGGCTGCTATCACGGCTTTCTTTCACCGCGTTACATATCAAAATGAAACATCGAAAAGCTCCCTGACTCCAACCATAACGACACTTTTAATAACCATGAAATGGTGGCCTTCCCCTGAGGATGGTATCGTTTTGCTCCGTTTAATGGTATCAGTTTAGATCAGGGCCAAAAAGAAGGAGAGGAAGAGCAACTTATAGCACTATATAAAGAAATAGAAGCTGCTAGAATATTAGTGGAAGATAGTGCAGAAGAATACCATTCCGTTTTGCTCGCTCTCGCGCTCTTGAACAAGTTTGCCATAGAGAATATCTGGATTGATCTATTGTCGCAATTAGATGATCGCGAGCACTGGAAGCCATTTGTGAAGTATTGTCTTCAGCGCTCAGTGCCGGTTTGGAGTTTCTTTCCTTCACAGAGACATGCATTAAATGCTGGAATTCTAAGCGAACAAACCGTTTCACTTCAGATGCCCACTAGTGCTGGAAAAACGGCTATTAGCGAACTGGTTATTTATCACGCTTGGAAAACCAATCCTGAACACCGGGTATTATATCTGGCACCATTCCGCTCCCTTGCTTCCGAGTTGAATAAAAGTATTGGTATAGACTTGCGAAATCTGGGCATTTCGACCAAAAGCATCTATGGAGGTCACTTACCAACTACTGATGAGCGTGCATCCATAGAATCTGTTAACCTTCTGGTATCAACCCCAGAAAAAATGTTAGCCGTAGAAGATACTCTGCCTGAGATACTCAATACCTTCGACACTATTATTTGTGATGAAGGTCATCTGTTAGACGACCCACAGCGAGGTCTGAGCTACGAATTGCTGTTGTCGAGGTTAAAAGCTCATGAAAAACCAGGCAGACGGTTTGTTTTTATTTCTGCTATTGTACCTAACATTAGTACCATTAACAGTTGGTTGGGTGGGACGGAAAACACTGTTATTGAATCCGGTTACCGGCCAACTCGACTTGAATATGGATTTCTGAGAAAAGTGCCAAAAGGTAACTATGATTTGATTGTGAATCCGCTTTCCAAATACCCGCAACGCTATGATTTATACAAATACCTGGTGCCTAATTCGTTGAAATTTGAGAAGGATGGCGAAGTCAAATCTACTGCTAAATTTAAAAGTATTTCGGTAGCTGTTGCATTGAGAGCTTTACCCTCTGGAGCAGTAGCGTTGTTCACCACGGAAAAGCGTGGGCATCGTGGAGTAGAAGATTTGGGAGAAGAAATTATAAGACAAGTAAACGAGCACATACAGGTGAATGATCCACTTGAATATGTGGATATTGAGTACACTTCCCAATTACAGGTCTACTTCATTGAAGTATTTGGGCAACACTACCTGCTTACCCGGCTAGTTCAAGTAGGAGCACTATTTCATCATGGAGACCTTCCACAAGATGTACGTGAAGTGATTGAAGATTCAATGCGTGAAGAAAAGGTAAAGTTAATCGTGTGCAATACAACTCTGGCAGAGGGAGTGAACCTCCCTATTCGCACTATGATACTGCATAGTACTGAGCGGATGGGACCGAATATGAAACCCGTTCCTATATCTTTGCGAAGTTTAAAAAATCTTGTGGGTAGAGCTGGACGTGCCGGAAAAGAAACCAAGGGATTGATCATCGTACCGCATGATCGCGATAAGGATCTAGTAAAGCATTTGATCCTTGAAAAAGGAGTAGAGCAACTAAACGGTACATTGTACAACCTAATTAGCGAAATCACGTCTGTATTAAGACGTAAAAACATTGAACTCACTAACGAAATCTTAGATTCGCAAGATGAACAGTTCCTCCAATGGCTAGATGCTATTGATATTTCTTTAATCGATTTGCTTTCAGAAGATACCGATCCGAAAGAACTTGAACAAGTGGTGCGTAACATGTTGTCCCAGACTTTGAGTTTCCACCAGGCTAACGAAGAGAAACAGCAGACCCAGGAACAAATATTTCAATTACGTGCAGTAAAAATCAAAAAGTACATAGAAGAGAGAACTTTTGGTGAATTAAAACAATCAGGCGCCTCACTAAGGAGTTTTCAATCCATGACAGAACTTTTCGATTTTGAAGATGAGATATGGATAAAGGAGCTCGATACGCCTTTGGATGAGGAATGGGTAACTTATTTTCTTACCAAAGGATTACTTATCTCTGGCGAGTTTCAGTATGCACTAGAACAATTCAATGCATGGACGATGAAAGAAGGAAATGAGCTCTCTGATCAAGATGTGTTCCTCGCAGTTCAACTTTGGATGGATGGCAACTGGTATCATCAAATAGCTAACGTCCTCAATACTGAAGTGTATAAAGTCATTCGCTTAGTAAATAGTCTACTCGGATATAATCTACAAACTCTTGCTTCTTCTGTAATACGTATAAAAATGGCGAAGGATAAAGACTACAAGCCACATCCCATGATCTTCAATTGGCCATTGTTTTTACAGTATGGTATTAATTCTCCACTGAAGCTTGGTCTTTTTGAATTGGGATTGACCGACCGGGTTGCAGTACTTCATCTCAGCCAAGTGCTCCTAAAATTAGAAGTTGAAGCAGAAACCGAAAAGGAATTAATATCAGCATTGCATATTTATAAGGACTCTATCACTAAAGCCTTGGTGAATAGGATGCCTTCCATTGCTTTTCAAAAGATTAACAGAATTTTTGCTTTAATAAATCTTAAAAAAATACAATAGGAGAACTAATAAATTAAGTGATTTTAATGAGTCAAAGAACGATGAGACTGAATCGGCTAATGAGATGAATAGAAGTTGAAAATACAGAGTGACAAAATAGGAGCATTGATTGAAAGATTGTGCAAGAAGAACTAGTTTTTACTGACCCGTTTCTGCCCTTTGGGGGAAGTTAGGGAAGCCCAAACACAAAGAACTCATTCAGTAACCCAACCGCACTATCTGACACTTCTTTTGCCCGCAGAGTTGTTATTTTTTACTCGCTCCAACCGTTTATGGATAAATTTACTCTACTTTTATACTTTTAAGAAATATTAAAAAACGATATTAAATGGAAAATAAAGTTCACAATAACATAGTAAGTCTCATCTGGAGTATTGCTGATGATGTGTTGAGAGACGTTTTCGTACGAGGGAAATACCGAGACATTATATTGCCTTTCACTATTCTCAGACGCTTAGATGCACTTCTTGTGCCAACAAAGGAAAAGGTGCTTGAAGCAGTTGAATTTATGGAACAGCAAACAATTGACGACCGTTCTGCTTTAAAAGCCGTTACCGGTTATACATTCTATAATACTTCTCGTTTTACTTTTGAGAGCCTATTAAACGATTCCGACAATATAGATAGTAATCTTGAAGCATATTTAGACGGGTATAGCCCGAATGTGCAGGAAATAATTGGAAAATTTAAACTGAGAAATCAGCTTGAAACAATGAAAGAAAACGAAATAACATATTTGCTGATTGAAAAATTTGCCTCAAAAGAAATCAACCTTAGCCCAAACGAAGCCTTAAATGGTAAAGGTGAAAAAATGGAACCTTTGACCAATTTGGGTATGGGTTACGTTTTTGAGGAGCTAATCCGAAAATTCAACGAGGAAAACAACGAAGAAGCAGGGGAACACTTTACACCAAGAGAAATCATTAAATTGATGACTCATATTTTATTTCTACCTGTAAAGGACCAGATTAGAAGAGGAACCTATTTAATTTATGACCCTGCTTGCGGTAGCGGCGGTATGCTTACAGAAGCAGAACAGTTTGCAGAAGATATTACTGGAAGAAAAGGCGGTTTTAACCTTTACGGACAAGAAGTAAACCCCGAAACTTACGCTATTTGTACTTCCGACATGCTTATTAAAGGCGATAAGCCCGAGAATATTGCTTTTGGCTCAACACTTTCAAAAGATGGTTTCCCAAATTTGCATTTCGATTTTATGCTTTCAAATCCGCCCTATGGTAAGACTTGGAAATTAGACGAAAACGCAATTGTAGAGAACCGTGGGAAAAAAGGTGCGGGTGAAAATGCTGAAAATATTAAAGATACCCGTTTCCAGGTGGGATTGCCAACCATTTCAGACGGACAGTTATTGTTCCTGATGAATATGGTGAGTAAAATGAAGCACAATACCAACCTGGGAAGCCGTATAGCCACTGTTCATAATGGTTCGGCTTTATTTACGGGCGATGCAGGGGGTGGCGAAAGTGAGATTCGTAAACACATTATTGAAAATGATTGGTTGGATTGTATAATTGCCTTGCCCAAAAACATCTTTTACAACACTGGTATTCCAACTTATGTATGGATTGTAAACAACCGCAAACCGGCCAGCCGAGAAGGAAAGATTCAATTAATTAATGCCTTTGAATTATATGAGAAACTTCGTAAAAATCTAGGCAACAAAAACTGTAGAATGACCGCTGAGCATATCGACCAAATTACAGAGTTATACCTCGATTTTAAAGAATCGAGTATTTCAAAAATCTTTCCGAATGAGTATTTTGGGTATAATAAGATAACGGTTGAACGCCCACTCCGTTTGTCGGCAAGAATTACCGAGAAAGCGCTGGAAGCCCTACGTTTCGATAAAAACATTTTAAACGAAATGACTTGGGCTTATGAAAAATATGGAGAAGCTATTTATAGCAAATTGAATGATCTAAAACCCGAAATTTTGAAACACCTTACAAAGCATGAAATTAAACTGAAAGCCTCTGATAAAAAGAATTTATTGAGACAGGAATTCTGGGAAGTGCAAATGAACGTATTCAGTGAGGCTACTAAGTTAATGGATGTAATTGGAACAGAGCAATATGACGATTTTAATATATTTTCTGACTTGTTTTCTGAAACGATAAAAAAGGAAAAACTCAAACTTGATAATAAAGCACAAAAGGCAATCCTGAATGCAATAACTTGGAATAACGAAAAAGCCGAACGTGTAATTCACAAAATCGAAAAAGACGGCACTATTGTTTATGAACCCGATAGCGATTTGAGAGATACTGAAAATGTTCCTTTAGATGAAGACATCCAAACTTATTTTGAGCGAGAGGTTCTTCCGTATATTTCTGATGCATGGATTGACAATTCAAAGACAGTGATTGGTTATGATATATCATTTCCAAGGTTCTTTTATGAGTTCAATAGACCAAAAACGTTGGAAGAGTTGACTAAATCAATTCTTCATTTTGAAAAAGAAACAGAAGGGATGTTAAATCTAATTATCGAGAATAAAAAATGAAGAAATACAACAAATACATTAAGGTTGTTTTTGATTACTTTGATGAAATTCCAGAAGGATGGAAACTCTTACCAAACATCGCCATTTTTGATGAAAGGATTCAAAAAGGATATGAAAATGAAGAATTATTATCTGTTACTATTAGCAAAGGAATAATTCGACAATCAGATTTAGAAGATAAGAGAGATATATCAAATGAAAATAAAAGTAGTTACAAACTAGTTAAAAAAGGGGACTTGGCCTACAATAAAATGCGTATGTGGCAAGGTGCAGTAGGATACTTTTGGCCCTGATCTAAACTGATACCATTAAACGGAGCAAAACGATA
>Ga0268284_1001664_pt1 | contig 10943 bp, 8 predicted proteins | sample saktaG_14_FD_190137 | JGI IMG/M metagenome (GOLD analysis project Ga0268284, IMG submission 190137) | Saline water microbial communities from Sakinaw Lake, British Columbia, Canada - sak_2013_06_06_40m | ecosystem: Environmental > Aquatic > Non-marine Saline and Alkaline > Saline ... | reverse complement strand
GTGCCGGTCCCTGTGGCCTGACAGGCCAGGGGTTGCTCCGAACTGCGAATATCCAGGTCCTGGAGGGCGGCGGTCTTGGCCTCGGTGGCGGCGATCAGGGCCCGGCTCATGGCCCGGGGAGACAGGCGATAGTTGGTTAACAGCAGGATATTGATGGTCCCGGGTTCATAGAACCTCCCCTCATCTTGAGAGAGCCGCAGGGCGTTGCCCTCCACCCCGGCGGTAACCAGGGCATACACTTTTATATCCTTAAACGTTGACTGCTGCATGGAGAGATTGGCCATGTCGGCCCCGGTGAACAGAAAACTGGCGGTTTGGCTGTTCACCTTCAGGACCCGGTAGAGCTGGGCCCTATCTTTAGCCAGACCCAGGTAGTGGGAGATGCCCCACCCGGGCGGCGGAGTGTAATGGTTCCCCACGGTGAGCAGGCCCTGCCGCGGCCCCTCCAGGGTGGAAATCACCGCTACAGGGGTTTTAAAATCGATGACCAGCGATTTGTGTTCAAAGTCATAAATCCGGCTGCGCGTCACCCGGACCTGCCGCACATAGGGGAGGTCCAGAGCAAGGGGCGCACTGGCGAGCACGGCATCGGGCCGCACCCGGTTCTTGGGGTCGGCAAAGTCCTTGAGATAGAGCGTGGCGGCCAGCCAGGCCACGAAGTCGCCGGCGTGCACCGAAGCGCGGCAGGTCAGCTCGCAGGGAAAGCGGAAGATTCTCCCCTGGCGCACCGCCTCCACCTCTTGCCAGCCCGGCTGCTGCACCAACTTTTGCACCTTATCCAGGTCGCTGCCGCAGGTGAAGATGACCTGGGGGTTGAATTGTTGCCATTCGGAGGAGGTGATGGGCACCACCGCCCCCGTTTTTCCCAGGCTGGGAGGGATGCCCCCGGCCTGCCGGATGTAGTCGTTCTGGAACGAATCATCGCCGGGAACCACCATCTCCCGGTCGCTCATCAGCCTGAGCGCCCGCACCCGGCGGGCCTCCGGGACCCGGCTGACCTTTTCCCGGATCAGGTCCAGTTGTCCCTGGATTTGCCGGCACCGCGCCTCCGCCTGCTCCTGCCGCTGAAACACAGCCCCCAGCAGGCGCAGGTTGGCGAAAATGTCCGAGACCGTATGGGCCTCCAGGTGCAGCACCGGAATGCCCGAGTCCTTGAAATGTTCCTGCACGGCCTTCTGGATATCGGACACAAAAATACAGTCCGGTTGACATTGAGCGATGACCTGGGGCAAGGGGTTAAAAAAACCGCCCACCACGGCGGGTTTCCCCGTTTGCGGGGGGACGCGATCATAGTAGGTCACCCCCTGCAAGGTATCTCCCACCCCCAAAGCCAGCAGCATTTCGGTGACCCCGGGGACCAGGGAAACGACCCGTCGGGGGGGCTGCGGCATGGTCAGGGGGCGGTTGTAGGCGTCAGTGAGGCTGACTGCGTTTGCGCCTCCGGCCCCCAAGGGCAAGACCAGACAGCCGACGAACAGGGCCGTGACTATGAGAATCGAGGAAACCCGCTGGTGCATAAACCATCTCCTGAGCGCCCTATATCTTGCGCCGAATTATATCTTCAGTCTGAGGCCCCCGATAATCTGGAACCGGGGGGAGGAATACCCAAAGACCTCTTGGTAGTTTTTATCGAAGAGATTCGTGGCCCGGGCCATGAGTTGCAGGCTGTCAATAAAGTTCCAGTTTTGCAGCACCGTATAGTAGGCCGCCAGGTCCGCGGTGAAAAACCCGCCGTTGACTACTCGGGTGGCATAGTAAGGGGGGTCACTGTCGGGTCGCCGGTCGGCCCGGGCCCCGATGTAATAGCCGTGGAAATTCACTTCCATGGGACCATAGATATAGTTTACATCGAAGTTCCAGGACTGTCGGGGCCGGCGCAAGAGATTCTGGCCGGTGATGATGTTGATATTCTCTATGCCCCCGTCATCCAGGACTTTGAGTTCGGTCAGATAGGTATAGGCGGTGCGGAACGTGAACCCTTTAAAAGGTTTCGCCTGTAAATAGAGTTCAAAGCCCTTGGTGCGGGCCGCGGCGATATTGAAAAAACTGCCGGTCGTAAAATCGGTTTGGGCGTATTGGATCATGTCGGTGAAATGGTTTTCAAAATAGGTCAGCCCGCATTGCAGCCGTTTCTGCCACAGCTGTTGATCAACGCCCACCTCCCAACTGACATTCTTTTCCGGCATCAGCTTGGGATTGCCCAGATAATAGGGATTGAGCGAATTGGTCTCCGTGAAGGACGGCGCCTTCACCGCCTTGCCGCCCGCGGCCCGCAAGGTGGTGTCGGTTTCCGGGAAGCGCAGGGCCGCGGAGGCCCGGGGACAGAATTCCAGCTTCTGAAACGAGCTGTTGTCCTCGAGGCTGCCCCCCACAGTCAGGAAAAAGCGGTCCCACACCCCCACCTGCTCCTGAAGGTACCAGGTGAAGCTGCCCCGGCGGGCTTTCGTCATGCTGTCGCTGTATCCGGAGATATTCCAGTCATAACTGTTGCTCCAGCCTTTAAACTGCGCATGGCGCATCTCCACCCCCATCGTCGTGGTGGAGGCCAGGCGCTCTTTGGCCCCGAAGATAAAATTGGACCGGTAATTCAAGGTCCATTGTTTTTCCAGGTCCCGGCTATAATAATTGGTGGTCTGATAGTTTACAAAGAAAGGGTTGGCCGGATTGCTATACCGGGAATCCAGATTTAGGAACCCCAGCATCAGTTCATTCTGCCACCAGGAAACGGGCTGATAGTTGCCCCCCAAACCGATTAAGACCGTGGAGCCTTTTTGGCTCTGGGCGGGATCCAGGCCGCTGCCGCCGAAACATTTAGCGTCAAACCGGTCGCCGCTGCTGGTGGGAAACCCAAAAAAGGTATTGACATAATAGTTCGTTAAGGTGAGCTTCAGTTTATCCGTGGGTTCCAGGTCGAAGCGGGCGTTCACCACATTGCTGGAAAAGCGATTGTTGATGGACAGGATCCCGGTATCATCATAGTGGCCGTAGGCCATGGAATAGGAGAATTTTTTCCAGGAGCCCTCGAAACTGACCCGCTGTTCATCGATGAGGTTGTTGGCGCTATGCCCTTCGGCGTGGCCGCCCCACAGGCTGCTGACGGTAAGTTTGGGCCGCCCCTGGCCCTGGCGGGTAATCACATTGACCACCCCGGTCATGGCGTCATTGCCATACAGGGAACTCATGGGCCCCCGCACCACTTCGATGCGGTTGACGTTGTCCACCGTCAGTTTATTGAAGTCAAAGGCGCCGCCCGTGTCATTGAGCCGAAACCCGTTGAGCATGATCAGGTTCATGTTGCTGTTGCCGCCCCGGAGGAAGAGGGAAGACTGACCGCCGCGGCTACCGTTTTGTGAGATGGTGGCCCCGGGAACATCCCGGAGAAATTCCTGCACCCGGGGGTCCTGCCGGGCCTCCATCTGTTGCCTGGTAATGACCGTAGTGGAAGTGCCGGTTTCTTTCAAGGGGACTTCGGTGCCGGTAGCCGTTACCACGATTTCGTCTAACACCTGAACCCCGGGTTTGTCAGCTTCCTGTCCCCAAAGGGGGACGCTGCCGATAAGAACCGAGAGGAGGCAAAAACCGCCGCAAAAGAGAGATAGCTTTTTCAATGCAGCACCCTCCCGTTCGCGTTAGCCCCTGACGGTTCTGCCGCCACCCGGGCCACGCCCGTCAGGCGCACCAGGGGGTAGAGGGGGTTCAGGCGGTCCGGCTCAGCCTGGGTGACCAGGAGGTGGATCGGTTCACAGCCCCGGGCCAGCAGAAAATGCCAGGCGTCGTCCAGCTCCAAGATGCCCGGCTGGGAGACGACGATTTCCATAGGACCTGTAAGATGCCTCAGCTCCTGATAGTGGGTCCCGGGTTCCAGGCCCGCCGGCAGCTCCCCGCCACCCAATAAATAGACGATGACTCCTTGTGTCATCATGCCCTCCGCGAAAATGAGATAAGGGAGCGCCAGGCTCCCCGAGGCATGATCCACGCGGACAAAAAAAAACCTTGAGCCCGTGTGGACCCAAGGATTGCACCCAGTTTGCTTGATCCCTGGTTTGGCGCCGGAGATTTGCCATCTCTCCGCGCACCCCGACCACCCCAATGCCTCGTTGGGAAAACCGGCAGACTTCCAGGCAGGTCTTCTGACTCCCGGATCGCTCTAATCCCTGCGCCTTCCCGTCCTCTTACGAAAGGATAGTGGCTCTGTGCAGGTTTCGTCCCCGGTTACAGCGGCGGGACCGCGCCGGTCTTGCACCGGCTTCCCTTTTCATCCCCGAAGGGCGCCTGTAGCCTAATAATTCATCTATCCTAATAAAAATCACCGGCATGTCAAGGAAAAAAACGGGGATTGGCCCCCTCCTCTTTTTTTAGCTGAACCGCAAGAAAAGAGCTTCCCTCCAATCCATTGAGATTGTGGCCAAGGCTCTTAGTTGCTGATCTGATTAAATCCAAGGGCTTGCAGACTGCAGGAAAACCGCTGAGGTTGAAGGCTATGGGGCGGGTTTTAGATATTGTTATTCAGTTTCCCGTCTTTTAGATGATAAACATAATCGAAACCTTCGATCATGCGGGCGTCGTGGGTTACGGCGATCACCGCGGTCTGGTTTTCCCGGGCGACCTTTTTTAACAGGTCCATAACCCTCTTGCCCCGGGCGGTGTCCAGGGAGGCGGTGGGTTCATCGGCCAGGATCAGTCGAGGCCGGTTGGCCAGGGCCCGGGCGATGGCCACCCGCTGCTGCTCTCCCCCGGAAAGGAGGGCGGGTAGATAATCGGCCCGCTCGGCTACCTCCATGTATTCCAGCAGTTCATGAGATCGGTTTTCTGCCGCCTCGCCCTTTACCCCTACCAGGTCCTGGGGGAAGAGCACGTTTTCCCGGGCCGTGAGAAAGGGGATGAGGTTGGCGCTCTGGAAGATAAAACCGATCTTTTCCCGGCGCAGGCGGCGCACGTCGAAGCCGGTCCAGCCGTCTTGATAAATGGTGTCCCCGTCAAAGACGACGGTGCCGGTGGTGGGCTCCAGAATGAGACTGACACAGAGGAGCAGGGTGGTCTTGCCGGAGCCGCTGGGGCCCATCAGGGCCACCAAATCACCCGGGGAGATAGCCATACTGACATCTTCCAGGGCCCGCACCTCCAGGCGGCCGCTCCCGAAGATCTTGCTCAGGCCGGTAATCTTGAGGGCTTCCATCAATGCCCCCCCAGGGCCAGCGCCGGTTGGGTCTTCAGGGCCTGCCAGATCCCCAGGCCGCTGGCAATGAGGCCTCCCAGCAGGGCCAGGCCGAAGGTGATGGCCTCATCCAGGGGCGTGAGAAAAATCTTCCGGGGGAATAAGTCCTGGGTGTTGTGGATGATCAGCCAGCCGATAATGAAACTGCTGAGGGTCAAGAGCAGAGACTGTTCCAGCACCAGGCGAACGATCACCCAGTTGGCCGCCCCCATGAGCTTCATGATGGCGATGCTCCGAATCTTCTCCATGGTGAAGGTGTAAATTACCAGGGTGAGGATGACCATGGAGACGATGAGGAGGATGATCCGGAAGGTCAGGAGCTGCACCCGGGCCTTGGCCAGACGGCCCCGGAGCATCAAGTCGATCTCTTCTCCCGAGGTATAGACCGAGAAGTACAGCCAGTCTTCAATATGGCGGGCCACTTTCTGGCCATCGGCGCCCGGGGCCAGCTTGACCAGGACGGCGTTGATGGTGTGGGTGTCCGACTGCAACGCCGGCAGCAACCTGGCAGCCTCCTGGGAATTAACGGAATTTCGGGCCAGGCTGCGGCGCAGGCGCTCCCGCTGGTTCCGCACCGTTTCGTTGTCCCGCTGGAATAAGACCTCCTGGGCATCGGGGAGCGAGAGAAAGAGCACCGGTTCGTCATCCGGGGAGGTGATGTCGTCGGTCAAACCCACCACCGTGTATTGGTGATGGTTTAAGGGGAGCTTCTCCCCCAGGGAGACGCCCAGCTTTTTGTGAGCCACCGCCTCGTAGTGGGCCCGGTTGATGCCCCGGCCCGCCGTCAATCTGGTGGGGCCGCCCAGGCCGCCGAAGACGTCGTAGCCGATGATGGTGAACCGTCTGCTCCTGCCGAAAATCTCCCGTTCCACCGGGTAGGTGATGAAGGGGCTGGCCTGGGCCACCCCCGGGACTGCGGCCACGCTGTAGTGGAAGTCCTCGGTCAGGGTGGATTGCTCGCTGAAGGGCCCGCCGCGGTGGCGTTCCACCACCCACAGGTCGGGGTTAAGGGCTTCGATTAAGGAAATCCCCTCGAAGACCACCCCCCGATAGACGCCGTTCATGGCCATAACGGTGCCGAACAGGAGACCTACGCCGATTACCGTAGTCAGGAACCGCCCCAGGTGGCGTTTCAGGTCTTTGACCGCCAGGTCCATCATTTCCCCTTGGATTCCGGGGTCTTGATCTCCGCCTTGACCCGGGCCCCCGGCTTCAGGTTCGACGGCTGGGTCACTACCAGGTCCCCGACGTTGAGACCTTCCAGGACCGCGATCCTCTTGCCGTCATTCAGCCCGGTCTTGACGGGGCGGAAGGCCAGCCGGCCCTGGTCCACCACCAGGACCACGGTTTTATCGTCCCGCGCCGTTATGGCGGTCAGGGGTACGGCCAGGGCCTTAACCATTCCGATGTCAATGTCCACCTCGGCTTCCTCGCCGATGACCAGGGGCTCGGGCAGATGGTCAAATTTCACATCCACCTCCAGTTCGTGGGTCACGGTATCGGCTTCGGCGGTGATGCGAGCCACCTGTCCCCGGTATTGCCTACCGGAGCGCAGGCGGATGGCCGCGGGTTGCCCTTCCTGGAGCTGGGCGATCTGGCTCTGGTCGATCCAGGCGGCCACCCAGATCGTGTCCAGAGCCACCATCTGGAAGATAGGCGTCCCCGGGGACAGGGTAGTCCCCACCTCGGCCTTGCGGGAGGTGATGAGGCCGTCCATGGGGGCCAGGATGCGGGTGTAGTTATGGAGCGCCGCAGCCGCATGCGTTTCAGATTCGGCCTGCTTCACTGCCGCCTGCAAGGCCGTGACCGTGGCCCGAAAGGCCGCAACTTCGCTCTCCGCCACCCTAAGCTGGGCCTTGGTGGTGTCGAAGGCCGCCTGGGAGATGTAGCCGGGTTTGAAGACCTCCTGGTCCCGCTGGTAATTGCTCTGGGCCAGGCCCAGGTTGGCCTGGGCCTTCCCCAAATCCGCCTGGGCCCGGACCAGGTCTCGCTGGGTACGGCTCCTGGCGGCCTTGACTGCCGCTTCCCGAGCCCGCAGTTCTAAGGAATCCAGTTCCGCCAGCAATTGCCCTTTTTGCACCCGGTCGCCCTGATCGGCGTAGAGTTTCTCCAGGATACCGGTGATCTTGGGACTCACGGCCACCGGCACCTTGGACTGCACCGTGCCCGGTCCGTGGACCTTGCCCTGAATCTCCGCCTGCTGCACTTTGATAACCGGCACCGATGGAGCATACCAGATCAGACGATAGCCCACCAAAATCAGGATGACCGCTCCCACGGCCATCCCGAAAGCTTTCTTTCCCCCGGGAAGCTTCACTGCTTTACCCCCGCATGATTTTGCCGGTCCGGCTCATAGGGACCGGCGCCTTTGATTTGCTGAATGCGTGCTTTACCGATTTCATAGGCCACGGCATACCTGATAAGTTGGAACCGGGAGCCGGTCAGGTCGATCTGGGCCTGGAGCACGTCCAGACCGATGGCCTTGCCGTGACGGTACAAGGTCTGGGCGCTGGCATAGGCCTCTTCATTGGTGGCCACGGTCTGCCTGGTGGTGACCACCCCCTGCCGGGCATTCTCCTGGTCTTTCCAGGCGCTGGTGAGGTCCACTTTGAGACCGTTGAGCCGGTCCCGCTTTTTCTCCAGCAGTTGCAGACGTTGGGAGGAGGCCTTGGCTACCTGGGCCCGGGTCAAGCCGCCCTCAAAGAAGGGATATTCCATGAACACTCCCGCAATCCACTCCGGCTTGGTGCCGCCCAGGTCCCGATGCCGCACGTCGCTCCCCGCCTGCAAGCTGACCTCCGGTAAATAGCCGCCCCGGGCCGCTTTGACCAGAGTCTGGCTCTGGGCGATATCCAAATCCAATTTTTTGATTTCCGGGTTATTTTTGAGGACTTCCTGCCATAATGAATTCATGTCCCCTGCGGCGGTAAATTCCTGGGGAAGTTTGCCCTGGATGTCCACCTGCGCCTGCTGGGTTAATCCCATGGTCCGGGCCAGGATCTCCCTGGCCAACCGCACCGCGTTTTGGGCCTCCACCACCGCCTGCTCCGCCTCGGACACCTGGGACTGGGCCCGCACATGATCCAGGTTGGTGACCTTCCCGGCCTGGTAAAAAGCCTCGGTCAACTTGCCGAATTCCTGCCGCTGCCTGAGGGCCTCCTGGGCTACCTTCAGGTCTTCCTTGGCCTCAATCAGGCGATAGAAGGCCTCGGTCACCGTAAAAGCCACTTCATCCCCAGTACGTTGGACTTCCCGCTTCTGGGCCTCGGCCCCATATCTGGCAGCCTTGGTATTGTTATAGGTTTTTAAGCCATCAAAGATGATCTGCTTACCCGTAACCGCAACCACTCCCTCCCGCTTGAACAACTCAAAGTTGGTGAGGGCGCCTCCGGAAGAAAAGCGGTTCGGCGGCACCCTCATATAATAGGAAGTCAGGACCAGCCGGGGAAAAAACCTGGAACGGGCCGCGTTGAGGTCGGCCAGCAACTCCTGGATTTTCTCACGGCTGGCGCTGAGCACCGGATTATCCTTCCGGGCCAGGGAAAGACAGTCATCGAGAGTCAGGGCTTGATAGTCCGGTCCTTGCGCCGCAGCGGCGCCGGCCTGAAGAACAAAGAGAGCCACGGCCACCGAGGATATGAGGGATAGACGCTTCCTGGTAAATCGCATGAACTTCTCCCGTGGGGCCGGCGATAACCTTATCTCGGGCCCGCCCAAAGGGGGAGGCCCTGGTCGTCCCGAAGTCTTAAGACCTGATCGCCTTTTTTCACGGCGGCGGCGATGATGGTCGGTTGCCCCTGGATCGAAATCCGGGACCCCTTAATCTCCACCCGGTCCGTGGGGGCAACCGCAAAGTGTTGCGCTTCGATATATGATGCCGGCCCCAGGATAACGGGCAGGGTCTCTTTGTCGGTCTTTAAGGTCAACCGCAGGCCGTATGAACTGCCGCCCCTGCCTGGGGTGTATTTCTCCACCGCGGTCACTTCCCCGGATACGGTCGTCACTGCACCGGCGTCCCACATCGTGCCGTAATGCATCCCGCCGCCACGGCCCGGCCCGCTGCCCGGCTGCGCCCACGAGCTGGCAGTCAGCATGACCAGGCACCCCATAATTACTAAAATTACTAAACCGAGTTTACCGTTCATATTTATCACCTCTGGGAAAATGGACAATGCGCGGCCTTCGCACAGTAAACCCCGGAGAATGACAAAATCGGCGCAAAAAGAGCAATTTTTTTAGACGAAAAATTACGTATAGGCCCGGCGGCTAAACATCGCTTCGGCCAGGAGCCAACTGGCAAGCAAGAACAAGACACTGGCCAGAAGGGGTATAATCGGGCTGGCAAATTCTGAGCGACCCGTAACTCCCAGGTGCAGGAGTTCCACCACGTAGGTCAGGGGAGATAGCAGGGCCAAAGGCTTGAGCCAGGGGGGAAGCTGGGACAGGGGCATGAAGACCCCGCTGATAAATAAAATCGGGAACCGGAAAAAGTTCATCAGGGTCATGGCCTCAAAGACTTCCCGGACCATCACCGCGGCAGTCAGGCCCAACAGGGAAAAACACCCTGCCCCCAGAATGAGGCCCGCCCAAAAGAACAGGGGATTAACCAAGGGCATTCCCAGGGCGAACTTCAACCCTAAGCCTAACGCTAAGGCGGTAGCTATGCCGTAGGCAGCAGCGCTGGCCGCCTTGCCCAGGATAACGGTGCGCATGGAGAGGGGGGCCAGAAGCAGTCTCTGGAAGGTGCCGGCCCGCTTCTCAAAAGTGACCACAATGGCGGCCATGGAGGTGTTGCCGAAAAGCAAGGTCATGGCAATGACGCCCGGCGCAATGGCCAAATAGGTCGCCGGGTCTTTAACGTAGAGAGAAAGAATCAGGACCGCCGGGAACATCAACCCCCAGGTGATGAGCGGCGGCTTGCCGTAATAGCTTTCGATATCTTTGCAGCTGATGGCCAGGGCCCGCCGGAGCTGGCTCATGAGAGTGCCTCCGCGTGCGCACCGCCTTTCTGAAGAAAGCTCATGAAAGCGTCTTCCAGACTGGCGGTGATCGTGTTGATTTCAGAAATGCGCAAGCCTTCACCTGCGGCAAAAGCCACCAATTGCTCCAGGGCCGCCTGGGCCTCAGCGATCTCAAGGCGCCAGGCCCCGTTCTGGGGGGAGGCGTTGAGAACCGCCGGGCAGGCCCGGAGCAGCCGCGCCGCCTCGATCTCGGATGAGAAGGCTACCGACAGGAGATTGAGGTGCTGCACCCGCTGCCGGATTTCCCCGGGAGTACCCAGGGCCGCCACCCGGCCCTTGATGAGGATGAGCACCCGATGGCTCAAGGCCTCGGCTTCATGGAGGTTGTGCGTAGTGAGAAATACCGTGGCCCCCTGACGGTTGATCGTCCGGATGAGCTCTCGCAAGGCCCGGGAGCTGGGCACGTCCAGGCCCGAGGTGGGTTCGTCCAGAAAAACCACCTCCGGATCATGCACCAGGGCGGCGGCGATGGTCAAACGCCGCTTCAGCCCCCGGGAAAGGGCGCCGAAGGGAGTGGTCGCCCGGTCGGTCAGATCAAAGAAGGACAAGAGCTCGGCGGCCCTGGAAGTGCGCCCCCCTCGCGGCAAGCCGTATAATTCCCCCATATACTCTAAATTCCGGCGGCAGGTGAGTTCAGGATAGAGATTGGATTCATCGGGCACGACCCCGATCCGTTCTTTAACAAAAACCGGCTCTTGGGCGACATC
>Ga0268284_1001662_pt1 | contig 10948 bp, 10 predicted proteins | sample saktaG_14_FD_190137 | JGI IMG/M metagenome (GOLD analysis project Ga0268284, IMG submission 190137) | Saline water microbial communities from Sakinaw Lake, British Columbia, Canada - sak_2013_06_06_40m | ecosystem: Environmental > Aquatic > Non-marine Saline and Alkaline > Saline ... | reverse complement strand
GACGGTTCCCGACGGAACGATTGTGACGGCGCTCACGCCTACTTTTACGATGTCCTATGGCGCGAACTGCACTCATGGTGTGACCGGCGACCCGATAGTGAGCGGCGTGACCCCGGTTGACTTCACCAGCCCGGTGCATTACATCGTCACCTCCGAGGCTCCGGTTGTCACCAAGGACTACACGGTGCAGGTGAACTTCCAGCCGGTTGTCACGGTGACGTCAACCTCCCTGAATGTCACGGCCGCGGCGACCGGGGCGGAGATTCTCAATGACGCGGTGCTGGTGGAGGCCAATCATTTCTACAGCGCAGCGGCCCCGGTCACGCTTGCTAACGGATTGACCTTCGGCACCGATTGGTCGCACACGACTCCGACAGGATTGAGTGACAGCCACCAGCGAACGGACACCGATGGGCATGGTCACGTGCCGTTACTCAACGGTACCACGCCTTTCGGCAAGCTGATGCGTTCCTACTCGTGGTCCTCTTACAGTACCCATCAATTGAACATCCCGGGGCTGACCCCCGGCCACACCTATCGGCTGCAGCTCATTTCAACGGACGGTGCCTCCGCAAGCGTGTCGGTGGAAGGGGTGACCGCTCCCGCGTTGTGGACTGGCAATAACAAGGTGCTGACCGCGACTTGGATTCAAAGCCCGGGAGACACGGTGGCCAATGTGGTTCTCACAAGAAACGGCCCCGAATTGGAAACCACCGCCTACGCCCTGCATGATTTGTCGGCGGTACCCGTGGCACCGACAGACTTGGCGGCCACCCCCTTGGTCGGCGAGATCCGCTTGAACTGGACGGCTACGGCCGGCACGGCGAGTTACAAAGTGAAGCGGGCGACGACAGCCGGTGGCCCGTATCCGCCGGAGAGTGTGATAGGGACGCCGACCGGCACCGTGTTCAGCGACCTTACGGTGGCGAATGGCGTGACCTACTACTATGTGGTTTCGTCGGTCAACGTCGCGGGCGAGAGTGTGGATAATTCCAACGAGGTCTTCTCGACGCCCACGACGGAACAAGTGGCTCAGACCATCACCTTTGCCTTGGGCACCGAAGTGACCAAGACCACGATTGATGCCCCGTTTGAAGATCTCGCGACGGCGACTTCGCTCTTGCCGGTCAGGCATACCATCCATCCCGACGACGTAGGCCTCGGGATTGCGCAGGTGGATTACGACACCGGCATGGTCACCCTCCTCGGGGTGCCTGGCGTGGTTCGGATTCTGGCCAATCAGGAAGGCAATTCAGCCTTTTTCGCCGCACTGGAAGTCACGCAATCCCTGACGGTGAACCAAGTGCTGCCGGTGGTCACATGGAATAATCCCGCAGCCATCATTGAGGGCACGGCCCTGAGCGCCACGCAGTTGAATGCGATCTGCCCGGTCCCGGGCGCCTTCGTCTATGATCCGCCCATCGACACCGTGCTCCCCTTGGGAAGCAACATCTTGAGCTTACAATTCACGCCCGACAACACGGTGGCCTACAGCACTCCTGAGGCCAAGACCGTCACGATCTTCGTCGGCTCCGCCGAAGGACCGACGCTCATCAACGTGAACTATGCGGGTGGTTCCAACCCGGGTAACGCCTATATGAACGGCATTTATTCCTTCGACTCCGCCGCCGCCGGCAGCGCCAGCCGGGTGGCCCCCGCAACCTACGGCGGCAATACTTGGAACGACTTCAGCCAACCAAACGCGAGTGGTTCCGCCTTGAAGGATTCCAATGGCGTGGAGACAACCGTGGGACTCACGACCTCGTGCCAAGCCGGGCCATGGAACGACTGGACCGGACTTGGATCGAATCGGATGTTAGTCTCGGCGGTGCTTGCCGGCTACACGGTTCCGACGCCTATTTTCACCCTAACAGGCCTGACTCCGGGTCACACCTACGACCTCTACATCGCCAGCGCACTGCACAGCGAAAACCATCCTGCAGACTTTGCGGTCGGAGCTACGACCATTTCCCTGGCCAACCCCCCAACCGTCCCGACGGATTGGACGGACGGTAAGAACTATGTCCACTTTGTCGGTCTGGCCCCCACCTCCGGTGGAACCCTGGTGGTGAACGCAACCTGTGGAGGTGCCTGGAATGGAATCGTCCTGAACGGCTTCCAGTTGCAAGACATGGGTGGCGGGGCCGCGGGTTACGGCACATGGGCCAGCGCCAACGCGCCCGGCCAAACCCCGGATCAGGACCACGACAATGACGGTGTGGAAAACGGCATCGAATACTTCATGGGTGAGACCGGTTCGTCGTTCACCGCCAATCCGGGCTTGGACGGTACCGGCACGGTCACTTGGACGATGGATCCGGCCTACATCGGCAGCTGGCAGGTCCAAACCTCGTCCGACCTCAGCACCTGGACGAACGTGGCCGGCACCGACAACGGCACCTCGGTCTCCTACAGCTTGCCCGAAGGCGCGGGCAAGCTGTTCGTCCGCCTGCTCGTGACGCCGACGCTATGAGCCGGGACGTCACCTGAATCATCACCAAACCGCAAGGCCGGTAGTCTAACACTACCGGCCTTTTCGTTAGGGAAGCGCAGGTGATGGAAAGACTCACTGGGTACGCTGCTGGCCGACTTCGTTGTCGAGCATCTGTTTGAGGTCATCGAGTCCCTGGCCGGTTTCCGCGGAAATCGGGCTGACCTCCACTTTCGGGAAGCGTTGGCGGAAGATCGCAAGATTTTCCGCCGCGCCGTCGAGGTCCATTTTGTTAGCGACGATCCGCCACGGGAAGCGGGCGAGTTCCTCGTCGTATTCCTTGATTTCGCGGCGGAGGATTTCCAGATCGGAGATCGGATCGCGGCCCTCGCTGCCCGCCATATCGAGCACGAAGAGCAGCACCCGGCAGCGGGTGATGTGGCGCAGGAATTCATGCCCCAGGCCGCGGTTCTCATGGGCACCTTCGATCAAGCCGGGGATGTCGGCGATGGCGCAGCGCCGGAATCCCGGAAACTCGACCACGCCGATGACCGGTTGCAGGGTGGTGAACGGATAAGACGCGACCTTCGGCTTGGCGGCCGAGAGTTTGCCGAGCAGCGTGGATTTCCCGGCGTTGGGAAAGCCGACCAGGCCGACATCGGCGATGCGGCGCAATTCCAGATAGAACACCCCGAGTTCGCCAGGAGTCCCGAGGGTGTGTTCTTCCGGCGTGCGGTTGGTCGGGGTCTTGAAGTTCCAGTTGCCCTGGCCCGGTTCGCCGCCCTTGCAGAGCACGAATTCCTGGCCGTGTTCCGTGAGGTCGGCGATGGGATCCAGATCGATGCCCTCTTCGCTGCGTTCAAAGGCCACGGCCTCCTGAACGGTCGCGGCATGGGCACGATAGACCACGGTGCCCGGCGGCACGCGGCCGATCACGCTCTTGCCGCTTTTGCCGGTTTTGCGTCCGCCGGCACCGTTTTTGCCGTTTTCGGCGATGAGTTTGGGGTCGAAGTGGTATTGGCGGAGATTATCCGTCGAGGGATCGACCCTCAGGATCACCGTGCCGCCCGCGCCGCCGTCGCCGCCGTCCGGCCCGCCGCGCGGCACGTATTTTTCCCTGCGCCATGAAACGACGCCGTCGCCGCCGTCGCCCGCCTTGGCGAATATCCGGATGTGATCAATGAACATGGGGCAAGACTCGCCGCCCCCGCCCACGCGGTCAACGGCAATGGTGAAAGCACGGTTTTTTGCTTTTGGAATTCTCAACTTCTGTTTCACTCCGCCCATGCAAGCATGCCTCGCCGCACTGATGATGTTGCTGGTTTTCGCCCTTACGCCCGCAGTTGTTGCCGGCGGCAAAGCGGATACCAAGGCCACGCTGTCGTTTCACATGGAAACGGAAGCCACCGACAACCCGAAGATGATCTTCGCGCAACTGACCAATGGACAAACCCGCTACTTCCGCCGGATGCCGGAAATCACCACCAAAGACGTGGAATCGTTCAACCCATTCCCCTCGGATGTCGGCGGAGATGACTACGGCATCGTCTTCAAGCTCAAGGACAACGCTGCCAAACGCCTCGCCGCCCTCACCAACCTCAATACAGGGCGATGGCTGCTCGCCCAGATCAACGGCCGCGTGGTCGATGGCGTGCTCATCGACAAACAAGTGGACGACGGATTCGTCGTGATCTGGAAAGGCGCTACCCTCGCCGATATCAAGGTGTTCGACGCGACCATGCCGCGCATCGGACAGGAAGGAAAAAAGAAGAAAAAATAGCCGCCCACGCACCATGCTCCGTCAATTACTCCTTTCGTTCACCCTCGCCGGTGTGTTGCCGGCCGCGATCGACCTCCGCCTGCCGAGCGCAAACCATCACCTTTTCACCGGTGAATCGGACCGCTTCTTCATGTATGTGGATCGGATCTTCGAAGGACAAGCGAGCAAACCTTGGGAGGGGGGCACCTTCGGCATGGTCCGCAACGCCATCCGCATCGAGGACCAGGTGATTTACACCAGGTTCCACGAGGGCATCGACATCGCGCCGGTCAATCGCGACAGCGCCGGCAATCCGCTCGATCCGGTCTCCAGTATCGCCGAGGGCAAGGTGGTTTACACCAGCCTGATCGCCGGGCGCAGCAATTACGGAAAATATGTGGTCGTCGAACACAACTGGGAAAACTCCGCCGTCTATTCGCTCTATGCCCACCTGGCGGAAATCACCTGCAAACCCGGCGATCCGGTGGAAGCCGGTGAAGCGCTCGGGCGCATGGGATACACCGGCGTGGGCCTCAACCGCACGCGGGCCCACGTCCACCTCGAACTCGCCATGCTCATGAGCCAGCATTACGAGGACTGGAACAAGGCCAGCGCGGGTGGCAAGAACCACCACGGCATCTTCAACGGCATGAACCTCACCGGCTGCGATGCCGCTCGCTTCTTCCTCGACCATCAGGCGAACCCGGAACTCCGCTTCAGCGAATTCATCGCCTCCACCCCGGCCTATTTCAAGGTCACCGTGCCCGCTAAGGGCACCCCGGATTTCGTCACCCGCCACCCGTGGATCTGCCGCGGCAAAGTCGAAGGGGCTGTCTCATGGGAAATCAGCTTCAGCGCCACCGGCCTGCCCATCGCCTTCACTCCCAGCCAACGTCAGGTGGACGCACCCATCATCACTTCGATCCGCCCGTCCAAGATTCCTCACCGCTATCTCACCCGCAACCTCGTCACCGGCCAGGATCACAGCGCCACCCTCACCACCTCCGGCAAACATCTCATCGCCCTCCTCACCGAGGATTTTCCGATCTCCACGGTCTCCAAAGAACCCGCTCCTTCACCCAAATCCTAAGACCAAGCACGAAGTCCTAAGCACAAAATTCTAAACGGAAGAGAAGAACCTCTCATGTCCAGATCCTTCTTCGTTTAGAATGTAGTGCTTGGAATTTAAAATTTCATTTCCATGTCCGATACCATCCTCGACAAACTCACCGCCCTTGGTCTAACACTTCCCGCCGTGCCCACGCCGGTGGCCGCTTATGTGAACTGCGTGCGCAGCGGCAACCTGCTCTTCCTCTCGGGCGGACTGCCCATCGATGGCGACAAGAAAATCATCGGCAAAGTTCCGACCGAGGTTTCCATCGATGAAGCCAAGGAGGGTGCCCGCATGATCATGCTCAACCGCCTCGCCGTGATCCGCGATGCCATCGGCTCGCTCGACAAGGTGAAACAAATCGTCGCGCTCAGCGGCTTTGTGAACTCCGAACCGGATTTCTTCGGCCACCCGCAAGTGGTCAACGGCGCGTCCGAACTGCTCGTCGAACTCTTCGGCGACAAGGGCAAACACTCGCGCACCGCTGTTGGTGCCGCTGCCCTCCCGCTCAACGTCGCCGTGGAGATCAACCTGATCGTCGAAGTCGCGGAGTAATCACCTTTCAAAGGCCTTCCATGATCCTGCGCACGGCGGTGGCGGCGGGGAGGGTTTGGTTGGCGACTTGCTGTTCGAATTGCGGCAGGAGTTGTTTGACGCGCGGGTTGCGGAAGAACCGGTGGCGGAGTTCTTCCTCGATCATGGCATGCATCCATTCGATGGACTGATGTTTGCGGCGTGCGGCCATGGCGCCGGATTCGCGGGTGGCGGCGATGAACGTTTCGACGACCTCCCAGAGTGCGGCGAGCGTAGCGGGAGCCAGTGCGGAGCAGGTGGTGCAGCGGGTTTTCCACCCGGGTGTGGCGGGCTGGAGGAATTGCAGGACCCTGTTATACTCGGTGCTGGCGAGTTTGGCGTGGTTGACGTTGTCGCCATCCGCCTTGTTGACAGCTAACAGGTCGGCGATTTCTATCACGCCCTTTTTCATGCCCTGGAGTTCGTCGCCGGCCCCGGCCAGCATGACGAGCAGGAAGAAATCCACCATTGAGCGCACGGTGATCTCGTTTTGGCCCACGCCGACGGTTTCCACCAGGATCACGTCGTAGCCGGCGGCTTCGCAGAGCAGCATGGTTTCGCGGCTCTTGCGGCCAACCCCGCCGAGTGAGCCGCCGGAGGGTGACGGGCGGATGTAGGCGTTTGGTTGGTGGGCGAGATTCTGCATGCGCGTTTTGTCGCCGAGAATGCTGCCGCCGGTGACACTGCTGCTAGGGTCCACCGCGAGGATGGCGACGCGGTGGCCCAGCTCGCAGAGTTGGCAACCGAGCGACTCGATGAGCGTGCTCTTGCCGACGCCCGGCACGCCGGTGATGCCGACCCGGATCGAGTTACCGGTTTGTGGCAGGATGCGGGTGAGCAATTGTTGGGCGAGCGCTTCGTGCGCGGGGTGGTTGCTCTCCACCAAGGTGATCGCACGGGACAGGATGCCCATATCCGCCGCAAGCACGCCTTGCTCGTAGTCGTCGAGGGTGAGTTTGCGGCGTTTGGCAGGCTTGTGTTCCACGCCTGCGGAGTTTGGCAGCACTCCGGCCATGACGCGACACGCAAAATGCGGATCGTGTTGTGAGCCCTCTGGCACCCAATCCGGGAACGAAGCCGCGGCGGCACAGTCGCACGAATCTGCGGTGGATGGTTGCTGAGAGGGTGGGTGAATCATGGCGGGTTCGTCACGCAGTTGCAAGAGCCTGCGCTTGCACGGAGGTGACGTAGCAAACGAGTACCGGAATGTCCACTTTTTGGCAACCGGGGGCGTGATCCGGATCCTCGAGTGCGGCGCGTGAAGCGGAAAAAATGTTGGCTTCAATGCTTGACATCGGAAACCGATGGCGAAATCTGACATCAAAGAACGCCTCTATCAGAAATGGGGGCATCTCTCGTCAGCCGCCATGTCCAGAGTCGAGGCTGCCGTCAAGACCGTCCTTGGAATGTGAAAAGGGCCAATACAAAGGGTTGCGCAATGCGGAAAACCGGCTAGTTTGGCCCCATGATGTTTGAAATCAACCACCTCGCCCAGCTTGGCTATGCCCCCGGCGGCTTTTCGCCGCTGTATTTGCTCATTATCGGTGGCACTTTCCTTGCCAGCATCTTGATCAGCGGGATGCTCAAGCGCCGCTTCGCCGAGTATTCGCAAATCCCGCTGCGCATGACCGGCGGCCAGATCGCCGAGGCGATGCTGCGGCAAAACGGCATCAACGATGTGCAAGTGATCAGCGTGCCGGGCCAACTCACCGACCACTACGATCCGGTGAAAAAGACCGTCAACCTGAGCGAACCGGTCTATCATGTGAACTCGGTGGCCGCCGCCGCCGTGGCCGCCCACGAGTGCGGCCACGCGTTGCAACACCAGCAGGCCTACGTTTGGTTAGGATGGCGCTCGAAAATGGTGCCCGCCGTGCAGTTCTCCAGCAAGATCCTCAATTACATCATGATCGCAGGATTGTTAGGGATGGGCGTGATGCACAACACCACGATGTTATGGGTTTGGGTGGGGTTGTTCGCCGTCACCACGGTGTTCTCGGTTGTCACCCTGCCCGTCGAGTTCGACGCCAGCCGCCGTGCCCTGGTGTGGCTGGAAAGCAGCGGTATCGCCGCCAGCATGGAACACGAAAAGGCGAAAAACGCCCTGTTCTGGGCCGCCATGACCTATGTCGCCGCCGCCGTCGGCTCGGTCGCACAGTTGCTGTATTTCCTGATGATGGTGCTTGGGCGTAGGGACTGAGTGATCCTTTTTGCTGCTAGGAATTTGCTTTTGAGGTGAAGGCCGCAGCAAGAGCCGGTGGCCGGACCTTGGTCTTGATACACAAATCCGGGGAACGGTTCCTCGCTTGGTGCTTAGCGCGGTTTGGTGTTCCACGGTCGCGGAGCGACCCTTGAGGGTAGCCGTGGGTTTCAATCCACGGTTCCAAGGATGATATGAATGTTGCGTCGCGGCGCGACGCTTGATGTGGGCGTGTACCGAAGGGCAACCAGGTTTCAGGCGGCGCTCCGCGACGCGGAAAATGGAAACGAGGCGAAACTCGCAGAGTGCTGGTTCGCCGGGGAAGCGCACCATTAGCATTCTTTTTCCTGCAGGATGCGCTCCCGCTCTGCCGCCACGACTTCCACGCGGCGCCGCTCATGGTTGGGGCGCAGAGCCTCAAGTTCACACGCCCACCGCTTGTGGCACATGCGCTGGATGCTCCAAACTCCCGTTTCCAGCATGGCCAGCAAGACCGCCCACGCCAGCCACGCGCAGCCGAGCGGAATCCACCCGCTCACAAAAACATGTGCCCAGCCTGCCATGACCGCGAGGGATTCCACCCCGACAATGACAACCCAGGCACGGCAGCCGGCGCTCTCACTGCGGATGAAATGGATCAGCGCAAAAAACACAAACGGGATGTTCAACGGCCACCACATGCTGAAGATCAATAGCGGGCTGGCCCAAATCCAGAAACCGATGCTAACATCCCAAGTGCGCCAGTGGATCATCTCTCCCACAATCATGCCCGCCGCGCCGATGCTGCAGCCGAGCCAAACGGCGGCGCAGAAGAGCAGAACCCTTCCAATGACCGAGCCAATCGCGCCAGCTATCACATCCTCGATATCGAGTTGCATCGCGGAGTCATATCCCAAGCGAACGTGGACGTCGAGCGCGTTGTCCGCACATCCACGGTGACCGTTGCGACGATTATTGAGTCAAATCCTTCAAGATTTTCTTGGCGAGAAGCTCGTTGATTTCGCGGTGGCGGGGCACTGGCTGGGAGCGCCCGGTTTGCGGATTGTGATAGATGTCGTGGCGGGCACCATGGCGCAACAAGACGCATCCCGCTTGTTCCAGTTCTGCCACGAGATCCCGTCTTTTCACACGATTTCCAATTCTTCTTCTTTTCTGATTCCCGGGATTTCCTCATGACCGAAGAGGTCGAAGAGATCCCGGAGCTGTTCTTTGAGGTCGTCAAGATTCTCTCCCTGGGTCCAGTGATCCGGGTAGTCGTTCAAATAACCGAGATACTTCCCGTCAGACTCACGCCAGTATGTGACCTTCGCTTTCATGGTCCACAAATACCGCTGATGTCAGTGCGTGCCAAGTCGGAAATGCAGTCGGAAAGGCTTCGCAGCGCCGCGGCCAGCGCGGCGACGGCTTGCGGCGGGTGGGCGGCCGACAGGCTGACGCGCAGGCAGGCGGTGCCGCGGGGCACCGTGGGGAAGCGGATGGCGGGCACCAGGAAACCGGCGTCAGACAGCGCCGCAGATGAGGACAGGGAGGATACGTTAGATCCGAGGATCCTGGGGATGACCGGGGTGGGGGAGTTGGAAATCCGGGAGATGTTATGTTGCAGCCCTAGCCGCAGCGAGTTTCCCTCCGCCGAACGGATCAGGCGCAAAGGCAATGGTGAGTCGTCATCGTTGGAACGAAGATCAGCCTTATATGCTTTCCCCTGAATGCCATCGATCCAGCTTTGAACCGAACCCTGAACCTTCTCGCAAGCAGGCGTTCTGGCGGCTTCTGTTGTCGGGTTATTCTGTGCGGTGACTGAATACTTCTTTTGCTTATTCATTTATTTCATTTGCACTATTCCTTTCCATAAACCTCGACCTGTTTGAGAAGGAGTGGCTCAGGCGATTGCGGATGGGTTTGTAGGCGGATATATCTCACGTCGCGGCCGGGAATTTGGGCGCCGGAGACGAGTTGGGTGACGGCCACCTGCCAGAATCGGGCATTCCGGGCAGCCCGCCAGATTTCCGTCCAGTTCGATCCATCGCGGGAAACGCTGGCGGTGAGAGTGGTCATCCGCTGCATGGCATTTTCCGGGTTGGCATTGCGGATGAACAGCCCGGTCACCTTGATGGATTTACCCAGATCGATCACCACCTGCGGGGCCGCCTCCGGTGCGGTGTGAAAAGCAAACGAGGCCGGCGGTGTGGCTGCCACCAAGGTGGCACCGCCGTCAGCGGGCATCCACTCCGAGGTCGAACTGGCCGTCACCTTGGCATGGCGCGAGACGATGGTGCCGTAGGTGCTGGCATCCATGGCAAACGAACAACCGGGCTCGTCCGCCGCGATGGACGGCAGGCCGTCGAGCGAGCCATTCATCGTGAGAGCGATCACCAGATCACCGTGGATGGCTCCCTGGCCAAGAATGGTTAGAGCGAGGCTGGACGCGCTTTGCTTGAACGGTACGGCCTCGCCGGTGGCTAACCATTTTGCGGCGGTGACTTGTCGGCCGGGGATGGCGGGCAGGCTGAGATCGCCGTCCGGGCGTTGGAACAGGTGAAGATAAGCAGTGTTGCCATGGCGCGTCGAACCGCCCCACGGGGTGGGTTTCCACGGCCCGCCGCGGGTGCCGTAAATGGAGGCGCCGTTGGTCTTGAGCCAGACGCCGATTTCTAACAATCGCTGCGTTTGCGCCTCATCGAACGCGCCATTCCAGCGGGGGCCCCAGGACAAGAGCAAATTGCCATTGCCGCAGGCGGCGCCGACGACGAGATGGAGGACTTGCTCGAATGAATGGGCCGGGCTGCCGGTATAGCACCAGGCATCAGAAAGCGGGATGCATGACTCCCATGGCCGCCAATCCTGATAGGCACCGAGATGTCCTTCCGGAGTGTC
>Ga0268284_1001661_pt1 | contig 10948 bp, 8 predicted proteins | sample saktaG_14_FD_190137 | JGI IMG/M metagenome (GOLD analysis project Ga0268284, IMG submission 190137) | Saline water microbial communities from Sakinaw Lake, British Columbia, Canada - sak_2013_06_06_40m | ecosystem: Environmental > Aquatic > Non-marine Saline and Alkaline > Saline ... | reverse complement strand
GTGTTGCACATGGAAAGATCGGCTAAAGCCTTGACTCAGACGCGTCAGGGGAAAGTCGCATGATTTGTGAGAGACGGTATGAAGTGTTATCCGACGCGTAACATCTAGGCGACGAGATTAAGCGCCTTGAGGGTGCGCTGGAAGGTTTCCTGAGGTATTTTGCCGCATTCTACGCGGATCAACTGGCCTTTGTTGGCGTAGTAGTCGATCAACGGCGCGGTGCTCTTTTCGTAGGTTTCCATGCGCACACGAATGGCTTCCGGGAGGTCGTCTTCGCGCTGCACGAGTTTGCCGCCGCAGTGGTCGCAGACGCCTTCGACGCGGGAAGGCAGATCCGTGAGGTGGTAGGAGGCCTTGCATTTTTCGCAGTTGCGGCGCCCACCCAGCCGGGAGAGAATTTCTTCCACGGAGAGTTCGTAACTGATGACGCCGTCGAGGGTGATTTTCTGTTCCTCCAGAAGACGCGCCAGCGCTTCGGCCTGCGCGACGGTGCGTGGGAAACCGTCCAGCAGGAAGCCGCCATTGCAGTGCAGGCACGTGAGGCGCTCGCGCACCAGATCGACCACCGTTTCGTCGGACACCAGCATGCCGGTCTTCATGTATTCGAGCGCCTCCTTGATGGCCAGGCTACGCTCGCTCTCGGGGATCGCCTTGGCGGCGCGGAACACTTCGCCAGTGGAGAGCTGGCAGGCGCCCAGTTTCTGCGCAAGCAACTCGGCCTGGGTGCCTTTGCCGATACCGGGGGCCCCAAGGAGGACGAAGCGGTAGGGTTTGGCTGCTTTTACGGGCGGGATCTTGCACTTGGCCTGGCCGCCTTTGAGCCAGGCGGTTTTGTCGCGTTGGGTGTGATCAGACATATGATTCAATTGGTTGAGGATGGGTGTTGGTTCGGGGCGCGGATGCTTAGGGAAAGCCGCCAGGAGCGCAAGTTTGATCATTGGCATCATTATTGGCAAGGCCTTCTCGTTCGGCGCGCCTTTTGCCTTTGCCTTGGGGCGGGAATGGCCTACCAAGAGGGCACGCCACCCTCATGAGATTGTTCCGCATCCTGACTTTCAAAGAACTGAAAGGGTATTTCCTGACCCCGTTCGGGTGGGGGGTGCTGGCCTTTGTCACCCTCATGCAGGGACTGTCGCTGTCCACGGCGATGAAGGGCTTCCGGGATACCCCGGTGAAAGACAACCTGATTTATGTGACTTTCCACACGCCGTTGTTCTGGTTTTACTTTCTGTTCATTTTCCCGCTGATCACGATGCGGCTCTTCGCCGAGGAGGAACGCTCGGGCACGCTGGAAACCCTGCTCACCGCCCCGGTGCGCACCAGCCAGGTGGTGCTGTCGAAATACGCGGCGGCGATGTTGTTTTACACAATGCTGTGGATCCCGGCGCTGGTGCAGTTCAAGATGTTTGAGTGGGCCACCGACCTGCCGCCGGCCTGGACTCCGGGTGCGCTCCTGGGAACCTTCACCGCCGTCATGCTGATGGGTGCGGCCTTCACTGCCGTCGGTTGTCTGGCCTCAGCGATCACTTCCAGCCAGATCATCGCCGGCATGATCACCATCGGCCTGCTGGTGATCCAGTATTTCCTGGGCTTTGTGACCGTTATTTGGGGCGAGTCGTTCGCCGGAGCGGCTTTTTTCCATTACATTTCCTCCCAGCAGCACCTGCATTACTTCGCCAGCGGCCTGTTCGACACCCGGCCGGTGGTTTATTTCCTGAGTGTCGCGGTGTTCGTGCTGTTCCTCACCTATCAGGTGGTGGACTACCGCCGCTGGAAGCGTTGATTGCCATCGCCCCGTCTCATGTCAGAACCTTCTTCCGCGCCCAACAAAAAGCCCGCCCGCCCGCTCAACCGCTGGGGACAGGGTTCTCTTTCCGTGCTGCAAACCGCGCTGCTGGCGCTCATCGTCATCGCTTTGAACTATCTGGCAGCCCAGCAGTACAAGCGTCTCGATCTGAGCAGTGGCAGCGACTACACGCTGTCATCCTCCACCCGGCACTACCTCAGGGGTGAAGCCCTCAGCAGCCGTGAAAAACCGGTCAAGTGGATTATGGCGTTCCGTCGGACTTCGCCGTTCTACGAACGCGTCCGCGTCCTGGCCGAGGAATACGCGCGGCTTTCCAAGGGAAAAATCAAACTCAAAATCGTCGATCCGCTGCGCAGCCCGGACCGTATGCAGGAAGTCACCGCAGCCTACGGTCTCACGCTGGTGCGGGACATGATCATCATCGACTCCCGCAGCGACGAAAGCGCCGTCACCACCGAGGATGCCGACAAGAACCGCGTTCTCAATGCGCATGTCAAACTGGCCGTCGCCGAAGACATGGGAGTTTTCGCTACGGCGGAGGGGAAACGCAAGCTCACCGGCTTCCAAGGAGAGGATCTGCTCACCGCCCGCCTCGTTGAATCCATCGAAGGGCGCCCGCGCAAGATGGCCTTGCTGGCCGACAAAAGCCGCATCCATGACGACGAGGAACTGTCACCGCGCAAAGCGCTCGAAGACAAGCTGCGCTTCCAAAACATCGAACTCAGCGAAATCCATCTATCCGGCCTCACCGACATCCCCGAAGACGTTGCCGGCATCGTCCTCGCGGCTCCCAAATACGACCTGACTGACGCCGAGCTCGCGGTCATGGAACGTTATTGGAACCAAGCACGCGCGGCGATTCTGGTGTTGATCGATGGTGGCGATGCGCCGCCGAAACTACGGGCCTTTCTCCGCGGGAATGGCATCACTCCGCGCAAGGACCGGGTGATTGCCCGGGAGCATAACAAGCTCGTCACCACCGCCAGGGGCGTCTTCACCAAGGGCGTGAAATTCACCCGCGACCTTGCCGGACAAACCACCGAGTTCGGCGGTGCCAGCTCGTCGCTGGATGTCCGCGAAGGTGCCGACGACCTGCTCAACCGCCGGATCTATCCGATGGGACTGGTGCAAGTGTTGGATGGATTCTGGGGTGAAACGAAATTCGGCCAAGGCCATGAGGCCTTTGACGAAAAAGAGGACAACAAGCCGCCCTTGCACCTTGCCGCCTGCGTCACCCGCGGCGCGGAGTCCGACGACCGCTTCGCCGCAGACACCTCGCGCATGATCGTCATTTCCAACACCGACTTCCTCGATCCCAAATACAAGAGCGCCGAAAACCTCGACTTCCTCGCGTCCTCCGTGAATTGGCTGGTCGGGCGCGATTCGCTCGCCGGAATCGGCCCCCGCTCGCTGGGCACCTACAAACTGCCGCTGCTTGAGGCCCAGGTATCCTTCATCAACCGGGTGAACCTGTTCTTCCTGCCCGCGTTGCTGGTATTGATAGGTTCTTTCATCTGGTCGTCGCGCCGTGTCTGACCCGCCATGCGTTCCCTCGCGTCCACCTTCGTTCTCGCGCTCGCCGCCGCCTTCCTCTGCGTTTTGGCCGCTTGGCAATGGCAGCAGGGGAATTTCGACTCCCTTTTCGGCGCGCCGCCAACCCCCGTAGGACAGCGGATTTATTCCTCATTCACGCCCTCCGAGGTGAAACACCTGCGGATTTCCGGCAACGGCACCAGCGCCACGTTCTCACTGCGCGACGACGGTTGGCAGGCCGCCACCCCGTGGACCGACCGCATGGATCCGCGTGCTGCGGTTGGCATCATCAACTTCACGCTGGGCCTGCGCGTCGAGGATCTCGCCAGGGAAGATGAGATCGATCCCCTCAAAGCCGGCCTCAGCGAGAGCGGCATCAGCATCCGCCTCGAGGACGCGAACCACAAACCCCTCGCCAAATACAAACTCGGCCGGCTCACCCCATGGAAAGCTGAAGTCGAGGGCATCGAGCAAGCGGTTCCGACCGTCTTCGTCCAGCCCCGCGATACCAATCACAAGCGCCACATCTACGCCTGCACCGGCGACATCGCCTCGCTGTTCAAGGACGGCCTGAAATTCCTCCGCGACCATAGGCCGTTTTATTTCAATCCCATCACCCTGCGTAAAATCCGCATCCGCTCGCAACAAGGTGACCTCACCCTCGGCCGCGAAACACCCCAAAGCCCGTGGCGCATCGTCAAACCCCTCGATCTGCCCACCGATCCCGCGGCCATCAAGTCCTTGCTCGAGGGAATTTACGAACTCCAGGCCGTGACCGTCTCGGACCGCGCGGCGGTCACCCTGCCCGCCACCGACAGCGCGGTGAAAACCGGCCACATCGCGCTCGTTTCCTTCGCCTCGGAAACCGAGACGCTGTTAGAGATATACCCGCCGGAAACCCCGGCAGCCCACGTGGTGAAAGCCACCGTCAGCAACCGCCCGGACACCGTCTTCGAGCTTCCGCTCAAACCCGAACCCGGACTTGTCTCCCTGGCCGACCTGCCGCTTTCAGTCAACGACCTTCGGGATCCCACGCTCACCCACCTCAACATTCAATCCCTGCGCGGCATCGCCATCCAGCCCGCTACCGGCCCTGAAATCATCATTTCGCGCAATCCCCCCCAGCCATGGATGAGCGCACTCGACGGCGTTACCTGCGAAGCCAACGAGGAAAACCTTTACGCACTCCTCAAAGCCGTCACCACCGGCCGGGCGATCGGATTCGCCAGCGACGCCGCCACCGACTTCACGCCCTGGGGTCTGGAGCGCCCGTTTCTAACACTGCGGCTGCTAGGCGAGGACAATCAGGGACTCGAACTGCGTTTCGGGATGGACGGCAAAGGAGGGTTCTTCGTCAACCGCCTCGGCACCCCGACCGTGATGCGTGTGGACGAAGCGCTCGTCGCCGCCATCGCCGTGCGCCCCTACGAATGGCGGCATGCCCGCCTCTGGTCCGTGGATCGCGTCAACCTCATCGCCATCGAACGCAAATCCGCCACCGAATCCCCGTTGATCCTCAAATACAAGTTCATCGATGAATCCTGGCAGGCCGAGCGCGACGGCCAGGACCTCAGCGGCACGCTCGATCCCGCACGGGCGAACTTCATGCTCTCCGTGCTGGAAGGCCTCAAGGTTTCCCGCTGGCTCGCCACCACCGATGAGGCCGCCGCCGCCGCTTTAACCAACCCGTCGCTGGCCATCTCCGTCATCGAAAAAACCTACACCGACGAGGGCGACTTCACCGGCCTCGCCACGCGCAAGCTCGCCTTCGCCCCCGCCACTCCCGGTAACACCCACGGTTTCTACTACGGGCGCCTCTCCACCGAACCCCATCCGTTCCTCATCGAGCGCGAAACCTATCAAAAACTCGCGGCCGGGTTGTTCGAAAAGTGACCTGATCTCATGGGTCACCGGGAGTTTTCCCGCGGCCCGCCTTCTGAGCGGCCATCAAGATGTGGGGTGGACGGGCGGGGCGGGTCGGATGTAGGGTGGAGCGTGCTTGCGTGGTTTGGTGAGGGTTGTTTTCCGTTGTATCTCGCGCCGATGGCGGGAGTGACGGACGTGATTTTCCGGCAGCTCTGCAAGGAACTGGGTGCGGACGTGATGGTCACAGAGTTTGTTTCCGCGGAAGGGATCCTGCAACGTGATGAGCGGACCCGGAAATACACCGAGTTCACGGAGGAACAACGGCCGGTGGGGGTGCAATTGTTTGGCGCGGACGGCGCGCGGATGGGGGAGGCGGCGAAGAAGATCATCGAGTGGAAACGCCCGGATTTCATCGACATCAATTTTGGTTGCCCGGTGAATAAGGTGGTGGCGAAAAACGGCGGTTCCTCGTTGTTGAAGGATTGCGCGCTTCTAACATCCGTGGCGGACGGGGTGGTGCGGGCGGTGGGCGGGCAGGTGCCGGTCACCGCGAAAATGCGCACCGGCTGGGATGCAAAGTCGGTGAACGCGGTGGAAGTGGCGAGGCTGCTAGAAGACAGCGGCATCCAGGCGCTTGCGGTGCACGGGCGGGTCCGCGCGCAAGGCTACGGTGGCGCGGCGGATTGGGAGGTGATCGACGCGGTGGCGCGGGCGGTTTCCATTCCGGTGATAGGCAACGGCGACATCACATGCGGCGCGGATGTGCTGCGCAGAAAACAGGCAAGCGCGGTGGCGGGCGTGATGATTGGCCGCGCGGCGATGCACAATCCGTGGGTGTTCCGCGAGGCGAAACATTTTCTCGCAAGCGGGACGGAATCCTCCGGCATTGGGCTGGAGGAGCGCTGGGAACTGGTCATCCGCCATTGCCGCCTGGCCGTGGGCAGCGGCCGCCATGGCGACGAAAAACAAACGCTCACAGCGATGCGCTCGCGCTTGATGGCGTATTGCAAGGGGTTTCCCGGGGCGAAGGGACTCCGGCAGCGCTTGTGCCACGTGGCTTCGGTGGGCGCGGTGGAGGAACTGGCGGCGGATTCGATCCGCCGCGCGGAGCTGGAGGAGTTCTAACGGCTATCGCGGCCTCAGCCCGGCGCCGCAGCGGTCATGATCCTGAATGGGAAAATAGAATCGGTTCGCCGGGCGGCAGTTCCCACTGATTATACTGATTTGAACTGATTTCACTGAAAGAATTGGATTGGAAATAGCAGTTAGGACATTCACCTATTGGGTGACCGGACACGGCGACATAACGTATTCCAAAACAGTATAATCAGTGAAATTTGCCGTTGGTCATTTGCCGTTGGCCATCTCCGCTTCGCTCCGGTTCGCTTCGCTCGGTTGTGGTTCGCATTTTCCTTTATAGCAAAGAACCCGGCATGCCTGGTGTGGAAACGAGAGCAACTCGGGCTTGCGTACAAATTATTGATGCGGTCGCATCAATAATTTGTACGAGTTGCTCGGGAGGATTATTGAGGGTGACGCGGATGGGGGCTAGGGCAGCGTCAGGTCGACTCTGCCGAAGAGTTTGGGGGTGCTGGCCAGATCGCAGGGCTTCTGAATGATGACACGTTCCCAGGCATCGTTGATGATTTTCACGGTGGTTGTGCCGGTCATCGGTTTGAAGTTCACCAGGTCGGTGGAAATTTTCGGGGAATAGACCAAGTTGCTGCCTTTGCGCCGCAGGAACTCGACCTTGAAAGATGTCTGGGATCCACTCCGCTCCAAAGCAAAGACCGGCAGGCCGGCGGTGCCCGTGCCCTTGGTCAAGACCCGCACGTCCGGACCGGCCGCGTTCAGATTGAAGGCGTATTTCAGCAGGTTTGGGACACCGTCGTTGAATGGCATGGCAGCGGGTGCAGCGGCGGAATTGCTCAAGCCGCCGGTCGCGGCCCAGATGTTGAAGAGTTCCGCAGTCGTGGCTCCGCTGCCGGTGAGGGCGATATCGAACGGTGCCTCGTCGGCGTCGTTGCTGGCGATGTGGAGGGCGGCGTTACGGGCTCCGCTGGCGGTGGGTTTGAAGGTGACGGTGAAGGACGCGCTGGCACCGGGGGAAAGCGTCGCCGGTCCCGTGTAGGACACGGAGAAATCCGAGCTGTTAGGTCCATTGATGGTGATGGCCAGTCCGGTCAGGTTGTCCGTTCCTGTGTTGCTGAGGGTGATGGTTCTGGAGGAGTCGGAGCTTCCGAGGCTGGCAGAACCGTAGGCAACGGTGGAGGTGCCATCGGTCATGCTCGTTCCGGCGGAGTTTGCCACCGCAATTTCCGGGACCACGGTGATCTCGGGCAGCGTCACCTCGACTCTGCCGAAGAGTTTGGGGGTAATGGCCAGGTTGCAGGGTTTCTCAATGATGACGCGCTCCCATTGATCGTTGATGGCTGTGACGGTGGTCGTGCCGGTCATTGGTTCGTAGGCCACCATGGTGGTGGAAATTTTCGGGGAATAGACCAAGCCAGTGTTTTTGCGCCGCAGGAACTCGACTTTGAAGGATGTCTGGGATCCGCTCCGCTCCAAAGCAAAGACCGGCAGTCCGGCGGTGCCCGTGCCCTTTGCCAAGACCCGCACGTCCGGACCGGCCGCGTTCAGATTGAAGGCGTATTTCAGCAGGTTTGGGACACCGTCGTTGAATGGCATGGCAGCGGGTGCCGCCGCGGAACCGTTCAAGCCGCGGGTCGTGGCCCAGGTGTTGAAGAGCCCCGCAGTGGTCTGGGTCGTGAATGAGATTTCGTTCGACAATTCGCTGAACAACCCGGCAGTGTTATAGGATTGAAGCGCGCAATAGTAAGTGGTTGCGGGAATCAGGCCGGAGAGCACGGTCGAGGTCGTGTTGCCGACATTCTGGATTTGCGGGTAACTGCCACTCGAGGTCCCGAGATAGACCTTGTAGCCAGCAATGTTAGTTTCCGGGTTGGCGTCCCATACCAGCGTCACTGCGGTTTGGGCCTGCGCGGTGCTGGTCATCATTGGCAACGCGAGGGCGAGCATGACGACGGGAATCGCAGTCAGATGAAGGAGACTCCCCAACCGGAGGAAGGTGTGGGTTTGCACGCTCGCCGCAGCGCGGCGCACCACGGAGGCGACAGCTGGCGCGATTCCGCTAGGGTCGACCGGTTTTTCAGGCCGGAAGTGTCGGGTGATTTCCCGGCACTGCTGGCGTGGGAGAGGGAGAAATAGACTCGCGGCGGGCGGCCGGAGCTTCTTGATACGTCTGAGGTTGAAGAGTTTCTGAAACCGGAAAGCGAAATGCATGAAGTTGAGGCGGCAGGTCTTTTTTTATGGGGGAATGATTGTTTGATGCTTGACGCCCCGGGGGGAACCGAATCGGTAGACCTTGCACATCTAGAATGACGAACGCAAAAAGCCCTACTTCGATCGATTTGGCAAATAAATAACGCGCCGGCGCAAAATAACGCAAGTCTTTGGCAATCTGTGCGTTCTAGCGGATAGGGGGCTGGTTCTGACGATTGCCGGAGGGCATCGGACCATAGAAGAACAAGGATTTGGGGGCTGCCGGCGCGGGGGGGTGGCGGAATTACGGAGTTTTTCGATAGCTGCCACCGGCCACATCCGTAAGCTCGGATCATGTCAAACACCCTCATGAATCCCCTGCGTGCCTTGATTCTCTGGACCAGCGCCTGCGGAGCCGCGGTTGCCGCGGACGGATCGGTCGCTCTTTTCAACGGCAAAGACCTTGACGGTTGGGTCCAGCACGGAGGCAAGGCGAAGTATGCGGTCGAAGACGGATGCATCGTGGGGACTTCCACGCTCAACACCGAAAACTCCTTCCTCTGCACTCCACGCGACTATGGCGATTTCATTCTCGACTACGAATTCAAAGTTGATCCCCAGTTGAATTCCGGCGTGCAGATCCGTAGCCAGTGCTTCGCCGCGGCCACGGAAATCGAGTGGCAGGGCCGGAAATTCAAGATTCCCGCGGGACGCGTCCATGGCTATCAGATCGAAATCGACCCCGAACCGGCCAAGGACCGCTGGTGGAGCGCCGGGATTTACGAAGAAGCGGTGCGCGGTTGGTTGTTTCCGGGCATGCTGGGCGGCGATGCGAAGGCGTTCACCGAGCAAGGCCGGAAGATTTTCAAGCAAGGGGATTGGAACCAAGTGCGGGTGGAAGCGTGTGGGGATTCGATCAAGACCACGCTCAATGGCACCCCCTGTGCGGCCATCAAGGACGCCCGGGTGGCCGCGGGCCTCATCGGGCTGCAGGTCCACGGCATCGGCAACGACAAGGCCAAGGAAGGCACCCAGGTCCGTTGGCGCAAGCTGCGGATCCAGGAACTTGCCGCGAATGGGCCGGGCGCATCTAACACACTGAGCGCGGCGGAACAAGCCGCTGGCTGGCGCCTGTTGTGGGACGGCAAGACCACCGCCGGCTGGCGCAGCGCCCGGGCGCAGGAATTTCCCAAGGGCGGCTGGACGATCCGCAATGGCGAGTTGATCGTCAATGAAACCGGCGGCGCGGAAGCCGCGGCCGGCGGCGACATCATCACCCGCGAAAAATTTTCCGACTTCGAGTTGCAGGTGGATTTCAAGCTCACTCCTGGCGCTAACAGCGGCATCAAGATTTTCGTCGATCCGGAACTCAAGCAGGGCGAAGGCTCGTCCATCGGGCCGGAATTCCAAATCCTCGACGACGCGAAGCACCCCGATGCCAAACTCGGCCGCGATGGCAACCGGACCGTCGGCTCGCTTTACGACCTGATCCCCGCTCCGGCCGACAAAAAAGTGAATCCCGTCGGTGAGTGGAATCACGCGTTGATTATTTCCAAGGGCAAACACGTCGAATTTCAACTCAACGGTGGGAAAACCGTTGAGTTCGAGCGTGGGTCGAAAGCCTGGCGCGACACCGTGGCCAGCAGCAAATTCAAGGTTTGGCCGGCCTTTGGTGAATTGCCGGCAGGCCACATCCTGCTGCAGGATCACGGCAACCAAGTGTTGTTCCGCAATCTCAAGATCCGGGTGCCTGCCGCCAAATAGCCCGGCTCACTGCATGATTTTGAGATCCCGTTGCGGGCCGTCCACATCCTGCCGGGCGAGCAATTGGAACACGGGTTCCGGCACATAGCGGCGGACGGTTTCTTCCCAGCCCTTGGGTCCGATCAGGCTTTTGATCATGTTGGAGGAAACCTCGGCGATGTCGCGCGGCGGCATCAGGAAGACGGTGGTGATTTCCGGCGCCATGTCCGCGTTGATTTGGCGCATCACCCGCTCGTATTCGTAATCATGGGGCGAACGAATGCCGCGCAACACGTATTTGGCGTCCTTTTTCCCGGCGTAGTCCACCAGATAACGGTTGTCAAAGCGGGCGATGATCAGGCTCTCGCAAGGCACTGTGGAGGCTCGCAGCAAGTCCAAGCGCTCTTCGACCGTGAACGAGTAACGCTTCGAGGGATTATCGCCGATGGCCACAATCAGGCGGTCGAACATTTCCAGTCCCCGTTCGATCATCCACAGGTGGCCGTTGGTGGGTGGGTCGAAGGAGCCAGCATAAACCGCGGTGCGCATGGCCGCAGCATAAAGCGTAAAATCCCGGACTGGAATCGCAAATTCCATCCGGCGGGCGAAAAACAATCCGCCGATTTTCCAAGCGGATTTTGACAGCGCCGCGCCGGGCTGCTAAATGTCCGGTGTTCAGCGCCTGTAGCTCAGAGGATAGAGCACCCGCCTTCTAAA
>Ga0268284_1001659_pt1 | contig 10955 bp, 11 predicted proteins | sample saktaG_14_FD_190137 | JGI IMG/M metagenome (GOLD analysis project Ga0268284, IMG submission 190137) | Saline water microbial communities from Sakinaw Lake, British Columbia, Canada - sak_2013_06_06_40m | ecosystem: Environmental > Aquatic > Non-marine Saline and Alkaline > Saline ... | reverse complement strand
TTCCGCCTCCTTGGGTTTAAAACATTGTACTCATTAGTGAGTACAATAATTTATCACAAAAAAAACACGCACTCAAGAGGATTCGTAAAATATTTTTGAATTTTCAAACTAATTTGAATCACACCCCTTGTTTAACTAAACCATAAACTCGCCTTGTTACAATACTTTCACACCTTGCAAGGTGTGACAGTATCACATGATGTTCTGAACCCGGCAGACGCGACTCCGTTCAATACATTTTATGCGCAATATGCGTCCCATTTTCAGCTTGCGTTTGTTTCCTACCCGTCCTATACTTGCCGCACATTGCATAAAACGCTAAACGTTATGTTAAACCAATTTTCACGAACAGAGTTGTTACTCGGAGCAGAGGGGCTGGCTCGCCTGCAAACAGCGCGGGTGGCTGTTTTCGGCATCGGCGGCGTTGGCTCGTATACGGCCGAAGCACTCGTCCGCAGCGGCTTGGGCGCGATTGATCTGATCGATGACGACAAGGTGTGTCTCACCAACCTGAACCGGCAACTTTGTGCCACACGTTCGACCATCGGACAGATGAAGGTCGAGGCGATGAAGGCGCGCCTGCTCGACATCAACCCCGCCCTGACTGTTGTCACGCACGCGGTATTCTTTATGCCAGAAAACGCCTCCACGTTCGACTTCACGCAGTACGCCTACGTGGTGGACGCGATCGACACCGTGACCGCAAAAATTTCCCTTGTGGAGTGCAGCCATGCCGCCAAGGTGCCCGTGATCTCGTGCATGGGCGCGGGAAACAAGCTGGATCCGACGCAGTTCGAGGTCGCTGATATTTCCGAGACCTCGGTCTGCCCGCTCGCGAAGGTGATGCGCAAGGAACTGCGTGCGCGTGGCATTCCCGCATTAAAAGTGGTTTACTCCAAGGAACTCCCGATTACGCCGCGCGAAGAGCTGAGCAACAGTTGCAAACTGAACTGTGTCTGTCCGGCAGGAACAGTCCGCAAATGCACAGCACGTCATCGGATTCCCGGGAGCGTCTCGTTTGTCCCGTCCGTTGCAGGCTTAATCATCGCCGGTGAAGTCATTAAAGACCTTATCAAAGGATGAGGGGTATTCGAGTCGTTATTGAATTTCGTTAGCTCCTGACACGAATCCCGAAAAAAATCACGGCTTGCGGAACGGTTATGATCGTGGTAACGTAATGATATGGATATCAACACTAAACTCGCAGTACTCATCGATGCTGACAATGCACAAGCATCCCTCATTGAAGAACTTCTTGCTGAAGTATCACGATATGGCACGGCAAGCGTGAAACGTATCTATGGCGACTGGACAACGGAGCGCCTGAAGGGATGGAAAGCGGTCCTGAATAAGATGGCGATTCAGCCCATCCAACAATTCGCCTATACGAGCGGAAAAAATGCAACCGACTCCTCCCTGATCATCGACGCGATGGATTTGTTGCACACCGGAAACCTCAATGGTTTCTGCTTGGTTTCCTCGGACAGTGATTTTACCCGCCTCGCGACCCGCATTCGGGAGGAAGGGCTCGTCGTCTACGGGTTTGGCGAACGAAAAACGCCTGAACCTTTCGTGTCGGCCTGCGATAAGTTTGTCTACACCGAGATTCTAAAGGCTCCACAGGAACCTGCGTCACCCCGCATGCTTCCTCGGATACAAGCACCTGCTGGGCTTAAGAAAGACAACCCGATAAGTGCGGATAAAATTTCTGAAACCATAAAGCTCGAACATATGATTCGAGGCGCCGTGAGAGCAACAGCGTCAGATGACGGATGGGTTACACTGGGGCAAGTGGGGACCATGCTCCTGAAAAACAATCCCTCTTTCGACCCGCGCAACTACGGGTATCAGAAACTTGGCGAACTTGCCCATAATCAAAAATACCTTGAACTCAAAAGAGTCCCCTCCGGCAAAGGGACTCCCAGTGTTCATATCCATGTCAGGCTTAAAAGTTCCACAGCCTCGCAGAACAGAAGCATGAAGCCATCATAAGGAACCCGTATGATCATCAGCATCGGAATCTTGGCCTGGAATGAAGAGGAAAGTATAGGCATCGCGTTGCAGTCCCTGCTGGGGCAAACGCTCATACGCGAACTGACAGACCACACCGAGGAGCGGCTGGAGATTGTCGTTGTTCCGAACGGCTGTTCGGATCACACAGATGAGAAAGCCGCCGTGGCACTTCGCGCGGGAGCAGCCTCTTTACCTGCTGATCGCTTTTCTTGGCGTGTTGATAGCCTTCGCGAAGCAGGTAAAGTGAACGCCTGGAATCAGTTCGTTCATCGGTTCAGCAATCAGGCTGCAGATTATATTTTTCTGATGGATGCGGATATTAGCTTCACACATCCAGACACCTTGAAAAACATGGTGCTCGCTTTAATTAAGGCACCACAGGCTGAGGCTTCGACCGACCTTCCCCAAAAGCATATTCTTTTTAAGGCCCGCAAAACGCTCGGCGACCGGCTGTCCTTAGCGATCGGCCAGATCACCCAAAGTGCGCCCGCACAATTGACGGGGCAACTCTATTGCGCGCGTGGCCCCATGCTTCGGCGTATTCACATGCCGCAGGGGCTGATGGTGGAAGATGGATTTCTCAAGCACATGATCTGTACGAACCTCTTCACACAACCGCCGGACAACACGCGGATCACCCGCGCTCCCAACGCTTCTCATGTGTTTGAAGCCTACTTCCGAATTATTGACATCTTTCACAATCAACGTCGCCAACAGATCGGGCATTGTATATATACCTATCTGCGTGATTATCTTAAGAGCGCCCCCGGAGGAAAAGATGCGGGTGAATCCATCGCCGAAAATAACGCACATGATCCCGACTGGTTTCGCAAGGTGATCCGTGAACGCGTACAACAGGGAGGCTGGTGGGTGATTTATCCAGGCGCCTTAGGTGTCCGTTTCAAGCGCCTGAAAAATCTCTCACCCGCTCAAGCGCTCCTGCGTTTCCCCGTGGCAATCGTCGCATTCCTCATGGACGTGGTCGTCCTTGTGGCCGCCAACCGCCGCCTCCGCAGCGGCCAGCTCGCCGGGGTGTGGAAAGACACGAAAACATCGGTCCTGAGTCAGATAAAATAGTTAATGTCTAATAGCTCTCTTCATTATTCGCTACGCTAAAACAATGCGGCAATGCGTTTAGGCGAATTTCCGAGGGATAGCAATATTTTGAAAAGTATATCCATGGTCACGCGCTCTGGGTTCTTTTTGAGTCGTGCAAGGTTAGGCTGCTTCATGTCGACCTGCTCCGCAAGAGCCGTCTGAGAAAGCCCTTTTTTCTTGCGTTGACTTTCAATCTCCCGAGCAAGGTTCAGCTTGATTTTAAGCAGTCTGGCCTCTTCTGGCGACATGCCGAGAAAATCCGCTGCATCTCCAGAAACCCATCCTGCAGCTTCAAGCCGCTTACGTTTTTCAGTGTTCATATTTCTTATCCTTTTGAGCTCAAGTCATAACGCGCCAGCCGCTTTTTACATAGGTTAATAACTTCTTTGGGCGTCTTTTCTGTCTTCTTCTGAAACACATCCGCAATGACGACGGCATCCTCATCAATTCGGAGAACAATTCGCCATTGCCCCTCGGAAGCATTCACCCTGATTTCATAACAGGACATTCCTATTGAAGACATAGGTCGCACATGCGGCAAACCAATAATCGCGCCGTCCTGCAAACGCCCTAGCAGAAAACCAGCCTCTTGCCGGGACTCTTCCGAAAACGGGGGTGTCTTAACCTCATTACCCAGCCAAAATATGGGCTTCCTGTTTTTCATGAAGAAACTATATCATTTTTGATATTAACCGTCAATCCGTTTTCTGGCCATTATTATATATAAACACAAAGAAAGAGTCTCACACTTCATGAAGTGTGAGACTCTTTGTAAGATTCAACAAACTGCAATGACTGTACCAGACACGGGTCTCAAGATGTCTAAAGTCTAATTACGTCCTCTCTACCTCCTCACCTGATACGTTCAATAAATTGGTTCGATATAATTTCCTTGTCTCTCATAATAAATGCACCTCTTGATTGCCAGGCCAGCAGATGGCCAAACAACTGCTGGGCGCTCGTCTCGGGCGTTGCGTTAAAGCTGATACATGTGGCATCTGTTGAGCCCACTCCAGACTTGATCACCTCCTCCGAATTAGTTCTCGCAGAGATGTTGTTGCCTGAAATGAAGGCCGAAACCTTGTGCCACGGAACGTGCTCGCTATCCACAGTTGACGGGATGAATTGAACCTCGCCATTGGGTGATTCTGCTATACTCAACCGCACGTCGAAAATGTTTGCACTAGCGAGGATGTCTAAAGTCTGCTCCATACGACGGAACTGGCACTCGGCTGTTGCAATCAGAATGACTCGGAATGGTCCGTAGCGCACTAAATCTTTTCTGAGCAGATCACGCAGACTCATGTCGGCAAGGTATGAACCATCAAGTTCAACACCTTGGGGTTTGATGCGAATCGACCTAGTAACTCGGACTCCAGATGAACACCCCACGAGTACCGCTAAGATCAAGAAAGGAATTATTAATCTTTTCATCTTTAGATCGAGTAGTTGCTTCGTCCCAAACTCAGTTGAGCACATCACGTTCCATCAGACGATAGATGTGGTGGATGCGGGTCAGTGAATCAGGCAACGGCCGATTACTCAGCAGGCTCGCACACGAATCAGCCTCGGACGGGTGAAACCCGTGGAGTCCGGGCATACGCTTGCTTCCCATGTAACTGGGCACAATCTGAATGGCGGGGTTCATCAAAAAGATCAGATCGCCATACATGCGGTCCTCAAAGAAAATACCAAGCTTCTTCAGTTCGGCATCGTCCAGCAGTCGGCCCTGGGGATGCTTTGACAAGAGCCCCGTGAGCGCGGTTCGGGCTTTATCCGTCAGCGTCCAGAAGCGCCCCATGGTGGCATCGTAGAAGGCGACATAATCCTTGCCGTGTGTGAGCCCGAGTTGCTTGACCTCGCTGATCAGGTCATAAGCGCCGGTCGTGTTGTGCATGCCGTGATCCGTAAAGACATACCAGGAGACCTCCTCGTAGGCTGTTTCCGCCACAGCGATTGTGTCGCGGATCTGCTGATCATACCAGTGCAGCAGTTGTGTGACCTCTGGCCCCGCATTGCCCTTGGCATGCATGAGCGCATCTAACCGACCCAAGGAGATATATGCGAATCCGATCGACCCGCTGCTGAGTTGCTCGCGTAGACGCGTGAAGCGGGCCTCATCTGAGGTCCCGCTCTGATGCACATAATAGGGAATGCCTTGCGCATCCAGCCGATTAAAAATCGTCTTGCCTTGGACAAGGCCTTCACGCCAGATGCTCCGTTTTTCACAATAATCAAAAAACGGCAACATGCGAAAGGGCACATTGTAAATCATGAAGTACCCAGTAAACCGGTGCAGCTTCTTGATGAGTTGACTCATCCAATAGCGGACACGTCCGCGATTAAAGATGGACTCCGGCAGGATGCTCAGAAAGCGCAACCAGCGGTAGGGACAGGTATGCGGCGAATAATAAAACGAGGACCACATGCGGTGCTCGCTCGGAAGGAGGCCCGAGATAATCGAAGGATCGCAGGCCGAGGAGTAGCCAAGAATCGTCTCTAAGCGGCGGGTGTCGCGAATTTTATCCTGCAAAAAAAAGAGATTCCGCTGATACACTTCCCATCCGAAGGCATCAATGAAGAAGAAGAGGCTTATGGATTTTTTTTTCATGAAAACCTTCTTTGTAATTGGAAGAACCGTTGTTCAACCCCTTCCCGATCTGAAGACTGCGTGGCGAAGATTTGGCTCGCCTTCTCAACGTCAACAGGCTCGTCCCCGAGGAGGACCAGCAGGGATAAATAGAGCCGGGCACGCGGATGCGCCAACAACAGGTTGCTCCCGCCTGATAACGCGGACACGCCAAAGGCTTGGCAGTTGAGCAGAAGCGCTTTCCAACAGGGGCATTCGCGCGGCCCCTGTGCGAGCGCCTGTGTATAAGTGGCGGTGTCCCGGACCGGGCGTCCCAGTCGACGCGACTCATACCAATAGAAAAACTGCACGAAATAACGCCTCACACGTTCGTACTCCGCAACAAGGTCAAAACCATCGAGTGTCGTACAATCGCCCCACTCTTTGAAAACAACTGCCCGCTGGTAGCACGCAATCAAATACGCGGGATCAGGCACATCCGAGGAGGCTACTGTTTCCACACGTTTCTTTTTGACCACATAGCTCAGGTCATAGTTGCGGAGCAACAGCAGGGCGCAATCACCAAAGGCTAGGAAGGCCTTGAAAACAAACTTCATATACCGCAGGCGTTCTTCAGCAGTCAGTTCGCGTCCGGAGCGGAGTGCCCGCCGGATATCGAGCAACAGCTTGCCGCGGTTCAGAAGCAGGCGGGTGCCTTCAGAGAGAGGGATTGCATCATGCGCATACTGGGGCATGTCATTCAAGACGTCTGGCTTGCCCCAGATAACTTTGTGCCCGTATCGCATCTCATAGTTGAGCAAAGAGAACTCCGCACGTCGTAAATCATTATACGGATAAAGGCATAAATCAACAGGGAGCCCAAGCTGTTGTGAAAGGCTCTGCTCCAACTGGCGCAAGCGGGCCTGTACACAGACGCGCTGTCGGCGTGGCATCGGCTCTGAGACCACGACAAAGTCATAATCATTAAACGGCAACTGACGATCGCCGACAATGTAAGGCGTGCCCTCGCTTCTGCCGTAGCCGCCGATCAAAATCAAGGCAACGCACAGGGGGCCATCCTGGGAGGCTATTAAGGCTTGCACGATGACGTCGAAATCTGCATCCAGCTTGGCATCAAATGCATCCGAGCCTTTAATCGAATATTTACTCATAACAATACGCTTCTCAATTTTTTTTCTTAACAGCGTCCTTAAGCCCGTTGTGAATGGCTACATGAATGACGATCCGGTAGGTGAGATTGTAAGGGATTGTCCAGAGCTTCAGGCGGGAACAGGTGTAGAGGCCATCACGGATGATCTCGCGCAAGCAGGACACCGTCTGCGCAAAGCCGTTCGGCAAACGGTCATAGATGCGATTATACGTCAGGCCGTGACGGTATTTTTTACGATAGAGTTCTTTGATCGTATAATTGTGAGAATGCTCGATCTCCGAATCAAGCACAAGCTGAAAGCGGGCGCCCTCTTTGCGGCAGTCTTTTGCCCAGGCCAGATCTTCAGCATAACCTGATTCTGGAAACTTGACGCGATCCCACAGCGAGCGTTTGAAGGCGCAGGCCACGGCGGAGAAGAAATCTTCATTTTCCTGTTTAATGTTCCGTGGATCGTAGGCGCGGCGGTAATCATAGCCCACCATGAAATAGGCATCCGGACGTGCCCACTGCTTGCTCATGGTCGCGTCAGCGGCTCCGTCTAAAATCGGACGAAGGAGACGCTCCAGCCAAAACTCATTCAACGGGATGGCGTCAGCATTGAGAAACACGATCACGTCTGCGCTTGTCCGCGCGATCATGTCGTTCAGGACCTTTCCGGGGATATACTTGCCGGGATGAATTTCAGTCAGCCGGTCTGGACAGGCGCGCCGCACAACCTCCAGCGTGCCATCCGTAGAGCCCGAGTCCACCGCATAGAGCGTGAAATCCTGATACGTCTGTTGGGCCAGACGCTCGAGTGCCGTGACCACATACGGCATCTCATTCTTCGAACGCATGATGATCGCACACGACATAATCACCTAACGCCTTTCTTTCACGGATTGATAGACCGCCATGACCTGTTTTGCGGTTTCTTCCCATTTGAAACTCGCTGCATACGCAATACCCCGTGCCGTCAGTTCAGAGGTCTTGCCGACGCGTAAAGCCTCCTCCATCGCGCCTTCAATGGCATCAACATCCAACGGGTTGAAGGTCGGCATCCAATCGCCTGCAATCTCCTCCATCGACGATGTATTGGAACACGTCACTGACGCGCCGCATGACATCGCCTCGATAATCGGAAAGCCGAATCCCTCAAAAAGCGAAGGGTACACCATTACTTCGCACGCAGAATAAAAATGTGGGATGTCTGCGAGCGGCGTAAAGCCAGTAAACATCACATCCTTAGCCATTGGACTGCGCGCAGCATAATCCTTCACGACCTCAGCACCGTTCCAATCAGCGCCCACCAACACCAGTTTCAGTTCGGACGGACACCGCGCCTTCAGTTGCTCAAAGGCCTGAAGCAAGCGCAAGTGATTCTTGGCCGGATGTTCCACACGCGAAACATAGACGATAAAAGGAGACTCTAATCCATATTTGGATTTGAGAAGCAGCCGGCATTCATCGAGGGGGACCGGCCGATACGCCTGACGATTAATGCCCGAATAAATCACCGAAATTTGCTCTTTCGGATAGCCGATTAAATTGACGAGATCCGCCGCTGTAAAATGACTCACCGTGATCACATGATCAGCCCGCCGAATCAAGCTCGGGACAATATTTCGGTTGAAAAACATCCGGGCGGCGTCATACTTGTTATCCATGTGCAGCGTGGCTAAATCATGGACCGTGGCCACGACCTTGGTGCCCTTGATAAAGGGCAGACGCCGGTAACTCGGAATGTGAACCAGATCGTAAGCCTCCCGCCGTGCGAGTCCGGGCAAGGCAAGATTATGCCAGAGAATATTCGGCACGGGTTTGCTCAGGGCATCCGAAATAATGGTCTTATGAAAACGCGGGAAGCCGTCACGGATCAGTTTTTGATCCGCATTGGGGAGCAAGAGGTCGTAATTGTTTATGGGGTCCACCTCTTGAAGTGTCTGCAGCAAGTTGACGACATACGATGCCACACCGGTACGTCCACCTTGAAGGACACAAGCTGAGAATCCTATATTCATGGCCGATTCCTCCTTGTTGCGTGCCGTGTACGGGCGACCGCATATATGGCGCGCATCTGTCGCGCCACCTCGACCCAGTCATACCGCATCACTTCTTGGCCAGCCTGTTTTTTCAAGCGCTCGACCAATGCGGGATCCTCCGCCAGCCGGATCAGATGCCCCAGCAGCTCATCCTCGTTATTTTTTTCAAACAAGAGAATATCTTTGGTGTCATGCGTGAACCCGGGGATTCCTCCAATGCGTGTGGCGATGACCGGCACGCCAGACGCCCAAGCCTCCAGAATGACAATTCCAAACGGCTCATGCACGGTCGGCAAGACAAACACGTCTGCTGCTTTGTAGGCCGACGGGAGCAAAGGGTCATCAGGGTTAAATCCTGGGATGAAGATCACACGACCCTCCAATCCTGCTTGCTTGACCGCCTCCATGACACTCGTCCGGTAATCCTCGACTGTTACAGCACCGATCAACGCCAGCTTCCATTCCGGGCGTGTGGCCGCAAAGCGGGCAAACGCTCGCACGAGCAGGAGTTGGTTCTTCTGATAGTCCATGCGCGAAACACAGAGAATCAGTTTTTCGCCTAGCTTCAACCCAGCATGCTGCCGGAACAGCGCCGCATCTGCTGAACGGAAAAGATCTGTATTCACGCCGTTGGGCACGTAATGCGCTTTGTCGCCATAGCGCCGTGCGATGGCTTCATGCTCATCACGACCGACGCAGATGATTGCATCCGCATCGTCCAGCACGCGACGTGCCCCCAGTAACCAACCAAAGACCTTACCCCACTCCGGCTTGCCTCGGAAGGGATCTTGCATCTGTTGCGACTGCTCTTCCGGAAGGGTTAGATAACCCCCGTGAATACTCACCACATACGGGATGCCTCGGAGTCGGGCCACGGTCCGGGCGATTCCGCCAAGACGGTGCTGCACATGCGCATGGATCAGCGAAAGACCGGGTTCCCTGAGCAACGCTCGGAACAGACCCAATGAAATTGGACTCCCCCCTTTAAGCCGCAGCTTTCCTTTTGCTTCCTCAGAGAGAAACAACCACGGAAAAATATAGGGAAAGCGAGACACGGGTACCGACTGAAACACCTCTGTCCCGGGATGCACAAACATGTCGGTGCAAAACACTGGGTTTTCGATACCGCAACGGATGCCCTCTTTGGCGAGATTGAAAACAACGCTTTCAGTGCCGCCCCACTTTTGCGGCACAAACCTACGCATGACATGCACCACTTTGCCTGTGCTTTCCTTCTGCTGTTCCGGCTCCGGACTCGTATGACTGGCTGAATTCATATTCATGCGCGTTGGTGGTTTTCTTTTTGCGCCTCGACAAAAAGGGTGTCAAGTCTTGCGATCTTAAGTGTTTGGAGGGCTGCACCATGAAAACCAATACATCGGAAAGACTGGCCGGCCTGTGTGGTCTGTTTCCGTATAGCATTGAGGAATCCTAATGCGGCGCTGTCCAGAAACTCCATCGCCGTCGCATCCATAATAACGCCATCGCGCTGCTTCTGCTGTTCCCACTTCTGCCACGCCTTTTCGAACGTAGTTCTGAATGGCTCAAGGTTTGCTGCAGTTAACTCTGCTGGTAATGTCAGCGTCAAACGTCCGCGAGAAACAGTACACGTCTCGCGTTCACCAGCACAGCTCTTCTGCGCCTTGATGGCCTGAATGATCTCATCGATACGCTCTGCCGTATGGAGATAATGATCCAGCTTGAAGAAACGGAACGCCTTTGCGGCACGCGGATGTCCTGCCAAGACGTAAAAATGACGGCCGCTGGCGCGGCAGACACGACTCCCTTCAACCAGCAAGCCTAGTTCGAGAATGTTCAACCAATCGCGCTGTTCAAGATCGACAATCAGTGAGCCGATACCCGTCGCATCGGCGCAACCGTTGCGAAACGCCTCAACCGCTCCGTTATCCGCACTATTTGGAAACACGATGCGTTTGGCGCGGAGACCTGCGAGCACATTTTTTTCTGTCGGATCGCTCATGACACGCGGCATCTTGCCGCGCGGCCCGTAGCGCAAAACAAATAGTTTGGTTAATGCGATCGAAAAGAAAAACAGATTAGAAATCACTAGCATCCCATAGGG
>Ga0268284_1001657_pt1 | contig 10957 bp, 9 predicted proteins | sample saktaG_14_FD_190137 | JGI IMG/M metagenome (GOLD analysis project Ga0268284, IMG submission 190137) | Saline water microbial communities from Sakinaw Lake, British Columbia, Canada - sak_2013_06_06_40m | ecosystem: Environmental > Aquatic > Non-marine Saline and Alkaline > Saline ... | reverse complement strand
CCTGTATCCCTGACGTCCGCCGTGCTGGGCAGTGAAGTGCAGGTGCCCACATTGAAGGGCGGCAAGCTGGCCTTGAAGATACCGCCTGAGACGCAGAACGGCAAGGTCTTTAAGCTGGCCGGGCAGGGCATGCCGCGCCTTAATGATACTAAGAGCGGTGATATGCTGGCCAGGGTTTCCGTCATACTGCCAACCAATCTCAGCATGAAAGAGCGCAGCCTTTTTGAGCAGCTCAGATCTATGCGGCCCATCTGATATTGATGTTGAATCCATGAGGTGATAAGATAAAATGCCCCGCGAAGTAAATGAACCGAAGTATGTCATCAGCATCGCAGCCAGGCTACTGCGCTGCGAGATACATACCTTACGCTATTACGAGAGGCTGGGCGTGGTCAAGCCCTACCGCTCGGAGGGCAATATCCGTTATTATTCGGAGGCCGATATCGAGAGGTTGCGCCATATCAAGGTGCTGATGGACGACATGGGCATCAATATGGCCGGTGTCGAGGTCATCATGAGGTTGAGCGAAAAGCTGGCCGAAATGCAGCATAAGATCAATGGTCTCGAATCAGAGCTTAGAAAGCATAAAAATGCTGAAAGTGATACGAAGAAAATCAAATCAGGAGGTAGATAATGGCTGAGGCACGGACAGATATCGCTCCGGCTGGCTGGCAGGTCACCGCCACCACTTTATCCTGTGACAGGGTGAACGACTATGTGACCGTCATGGTTTACCGTGACTGGTCATGCCGCTGCACCTGGTGCGACAGGTACAAACTGGCGGCGGAAGCTAACCCGAAACAGAGATTTGCCGGGGATGTCAGGGCGAAAATCTCTGAGTGCCTGTGGCCGGGCTGCGATTATGTCCTCGGCTACCGCGATAAGCTCATCGCCGAAGAAACAGCCGTTAATAAATAAATATATGAAACAGGAAAGATTTACCGAGCAGGCGCAGGAGGTACTGGGAGCTTCCCAGCAATTGGTCTCCAGGTTCCGCAACTCAATGTGGGACGTCGAGCATATTTTCCTGGCTTTACTGGAGCAGGAGAAGGGCCTGGCGGCCGAGATACTCAGAAAAATGAACGTCAACCTGACCGCGATGAAAAAGCGGATGGGAGACATATTAGACAGCTATCCTAAGATCGGGGAACAGCCCAAGACAGCTATAGGCGGCATACAGATTTACCCCACACCCCGCGTGGCGCAAGTATTACAAGCGGCCGTGGGCGAAGCTGACCGGCTGAATGATGACTATGTAGGTGTTGAACACCTGCTGATTGCCGTTGCCAGCGAGGGCAGTGGTGATGCCGTGAAAATCCTCAAAGAATTCGGTATTGACCAGGAGAAGATATATCAAGCTTTGCAGAGCATACGTGGCAGCCACCGCGTTGATGATCCCAGGGCAGAGACCAGGTACCGATCGCTGGAGAAATATGGCCGCGACCTCACCGAGTTGGCCCGTCAGAATAAGATAGATCCGGTTATCGAGCGCGATGACGAGATAAAGCGCGTCATGCAGGTGCTGATACGCCGCACCAAGAACAACCCGGTGCTCATCGGTGAGGCCGGTGTGGGCAAGACCGCGGTGGCTGAGGGGCTGGCATTGAAAATCGTATCAGGCGACGTGCCCGAGTCACTCAAGGGGCGTAAGGTCATAGCGCTGGACATGGGTTCCCTGGTGGCCGGCAGCAAGTTCCGCGGCGAATTTGAGGAAAGGCTCAAGGCCGTGATGGACGAGGTGCGCCAGGCCAGGGGCGACGTTATCCTGTTCATTGATGAGATGCATACGGTAGTGGGCGCCGGGGCGGCCGAGGGTGCCATTGATGCCAGCAACATGCTCAAGCCGGCCCTTGCCAGGGGAGAGCTACAGTGCGTGGGCGCCACCACCCTTGACGAGTACCGTAAGTATATCGAGACCGACAAGGCGCTGGAGCGCAGGCTGCAGACCGTCTTTGTCGGTGAACCCAGCGTAGAGGGCACCATCCAGATGCTCAAGGGCCTCAGGCCGCGGTACGAGGCGCACCACAAGGTCCATATAACGGATGCCGCCATCGAGGCGGCGGTCAGGCTGAGCAAGCGCTATATCACCGAACGTTTCCTGCCGGACAAGGCCATCGACCTTATCGATGAGGCGGCCAGCAAGCTGCGCATCGACATGGAGAGCCTGCCGCCCGAAATAAAGCAGATGGAGCAGAGAGTGCAAACACTCAAAGATGAGGAAACTGCGGCTTCTCAGCGCAGCGATTATAAGAATGCGGCTGAAATCAAGACTGAACGTAGCGGGATTGAGGAAGAATATAATAAGGCCCGGGAGAAATGGTTGAGCGAAAAGAAGCTGGACAATGAGGTCGATGAGGAGACAATCGCCGAGTTGGTGGCCAAACAGACCGGCATACCCGTGTCCAGCATGAAAGAAAATGAATCCCAGAAGCTCATTCACATGGAGGACCGCCTGCATGAGCGCATCGTCGACCAGCAGGAGGCCATAGCCGCCATCTCCGAGGCCGTCAGGCGCGGGCGTGCAGGGTTGAAGGATCCCAGGCGTCCCATCGGCAGCTTCATCTTCCTTGGCCCTACCGGCGTGGGCAAGACTGAGCTGGCCAGGGCGCTGGCGCAATTTCTATTTGACGATGAGGACGCCATGATCCGCATCGATATGTCGGAATACATGGAAAAACATACAGTTTCGAGGCTCATCGGGGCGCCCCCCGGATATGTAGGGTATGATGACGCCGGCCAGCTTACCGAGGCCGTTCGCAGGCGTCCCTTCAGGGTAGTGCTTTTCGACGAGATCGAAAAAGCGCATCCCGATGTGTTCAATGTGCTGCTGCAGATACTCGAGGATGGCAGGCTGACCGATAGCCACGGGCGGATTGTTAACTTTAAGGAGACCGTCATTATTATGACCTCTAACCTTGGCATGCAGGAGTTCCGCAAGCAAGCCAGGCGCATGATAGGCTTCAACATACCGCAGGACAAGCAGGATAAAGAAGAGCGGGACGAGTGGGATAAGCTCAAGGTGGTCATCGAGGCCGACCTTAAGAAGACCTTCCGCCCCGAGTTCATCAACAGGATAGACGAGATAATCATCTTCCATCCGCTCACCGAGGTTAACCTCAAGAAGATCATCGACCTGCTGGTCAGGGAAGTTGATAAGCTGCTGGCTGATCGCAGCATCGTCCTCGAATTGACGGACGAAGCCAGGGACTGGGTCTTCCGCAAGGAATATGACCCCGAGTACGGCGCCCGGCCGCTGCGCAGGGCCATCCAGCGTTACATTGAGAACCCGCTCTCAGGCAAGATAATCTCGGGCGAGATCAAGGACGGCGACCGCGTGAAGGTTTCCGTTGATAAGGACGCATTGACCTTCATAGTTACAGGCAGTACCGCCGGCGAAGCAGGCGAGGACGAGGCTTCCGGCGGGACAAAAAAGAAAAAGAAGGGCAAGACAGCCAGGTAATTGGGAATCACCACTGCTACTTACAGGATGACCACCGGCCGCCGACGGATGCGCGAATATGTGCTGGGCGGGTTGTCGGTGCTGCTGACTATCGCCCTGTGCGCGCTGGTCATCCTGTACTGGCAGGAATTTGTGCAATTCTCCAAATACGGCTATATCGGCGTATTCATAGTCAGCTTCCTGGCCGGCATCACCGTGCTCGTGCCTGTACCCAGCGTTTTTATCGTATTCACGCTGGGTGCGGTTCTTAACCCCGTGCTGGTCGGTTTGATAGCCGGGGCAGGCGAAGCTACGGGAAGTATGGGGGTTTACCTGACCGGACTTTCAAGTGCGCGCGCCTTCCATGCGCTTGACCATACGGTGATGGCAAAATTTCGGGCCTGGATAAAAAGCCGCGGCGCCTTATCTGTATTTGCCATGTCTGCCATCTTCAACCCGCTTTTCTTTCCCTTCACCGCTATAGCAGGCATGATGCATTTCGGCTGGTGGCGTTTTTTTATATTGTGCCTGGCTGGCAAATCATTAAAAAATATTATAGTGGCGGCGGCGGGATATTATGGTTTCAAGCTGATTATTGATCTTTTAGGGGGGCATCTGCCGCTGTGACCAGGATGCCTGCCCCGCGGAGCTGGTATGTGGCTTTATTGCTGGCCATCTTCCTGGGTTGGTCCGGTCTGGACAGGTTCTATATCGGGCGTTACAAGGCCGGTTGGCTGAAGCTGCTGACATTGGGAGGGTTGGGTATATGGTGGATACTGGATATCATCCTGATTGCTTCAGAGTACCGCAAGGACCGCTGGTACCGTCCACTGGTTCACTCGTGGGACCCGCGTTAATACGCTGAAATTTGAGTTTTCCGCCGATTTTTGATACATTGATAGTTCACTGCGGGGCTGTAGCTCAATTGGGAGAGCGTCTGACTGGCAGTCAGAAGGTAAGGGGTTCGAATCCCCTCAGCTCCACCATTCAGGTAATAATATCGCCTCAAATTATCTTCAATTCAATCCGCTATCAATGAAATCATCCTTGTGTAAAAACGTCATTGCGGGCCCGAAGGGCGCGGCCATCTGTCCGTTAGTGACGTAATGCCTTGAGGTTGCTTCGTCGCTGACTGCCGCGCCTTCGGCTCGCAGCTTCGGCTCACCCTCGCAAAGACAGGTGTTAAACCTTCCCCATCACATCCTGCACTGCTTGACGCAACTCCGCGATTGTATAGGGCTTGGTGATCATCCCGCTGAACCCGTAGTCCCTGAACCTGGCCATCACCGGGTCATCGATATACCCGCTGGAAATAATAGCCTTTACCGCGGGGTCCAACTTGAGCAGCTCTCTGATGGTCACCTCGCCCCCCATGCCACCGGGTATGGTCAGGTCCAGTATGGCCATACCGAAGGGATTGCCGGATTTCATAGACGTCTTATACAGCTTGATGGCCTCCGCTCCGTCCCCGGCAAATTCGACATCCGGATAGCCGAGGTGCTTGAGCATGCGGCCCGCGATCTCCCTTACCCCCTTCTCATCATCCATCACCAGTATCCGGGCCTTGCCATCAGCTTTGATGGCCTTCTTTTTATCCTGCTTCTGCGCGGAAGCGGGCAGGTAGAAGTAAAAGGTCGAGCCTGCGCCTACCTTCGATTGTACGCTGAGATGGCCTCCGTGCTGGCGCGCTATGGAGAAGGAGGTGGGCACTCCCAATCCATGGGCGTTGATTTTAGTTGAGAAAAATGGATCGAATATCTTTTCCAGGTGCTCTTTGGGTATCCCGCTGCCATGGTCAGTCACTGCGACCCTGATGTAATTACCTGCCGTTAACGGCAGCCCCTTGCCTAAGCTCTGCGTTTTGTTGAGGGCCATATTTTCGGCTGAGAGCTCTATGGTACCCCCTTTGGGCATGGACTGCCGGGCGTTGAGCACCAGGTTATATATGACCTGGCTTACCTGCCTTGCGTCAATCTCGGCCTGCCACAGGCCGTCGGGTATGGAGAATTGGCATTTTACATTGGAATCGCCCAGGGCAGAGTTGGCGGTATCCTTCAGCAGTTCCGTTAAGGAGCCTAATGTCTTAACCGGCCCCCCGCCTTTGGAGAAGGTCAGCAGTTGCAGGGTCAAATCCTTGGCCCTTAGCGAGGCCTTTTCAGCCTGTTCAAGGCTTTTCTGCAGTTCACTGCCTTCCTGTGCTTCCATGCAGGCCAGGCTGATATTGCCGAGTATCATAGTCAGGATGTTGTTGAAATTGTGAGCAATACCCCCGGCAAGGGTACCTATCGATTCCAGCTTTTCCACCCGCTGCAGTTCCTCTTCCAGGCGCTTGCGATCGGTGATATCTGCCATAAAGTTCAGGGTTGCTGGTTTTCCCTCCCAGGTAATAGGCACCACGCTTAACTCCACCCAATTCATATCTCCCGATTTGCTGACACCGCGAAAAGAATATGTGTTTGGAACGTCCATGCCCTTCATCCGCTGACTATAGCGCTCGGCTGCCATCTGGCGGTCAGCGGGATGAACAAACTCAGTAAAAGGAATTGAGGTCAACTCTTCCTGCGAATAGCCGGTGAGTTCCATAGCCCTGTGGTTGACGAATTTGAATTTGCCATCCATCGCTATACAGATGGCCTCATGGGCATTCTCCACCAGCAACCGGTATTTCTTCTCGCTCTCCTTAAGCGCCTCTTCCGCCTGCTTGCGCTCGGTGATGTCGACTGCGTGAGTCAGAGCTAAGATTACTTTACCCGTTTCATCTTTTATAGGATTGGCAGTAGCATAGAAAAACAAGGTTCTATTCGGTAGAGTAACTTCAACTTCCAAAGACTCGCTTTCGCCAGTCTGAAAGACCCTCGTTGTAGCTGCGAATCTGTAATCAGCGTGCTCTTTCGGGTAAATATCCCAGAAAGTTTTCCCGATAAAATAATCCGGAGATTTCCCAAAAGTTATCGCAAATAAATGATTGGTAAATTTGTACTGTCCCTTTTCATCTACACAGAAAATGGCATCACTCGAACATTCGATAAGAGAACGAAAAAATTCCTCGCTCTCCCGCAATGCCTCCTCCGCCAGCGTGCTCCCGCTGATGCCCGCCCCTGACCCGACAACTTCCCTTTTAGGCGGCTGCTTCTTTTTGACCATCTAACCACTTCCTTTTGTTAAGCATATCCCTTATCTTGCCCCCGGTAACCTTACAGAAATAACCGACAATACGATACCCATGCCACTACATCCATAAACTCTGCCCATCTTACTACTTATCGGAGGGGGTCGCAACCCCCTTAGGCAAATATTTCTAAATTGCAGATACTCGCGGCAGACATACGTAAAGATCCTGACACGCCCCTTTTTATATGAGCACTAATGTGCTATTATGGAATCAAAGCACATGTCTTTACTCGAAAAGGCGCGTCAGGAATGTAACTACGAGCTGGCAGCTCTGGTCATCGTCTATGGCATGCTCAAAGTGATTCATGTGGTCAATACGTTTTTAACTGCGACACTCTATAAGCAATTGCTGGAGCGCTGGAATAAGCCCTCAACTCTCAAACAGGAGTCCGGGAACAGTCCGGAATGCCCCGCCAATATTCTCAGCGGCACCGTTTCCATTACAGGCTTGTGAGAATTATATGAACCGTCAATGAACCATCTTCCCTCGATACATATCGGCGTCAGGATGGGGAACCAGGTTCCCCAAGCAAAACAGCGTCAGCAACGAATACTTTGTGAAGGATAATACCCTCACCGGTTTGATGATCAGTCATTAATAAATCTATGCTGATATCAGTTTGTGGGGGGACTATAAATTTTCCCCTCCGTGTATAATATACTCATGGCTACAACTGTGATACAGGTAATCTATTATGCAGCAAATGTATTCCTGTCCTAATTGTAGGGCGCCGGTGGCTTACGGCCAGGCGTCTTGTGCCAACTGCAACATGGTTTTTAATTGGCCTCCATCGCCGACTCCAACTCAAAACCAATCGTCTCTTAGTCAGTATCCCGGCCAACAGGCCTCTCCAGATAATCAATCGGCAGGTCCGGGAGCTCAGGACCAGCCGCAAAATAGTGATGACGGACCGGGGCTATTGCAGCTAATACAGGTCCACAAGGGAACGATTATAAAAATATCTATTAGTGTGGTCATTGTTGCTGCGCTTGTCGGCGCAGTCATTGCTATGTGGGGGGAAATCTCGAGGCCTTTCATAGCGCCGGTTGTGTCATCCTTTGATGCAGGCGCCTCGACGATCACGCCGGGTCAGGAGGCAACTTTGCACTGGGATGTTGCCGGGGCAAGTTCGGTTTCTATCAGTCCTGGTATAGGGACGGTTTCTTCTAATGGAAGCAGGAAAGTATCTCCCGAAACAACGGCTACATATACCCTGATCGCCAATAATATGTCCGGTTCTGTTCGCAAGTCTGTAACTATTACGGTTATCGCTGCCCCGCCGTCCATAGACAAATTCGCTTTTAACGCCGACAGCATATTCACAGGACAATCTGCTGCATTGTCATGGAGTGTTACCGGGGCGACGTCTGTTTCCATCAACCCCGGTATAGGGACCGTATCGTCGACCGGGACGCAAAGCGTATCACCGTCTTTAACTACCACCTACACCCTGACGGCTTCCAATAGTGCCGGCAACCCCACGGCATTGGCAACGCTCACGGTAACAAAATCGAGCGCACCTATCATAACCACTTTCAGTGCAAGCCAGGCATTTATCAGCGGCGGCCAGAGTTCGGCCCTGATATGGGACATTATTGGCCCGGCTACAATTTATATCAACCAGGGCGTTGGCGCCGTGCCGCCAAAAGGTTCTAAGGAAGTAACCCCTACTGCAACCACTACCTATACATTGACGGCTGAAAATGCAAACAGCAAGGTAAACAGGTCAGTCACGGTTACAGTAGAGGCAACCAATGCGCCAGGCGCTGCTATCACGAAAGATCCACCTGCGATAACCACTTTCTCCGCAAGTAGTAATTCAATTACGCTGGGAGATAATATAACCTTGACCTGGGACATCAGCGGGGCAAGGGCAATCTCGATCAGTCCTGATGTTGGTGCCGTGCCGGCCAAAGGTTGGAAGATGGTTATCCCTACTGCTACCAACTCCACTTATAAATTGTCGGCGGTCAATACCTTCGGCACAGAAACGGCAGAAGTTACGGTTACGGTGAATAAGTCACCGGACGGTACAGCACCGGTAATAAAATCCTTTATCGCTACGCCCACCAGCATTCCCGCGGGTGGAACGTCAAACCTCACCTGGGCTATCAAGGGAGCGACTCTATATACCATCGACCAGGGCATCGGCATTCCGGCTTCCAAATTTTCGGAGACGGTATCGCCTTCTGAGAATACAACCTATACCCTGACCGCCATAAACAGTGCAGGCACTGACAGGGCGATTGTTATAGTGACTGTAATACAATGAAATTCAGTTCAGCAAAGGATAGCGGCCGTCCTGGAAATACACGCGTTCAGATAGTAGGGCGGCCATATCAAGGCCGGTAAATGTTAATTGAGGTACGCATAGGGCCAGGCAAGCGGAAGCTGACGCAGTCCATTCTTCAAATCAACCGGCTCAGCGGGACGCCGGTGGACAAAATACATAGGGTCCCGCATATATCCCTGTATGGCAGTTTTTCGGCTGACTACAGGCAGGTGGAACGTGTGAAAGAGGTCTTGCTATCCGTCGGCAAGAGATATTCATTCCTGCCCTACCTGATCGATGGCTTTCGCTGGATCAACAGCAGGAACGGTAAGGTCGTTTATTTCAACATAGTGCCTTCACCCGAGTTCAAAAAGTACCGGCAGGAACTCGCGCAGCGTCTGCTCAGAATAGTGCCCGGAACAAAGAATTTTGATAAAGAGGAAGATTTCCTGTTTCATGCTACACTGGCCTATAAGCTGGATAGCAGGGAGTTCGAACGTATATGGCCTTACCTGTGCAGCGACGGGTCATCAGCGGCGAAATTTTCTGCTCACGCAGCGGATGCTGAAGACCACTACATGCGGTATTTTTATTTGCCTCTGAATGCCCTGCGGGTTACTTTCCTGAACGATCAATCTAAAATACTCTGTGAATATGATTTCCTCCAGCAGAGGTTGCTTTCCAGGTCCGAGTCCCTGAGCGTGGACGAATGGGGCAGGACTTTGAAGCTGTTCAGGATTGCCACGGGCACCGAGGGCGCCAGGCCCGGGGCCGATAGAAGGCCGCCCTACGTTATCAGCGACCTGCATCTTGACCATGCAAATATCATTGAGTATTGCGCCAGGCCGTTTGTTTCATCAAATGTCGATGAAATGAATAGTGTGCTGGTGGATAACTGGAATAACATCGTTGGCAATGACGAGGTTTATTTTCTCGGCGACCTGTCCTTTGGACAGGGCTCAAGAACGGCAGATTATTGGCTGGGGAGACTAAGGGGAAAGAAAAAATTTATCAGGGGCGGGCATGACGCCGGTGTCCGGGACGCGGAGGAATACGAAGTGATAAAATGCGGCAGATACTCGTTCCTGCTTGCTCACGACCCCGACAGGCTGCCCATAGAGTGGAACGGTTGGGTGATCCACGGGCACAAACACAACAACGACCTAAAGGAATATTGTTTTATTAACGGTGACAGGAAAACAATTAATGTGAGTGCCGAACTGGTCAACTACAGGCCTGTTTGCCTGGACTTCCTGGCCTCGCTAAAACTCAGCTCTATTAAAAGAATGGATACCATAGACAGCCCCCCGGTCATGCGTTAGCTTCTGGCCGCAGCCCTCCGCCGGTATCGCGGGGGCTTTAATTGACTTTGTCGGGTAATCTTCGCACCCTGCCTGCCGCCCGGATACCAATCCCTTCAGCCACCCTGTCCAGGTAGTGTCCGGTGTCATACGGGAGAAATCTGGACGCCAGGACGCGCCTGTAGTACAGTCCTATGTCATGGTCCATAGAAAACCCTATCGCGCCGTGAATCTTGATCCCGTCAAGGGCCACACTCTGGTACACTTTATTGGCTTTTACTTTCGCCATGGCGATCTGCACGGCGCAGTCTGCGCCAATGCTCATCAGCCAGGCAGCCTGGTATACGAGATATTGCAGCCCCTCCACTTGCATTAGCATGTCCACCAGCCTGTGTTGGATGACCTGGAATGTACCTATCGGCTTGCCAAACTGCTGCCTTTCTTTGGCATAGGCAATGGTCATCTCGAGCACTGCCTGGCAGGCGCCGGATGTCTCAGCGCATTTCAATAGCGCGGCCTTATCCAGAAGCTGCCTGACCATGTTTTCTGCATCGCCTGCCCTCCCCAGCACATCGTCGCCGCTGACCATGGCGTTTTTGAATTTGACCTGGCACAATGTCTCCCCTGTAATCGTAGGGATAACGGCTACCTCAATGCCGGGTTGCTTCATATTCACAATAAATAGCATTGGCCCTTTCCCCGGGGCCCTGCCATTCCCCATGCGCGCGAGCACCAGCATATGGTTTGCTACATTGGCGTAGGGCACGAACGTT
>Ga0268284_1001654_pt1 | contig 10963 bp, 10 predicted proteins | sample saktaG_14_FD_190137 | JGI IMG/M metagenome (GOLD analysis project Ga0268284, IMG submission 190137) | Saline water microbial communities from Sakinaw Lake, British Columbia, Canada - sak_2013_06_06_40m | ecosystem: Environmental > Aquatic > Non-marine Saline and Alkaline > Saline ... | reverse complement strand
CCCACATGAGAAATTTCGCACTAAACAGAGTTGTTACTCTGCATCAGCCTGATAGCTGAAAAGTGCGGGGTTCGGGAAAGCTTCGCTTTCCGTGCCAGAACGCCAAAGCGTTCTGAGCATTCAACCCAAGTAAATTTTGCGAAATTTCCCATAACATCTTGAGCTATTATTGGGCATAGCAAATAACTTTATAAGCAAACCCAAGTTCTTGAGACAATAAACAGCTTTATGCTAGTTATGCAGGTGCGATTATGAGACAATTCAGACAGTTCAATGAAGCAGCGAGTTCTGGCGGCAAAAGGGATTTTAAGCACTCCGAAAGGAGTAGTTCTGACAGCCCTAAGAGGAGAAGCTTTAGCAGGTCAGAGAGCCGAGATTCTGATAGGCCTCGTAGACCTGAAGGAAGGAGTTTTGAGAGGCGAGACTCTGATAGGCCAAGAAGCAGGAACTCAGGGCTTGAGCTTCACAGGGTTGTGTGCGCAAGATGCGGCGAGAGCTGCGAAGTGCCATTCAAGCCGACTAATAGCAAGCCTGTCTATTGCAGAGATTGCTTCAAGAAGAACGAGTCCTCGGATGACGAAAAGTTTGCGCCTAGAGGAAAATCTAATGATCGTTCAGGGTCAAGAGCTGGTGCTTCTTCCGATGATATAGATAAGATCAACAGGAAGCTTGACAAGATAATGAAAGCGTTAAATATCGAATAGGTGATGAAAAAAATGGCAGCAACCCCAAAAGAACCGCAAAAAGTGAGGATCGACTACAATATCGGCAAGCAGACATACGATGATTTCGTGAGGATGTGCAGCAAGCAAGGATTCGCACCAGTCGTCGTTGTTGAGAGGCTCATGAAGAAATACCTTGAGCAAGGCGGAAGGATATAATCAGATATGTCCTTTTTTTGCCAAGCAATATAAATAAAGCTCTTATTCTATCTCGATATGGCTGATTACGATATCATATTGGTGGTTGGAGAATTATTTTTTGACCATTCATTGTCTGGGCCAGGCCTGCTTAAGAGGCTTTTAGAGAAGCATGGCTATTCTGTCGGCGTAATCGAGGAGCCGCAGTGCGCAAAAGAAGTCACTATCCTTGGCAGGCCAAGGCTGTTCTTTGGCATAACATCGGGAGCTATTGATTCTATGGTGAGAAATTACACTCCTCTGAAGAAATCAAGGGCTCTTGATGGGCACAGCGATTATGATGAGAAAGTGAAGGACCGGGCAGTCATCGTCTACAGCAATTGGGTGAGACAGTCTTACAAAGGGACTCCTATCATCCTTGGTGGAACAGAGGCAGCGCTAAGGAGGTTTTCCCATTATGATTATTGGGATAATGCTATTCGAAGGTCAATACTTTTTGATGGAAAGGCAGACTTGCTTGTCTTTGGCAATGGAGAAAAGCAAGTGCTTGAGATAGCTAAGAGGCTGAAGGATGGCCTCGGGCTTTCTGGCATCTCTGGCACTTGCGAGATTGTAAAGGAGCTGCCGGAAAAAGCAGTCTTACTGCCTGAACACGACTCTGTTGTGAAGGACAAGGAAGAGTTCATGAAGATGCACAACCTGATAGATAATTCTGGATTTTTAGCGCAGAAGGTGGATACTCGCTATTGCGTACAGCATCCTTATCCTAAATATACTAGTGCAGACCTTGATGAGTATTATGAGCTTCCTTTTACGCGGGAAGTGCCAAAGAAGCTTCGCGGCTTTGAGTTCTCTGTCGTGACTCATAGAGGATGCATAGGCAACTGCAGCTTCTGCTCATTAAAGCTCATACAAGGGGATAAGATAATCTCTCGAAGCAAAGAGAGCATCCTGCGCGAGATCAAAGGGATTGCTAAGAATCCTCATTTCAAGGGAAACATCGATGACCTCGGAGGGCCAAGCGCGAATATGTACGGGATGGACTGCGAAATAGACTGCTCAAAGAAATGCATCGATTGCGCAAAGCTTGTAAGAGACCACAAGAGGCTTATCAATCTCATGAGAGAAGCAATGAAGGTCAAGGGAGTGAAGCATGTTTATATTCGCAGCGGGATAAGATATGACCTTGCGCCAAAAGAATACATCAAAGAGCTGATTGATGGCGAGCACATACCTGGAACCTTGCGGATAGCGCCGGAGCACGTGAATAAAAAAGTGTTGCAGCTTATGAATAAGGACTGCGGGGACCTGAAAGAATTCATAAGGTTCTTTGAAGGATTGAAAAGCAGCTGCAAGCTTTCATATTATTTCATGACAGCGCATCCCGGTTCTGGAATGAAAGAAGCCTATGAGCTTGCTAAGATGACAAAAGAGCTGAAAGCAGAAGACATACAGATATTCATCCCTACGCCCATGACAGACTCGACCTGCATGTACCACACAGCCAGGAATCCGGCCACGGGAGAGGAAGTTTACATCCCATATGCTTACAGCGAAAAAAAAGAGCAGAAAAGAGTGCTTTACGAGAAATGAGTGCTTCTATGCGAAAAGGTTATTAACCGGTTCTGCCAGGCAATCATCATCAGGCCAATTGGAGGTATCATCATGCCAAGAATCAATAAAGAAAAGCTAAGGAAAAATATTGATTGCTGCTGCAACGAGAACAGCCCGTTCGTGGGAATCTGCGCTTCGACGCTCGGAATATTCCTTGTGGTCGCAGTATTGTTCCTGATATTTGCCAACAGCCAGCTAGAGATGCTAGTCCCGATAGTGTGGGCATTCATAGTGCTTGGCTTCTTCGCGATGCTATTCGCGTATAAGGCTATGAAGAAGTAAAAAAAATCAGAAAAATTTTTATTTATATTCAAGCGCGACAAACATCCTGCTCTTGCCATCGGGCTGTTTTATTAGGTACTCTGTGTTCTTGTTCAAGCCGGTGTAGTCTACGCGCACAAGATCAGTGTACTCGTTGAGGAATTCTATCATCTTCCCCATCAGGTCTGACCTGTTGAACAATCCTGCCTTTAAAAGCCCGGGTCCTATGAGGACTGAATGCGATGCTTCGCAGAGTAGGCCATCGATTCCCATAAGCTCTTCTTTCTTTCCGCCGAGAGTAATCCCTATGTTGTATACTCTATCATCCTTCCATTCCTTGACATCCATCTGCAGTTTAGTGGCCTCAAAAAACTCTTTCAAAGATTTCATAGTTATCTCTTGATCAGCCATATCAATCCCTCCTATGGATAATAAGTAATAAGTGCATCTATTTAAATTTTAGCTTATAGAAAACCCTTTTCTTAGCAGAAGGATTTATAAATTAATAATGACTATACTATCTCATGAAAAGAAACATCTGCTTTCCGGATTACAGCAACAGCATAATGAACCTCTCGTGCTCGGTGATGCAGGCCTTCGGGGCGAAGCCGAAGCACCCGGCTCTCAAGCACAAGTGCCTTAATAACATCGAAAAGAAAGAAAATGTCATCTTCATAATACTTGACGGTCTCGGGGTCAACATACTCTCGGCTTATGAGAGGAATAATCCGGGCTCATTTCTGGCGAAGAACAAGAAGGCGGAGATAAGCTCAGTCTTCCCCCCGACAACCTCGACTGCGATAACAACTTTCAGGACCGCAGAATCTCCTATCGAGCACGGGATTGTCGGCTGGAGCCTTTATTTCAAGGAACTTGGTACAGCAATCGATCTGCTGCCAATGACCGACTCAATCACAAACGCCCAACTGCTTGGAAGCGAATATCCGACGATGAAATATCTCGGTGTGAGAAGCATAGGTGATATCATCCATACAAAAGACAATAAAGTCAGATGCTATGATATAATGCCAACTGAGCACAAAGGGAGCTATTATAACACTGAAGCATCGAAAGGATTCATCCAAGTCGCATGCCCGAGTTTCAGGAAGATGATGGAAAAAGTAGCTGCTCTCTCGAAAAAGAGCGGAAGAAAGCTCATCTCGGCGTACACACCATACCCTGATAGGGCACTGCACCGAGAAGGGCTGAAGGGCAAAAACATCAACAGAGTGATAGCCAATATAGAGCGTGAAATCAAAAAGCTTTCAAAGAGGCTCGAAGGCACGAGCAGCGTGCTGATAATCACAGCAGACCACGGTCTTATCGACTGCAAGAAGATAATAAACATCAACGACCATCCAAAGCTCATGGAATGCATGATACTGCCAAAGTTTCCTGAGTCGAGATTTGTTTCGTTCTTCATAAAGGATGACAAGAAGAGGCAGTTCGAGAAAGAGATGAAGAAGTTCAGGAAAGATTTCATTGTGATGACAAGAAAAGAGTTCTTCAGGAAAGGATTGCTGGGTCCCGGCAGGAAGCACCATAAAATCGATGATTTCATCGGAGACTATGTGGCGATTGGTATCGGAGGAGCGCAGATAAAGCAGCATTATCCTCAGTCAGAAGGGCATGACCTCATAGCCCACCACGCAGGTCTTACAAGAGATGAGATGATAGTGCCGCTCATAGTCATTGACTTTGAGAAGAATCAGAAGAAAGCATGACTTGGTCTTTCAGCACAAGTTCTGCCACTGCTTCCATGTGCGGAGTCTGGGGAAACAAGTCAAATAGCGTGACGCTCTTCACAGTGTATTGCTTGAACTTCGGCAGGTCCTTACCTAGTTGGTCTGGGTTGCAGGAGACATATATTATCACTTTCGGCTTCAGCCTCTTCAGCTGCTCTATGGTTTTCTCGTGCATTCCACTGCGAGGAGGATTGGTTATGACCATCAAAGCTTCCGGCAGCTCTATCTTCTTCAATTGCGCTGCGTCAAGGCAAAGAGCAGTCATATTATCAACAGCATTGGCGGTTATGTTCTCCTTTGCTGAGAGCGTGCATCCCTCGAAGCTCTCGACGCTGACAACGCTCTTGAACAATGAAGCATTGACTATTCCGAAACTTCCCACTCCACCGTAAAGGTCGAGCAGGCAAAAGCCAATATTATCATAACCTTTCAACAGGTTGTGGACGTATGCGTGCATCTTCTCAGCCATCGCATGGTTGTTCTGGAAGAACCCCTGCGCAGAATAAGAGAACTGCTTTCCAAGATAATTCTCAGTCAGCACGTCTTTTCCTTTCACAACAAAATAATCAGCTGAGGTGCTCTGGTCAGTCTCAGGATTCACATAAGTGATTAGTATATTGTCTGCGCTGCTCTTGTCAGCATATCCTTTTATCTTCTCTACCGCTTCTGAAAGCTTCGAAGAAGCAGGGTTCAGCACTAATGATATGCAGGAATCATCAGCGACCCTTATCACAGCATATCTATAGGTGCCTGTGTGCTTCTTGAGGTCAAAAGCATCAGCTCCCTTGAAATACTCCCGAATCTCAGAGAGCAATTTGTTTATCCTTTCATCAGAGATGGGACATGCAGCAACATCGACTATCTTCCACCACTTACCCTTCTCCCTAAACCCGAGCCCAGAGTCATGGAATATGAAGTCCATCCTGTTCCTATAGCTGAGAGCATTGCCAGAGAAAACCTTCACATCAGGGTGCTTAGTCCTGGCCACAATAAGCTTTTTCTTGTTCTCAAGCTGAAGCTCATAGGGCACATGCTGCGAAGTGCATCCTCCGCAGGCTCCGAAATAAGGGCATTGAGTCATAGAAGCGAAGAATCAGCAATCATTTAATAATCATTTCTTTTTAGCAGGCTTAGCTTTCTTCCTGCCAGCTTTCTTATTCTGGCTCTTCTTACCAGCATCCATCTCCTTGAAGACAACGTATGAGTAAGCTATCAAAATAACTGAGAAGGCGATTATCGGCACTAGCACGAACCAGAAAGCATGATCCGGAAAGAATATGCCGATCAACGCGAACAATCCTGATAGCTTGAAAAGGATTGCTCCGAGCCTGTGAGTGCGTTCCCATACCTCGTCGCTGCTAAGAGTCCATGGAGTCCTTATCCCTATGAACCAGTTCCTCTTCGCCTTGCCCATCAACACGCCTGCGTAGTAGAATATGAAGGCAAAGGCAGGCACAAGCACAACTCCCATCGAGAACTGACAGCCCATGTTCCAGGCCAAAGTCAAAGCATGCACATAGAGCAGGAAAAGGAACACTATCAATACAAAACCATCATAATAATCCCTGAACTTATCCACGTTCTGTCTCAGAGGGTCAAGCTTAGGCAAACAAACCAACAAGCAGTACAGCACGACAGATATTATCGGCATCAAGAACAAACCCCAGAACTTTGGCAGGTACCCATTAACCTCTCCGCTGGCATTCCAGTGCGAAGCCATCTTATCTGGCATCTGGGAGTATAACAAGAGCCCTAGCACGAACGACGCGAGTATTATCAACAGCGCGATGGCGCGGACTGCCTTCATAGAATAGGGTATTAGCTGCTGAGTTTATTAACTTTTTTACTTAGCGGCATTTTTCGACCGCGCCTCCATAGCATATGCAGCGCAATATGGCGCGCCTGATAGCCGAAAAACCTCCTCCGACCACGAAAATCGCAAGCTTTTTATATGCTTATCTCACTAGGTTTTAGAGTAGCCAGCACTATCTATGTTTGGCGCTATCATGTTTTTTTTGAAGGTGAGCTGTAAGGGATGACAAAGGTTAACAGACTAGTAATGAAGGGCTTCAAGTCCTTCGCGAATAAGACCGAGCTTCTTTTCGGGGAAAGGTTCAACTGCATATTAGGCCCTAATGGCTCTGGCAAGTCCAATGTTCTCGACGCATTATGCTTTGTCCTCGGAAAGAGCAGCGTGAAGGGCATGCGAGCAGAGAAATCCGCTAATCTCATCTATAACGGCGGCAAGAAGAGCAACCCTGCAAAGGAAGGCATGGTCGCCATCTATTTTGATAATAAATCAGCTATCTTCGGCAAGGAGTTCGGCGAAGAGCTTGAGATCATGAGAACTGTCAGGAGCAACGGCCAGTCAGTCTATAGGATCAATGGTAAGACCAGGACCCGACAGCAGATACTGGACCTTCTAAGCCGCGCAAGGATAAACCCTGACGGATACAACATAATCCTCCAAGGAGACATAACCCATCTAATAGAGATGACCCCACTAGAGCGACGAGGAGTAATAGAGGAAGTCGCAGGCATCAACATCTACGAAGACAAGAAGATGAAAGCCATCAGAGAGCTTACTCGTGTCGAGGAAAAGCTCAACGAGGCAGGAATCATCCTCACAGAACGAGAGGGCTATATCAAGGACCTGAAGAAAGAACGCAATCAAGCTTTGAAGTTCAAGGATCTCGGAGACAAGGTCAAGCAGAACAAGGCGACAAGCCTCCACCGCAAGATGGAAGAGCGAAAGATCAAGAGAGATGATTATGAGAAAAGAATACGAGAAGCACAGTCAAAGACTAACGAGCTGAAGAATGAGATCGAGAAGATCCGCGAAGACATCTCCAAGAAGAAAGAAGAGATCGAGCGCATCAACAAGGAAGTAGAAGAGAAAGGAGAGAAAGAGCAGGTGGCCTTGCACAAGGAAGTCGAGAAAATAAAAGTTGACATGGCGCTTTCCAAGCAGAGGATAACCAATATAGAATCAGAGAACAGGAAGCTCGACGAGAGAAAGACAGAGCTTGGCACAAGCTACTCAGAGCTGACTGAGAAGATGAGCACCCTTGATAAGAACAAGAAAGAGCTCTCAGGAATCATAGGCAACAGGGAAAAAGATATTGTTATGCTTGACAAGAAGATCATTGATTTCAGGAAGAAGAACAAATTAGAGGACACTCAGGCCATGGAGAACAGGATGGCTGACATCGATAAGAAGGGTGATGAGCTGCAGGAAGAGACTCACAAGCTGAGGGAGAAGCAGCAGGAGTTCCTGAGAGATAAAGATAAGCTGGAGCTCAAGAGAAAATGATGAAAGTCCTCTCCCTTGAGAAAGAGAACAAGGCCGCTGTCGAGAAGCTCAAAGGGTTCAAGAAAGACCATGAGAGGAAGAGCTCAGAGCTGGAAAAAGCATTGGATTATGATTCAAGCTTATCAGAGCAGCTTGGCACTGCAAGAGATAAAATCCTCGCAAGAAAAGAGGAAGAATCAGGATTAAGAGCACGCTCGGCAAGCATCCAGGAAAGCCTCGGAGGAGGCATGGCTGTAAGCAGGATAATGGAGCAAAAGAACAAGGGAGTCATCAAAGGGATAATAGGCACGGTCTCAGAGCTCGGAGAAGTCAAAGAAGAATATGCATTGGCGCTTGAAGTCTCTGCGGGGCCAAGGCTCAACAGCATCGTCGTTGAGACTGACGAGGTCGCGGCCAAGTGCATCAACTACCTCAAGGAGAACAAGCTAGGCATCGCAACATTCCTTCCGCTCAACAAATTAAGGACGAGAGACATAAACAATGAGCTCAGGAAGATGGAAAAAGCAGGAGTCAAGGGGCTTGCCATAGACCTTATCACATTCTCAGAGAAATACAGGAAAGTCTTCGAGTACGTCTTCGGAAACACATTGGTTGTTAATGATATCGAGACAGCGAGAAGGATCGGTGTCGGGACTGAGAGGATGGTCACCATCACAGGAGACCTTGTTGAGACTAGCGGAGCCATGCAGGGAGGATTCCGCCAGAGGAAGAGAGGAATAGGATTCCAGGACCAGCAGCTCGGAGAGAAGCTGAAATCATTGGAAGCTGATATAAAAGACCTTGCCAGCGTGATAGCAAACCTGGACGTGAAAAAGAAGAACAACGAGACAAGGATTGAGGACTTGAGAAAAGAAAAAGCAGAGCTCGACGCAGAGATAATCAAATTAGAGAAATCATTGCACCTGGACTCATCAGACCTTGACATGAACAAGAAAGAGAAGGAGATCATATCTTCAGAGATCAAGAGCACAGAGACCGAGCTTGAGAAGCTAAGGCAGCAATTGATTGAGAAGAACAAGGCCTTGACTGATATGAAGAGCGAGAAGCAAAAGATCAGGGAAGAGCTCACAAGGCTCAAGAGCCCGACGCTCCTCGCTGAGCTCAACTCATTCGAGCAGAAGAAGACAGAGCTAAAAGAGGATATGATCAAGCTCCAAGCAGAGATAAGGTCCAACGAGGCAGAGGCAGGAAAGATCCTAGGCCCTGAAGGAGAGAAGATACAGAAGATCCTCAAGCAGAACGAGAGAGAGAAGGAAGAGTTCGGAAAAGAGAGAAAAGAGCTTGAAGAATTGATAAAGACCCAGGAATTAGAGCTCAAGGACAAGGAGAAGAAGCAGCAGGACTTCTATGCCCAGTTCAAATCAATGTTCAGCAAGAGGAACAAGCTGTCAGATGAAGTCACAAAGCAGGAAGCAGGCATCATGATAAAGGATGGGAGCATCCGAGAGAATGACAACAAGAACAACGTTGTCGCGCTCGAGAACGCAGCGATAAAAGCAGAGCTTGGAAGGCTTGAGGAAGAGTTCAGGCAGTACGAAGGAATCCCATTATTCAAGGACAAGAGCGAAGAAGACATCGATAAGGAAATCAGGCAGTTCGAGAAGATGATGACAGACATAGGCGCCGTCAACATGAAAGCGCTTGATATCTATGAGCGCGCTGAGAAAGAATACCATAACCTGATGAAGAAAAAAGAGAAGCTCGGCCAGGAGCGCGAAGATGTCCTTATGATGATCAACGAGATTGAGACAAAGAAGAAGGAACTCTTCATGCGCACCTATGAGGTGCTTAACGAGAACTTCAAGAAGATATTCGGCAATCTCTCGACAAAAGGAGACGCTTCCTTTGAGCTTGAGATGCCAGAAGACCCATTCATGGGAGGGCTCACATTGAAAGTTAGGCTTGTAGGGAAGAAATTCATGGACATAAGAAGCCTTTCAGGAGGAGAGAAGACCCTGACAGCGCTCGCGTTCCTGTTCGCAGTGCAGGAGTACGCGCCGGCAAGCTTCTACGTCATGGACGAGGTGGATGCTGCGCTTGACAAGCATAATTCTGAGAAGCTAGCGAAGGCCATCAGGAACTACTGCCAGAACGCGCAATACCTCGTGATAAGCCACAACGACTTCATGATAAGCGAAGCAGACAGCCTCTACGGAGTAAGCATGACAGAGAACAGCATAAGCAAAGTCACCAGTTTGAAGGTGTAAGTGTAGAGCATAACATATCTAAAAACATAAATCCATATAAACAAATCTTCCTTCCCTCTCTAAAATGGCCGCGACATTATCGCTCCTCAACGTCGAACTGTTCCTGATAAGCCTTATTCTCATAATGTTCCTTGACTACATATTCCTAGGAAAAGTCGCTTATAAGTTTTATATGCGCGAGCTTGGCTCCATCGCGAGATTGGAGCATCACGAGTTCAAGCCGAGGAAAGGGTTTGCCTTCGCAGTCTACCTGGTCCTTGCCGCAGGCACAATAGCACTCGTCCTGCCGACGCTTGCCGCAAAGACACTCTTCATGAGTTTTGTCTCAGGCGCCATGTTCGGCTTTGTCGTCTACAGCGTCTATGACATGACCAACTATGCCATCTTAAGCAGATGGTCGTTCAAACTCAGCCTGATAGACATCGCGTGGGGAACCCTACTCTGCGGATTCGTGGCACTGGTGCTGAAGATAATATCAGGGATTATCTGAAACATTGTGAACTACCACGGGTCTCGCCTGTTGGCTCGACCGCGTGGCGTCTAGCTATTAGCTAGGCGATGTAGTTCACTAATGTCTTTTGCTCTTTAACATCCCAATGTTTCTTCTGGCCTTCAGCAATGTACTTTTTGACCGTCTCAGCGTTTACCGCGCCAACTGTGCGGTAAAAATATCCGCTGCTCCAGAATTTATCTCCCCAAAGCTTATCAATGAAAAGGTCATTATGACCTTTTCTCATCATCCTGCTAGAATACGATTTGAGCTGCCCTGCTAAAACCGAGACACTCCAATTCTTCCAGCCCTTGACAAACAAATGCAAATGGTCAGGACCACATTCAATCGCGGCAAGCTCAATATTCATCTCCTGTGCTCGTTGAGCCACATAAGCCACAGTCAATTCTCGAACCAAAGGATTCGAGAACACATCCTGCCGATAGGCAGAAGTGAACTGCAAGTGCAAATTT
>Ga0268284_1001653_pt1 | contig 10975 bp, 9 predicted proteins | sample saktaG_14_FD_190137 | JGI IMG/M metagenome (GOLD analysis project Ga0268284, IMG submission 190137) | Saline water microbial communities from Sakinaw Lake, British Columbia, Canada - sak_2013_06_06_40m | ecosystem: Environmental > Aquatic > Non-marine Saline and Alkaline > Saline ... | reverse complement strand
TTTTGAATACGGCTGATATCAATTGTTTGGTCACTTTTAATATCGCCGTTTCTCAAGTGTTTTCAGACCTTTTTTATTTTTTACCGGACACTACTGATTTACTCCTAACGGTTCACTGACCACACTGATATGTGTTTTCTCAACACCCGACTCTATTGCAAGATCAATTAGCTCCTTCTCGCTTCGATGATAAAGGAACCATTTTCCGAACAGTTCCATATATTTTCTTGTAGGGTTTTTATTGGAAAAATTACCAATAATGACAGACCCGTCAGGCTCAAGGAATGAACGTAATTTCTTCAACAGAAAAACAAACTGCTTGTCATCAAGGTAATCAAATACTCCGGCTGACCAGATTATATCATACTGACGATCTGGAGTAAACCTGAAGACATTTTTCTCGAAGAAATTGATCTTATTCAGATATGATGAACATAATTCGGCGGCATAGGCCGCGGCATCTTTATCATAATCAACACAGTCAAAGAAAACCGGGGCATACGGGTAGTCCAGAAAAAACTCAAGCATATCTCTGCCCGGTCCGCTTCCGACATTCAGTACATGCAGTTCCGCTTTGGATTCCAAAGATAAAGCCAGCAACTTCAAAAAGAATTTTTTTCTGTTTCTTACCGCTATCGTTGCTTCCTGAGCATGAAAAAAATCATCCCATCGGCTGAATAATTCATTTTTCGACTTCCATGTATTGTAGATCCGGTCTATTATTTCATAATCACCCGAATAGCCGTGGGGCTTGTGAAAAGCAAAGCCCTGCATTGTCTCAATAGATAAAACCGGCAGGATGATATCAAGCAGGTCGGTGTACTTGATATGAGATAATGGCTGTTCAAGCAGCAGTCCGATTTGCTCGATTTCAGCATGTAACGCTTGATAATCTGATATTTCCGGGCCGTTTTTTTCAACTATCTTTTTTAAGAAATTCATGGGAGCACTCCTTTACTCTGCGGTAAAAAAAACAAGAGGTCACAAAGTAAAGCAGTTTCCGGTAACGTGTTGATTGCACCGCGGTTATTGCCGAAATTCCAGCAGAATTGTTGAGTACTCATTTTGTAAAGTCGTTGTGAGTATAATGATTCCCTTATTGTGGTTGAAACGTGTCTTAAAAAAAAAGAGCAGTAAACGCCTGTCAGAGCAAAATCGACAATGTTCCGGTCTTTCTGTCAAAAGCCGGACGACCAACCTTTTCGTCAAGTGCCCCGGATTTCCCTTGATGCTCATGACGTCACTCTTCGATACCTGCACCCGGAATGTTCGGCTAAGTTACAATGTAAGTTTATTTTAAGCATTTTTCAGGCAGTATTCTTTTTTCATTGGATGATCGAGCCTTGATCAGCTGTCTTATTTTACTGATCAAAATCCGGTTGTCGAAAGGTTTCTGCATGTAATCATTCATTCCGGCTTCTAATAATTTTGAAATCTCCTTTTCATCGGATTCCCCACTGATACCTATAATTGGAATATCCCTGCAGCAAAGAGTTTCATCATTGCGAATCAGGCGGGTTGTCTCAAAGCCGTCAAGACCTGGCATTTGAAGATCCATAAGAATAAGATCGCAGGTATCGCTCATGTTTTTCAAATGTTCAAGCGCCTCATTGCCGTTTACGGCCTCGATTATTTTAACATTCTGTTTTTCAAGTATCCACCGGAGTGAAAGTCTGATTACTTTTATATCATCAACAATCATGACAGTAAGACCGGTAAGAGATATGGCTCCATTGGGATCGTGGTTGTTCAATACCAAAGCAAGACCCTTGATCAGCTCAAATTCCTGGACGGGCTTTGAAATAAATCCCTGCATCCCTACCTTTTCTGTTTTGGCACGGGCAATGTATGGAGGTGCCGCAGTGTATCCTATGATGGGAACATCCATGGAGAGCAATCCGGCTTTGCCGGCTCTTATCGCTTCGGTTGCCTCGTAACCGTTCATGACAGGCATGTTCAGGTTCATCAACACGGCATCATAACGTTTGCTCATCACCATCTCTATGGCATCCAGCCCGTTACCGGCTTCGTCCATGTCCGCCTGAAAATGTTTCAGATATTTTCTGACCATCCTCCGGTCAGAAACTTCATCGTCAACCAGAAGAATCCTCTTGTTGCGGAAAACTTCAAGATGATCGGTGATTGTCCTGTTTTTGAATTCGGCTATTTCCTGTTCTTTGATGACAGGAAAGGAGAGCATAAATTCGGTAAACTCACCCAGAACTGAGTGACACACGATATCACCATCGAAAGCGCGCATGACCCTCTTGCAGTAGGCAAGGCCGAGTCCGGTACCTCCTTTTTTCCCTGACGTATAATACGGGGAGAAAAGCCGTTCAAGGTTCTCTGCCATGATGCCGGGCCCCGTGTCTTTCACGTAAATCCTGTTAAAAGGAGTGCCTTTCTGCAAACGAATTGAGATCCGGGCATCCGGATATGACTTGATGAAATAAAACGCGTTGATGATGAGATTGAACAGCACAAAAATATACAGTGTCTCATTCACTCTGATAAAAAAGTCCTCATCATACTCCAGGGAGAGCTTTTCCCGTTCACTTTCGGTTTCATACCCATATTCATCAAGCGCTTTCCGGGTAATGCTGAAACATGAGCAATAGTTGAAGCGGGTTTTATCTATTGATTTATTTTTTGTTTCACTGAGGATCATGTCGATTATCTGTACTCCGCGGGTAACAGCCATCTTTCCCTGTGCAACACTGAGATAGACATGATCAAGACTCTCGGACGAAATCTGTTCAATTTTCTTTTGAGAATGCTCGATTGGCAGCTCCTGCAATATCCTCTCAAAACTGAATTTTACCTGTGCAAGAGGATTTCGCATTTCGTGGGCAATACTGGATGCAAGTATCTGCAGAACGGCATTATTTTCCTGAGCCACAAGACCTCTAATGTTGCTTAAACTGAACAAAAAACCGGTAATAATGGAAAATCCCGCGACAATTGCATACTGGGCAACATTGAAGTGCACGTCAAGCACGGTATAGGGAGGTATCAGCAGAAAGGCTATATAAGCGGCGATTACTCCGATACATAAATCGAGAAGGAAGATGATAAAGTTCGGGACGAATGACATCAGAACAAAAATCATGAATATTTCCCAGTTAAGCCAGGGTTCATGACAATTGTTCTTGAGCGTATAGAGCGTAATAAGGAAAGGAAGGACGTAAATCAGCATGGCATGCCAGTAGTAGGCAAAATATTTGCCGAGAAAATCCGGGTTCCGGATTTTGAAGAGCGCTCCGATACAGATTGTTACTCCGACAAGTCTAATTGGAAGATTTTCCCATTCATTCTGGAAAATATATTTGTAAACGAAGTAGAGTACGAAATGTCCGGAAGCTCCAATAAGAGATGCCGCAATTAAATTGAAGCGTGAAATCTGGGTTCCCTGTCTAAATGAGGATTGTAAATATTTAATGACATTCATACGAAATGGGTTTCCATTTGCAATTTGACGCTATATGGCAACATACGCCTGCTTTTCATGCAGAGAGGAAGATAAATATGTTAAAATTGGCAATCTCGCGTGTTCAAACAGTGAAAATGCAGAGAGCTAAACGTTCTTCCGGTTTTCCGCTGATCTTTTCTACTTCTTTGCAGTATTTATTTGCTGCATTGAATCCCATCAACCTGCCTTCGGGTAGGCCCTGTCTGGTGTTCAGCAGCCCAAGGCTGAGCTGCATTTATTTAGAGCTTTGTAAGTTACAAAGTATTTTTTCAGTTCAAGCAGTAAACCCTTCTGATATATGTAAAAAGAGTGTTAAATGGTCGGAAAATCCAGCATAAATACTTCGTTGCGTGGTTTTTTCTTTTCCGTCATTACGTTTTCTTTTTAAAAAGTTCTGGATAAACACCGGTGCGATGGATATTCCGGTATATGCTGTTTTAACAATGATCTCTTTCCGCTCTTACACTCTCTCCGACAGCATGCGTTTTAAGTAAAAGAATTAATTTTTTTCTTTTCTTTGAAACAGTATTATACTTCATAAATAGCGCGTTGAGGCATCATTTCTTTGTACTTGCAGTTCCCGACTTTACCCCGATAAATCAGTGCCAGGCAGTTCTCTCAGGAAGTATCGAAGCTTTTGAATTTCCTTTTATTGCTTGAAGTACCCTGTCATTCACCCCAAAACCTATAAGAAGTTTTCAAGAAGTTCCAGTGTGTATCGAAAGTTTTATCAATCTGTCTTATGTGTGCAAAACCCGCTTGAGACTTGTTTGCCTTAAATCTGATAAGATAATCAAACCGAAAAAGAGGATTCATGACGTGGGGCGTACGTAGTTATTTTGTAAATGTTTCTGCGGTACTTTTCAGGTTGATACCTGGGTTGGATTCAAGGTCTCCATGGGCAAGAAGAGTCTGTGTTGATAGATGACAGAGTTGCTGACTGTCTAAAGGGGCGCATACGGGAATGCTGTTCACATAAAACAATAAAGGAGGTACTAATGCCAATTCAGGGAGGATTCGGAGAGCCGTATTGTTCACAAACATGTTACGATAACGGAGGCAAGTATGTTGCCGCCGTTATGCTCAAAAATCAAACCGGTGTTTGCGGAGTTTGTCAAAAACCGGTAAAGGCGTCCATGTACGGCAAATCTGATTGCGCGATAGTGCCGTATGAAGGCGTGAATCTCTTTATTTGCAATTCCTGTACTCATCAAGGAAAAGCATATCTGAGCAATTACCGGAAATGCTGTATGTGTCAGAGCGTTTTATAGTTACGTTTGGAGGGAGTCATTGAAGAGGGGTATTGTTCCCTGGCCAATTTCGGTATCAGGCAGTAATCGCTGTCCGGCTTGAATGGGTATGCAGGATAATTAGCGGTTTTGTAAACATTTCGCTGGTTGCGTCGGTACAAAGTCACGTTCAACTGAAAAAGGGGGCCGGTAATGAGCATTTTCATTCGTCTATTCGGAAACAGTAAGAGCAAAATCAAATCCGATAATGTTACAATGAGGTGCCAGATGAAATGCGAAAACACTATTCCCGGGGTAATCTTACTCATTTTTTTTCTTCTCCTTCCGACACATTCGGTATATGCATATTTGCATCCTGCGGAATTGCGGATCATCAATACATCTCAACGATTTCTGACGGTCAAGGTAATGAAGCCAACCTCCGGGGGCGGGGCTTCAGTCTATTCTACCGTTGCTATCAGCAGCCAATCAAATAAAACAGTAAATATTGACGAAACAGGTGATTATTATCTCAAAACAAAAGCGGTGTCTTCAGGGACAGAGCCGGTATATAAAAAAGGCAACCCTTTCAATGTATATGTTGGAAGTGACGGATATTCCGTATTGACCGTGACATTTTCCATACAGGAGAGCGCATTGCCTGATCCGCTGTCAGGGAACCAGATAAGCCCGTCAGAATTTGAGAATAATTCAAATTGATTATCCGGGCTGCGTGAACCCTCCGCTAAGCGAAGGCGATATGACAGATGGTTTCATCTGTGCCGGGGAGGCGATTTCGCTTCATTTTCTGCAGGATACGGCTATGTCCAGACCGGGCCGCTCAAAACGCATTTCCTTCAAAAAGCTCCGGATCAACGCTGGTGCCGTAGAGATAGATTCCCCAGTGAAGATGGGGTGCGGTGGAAATACCTGTATGACCTACTCTGCCGATCATCTCTCCCGCTTCGACACTCTCTCCGTCCCTGACAGTGATGGCCGAGAGGTGCATGTAAATTGATGTCAGACCCTGGCCGTGGTCTATGATCACTGTATTGCCGTGCACCTGAAACCCTTCTTTGACCGTACCGGTCAGTACAACTTTTCCTTTTGCCGTGCTTTTTACCGGTGTGCCCTGAGGAGCGGAAATGTCGATGCCCTTGTGATAGCTCTCAACCGGTCCGCCGTTATAGGATCGCTTAAGACCGAAAAGGCTTGTGGTCCTGCCCGGAGCGGGTCGGAGAAAGGGGGATGCATGGAGCTTCTCAGGGCTTCCGGTCTGCAGGGCGTTTTTCACCCTTGATTTTTCAGTCCTGGTCGCCTTGAGTTCCTGTTTTGACGGTTCGAGTGTGATAAACTGGATTTTGCGGCCATTCGAAGCAACCGTGACCGGAATTTTATTTTCCTCTTTTCCCGCGCGTATCTGCAGGACATAACTGCCGGGCTGTGTCATGTTTTCGACCGGAACGAGGGCTCTCCATGAGCTGTCCTGCTGTCGGAACATGGTGTACTTCCGTTCCATGAACCAGAGTTCAGGTTCCGAAGGAACGGCTGCAACCGTAACGGAAAAGAACTGCCCCTGTTTTCTTGAAGTGTCGGCTATGGTCACCTGCATGGCGTCACTCACGGCGGCTGCGGTTGCCGTGGGTGTAATCAGCACAGCGAAGAAGAGTATCAGGGATCGGAACATGTTCATGGCCGGAAAGGTTCAGTTCAGGGAGAGGTCATAAAGCACGTCATCATTTCCGCTTCGTATCAACAGCCGGCGGCACTCGAGAGTGGCTGTTGCGCAGCTTACGGCGGGGTGTTCCTGCCGGTTTACGAATGCCGGCAGCACGACAAAGTGGATGCCGGATTGCCGGGCATAGCCGCCATTGTGATAATGGCCTCCGAGGCAGACCTTCACGGCAGGTGAGGCGGCGAGAAGTTCAACAATTTCCCGGTGGTTCCAGAGCAGCCCGTGTTTTATGTCTGTGGTCGCCGGATGCAGCGGAAAGTGGCAGACGATGATCACCTTTTCTCCGGTTTTCTCTGCTTTTTCAAGCTCTTTTTTCAGCCATGCACGCTGAAGTATTCCCACTGCGCCGCAGTAGTCGTGCAGTTCAGGATTGATCTTCATCTGTGAGCGGAAGCGTGCAAGTGTCAGGCTGTCTTCCGGTGTTTCAGGCTGGCGGTGTACTGAAATATCCATCCCGTCAAGCACGACAAAGCGGAACACCTTTTCTGAAAATGCATAGTATGGCGTTCTCAGTCCAAGAGAGTTCATCAGCTCCGGCCGGGGCAGGGCAAGACAGTGGTTGCCGATCACATGTCGGATGGTTCCCTGGAAGTTCCGCAGAACAGCAAGTGCATCCTGCAGTTCCTTCCCGGCGGATGCACTGCTGTTCCCCCTGATAAGATCACCGAGCTGCAACATGAAATCGGTATTGCTGTTCCGGAAACCCTGAAGGCAGGTACGAAGGTCTGCCGCTGGTTCATTCTCCGTTGAGTAGTGAATGTCGGTCAGGATGCCGAACCGGACGACAGGATTGTTGTCAGAGCCGGACATCAGTCGCTGAATTCGGAAAGATATCGTTCCATGAATTCGTCCAGATCACCGTCAAGCACGGTTTCGACGTCGAACCGTTCGTAGTTTGTTCGATGATCCTTGATGCGCCTGTCATCAAGCACATAGCTTCTGATCTGGCTTCCCCATTCGATTTTTTTCTTCTTGCCCTCAATCTCCCGCTTTCTGGCCTCCTCTTCCTCCCGCTGGCGCTGGTAGAGCTGTGCCATCAGCATTTTCATGGCGCGCTCCCTGTTCTGGAACTGTGAGCGTTCCTCCTGGCATCCGACCACGATACCCGAAGGGATGTGCTTGATGCGCACGGCGGTCTCAACTTTGTTGACGTTCTGACCGCCCTTGCCGCCGCTTCGAAAGGTTGAAAGTTCGAGGTCCTCCTTCCGGACGTCAATTTCAACATCGGGAGGTGCCTCAGGGTAGGTGAAGACGCTTGCAAAGGAGGTGTGGCGTCTGGCATTCGAGTCAAACGGCGAGACCCGTACCAGCCGGTGAACGCCGTTTTCAGCTTTCAGATAGCCGTAGGCGTAGGGGCCTTCGATTTCAAGTGTGGCGGTTTTAATACCCGCACCATCGCCTTCCTGATAATCGTCGGTATAGATTTTGAATCCTTTGCGTTCAGCCCAACGCATGTACATGCGATAAAGCATTTCCGCCCAGTCCTGTGCCTCGGTGCCTCCAGCTCCTGCGTGAATGGTGATGAGTGCGTTGCCGGCATCATCCTTGCCGGAAAGCATGTTTTTGAATTCAAGCGCTTCGATCTCGTGTTCGATTGTGGCAATCGTCGAGGTCAGTTCGTCTGCAAAAGACTCATCCCCGAGTTCCTCGGAAATGTCAAGTTCATCCTGGCAGATCCGGGCTCTTGAAGCGATCTTTTCGTAACCTTCCGCCCACGATTTATGTTCGTTAAGTTCTTTCAGGACTTTGTTGGCCTCTTTCTGGTCGCTCCAGAACGCCGGATCAGCGGTAATTTTTTCAAGGTCCTCAATTTTTTCCCTGCGCTCATCGACGTCAAAGATACCCCCGTAACTGTTCCAGGCGACGATGAATCTCCTGCAGTCTTTCTTTTTGTGGTTCAAACATGGTTTCCTGTACTGATTGTTGACAATAAAACATTACCGTTCTAATAGGATAATTTTTTTCAGGAGAAATCAAAAGGGGGCTTTACAGGTCATGATTTCAGCGTTCATTGAAATTAAAGGGTATCTGCGCAAAAAAGTAAAGGAGTTTTCATATTTTGCCTTCTGTTTAAAAAAAACAGGGAGCATTACAGGAACTGTTCACGCTTGTCTTTCAAGGCTGAACCATAACCTGAGCAACTGCTTCATGACCGGGAGACCCCCGGGCACCCAAAAGAGATTCTGAAAATGAACAATGCATTTCGCCGGACACTTCCCCATTACAGCAGTCAGGAGTTTGACGGCCGTCAACGGGTTGTCATAGAACATGTCTCTCCCGAACTTGACGGGGGCAAATACCCTGCAAAAGGACTGGAGGGTGAGGCTATTACTGTTGAGGCCGATATTTTTGTTGATGGTGCCGATACCATCTGCGCCGAACTCTGCTTCCGGCCTTCCGGCAGCGCAGTGTGGCAACGGCAGACAATGAAGTCACTGGGTAATGATCGCTGGGAGGGGCCGGTAAGCGCCGCTGCCCCCGGCGTATACGACTATACGATTGAAGCCTGGGTCGATCATTTTCAGACATGGACAAAGGGATTGAAGAAAAAGGTCGAGGCCGGTCAGGATGTGTCGCTGGATCTGCAGATCGGTGCGCTTCAGATCATTGAGAGGGCCTCAAGGGCAGGTATCGCAGATGCGGAAGAACTCAGCGGCTTTGCAGCCCTCCTTCGTTCTGAGGAGAGGATTGAAGCCATTGCGGCTGCGCTTGACGGGAAACTCGCTCTGCTTATGGAGCGCAATCCCGACAAGGCTTACGCTACCGTGTATGAAAAAGTGCTGAGCCTGACGGTCGAGCAGAAAAAGGCGGGGTTCAGCGCATGGTATGAACTTTTTCCCCGTTCATGGGGCTCCGAACCAGGTAAACACGGTACATTCAACGACTGCCGCAGGCTGCTGCCGATGATTGCAGGGATGGGATTTGATGTCATCTATCTGCCTCCGGTCCACCCTATTGGCTATACCAAGCGGAAGGGCAGGAACAATGCCCTTGTCGCCGCTCCCGGCGATCCCGGAAGCTGCTGGGCGATCGGCAACCCGGACGGCGGGCACAAGGCAGTTCATCCTGAACTCGGTACGATCAGCGATTTTAAGGAATTTGTAGCCGAAGCCGAGGAGCAGGGTATTTCCATAGCTCTCGATATCGCGTTTCAGTGTTCGCCTGATCACCCCTATGTCAAGGAGCATCCGCAGTGGTTCAGGTGGAGGCCGGACGGCACCGTACAGTTTGCTGAAAATCCGCCGAAAAAATACGAGGATATCCTGCCCATCGATTTTGAATCCGCCGACTGGCAGAATCTCTGGATCGAGCTGAAAAGCATTTTTCTTTTCTGGATCGACAAGGGAGTGAAAATTTTCCGTGTCGACAATCCTCATACCAAGGCATTTCCTTTCTGGGAATGGGCAATCGCATCAATCAGGTCGGAACATCCCGATACGGTCTTTCTTGCCGAGGCGTTCACCCGTCCGAAACTGATGGCAAGACTTGCCAAAATCGGGTACAGCCAGTCCTACAGTTACTTTACCTGGCGCAATACCAAACATGAGCTTCAGGAGTATCTGCTCGAACTGACCACATTGCCTCTGAAGCACTTTATGCGTCCGAACTTCTGGCCGAATACTCCGGATATTCTTCCTGAGGAGCTTCAGACTGATGGACGGAGCCGGTTCATTATCCGTCTTGTGCTTGCTTCAACCCTCTCTTCGAACTACGGTATGTACGGTCCGGCTTACGAACTCTGCGAGCAGGTTCCTGTGCCGGGAACAAAAGAGGATTATCTTGATTCCGAAAAGTATGAAATCAAGCAGTGGGACCTCGACCGGCCCGGCAACATTCGCGCCGAGATTACCCGCGTCAACCGGATACGGAAGGAAAATCCGGCACTGCAGCAGACCTGCGACATCACCTTTGTCCGCATTGAAGCGTCACCGGGTCAGGAATGTGACCGGCTGATGGGTTATGTCAAGCGCTCGGCTGACGGGAGCAATATCATTCTCGTTGTGGTCAATCTTGATCATGCCGGCACTCGTGACGGCTGGCTGAGATTTCCGCTTGAACTGTTCGGCCTTTCACATGATCATTCCTTCATTGTTGAGGATCTGCTCATCGGCAGTCGCTATGAGTGGAAAGGGGAGTGGAACTATGTGTCCGTAAATCATCAAACCATGCCTGCTCATATTTTCCGTGTAACGCTCACCTGACGGGACACTTTATAATCATAGTAACAATAAATCACTGCAGACCTAAAGTAACATATCATGTATCAACCCGAACACCTCTGGTACAAAGACGCAATCATCTACGAGGCGCATGTCAAGACATTCTATGACAGCAACAATGACGGTATAGGAGATTTCCAGGGGTTGCGCCAGAAGCTCGGTTATCTGGAAAGTCTCGGCATTACCGCCATATGGCTGCTGCCCTTTTATCCTTCGCCGCTTCGTGACGACGGATACGATATAGCTGATTATATGACCGTTAACCCTGATTACGGTACTCTGCAGGATTTCAGGGAGTTTCTTGACGAAGCTCACAGTCGCG
>Ga0268284_1001651_pt1 | contig 10987 bp, 4 predicted proteins | sample saktaG_14_FD_190137 | JGI IMG/M metagenome (GOLD analysis project Ga0268284, IMG submission 190137) | Saline water microbial communities from Sakinaw Lake, British Columbia, Canada - sak_2013_06_06_40m | ecosystem: Environmental > Aquatic > Non-marine Saline and Alkaline > Saline ... | reverse complement strand
AACCGCTGCCTGGTGGCAGGCGTTCTGGAACCGGAGCTGGGTGTTTGTGGAAGAGAATGCCGATGCGGCGAAAGCCGGTGCCACCCCAGCCGCGCCCTCACTGGTGACGCAGGGTTATGTGTTGCAGCGTTTCATGAACGCGGGCTCCGGCCGCGGCGGCTCGCCTATCAAATTCAACGGCTCGATATTCTGTGTGGAGAAGGTGCCGGGCGCCTCGCCCACCACTGCCGATGGCGATCCGGACTGGCGCAACTGGGGCGGCTCTTATTGGTTCCAAAACACCCGCCTGTCCTACTGGCCGATGCTCGCCAGCGGCGATTTCGACATGATGGACCCGTGGTTCCGCATGTATCGCGACGCCCTGCCACTGAGCAAGGCGCGCATGCAGGAGATCTACAAATTCACCGATGCCGCGTCCTTCCAGGAAACCATGAACTTCTGGGGTATGCCTAACAACCGGGACTACGGCTGGACCCACGGCGGCCCCGAACCGGGCAATGTCTGCATCCACCGCTATTGGAGCGGCGGCATGGAACTCACCGCCTTCATGCTCGACCTCTACGATTTCAAACAGGACCCGAAATTCGCCAAGGACACGCTCGTCCCGCTGGCCGATCCCATCATCGCGTTCTATGACCAATACTGGAAGAAACGCGACCCTAACGGAAAAATCATCTTTGATCCCGCCCAGTCGCTCGAAGCCATGCCGTGGACGATCAACCCGATGCCCGAGGTCGCCGGCCTGCGCTTCATCCTGCCGCGCCTGTTAGCCCTGCCGCAGACCCTCACCACCGAGGCCCAGCGCACCCGCTGGGCGCGCATGCTCAAGGAGATGCCCCCGCTGCCGGTCGCCGAGGTCAAGGGCGTGAAACTCCTGCGCCCCTCGGCCCAATCCGGAGTCGAGGCGTCAGAAAATCCCGAATTGTATGCGGTGTTTCCCTATCGGCTCTTCGGGGTGGGCAAGCCGGATCTCGACCTGGCCCGCACGACCTATGACAAGCGCTTCTCCCGTAATAACTTCGGCTGGTGCCAGGACAGCATCCAGGCTGCCTGCCTCGGCCTCGGCGAGGAGGCCGCCAAACAGGTGACTGAGCGTGCCAAGCGCATCAATGGCAGCCACCGCTTCCCGGCGATGTGGACCGGCTTCGACTCGATCCCCGACCAGGACCATGGCGTCAACATCCTCACCACTTTGCACAACATGCTCCTCCAGTCCGACGGCAATAAGATCTATGTCCTGCCGGCATGGCCCAGGAACTGGAACGTCTCGTTCAAGTTGCACGCGCCGTCTAACACAACGGTCGAGGGAGTCGTCAAGGCGGGCAAGTTGGAGAAACTCATCGTCACGCCCGCCACGCGGACCAAGGATGTGGTCAACATGCTGGGGAAATGAACCAGGAAATGAAAAAACATATGATCCAATCGGATAGAGCTTGGGGGTTGCTGATTCCTCTCGGCGTGCTGGCGGGTTCGCTGCACGCCGCCTCCCCGCTGCCGGCAAAACCGAACATTCTGCTCATGGTGGGTGACGACATCGGCTGGGGCGACATCGGATGCTACGGTTCCACCCAAATCAAGACACCTAACATCGATCGGTTGGCGAAGGAAGGCATGCGTTTCACCAGCGGCTATGTCACCGCGGCCCTGTGCAGCCCCTCGCGGGCGGCGCTCTTGACCGGCAGATACCAGCAGCGCAACAGCCTGGAAAACAACCGCATGGCCGAATCGAAAAACGCGGGCCTTGATCTGAGCCTCAAAACATTGGCCGATGTGCTTTGCGGCGCGGGCTACGCCACCGGCCTGGTGGGCAAATGGCATCAAGGCGTGGGCGAAAACAAGGAATACACGCCGCTGCGGCGCGGGTTCCAGGAGTTCTTCGGATTCTACGGTTATGAAACAAGTTATAAACCCGCCACCCTGATCCGGGGCGAGGAAACCGTTAGGGAAACGCGGCGCAGCACCGTGGCCTTTGCCGAGGAAGCCTGCGCCTTCATTGACCGACACGGCGATCAGCCCTTCTTTCTGGAAGTCGCCTTCAGTGCCGCACATACCCCGTTGGAAGGTGCGCGCAAGGATATTGTCGCCGCCAAATTTGCGGAGATCACCGATCCCAATTTCCCCGACTCGCCCGTCAATGATGCCAAACGCCGCAACTTCTGCGCCCTGGTCACCGAACTCGACGAGGAGATCGGCCGCATCATGGCCAAGCTCAACGCCAAAGGACTGGATGAAAAGACGCTGGTCATCTATATGTCTGATAATGGCGGCTGGATCGGATTGGGCGGTAACAACGGGCCATTGCGCGGTGGCAAATGGGGGATCTACGAGGGCGGACAACGGGTGCCCCTCATCTGGCGCTGGCCCGGCGTGCTGCCTGCCGGCAAGGAATTCGCCGCGCCGGTCAGCACGCTGGATTTCATGCCGACCTTTGCGGCCATGGCCGGCACCTCGCCGCCGCAGGAGATCGACGGACTGAATCTGCTGCCGTTCCTCCGCGGCGAAAAACACGGCTCACCGCATGGCGACCTGTTCTGGAAACTCAACGACCAATACGCCATCGTCCGCGATCAATGGAAAGCGGTGCGCTTCAAGGGGAAACCTAACAAACCGGAGTTGTATGAACTGGGCAAGGATCCCCGGGAAAAAAATAATGTCGCCGGGGAGCAGCCGGAGATGTTAGGCTCGCTGAACAAGGCGTGGGACGAATGGAATGCCACACTTCCACCGGCGTATGTCCCGCCCAAGCCGGGCCCGGCAAAAGCAGCTCCGGCAAAACCTGACCAAGCCCCTGTGCCTGCCAAATGAAAACAACGGTTGATAACTGCAATAATATCATGAAATTTCCTATCCAAACGCTCATCGCGTCGATCCTATTGGCAATCCCCACAACCGCCTCCGCCCAATACCAGGGTTGGCAGCATGCCGGTTCGTTCTATATCCTAACCACCCCGGAGGGCGCGAACCTGCCGGCCACCGCCACGGAAGAGGGCTTCCCGCTGCTGCTGCGCTTGAACAAGGACTCGTTCGATTTCAAACAGGCGCAAGCCAATGGCGGGGATCTGCGCTTTGCCGCCGCGGGCAAACCACTGGTCTATCAGATCGATGCTTGGGACGCGGCCGCCGCCAAGGCCGCCATCTGGGTGCGCATCCCCACCATCAAGGGCAACGCGCACCAGAAGATCGAAATGTTCTGGGGCAAGCCCGATGCGAAGAGCGAATCCAACGGCAAGGCCGTGTTCAATGAGTCCAACGGCTACCTGAGCGTCTGGCATCTGGACGATCCGGCCAGGGATGAGACTGGAGCGCTCCAAGGCAAGGACCAGGGCACCACGCCGGCTGCCGGGGTGATTGGCAATGGCCGGCACTTTGAGCCGGGCAAGGGGATTCTTTGCGGCGATAACATCACCACCTATCCGACCGGCTCCAGCCCGCATTCCACGGAACTCTGGTTCAAAGCCAGGACGTCGGGCGATCGCATCGTCTGTTGGGGCAATGGCGAACCCAAGGCGGTCGTGCAGCTGATCCTGAGCAAACCGCCGCGCATGTCGATGGATTGTTACGGATCGAGCGCAAGCTTGCCGGGCAAGAGTGCCATTGCGCCTTCCGAATGGGTTCACGTCATCCACACCTATAAGAAAGGCGAATCCCGGATCTATGTGAATGGAGCCCTCGATGGCGAAGTGACAAATGATAACAGCCCGCTGGAGATCAAGAGTCCGGCCAAGATGTGGATGGGAGGGTGGGGGAACTACGTGTTCAACGGCGACATGGACGAGGTGCGCGTCTCAAAGGTCGCCCGCTCGGCCGACTGGGTGAAACTCCAGTATGAAAACCAGAAACCCATGCAATCCGTGGTCGGCCCGCTGGTCCGGCCGGGTTCCGATTTCGCGGTCTCCACAAAAACCATTAGCCTGCTAGAAGGCAGGAGTCTCACCGTGCAAGCCAAGGCCGGCGGCGCGCATAAGCTCTACTGGATCATCAAGCGCGGCACACAGGAAACCATGGCCGCAATCGACCGGTTTTCCTTCACGCTGGATGCCGGGCGGGTGACGGGCGACGATTCGTTCACGCTTCAGCTCAAGGCGGTCTTTGCCAATGGCGTGAAGACTTTGGAGATTCCCGTCACCATCAAGGAAGACCTGCCCGATCCGGCATACACCCTGCAAGCGCCGCCCACATGGAATGGCCGTGACCCGCTCGAGGTGGTCCCCCGGATTGCCAATTTGCAGGCGTTGCAGGCCAAGGGTGCCGCAGCAATCCAATATAAGTGGACGGCTTCCGGTCTGGCCGTGATTCATGAGGCCGCTCCCGGGAAACTCATCCTCAAGCGCTCGCAAAACAGCGGCAAGCTCACCGTCACGGCGACCGCATCTAACGGAGGCAAGCCGGCCACCCAAACCATCCAGATCGTGGTCAAGGAACCTGCGAAGGAGGACTGGGTGCAACGCACCCCCGACAAGGATGAAAAACCCGTGGACAACCAGTTCTATGCCCGTGATGATAACAACGAGGGCACACTTTATTACAACGGCACCCTGACGGATTCCGCGGACACGGTCTTCCTGAAACTCTATGCCGATGACAAGCCGGTCAAAACCGAAAGCCAGAAACCCAAAGCGGACAAGAGTTATGCCTTCGCCCTCAAGCTCAAGGCGGGACTGGTCATCTACAAGGTTGAGTTCGGAACCAAGAGCGGCAGTACCGAAAAGATCCTGCAGACGGTTTCCAACCTGGTGTGCGGCGACGCCTATATCATCGAGGGCCAGTCCAATGCCGTGGGCTATAACTACGAGGGAACCGACAAGCGCCAGGACCTAACGCACACCAACAGCCCGTGGATCCGCAGCTTTGGCGGCAACGGCGAGGTCGCCGGTGATCCACTCGCCGGCGGCTGGGGCAATGCCGTGGTGGAACGCTTGACGCCCACCTCTCCCGACCGCATCCACTTCATCAGTGCGTGGGGGATGGCCCTGGCCAAGAAACTTGTCGCAGATGTGAAAATCCCCATCTGCATCCTCAACGGGGCCGTCGGCGGCACCCGTATCGATGAACACATGCCCGATCATGTCAGACCAGCCAACAAGGAACGCCCGATCTACGCCAACCTCAAGCAGCGGGTGGTCGCGGCCAGACTCACCCATGGCATCCGTGGCGTGCTCTGGCATCAGGGCGAGGCCGATCAGGGGTTTGACGGCCCTGACAATTGTTATGGCTGCGAGATGTACGAAAAATATTGGCTGGATCTGACTGCCGCCTGGAAACAGGACTACCCCAACCTCCGGCATTACTATCTTTTCCAAATCTGGCCCAACGCCTGTTCCCAGGGCGGAACCAGAAACAGCGACAAGTTGCGTGACGTGCAGAGGCAACTCTCCCGCCTCTATTCCAGCCTCAGCGTCGTGCCCACACTGGACATCCCCAGCGGCGCCAACTGCCATTTCAAAACCGATGACTACGAGAAAATGGGCCTGCTCATGGCACCGCTGCTGGAACGCGACATTTATGGCAAGGTCTTCCCCCAGCCAATCTCCTCCGCCGACCTGAAGAAGGCATGCTATACCACCGCAAAAAATGACGAGATCACGCTGGAGTTCGACCAGCCGGTGGCCTGGTTTGATGCCCTTGCAGGCCAGTTCTATCTGGACGGAGAGGCGGGCAAGGTCGCCTCGGGCAGCATTTCGGGCAACCTGCTCAAGCTCAAGCTGACAGCACCCACCACCGCCAAAACCATCACCTATCTCACCGACAGGAAGTGGGACCCAAAGACCCTGCTCTACGGCAAGAACGGCCTCGCCGCGCTCACCTTCTGCGAGGTGCCGATCGGGATTCGAAATGAATGACCTCAAAAAAAAGGACTTAACAGTATGAAAAACACAAGCTTGTTGATGTTAGGATTGTTGACGGTGTTCGCGAACGCTGTTGCCGCAGAGGCTGATGTGACGGCCAAGGTCAGGGAGGCGGTGAAGGATCATGTGCTTTCGATTGCCGTCAATAACAGCAATTTCGTCAGTGGCCAGCAGATACCGGGTATCAAGGAACTCGTTGTCGAGTTCAAACTTGGCAATGAGCTCGGCAGGAAGGCCGTGCGCGAGGGGGGAGGTCTTGAGATCAAGGGCTCTGCGGACATGCCACTGACAATCATCAAGGCGACCTATCGAGCTGAAGGCATGAATGACTATGGGCTGAAGGATTATGTCTATATGTCAAAGGATTTGCCACATTCGGAAGCCAAACCATGGAAGCTTGTCTGCCAGTTGCCGTACAATGCCCAATACACCATGTGGATACGGGTAAAGGCCGACGCGGCCGGCAAGGTGATCGAATTTGATTCGTCCAATCCGTTGATGCGTTGCACTACTCCTGTCCAGAAGGTTACGACCGTCGCAGGGGAACAAGTCTATGAAATGCCGGAATGGACCGCTGGAGAGGGTGCCATCTATACCATTCCTGCCGGCGTGACGGTCCTTGCCGTGAAATTCCGCGAGACAGGATATGACACCCAGTTCGCAGGCTCATTTTCATGCAATGACGCTGACTATAACACCCTCTGGAAAAAGGCGACCAGGACCTTGTATCTCTGCCTGCGAAACAATTGTTTCATGGGCTGCCCTGACCGGGAGCGGGGTGAATGGCAGGGAGATGCGGTCCTGGAAATGGAGGAGTGCTTTTACGCCTTGGATTTGTCATCGCACAAACTGGCAAAGAATTTCATGCTCACACAACAGATCGGCCAGCTTGCCGGGCAGAATCTGATCGCCCACGGCGAGTATGGCGACTGGACCTATTACCTTTACACCGGCGATCTCGAAACGCTCAAGAACATCTATCCCTGCACCAAGAAATATCTCGATCTCTATAAGATCGGGACTAACGGGCTGCCGGATTATCGGTTCATGACGACCGATCTGGTCGATATTTATGATTGGTATGACTGGGGGACGGGCAAACAGGACTTCAAGGTGATCCAGGCTGCAGAGTATTACGGGGCGTTATCCGCCCTGAAGAAGATGGCGCAGGTGACCGGACATACCGAAGACATACCCGCCATGGACGCCAAGCTCGACAGCATCAAGAAGAACTTCGACCGGGTATTCTGGAAAGAGGACGGGTACAGGTCGGAGACGATTCTTGATGAACGGGCCAATGCGATGGCGGTTTGCTCAGGACTGGCGGATAGCTCGAAATTTGCCGTGATCACCGGCCTGATAGGAGGAATAGAAGGCAACAGCAGTCCCTATTTTGAACGCTGGATCATGGAGGCGCTGTGTGTGATGGGCCAGCAGGAGAAAGCCCTGCTCCGGATGGCCAACCGATACCGGGGGCAGATCGACGCCAGCTTCACGACGTTATGGGAGTATATGGAGAGAGGCTTTGATATTAAAACGGGCACGGATGCCGTCAATTACCTAACACTGAACCACGCTTGGAACAATCCCAACACCATCCTCTCCAGATTCATTGCGGGAGTGGCTCCGGAAAGTCCGGGCTGGACTCTCTATCATGTGTTGCCGAAGGAGGCGTTTCTGACTTCTATCGATACCACCGTTCCGACTGTTCAGGGGAAGGTTGCGGTTTCGATCCGGAAAACCGCGTCAAATTACAGCCTGTCTGTTTCGTCTCCTTCAAACACGACGGCCATCGTCGGGATTCCAAAGAGTTCGTTCACGAAACTTGATTCCATCATGGTCAATGGCGCGGCAATCTGGAAGGGTTCATACGTGGGGAAAACTGAGGGTGTCTCGTTCAACGGCGAGGACGCCAAGTATGTGACATTCAAGGTGAAGCCTGGAACGTGGAAGTTCGTCGGTGTGGGAAGCGTCAAGATGACAACGCCGAAAAAGCCTGCCGTTCCCGCCAAGCCCGGCGTGGAGCTGAACAAGAAAGCCTGGACCGTGTCAGCGTGTGTTGATAATAAAACATTCGAGGCCGGCCCCTGGAGCAATGGGAAAGGCAACGTCAACCTGACGACAGATGGAAGCTCGGCCAATATCATTGACGGTGATCATTGGACAGGCTGGCGGACCATGACGGATCAAGTTCCTGGACAATGGGTGGTCATTGACATGCAGCAGCGCCAGAGCTTCAACAAAATCGTCATGGATACGGTCTGGGCGATTTATGACACTCCGGCCGGTTATGCCATCTATGTGTCCGACGACAAGGCCAACTGGGGAACTCCGGTGGCGACCGGAGTCGGTGAACGGTGGGGAATCACAACGGCCACGTTCCCGATGAAAACCGGGCGCTACATCAAGATCGAGCAGACCGGGACGAAAAAACAGGTGTGGTCCCTCTTTGAAGTCGATGTCTTGCGGATGTAAATGAAAGGAATACACAACATGGAGAAAACAAAAAACTCAATTCTAGTTCTTGCCGTCCTCGGCTTTGGCTGGAACCACGTACTGCCAGACGCTCAGGCAGCGACCATTGACCTGGCAGCCGCGGCCGGGGGTTTCCTCGCCAACACAGTGGCCGGCGGTGACGGGACCCTGGCGAATGCGAAATCGGGAACCCCAAACTCGTACGAGGGGTCTTGGAGCAGATTGACCGATGGCGCCAGGGAAACCAAATGGGTTGCCTTGGGTGCCAACGCTTGGGCCGGTCCGTATGATGGCAAGTCGGGCTTCTATTTCACCTTGCCCGCCCCCGCCAAGATGCAAAGCATCCGGTTTTTCACCGAAGATTCTGCTCCGCACCGCAACCCCATGACGATGACCATCGAAGGTTCCAAGGCCGGCGATCCGATGTCAGGTGCCAGTTGGGCCTTGCTGTATACCGGATCCACGGGTCTTGAGGCCACGCCTAACAATTCGGCTGGACGGGCGGTGAATTTTACCAACGCAACCGCTTATACAAGATATCGCGTGCTGTTCCTGGCCGCCGGCGGCCTGGATGTCGTGCAACTCGCGGATGTCGTCGCAGCCGACACCCCCGACACCGCGAAAGAGGTCCCGGTTCTGACACAAACCCCCGCCGTGCCGGAGGAGGTGATAGACGGTTTCACGGATACCCCGATGCAAGCGAACGGCAAATGGCATGTCCATGATCCGGCGCGCCCGCAGCCGCAAGTGATCACACCCGGCGCAACGTTCAGTCAGGGCGCGCCGGCACCATCGGATGCGGAAATTCTGTTTGACGGCAAGGGGTTGGCGAAATGGCAGAACGCCAGCGGCGGCGACGCCGCCTGGAAAACAAGCGCCGATTATGTCGAGACCGCACCGCAGGGCGGCGGCATCCGCACCCGCGAGAAATGGGCGGATTTCCAGTTGCATGTGGAATTTGCCACGCCCAATCCGCCGAACGGCACCAGCCAGGGACGCGGCAACAGCGGCATTCTCATCAACCAGATGTATGAAGTGCAGGTGCTTGATTCCTACCGGGCCAAGACATACGCCGACGGTCAGGCGGCCGCGATTTACGGGCAGTCGCCGCCGCTGGTGAACTCCAGCAAGCCGCCGGGCGAATGGCAGGCCTATGACATTCTGTTTGAATCGCCGCGCTGGAACGAAAAAGGCGAGTTGATCAAGAAAGCCATCATCACGGTGCTCCACAACGGGGTCGTGGTGCAAAACCGCTATGAATTCACCGGCGGCACCGATGGCATCAGCGACACGGTGCCGTGGCGGACACTATCAAAATATCCTGCGCCCCATCCGCCGGAATGCTTCATCGAATTGCAGGATCACGCAAACCCCGTGCGCTTCCGTAACATCTGGATTCGCTCCATTCATCTCGGGGCAAATCAGTAAGAGAATATGGAGAAAAAGAATATGGAGAAAAGGTTCCTGGGCCGTAAAGCCCCTGCGCAGCCTGAATCCGGCCCATTGGCGCTTGACCGCCGATGCTTCCTGAAATCCTCCGCATTAACGGCGGCTGGGCTGGCCTTGGCGCGGTTGCCCGTGATGGCCGGGCCGTTCACGCGCGAGGATTTCGACAAGCTGGTGCCCGCCGACAAGAAGCTTTCGCCGGAGTGGGTGAAGTCGCTTTTTGCGCGGGGCGAGCGGATGGTTTATTGCGGCAAGGAACTCGACAAGATTGGCATGCCGGTCGGTGGCATTTGCACGGGGCAACTCTATCTCGGCGGTGATGGCAGGCTGTGGCACTGGGATATTTTCAACCAGCCCATCGGCGGCACCGGTGATTCGCATTATGCCAAACCCATGGCACCCAGCTCGCCCCTCACCCAGAAATTCTCCCTGAAGATTGGCGATCAAACCCACACGCTGGATGGTAACGGTTTTGCCGACATTACATTTCGCGGCGAATATCCGATAGGTCTGGTGGAATATGCCGACGCCAAAGTGCCGCTGAGCGTGAAGCTCGAAGCGTTTTCGCCGTTCATCCCGCTCAACGCTGACGATTCCGGCTTGCCCGTGACGATCCTGCAATTCACGCTTAGTAACACGTCGGCCGCGCCAGTCGAGGCGGCTCTAACAGGTGAATTGGAAAATGGCGTGTGCCTGCAACAACGCAACCAGAACGCGGTGTTGCGCAACCGCACGGTGCGCGAGTCCGGCTTTACCGCGCTGGTCTGCTCCGCGGAGAGACCCGCTAACGGCCAGCCGGTCAAAGGCGAGCCGCCTGTCACCGAGGAGGCGCTCAAGGCCTTGCCGGGGTATGGCACGATGACGCTGGCCTTGCTTGGGCAGGCGGCGGATCAGGCCAGCGCGGATGCGACGGCACCTTTTGCCGAGAGATTGTCCGGTTCGATCGGGCGCACCCTCAAGCTCGCGCCCGGCGCCTCGGTCACCGTGACGTTTGTGCTCGCCTGGCATTTCCCGAATCTCTCGCTCGCCGGCCCGTTGAACAAGGCGGGCAACTACTATGCCACCCGATTTGCTTCCGCAGCGGCCGTCGTCCAATATGTCACGGTGCAATTCGACCGTCTCACATCACAGACTCGGCTGTGGCGCGACACGTGGTATGACTCGACGCTGCCGTTCTGGTTGTTAGACCGGACGCTTTCGAATGTGTCGATTCTGGCCAC
>Ga0268284_1001648_pt1 | contig 11006 bp, 11 predicted proteins | sample saktaG_14_FD_190137 | JGI IMG/M metagenome (GOLD analysis project Ga0268284, IMG submission 190137) | Saline water microbial communities from Sakinaw Lake, British Columbia, Canada - sak_2013_06_06_40m | ecosystem: Environmental > Aquatic > Non-marine Saline and Alkaline > Saline ... | reverse complement strand
CTGTCCCCACTCACGGGAGAGGATTCCGAGTGGAACGACGTTTCACATTTGGGCGACGACCCCGTTTTTCAAAACAACCGGTGCAGCCATATCTTCAAAGGCATGAACGGAGTGGCCTACGACATCGACGGATATGTCTTCTGGAGCTGGTCTGAACGCTCATTGGATTATGACGAGGAAGGATTTCCGGGAACTCGCCAATACAAATCATATTTCACCAGCGTGATGAGTCGGCGTTTGGTTGAGTTTCCATACAGTGTTCTGGAGCGCATCGAGGTCGAGGTGGACAGTTACGAGGTCAACAAAAAGACGGGAGAGCGCGAACCGGGATCGGGTTGGTGGCAGACCGACTATCCAGAATGGTTGGTTGAAGAGAACAAGGCAAAGAGAACAAGGCACTCACTACCTTGCTTGAAACACCGGAGGAAAACCCGTGAATGTCGTTGAAGCGAAAGCCGCCGAAAATGTCGTGGATGGGGGAGTTGAAAAACCCGCCGTGTTCGCCCTTGGAGCCTCTGAAAGCCGCGTCCTTGAAAGGCGCAGCGATCCGTCGCCGGGCTTGGCTTGGAAAGACTTCGATGAAACATACGTTGCGGATTTCTGGCACCGCTTCCACGTTGCCAACAACGTCAAGCGGGTTGTCCAGAAAGAGGAGCAAAAGCAATGGCTTGGCAAAGGTTCGGAAGAAGACTGACGCCAAGAGCCCGCAGAAGCAACGGCGGGAGGCACTGGAGGCTCTCTACCGCCAGTTGTGGCACTTGGTGCCAGACAGGGTGCGCGATCCGATTACTGGAGTTTCCGGGAATAAAGCAGATTTTGAACGACATCATCCAGCCCTGCGCCGCAAGACAGCCTTCCTCTACACGATCATGGTCACCCCGAAAACCCATCAACGTATCCATGCGGATGGGGAATGGGCCGAATCGGTAGGCCTACTCTGGCCGGGGCGCAACTCCAAGGTTTTCACACTTGACGATGCACGTTTTTTAGCCCAGCTAAGACCAGTGAAAATGACCTACCCGGAAGACATCTACCAATCCACCATGGAAGCATGACCACAAAACAACACATTCAACGCGCAATCCTTGGCATTTTATTGACTCCATTCGTCCTGACCGGCGTACTTACCGCGTGGATTTGGATTTCACTGCAAGCCGGGTACGCATACGGCGAAAAGGCTCTCACCAAGATTGTGACCGGAAAGGAAGAATCATGATCACGATGGACAAACAATATCGGTATCGCAATGGTGAACCTGCCCGCGTGCTGTGCGTGGACAGGCCGAACGATTGGTCGGTCGTTTCCATGAGCGATACCGGCGTCTTGCATCTCCACCAAAACGATGGGTACAGCAGGAGGATGAAAACAGCGCATTTCTGCGACCTCATCGAAGTCGTCCCGCTCTGGCGCGGGGAGTTGTGGATACACGATTCGAACGTTGCTTCAATTAACAAAATGCCACAAGGTGAAGGCGCATGGCGCAAGATCAACGCCGTCGAGGTCAGAAAGGACGAGCTATGACCCAGCACTTCTACAATTACCGTTTGGTTGCGGCTGCGCATGCAATCAACAATGGAAAGTTGTTCTCCATTTTGATAAACCGCCTGCGCAGCGCGGACGCCTTCGCACGCTTCAGGCGGAAAAGCTACGGCCCCGACGCCAAGGCATTGTTCGTCTCGAAAGAAAGGATTTAACCATGAAAACCACACCAAAGAAGAAAACCGCCAAGAAGAAGACTGTCGCCAAGAAGGCCGCAGGCCGCCCATCAAACGACAAGCAGAAAACCCCGGCCGAGATCGAAGCCCTCAAGGAACGCCTCTCCATGGCTGCTTCACCACCGCTTGGCGAACCCAATCCCGAATGGAAGGATGCCCCGCCCAATCCCGAATGGGAGACTTCTCTTCCCGATCCAGATGACGACTACGTCCCGGAAGGATGCGAACCACCCGGCAAGGGAGCATTCCGGGGTGTGTATCAAGTGAGGGACTCCATACCGTTGGACGATGATGACACACCGGGACCATTTGGAAGCCCACTGTCCACGCCAGAGCCCGCGGCACTCGACATGGCACATAGTCCCACCCAACCCGTTCAAACGCTTCCTGGAGCTTCGCAGGAGGCAAAGAAAGGCACTCCTACGGAAAGCCCGACTGCCAGTCTGGAGCATTTCATCGAAACCCTGCACCAAGCGGACGATGCCATTGCTTTTCTCACGAAGAAGGCCCGCCTGCTCGCCCCCAAAGACCGGCGCATCCTTGCCGACCGCCGCGCCCGCATCCAGAAGACCCAAGCCCAACTGAAAGTCCAATTACTGGCCAGATCAAATTCACAAAACCAATCCACATTATGAACATTGACGATATGCCAATCAACTTGATCAAGTCCTCATCAGGTCTTTCTCTTTCAATTACTGAAAAGCCATGCAGACCATTGGTGGATCCAATTACTGGAAAAATGGAACCACCAGATGAGCAAGAGTGGAACGAAAACGGGAAGTACCAAAATTACTTCAACGCCGAGTTGACCAAAACCTGCAAAAGAACGACACGACAGGAAAACCCTGTTGACTTCGGGACAGAATATCGCCTGCAATCCGACATTAAACAGAAAAGAGTCATTTCACCATCGTTTGACAGAGGGAACAAATATGCCAAAAAGCATGCCTTTCACACAATGTGGACCATGATAGGATATATCTTTCAGAATGCTCTTGTTGACGTTTTTGAAGACGATGAGTCATTGCCAAGGCGGCCTTGAGCTGAAAGTCCAACTCCATGCAAGGCAAGCCGCACAAATCCAGGGCAGCCAGGCTTAAGGAACTGCTCGGGGAGGATGACTGCCAGCCGGCCAACGGCCGCGAGGCCATGAACAGGGCCATGGAAGACGGCCATGCCATCAAGGACGCACTGCCAGGCCGCAGTGACGGCGCTTGCTCCAAGACGTGCTTCACCAGTGAGAAGCAAGCCCGCAAGGCGGCACTCAACCGGATGCGTAAAGGAGCCAACGTGGACCGTCTCAGGACATACCTTTGTCCGGCTTGCCATTTCTGGCATTTATCCAGTACCTTTTACCACAAGACCAACCAAACATGAAACTGACTTACGGAAAAGGAAACCTACAAACACAACAAGGGCTGCTTGCGAATGGAAACCGCTGCATCTGCATCACGAGGCACGATCAAAACCACCCGATCAACAGTGTCCCGAAAGAATGGAAAACAGTCTCGGACGAATCGGAGATCGACGTGATTTTGGAGTTCGAGAATCTGGAATCCGCTCGAACGATCCAAGACGAGTTGAACGAGCTCATTGCGATCTGGAGCAAAGAAGAAGGCTCTAAATTATTTGGTGAGAACGCTTCGGATGATGCGCGGCCCTCACCTACTACGCCAACTCACTGACCCCTAGTCGTCGCATCCAACCGATTGTTCATCCTCTTTCCGAATCACCGACAACCATGAATACACCAACGACACCACAAGCCCGCGTCTCCAAAATCACCATGGGACGACTCCACAGTCTAGGCAACTACGAGCATGTCCGCTACGAAATCGCGGTGGACATCCCGGACGGTTCTTCCGCATCCGACACGCTGAGGAACCTCGAACGCATCCTGAACGGTCTCGATCCGAAACCGCCGGTGAGCGATTACGACCTCCAGCGCGCATCCGCCGCACTTGTCAAGGCGAGCGAGGCCGGAGAGGAAGGGCTGGAAGAATGGGAACGTGGAAACATCGAAACCTATCGTAAGTACGTCGCGCGTCACGCAAAGTGGAACGCAGAGCGCACCTGGGCGCATGATGCTCTTGACGCCATCGGAGGAATCGCGATCCACGCCGACGCCAAGGACTCATGGGATGACTGATTTATTGGATGAACAACGTGGTCACCGGTTCGGAGAATCCGGTGTAGCACGCTGTTCAATTCTGGTTGGCCCTGATCTCTTCGGTGAACTCCAATGCCTCCATGAAAATCTTTACCTACTTCCAACTCTGGCCATTTGACTTCCACTTTCGCAGGGGAGGATTTTCAATTATGCGCTACTGGTCCGTTCCCTCCGTGAACATTGCCAAAGGGCGTCCCTTCCCACGTCTGCAAGGCTTGCTGATCCCGAGCTTCGACCGTCAGAGTTCTGGTGGTTGGGCCGTAAACTGGCTTTGGATCAGGGTGAAGTTGACCCGCAACTGGCGTGCTGACCTCAATCCGTCCCGCCCGTTTGACGAATCTACTCGGTGAGCTCCTTGTCCATTGCCGTGCGCCACTCGCGAGTTCCAAGAATCTGAACCAAGACGTATTGCGCCATCTCCAGCCCAGAAGCATCCGCTTCGGTCAATCCGTTGTACGCCTTGTTGCCGGCGACCAGGATGTCGTAGAGCACCGACGTCGGAGCCGTCAGTCCGCTGATCTCGCCAACCCCGGTTTCCTTGTATCTCGGGATGTCGATGCCCTCATATTCCGTCCCAATCTTGTCATCTCCGAAACCGAACCCACCAGACATCACCGACATAAACTCCTTGGAGAGTTTCTGGATTGTCGGCTTGGACAGGTTCATGATGGATGAATAACCCGCCAGCACTCCGACTGTCGGAATGCCTTGGGAAACCTCCATCAACACCTTGCTGGTGATCTCGGCTCCCGCCGAATAACGTGCGGCACGGTCATCCTTCCACTCGCTGTAAAGGTTGCGGGCGGTGCCGAAGAAAACCTGTTTGAGGTTTCTCACCACCAAGTTGTCCTCTGGCATGGCCTTTAGCATCGCGTCGGATGCCTCCTGAGCATCCCGGGCGGCCTCATCCCAATCTTTCCCCCGGAATAAACCCGCCACCGTCAGGAGCAACGGTACGGCCACACTCGCCTTCACAAACTGGAACAATACATTCTGGATCAACGTGCCGGAAATGTTCTCAATGGCCTCATCGCGGAACACTTTGTTTTCCGGACGATGGTCTCTAAGCAACGGAAGAAAGGCTGTCAAATTGGAAGATGTGGTCGCCGTGTGGTTGGAAAAACGTGTAATGGTACGCAGAAACTGGTGCGCCGTGGGAGAACTCAACGAGCTTTGGAACCACTTCGCCTTCTTGCTTTGATCCGCCTGGCCCATGTGGTCATTCACCTTGGTGCGTGCCTGGTCAAGCGCCACCTTCGGGAACATCACCCCGGCATCGTGCTGGTCCAACAATTCCTCCACCGTCTTGGGTGCGTTGGAGAACTCTCCACGCCCTTCTGCCATCTTGAGGTAGTGAATCAACTCCACGGCAAAAATAGAACGTGCAATTGGCCTCTCCCATCGAGCTATGACAAACTCCATAAGATGCTCTTGCAACGCTAGCAAACGATTACGCAATCCCGTAGTCACCTGACTTCCTTTGCTAGCTCCAAATCGGATCTGGTTGGCCCGCGCATCCTTCACAGGATCCCACCCTTCCGACCCCCGGGTGTTGACCCATGGACTCACCCTCATGGTGAACTCGTTCATGCGATGGGACAAACTGGCGAAATTGGTTCCCTCCATCATTCTGTCCACCCCTTTTTTTCCGACAACAGCCCCCGCTGTCAAAGGGCCTAATGTTTTAAGAAACATCGCCGCCTGATCACCGCGCCCGATTATGAGCTTCTTGACAACAGCGCCAATAATCGAAGGAACCATCTGCAAGATGGGTTGCTGGAAAGAGAACAACGCCCTGAATACCATGAAGGTGGATAGGAAATTCAACGTCTTGGCGAACCGTGTATTCTCCTGTCCGATTGCAGCATCATTGTTGATGTTGGTTTCGATTTCGTGTGCCAGAGCCGTCAGCGTGACCTTCCAACCAGCGAAACTATTCTGACGATCAATCGCACGGTCTCCCGTCACGGTATCGTCACGAACCCGCAACAACTTGCTGGTCCCGGCGATTGTGAGCAGGTTGCGGTTCTTGACCGTCTTGCCCACCAGTGAGCGCAATACCTGATAGTTGGAGCCAACATTAAGACGGTAGGACACATCGCGCATGAGTGCCAGCGGTGCGCTGATGCCATTCAGGTCGATTGGACGGTAAGCGCCATCATAGGTGTCTTCTTTGGACTTTTCCGCTGTGAGGTATGAGGAACGATTCCATGAAACATGTTCCATCGGATCATCCAGCCGGCGCCCTTCCTGCAGTTGGAAGTTTTCCTTGGACGGGTCGGAAGCATGGGCAAAGTGTAAAGGCACGACCGAGTAAAGGTTGATGGAGGCATCCATCGCCAAATTGTAATCGGCCGCATTGCGTTCAGGATTGTCGTTCTGGGCGAGCACCGCACGGCTGATTGCCACTTGGTCGGCAAGCCCCTTGAAGGTGGTCACCAAGTAATCAGCAAATTTCTCCACGCCAGCCTTGTTTTCCGCAAGTCCTTTCAGCTTTTCAATCATGGCTTCCACCACAACCGCGGCTTGGGCATTGATTTGTTCCTGCATATGGGCATCGCTCTCGGGAACATCGGCCACATCACCTATGGCCACGCCTCCCTTGTAAAAGAACTCCGAATCCTTTGCCACTGATTCGATGGCTTTCCAGATCTCCTTCACCATAGGAAGGTCCGCTGTCAGGTCCACATGCTGGGCATGGAAGTAACTGCCAGCCCTGCCACCATTCTTTTTGAACCATGCTGTTTGGGCCTCATCAAAGCGGGTGAGGTCATCCTGACCATCACGCATGATATTGTAGAAGCGACGGAGATTCTGGTTCAAATGGCTTCCACGTGTGTGGCTCATTCCCTTGAGCACGGCGATCATGTTTCCAACTCCCTGATCCATTCCAATATCCCCCAATGGTTTGACCTGCTCAGCGAACTCATCATTCAGTTCACGAAACATCGTATGGTATCCATTGCGGCCGGTGGCCCCGTGGAATCCATACTCAAGATAGCCGTGAAGACGTACGGCTTCCTGCCAACCACGGAAGTCGTGCTGGAAGCGACGGCGTGTCCGCGCATCCTGGTGATGGAAGTTGGCCAGCATCATCAATTCGAACTCTTCAAGGTTGCCGGTAAGGCCCGCCACCATGCGCTGCATCATGCGCTGGCCTTCAATGTCTGCCAGCACGCTGGTAAACACTCCCTCCAACTCCATGAATTGCATGCCCTTGATGCTCGCCTTGTCCTTGTGAGTCGAGAAGTCACCATTGGCGAGTTTGCGGAGGAATGTCTGGACCTGCATCTTGGTTGACGACTTCTCCCCTTCTTTCTTCTCCACGCTCAAGCCCACCCCATCCTTGTGCGGATTGTAAGCCATCACGATCTTTTCAAGCAAACCTTGGTAGTGATCCAAGAAGTCCTTTGTTCTCTGATTGCTTTCGTCAATAGCTCCCCCGGCAAAGGCGGCTCCTGTCTTTTCATCAATGGTGGCGCTGTTGACAGCCCTAAGAACCTGCTCGCGGAAGAGTGCTCCAAACTTCTTGGCCCCCTCGCCGCGGGTCAGCCTCCCTCCGTTGGCCGCTTTCCATTCCGCCACAACATCGATGTCATCGGCCCAGACAAATTGCTCGGCCCGGTCCGCATCCGTGAACCCCATGCCGTAGGCGTGGTAGGTCTCAGCCTTGCTGGCCACCGGCGCCGTGCTCGCGTTGAGGATGATCGAAGAGATCCTCTTGTCGGTTGCCCGGGGAGTTCTTAAGCCACCAAAGACGGCCTGTAGGTTCTGTCTGGCGTCCACCGGTAGGAACATCACCTTGCTCACCCCGTCATCCAGCAGTTGGCCCATGCGCTCCACCCGCGCCTCGTAGTTGCCCACCGCTTTGTACCGGGCGATACGCCGTGCCTGGCTCTTGCCCACAACCGAATGCCAGTAGTCACGCTCCGCACGTAGGCGCAACACCTCGGCTTTCGCCTTCATCACCTTCGGCCTCTTGCCAAAGAACTCCTTGTCCAATGCCAACTTGGCCTCCTCGCTCACTGCGGCTTCAAGTTCTTTCTTGACCCGTTTTAGTTCGGCTAAACCTTCCTTGTGCTGGCGTTCCACAAGGATGAGATCGTTCTCCTCGTCCCACACTTGGGCGAGCCGTTCAATGGAGAGAGCATTACCCCCGTCCTCCTCAAACTTCCTCCAGCGTTCGTTGACCACTTGGTTGGCAACGTCCAGGTTCTCCGATGCTTGCTGCATTACCCGGATCACATCGTAATCCATGAATTGCTGCTTGGATCCCTTGAGAGTGTTGAAAACATCCTCTGCCCCATTGTGGAAGTAATCCTGGATGGCGTTGTCCAAAGCGAAACGCCACACTCCGAACTCGGCCGCATCCATGCCTTGGGTTTGGAGATAAATGGGAAGATGCAGCGTCTTTTGAACCTTCGGACGTTTCCCGCCATCGGCCACCTCTGCCGTCCTGTCTTCGATCCACACCTTGGCTCTAACTTGCTTGGTCAACTGGTTTGGGTCGCTGGCGGCATTCGTGAAACGTGCCAGTTCTTTCTGTGTCCGGTTGAGTGCGCCTTGCTCCACCAGCAAATCGGTCTGGAGCGTTCCAAGTTCATTGGTGATGTCTGCCAAACGCCCCGCTCCAAGTTGCTCCGTGGTGGGCAGGAAGGCGTCAAAGAGCATAGCCAGCGAGGAAGGCTGGTTCACATCCTCCATACCGGCGAGTTCCCTGATCTTGCGGTTGATAACACGCTGCGCGGCCAAAGTGGTTCCAGCTTCTTGCACCTCTTTTATCAAGCCATTAAAGAAAACCTTGGTCTTGTGGGTGGTTGCGGATTCCTGTGTGGGCGTCTCGCGATCCAAAGCTTTGGCAAATCCGGCTTGCAATGTCCCGCGCAACTTCGCTGCTTGTTGCTCGAACGCCTTGGCACGCAACACCTTGGTCAGAGCCTTGGCCATTGGTCCTGTCTTCATCAGGTTTTCCATTTCGCGAAGCAATACAATTGGATCCGTCGAAGCTTTGTCTGATGGCATGACGAACTTGAATTCCTTGTCGAACCCAAGACCATTCACATCGGCCCAATAAGACAATTTCCTATTGAGACTTGCATAAAAATTAGTGGCGATTTCCAAATCCATTGGAGTCAAACTGACCGTCATCACCCTTCTGGCAGTTTCCGTAAGCGTGGAATCTGACGCTACTGAATGCACCAAAGAACGGAACTGATCCAAATAAACACGAGGTATGGAATCCGGGTCTGTGGCGATTTTGGCCATGGTGTGTGCAATGGAAGCCAACGGAGAAGATTGACTTCCCACCTCCCCAACAATCGAGGAAAGAATCTCACCCAACTTGGTTGCCAAGACGGCATTGGCTGCCTTGCGGCCTTCAATGTCACCCGGATAAGTCTGTGTCCCGGCGTTCAGCGCTTTGACTTCCTCTTCCAACTTGGCAATGCCTCTTTCCAGCAATTGGATCTTCTCCTTGGAAGTCGTGGTTTCGCTCTTCAAGGATTCGTAGAGCGCTTTTGCGTCAGCGACATGGGAGTCCAACATGCCGGTTGGCAGCAACTTGGCAAATCCCTCCATGAACTTCTTGTTGACCTTCGCTTGCAGCTTGCCGCGGATCGCGGGTTCCGCCAGCATCCGATCCAACGTCTCCTGCGGCGATTCTGAGGGGTTGGCGGCGTTTTCCGTGGAGAAGGTAGCCAAAGCCTCTTCAACGGCCTCTGTGATGGACTGCGCTTGCGAAAACAGGCCACTGGAGAAAACATCAAGTCTCCGGTTGGCGAAGGCATTCCAAGTTGCCAGGTCACCGTTGACCCGCTTCTCTGTGATAGTGCCCCATGAGGTGATGTAAGGACCACGGCCCATCGCCGGGATCACTGGACCTTCACCCAGCACTTCACCCAATTCATCAGCTTCCCGAAGCGCATCATTGGGGCTGTAGGTGCGAAGTTGCCGTCCTTGGTGTGGACCTCCCTCGATCGGGTTCTCACCCGTGTAGATGTTGGACGTCCCGCGCACACTGGTGCCCAGGTCCGTCATGGTGCCGGCACTGCGGGCCTCTGCCACCAAGGCATTGAGGAAATTGAACATGCGCACGTCCGCCGTGCCCACCTTGTCGAAAGCCTCAAGGATCATGTCCTTCGTTCCTTGTGGGAGTCCTTGCACAAAAGGATCTTCACCAAACAATGCTTGCATCTCGGCCGCCGTGGCGCCTAACGATTGGGGGCCCTTCGTGGATGCCAACACCAGTTTCTCCAACTCGGCAATGTGACTTTGACTCTCCAAGGATTGGGGTCCGGCCTTGGCATCCGCAATTTGCCTTTCCAATTGAGCGATGCGATTTTGAGCACTCAATGTTTTCGGCCCATTCGTAAGCGAAGCGATCTTTGCTTCCAGTTCGGCAATATGGTTCTGAGTGCCAAGAGCCTCGGTGGTCACCTCTTCACCCGTGGCATTGCCAATCGTGATCTCGGCAGATAATCCGCCCACCACTTCGGGAACCTGCATCCATTTCATCGCCCGAAGGATTTCCCGCTGGGTGTCAGGTGATACCCGTGGTTCTTGAACCTCGGCATTGCCCACCGCGAGGGTCTTGTAGATCCACCACATCGCCGGGTTGCCCATCACCTCCGACAACAACACCGCGTTGCCAACCAATGTAGGAGACAGGTCATCATTCCAATACTCCACTGCCTGGGTCTTGGCAAGGTCCAAGGGAGTTCCTTGACGGGGATCCAATGTCTCTGGATCAAGCAGGCCGTCAGCCACTTCCTGTGCCCGGTTGGCACGCGCTTCATGCGATCCATTGAGAACCTCGGTGATGCGCTGCATTTGTGCCAGATAGTTGTTAAACATCTGCCTGAAGTTGCGAGCAGACATCTCCGCAGCCGCACCGGCCTCTTTCTTACTCTTGCCAGCATTCAAGGCATCTTGCCGCGCCTTCGCACTGGAAGTCTCCAGAGCCTTCATGTAATCCTTGTGCTCAAAGCGGATGATCTGTTTGACCTTGAGTTCCTGGCCAGCGGCAAAGAGGGGATTGCCAACACCTTTGATGATGTTCGGGAGCGTCAATGTCCCGCGAACCTCGGCAGCCATAACGGCCTGCAACTCGGCAATCCTTGGAT
>Ga0268284_1001644_pt1 | contig 11014 bp, 9 predicted proteins | sample saktaG_14_FD_190137 | JGI IMG/M metagenome (GOLD analysis project Ga0268284, IMG submission 190137) | Saline water microbial communities from Sakinaw Lake, British Columbia, Canada - sak_2013_06_06_40m | ecosystem: Environmental > Aquatic > Non-marine Saline and Alkaline > Saline ... | reverse complement strand
GCAGCAGCAAATGCTTTTGATGGGCTACAGGTTGGAATCTTAGCAGGGGCATTTGTTGCAGTTCTAATCCTATTTAGTGTACCAATAACTCTTTTGGGAATGATATCTCCATTTGCGATTCGCCTTAGTATGAACGATACCAGCGAGGCAGGAAAAGTATCCGGAACGATATATGCTATATCAACCCTTGGTTCCTTTGTAGGCACTTATCTGCCGGTTTTGGTGCTGATCCCTATCATTGGAACAACCAAAACATTCCTTGTTTTCAGCTTGTTCCTTTTATTTGTGGCACTGGCTGGTTTAGGGATTAGCAGTGGAAGAAAAGTGATGCTCCAATATTTGATAATGGTGATCGCGTTGGTTTTTTTGGGTTTTGTGACAAATAATTCTTCAATAAAGAATACGGAAGGGCAGGTCTACGAAGTAGAATCGGCATACAATTACATACAAGTATTAAAAAAGGACGGGTACACTTATCTACGCCTTAATGAAGGCCAGGGGATTCACTCTATTTACAAACCTGGAGAGTTAAATTATGGAGGTCCATGGCAGCAATTTTTGGCAGGCCCCTTTTTTTATAAGGATGAACTTCCCGAAGATGTCAGCAGGATGGCAATAATCGGGCTCGCAGCTGGGACAACTGCAAGGCAGGCCTCGGCAGTATTCCCAAATGTAGTAATAGATGGCTATGAATTGGACCCAGAAATTGTAAAAGTGGGGATGGAATTTTTTGATTTGAATTTGCATAATTTATATATACATGTAGAAGATGGACGCTGGGGATTAACATCCAGCCCGTTTAAGTATGATGTTATAGCAGTGGATGCATATCGCCCTCCTTATATTCCGTGGCATATGACCACAAAGGAATTTTTTCAAGTTGCTTATGAGCACCTCAATGGAAAGGGAACTTTGGTTATTAATGTCGGCCGGGCTCCGGATGATAGGCGCTTAATTGATGGCTTGGCCTCGACGATTGCTTCAGTTTTTCCTTCAGTTTATGTTATGGATATACCAGGGACTTTTAATTCCATGATTTATGCTACCCGCGAACCCACTCAACAAGAAAACTTGAATGCCAACATGGTTAAGCTGGCTATAACTCAAGGAATTCACCCATTACTGGTGACTTCAATTTATGAAACTTGGGTAAATTTGCAACCGGCTCCCAATAAATCAATTATTTTCACGGACGATTTGGCTCCTATAGAATGGATCACGAACAATATGGTCTTGAACTATGTTCTTTTCGGTGAAGTGGAGAACATCCAATGAAATTTACGCGCTTCGTTTTCTATTTTGTCATGGTGTTTCTTGTGCCGGTGGCTTTAATTTTTTTAGGTTTGCGGATTCTTCTTTCCAATGCGTTTCTTAACCTGGAATATCGGGTGCCGGGTTTCCCTGTCGATAATTATGGCTTCACCCAAGCGGAGCGATTAAAGTGGTCGAAACTGGCTGTACAATACCTGGTAAACGATTCGAATGAGGATTTCCTTGGAGAATTAACATTTTTGGATGGAACACCTTTGTATAATGATCGCGAATTGAGTCATATGCTGGATGTAAAAAAAGTTGTCAAACCAATTTTAAGTATAGGATACACCTCGTGGGTATTATTGATAGGGCTTGGAATAATTACAATTCGCTTTAATTGGCGATCTGAGTATCGTAGAGGATTTAGGCTCGGAGGCATGATCATGTTAGGATTACTCTGCATAATTGGCCTTTTTGCTATAGTCAGTTTTTGGAATTTCTTCACTTTTTTTCATAGTATCTTTTTTGAAGGTGATAGTTGGTTATTCTTATATTCAGATACATTAATCCGCTTGTTCCCTATGCGATTCTGGCAGGATGCTTTTTTGCTGGCGGGAATAATAATCTTGGGAAGTAGCTTGGCACTTGTGTTAGGTTTAAAACCAGACCACAATTAAGGGGTAAGGATATATGCATCCAGATGTCGATAATCTCTGGTGTATAATTCCAGCTTAAGGAGTGAAAGAATGCCGGTATCTTTAACGCTTGAAGGAAAAGTCGCATTAATCAGCGGCTCGTCGCGTGGAATTGGACGAGCCATAGCCTTAAAGGTTGCAGAATGTGGTGCCTCAGTTGTAGTAAATTATTTTAATTCAGGTGAAGCTGCAGATGAAGTGGTTTCCAAAATCATTGAAACCGGGGGCAAGGCGATCGCGATTAAAGCAGATGTATCTGATTATAAGCAAGCCCAGGATTTGATTAAGTTTTCGATTGATACTTTCGGAAAATTGGATATCCTTGTAAATAATGCTGGGATTACCCGTGATAAGTTAATTATGCTTATGACTGAAGAAGATTGGGATGATGTTCAATCTACGAACCTTAAGAGTACGTTTAATTGTTCAAAAGCAGCAGTAAAGCATATGGTGCGAAATAGATATGGGAGAATAATTAATATTACTTCGGTTGCCGGACAAATGGGAAATGCAGGGCAATCTAACTATTCAGCTTCGAAGGCTGGTCAAATTGGATTTACGAAAGCGTTAGCCCGTGAAGTCGCTGTTCGTAACATCACGGTTAATGGTATTGCAGCTGGATATATTGAAACTGATATCTGGAAAAATGTGCCAGAAAATATGCGGGATGCTGTAATATCTTTAATTCCACTGGGACGCAAAGGTTTACCTGAAGAAATAGCGAATGCAGTTGCTTTTCTAGCATCTGATCAGGCTGCTTATATAACAGGTCAAATTTTGGGTATCGATGGCGGCATGGCGATGATGTAATGGATCTGGAGGAACGGATGGCAGAAAAAAACACCACAGGAATAACAACTTTAACCCCTAATGTAATTTTAACTATCGCAAAAATGGCTGCCTTGGAGGTTGATGGTGTCAATGCTATGGCACCAATTCGTCTTGGAGTCCCTAAACTAAAATCAAGAGGAAAGGATGGAGTGAATCTTTTTATTGAAGATGACAATGTGTTCGTGAATCTTTATTTAGTATTGGATGGAAATTATAATATCCGGGATGTAAGCAGAAAAGTTCAGCTTCAAGTTTCTCGGGCTATTGTCGAAATGACTGGTCTTGAAGTTGGTCTGGTTAATATTCATATTGAGGATATTGAATACAAGAATGATGAGGTCTGACAGCCTATGAAGGCTAGAACCAGAGCGCGAGGTGTTGCTCTGCAAGCACTTTACGAAATTGATATAGCTAATCATCCAACTGGAATAGTTTTAGAAAATCGCCTCGAAGAAGAAGTTGTAAATGACGACCTTCGTGATTTCATAAGACAAATTGTTGCTGGTGTAGTTCCAATCCGGGCCGAATTAGACTTTGTTATAGCCAAGTATGCTCCAGATTGGCCACTTGAACAAATTGCAACCATAGATCGCAATATAATGCGCGTAGCTGTTTGGGAAATGGCTGTCATTGGCGATACCCCCATAAAAGTAATCATCAATGAAGCAGTTGAGCTGGCAAAACTTTATGGCTCTGACAGTGCTCCCAGGTTCATAAATGGTGTATTGGGTAGCCTGGCTGATCACCAAAATGAAGTAACCCAAGCGATCGCATCGCAGAAAAAGGAATAATTAAATAATATGGATTTTTTGGGTGTAGGTCCAATGGAATTGATTTTTGTTATCATTCTGGCTTTGATAATTCTTGGTCCGAAGGATATGCAAAAAGCAGGCCGATCAATGGGACGCTGGATGAACAATCTGGTGAGATCTGATACTTGGAAAATGGTAAGACAGGCATCTAACAAAATTAAATATTTACCAAATGAATTGATGCGTGAAGCAGGTCTGGAAGATATAAAAAATGCCAGTCAGGCGATCAATAAAGAGATTAATAAAGAGATATCCCAGGAAATAACGGATCCTTTTAAATCCTGGAAAGAACCAAGCTCATCATCGTCGGAAACTTCGAAAATCGAAAAAACGCCGATTTCAGAAAACATTATCGAGCCACCTCGTCCTAGAAATGATAACGGGGGAGATGGTAATGAGTAAATTTCTAAATGGATTCTGGAAGGTAATATCATCACCATTCAGGGGTCTTTTCTATTTGCTAGCGTTACCTTTCCGTTTTTTTAAACGGACCAACGCTTTTTTAAATGATGATTTGGATGATGGATCATTACCCGACGCCTTTGCAACTTCATTGCAAGCTCCTTCTGCTTTGCTGGAGCATGTTGATGCCTTGAGAAAACATTTGCTGCGCATGTTGGTTGGCCTTGTAGTTGCGATATCCATAAGTTTCATTTTCACCACGCAGTTGGTTGATTTCCTGTCACTTCCTGTAGGTGGTATAGCCGCGCTCAAAGCCATTGATATAACAGAATCGGTCGGTGTGTTTATGCGAGTTGCCTTGTTTGCTGGAATAGCACTGGCATCTCCATATCTGGCATTTGAACTATGGTTGTTCGTTGCGCCTGGTTTAAAACCAGGCGCTCGAAAATTAGGTTTGATCGGGATACCGCTATCGACCTTGTTGCTGATTACTGGTATGTTATTTGCTTATTACTTAATGTTGCCATCCGCTTTACCCTTTTTATTAAATTTCATGGGGATCGAAACGATACCTCGCCCATCTTCATATATTAATTTTGTCTCAGGATTATTATTCTGGATTGGTATAGCTTTTGAGTTTCCATTGGTGATCTTTGTTCTCTCACTGATGGGGATAGCTAAACCAAAATTTATGGCTCAACAATGGCGAATTGCTGTGATAGTCATTGCTATAATATCAGCATTGATCACCCCTACGGTTGATCCGGTTAATATGGCCCTGGTAATGGGACCGATGATTATTCTATATTTTTTGAGTATTGGCCTTAGTTACTTGGCTTCATTCAACCGAATAAGAGCTGCTGCAAGGAAAGCATAGTCTAAAGTCGTCAAGATAGTCCCTTTCGGGAAATATAGGTTTTAAGGGAAGAAGGATAAACATGATGTGTAAACACCAACCTGTTTATAAGAATGCAATTGCATTAATCTTTGTTGCAGCATTTTTATCAAGCTGCCAATTTAATACATCAGGAAGTGGTACTCCAACTATCTCAGCATCCTTTCCTCTCCCGCCTACACCTGTACCTCAACCGATGGCAGAGATCTTTTTTGCTGTGACAATTCCTACACCATTATTACCCGGAGAAACTTTAGTAATAAGTGTGGTTGATGATGTTACCGGCTTGGCTTTAAATCCAACTAATTACACCATGCAATTAGGTGACAGCTTACATTATTATGTTGCCTTACCTTTTGTTGTCAATAGTGTTGTGAAATATCGATATATTAAACAAACCGGAATACCGGTATTGGAAGATAATTACGATGAGCAGGCTGTTAGATTCCGGTTATATTTTGTTGGTGGGCCAGGGGAGGTGATGGATACTATTTCAAGCTGGAGTGGTAGTGCCTTTATGGGGGATGTAGGTCGGATTACAGGGCGCGTTGTTTCTGGGACGGATAGTAACGGGTTGCCAGATATTCTTATTTGTGCAGGAGGAGCTCAAACTTTGAGCGATTCGAATGGGGAATTTGTACTGGAAGGAATAACTCCAGGCATCCAAAACCTGGTGGCTTATTCCCTCGATGGACGTTATCAACCCTTCCAACAGGGTGCACTGATCACAGCCGATAAGCGCACCCCTGTTAACCTTAGCATGATACCAGCTTCGTTAGTTAATGTTGTATTTACAATTATTGTGCCGGCAAATACGGTTCCAACTGCGCCTATTCGTTTTGCAGGTAATCTTTATCAGTTGGGAAATTCTTTTGGCGATTTACAAGGAGGGGTTAGCAGTGTAGCAGTCAATATGCCTTTATTAACTCCTATGTTGGATGGTCGCTATACTCTTTCATTGATGTTGCCGGCAGGAGCAGATATCCATTATAAATATACTCTTGGTGATGGTTTTTGGAACGCTGAGCATCAAAATTCTGGTGATTTTAAGAATCGACAGTTGATCGTTCCAATTTCTGGAGGAATTGTTCAGGACGTGGTTGAAACGTGGCAGTCTGGACCTTCAGCGCCTATCCTTTTTGAGGTAACAGCACCATCAGATACCCCTCCGACTGATATTGTTTCAATACAATTTAACCCTTATGGTTGGACAGAACCACTACAGATGTGGCCTTTGGGGAATAACCGTTGGGTTTATCAGCTCTTCAGCCCATTAAATATGTTAGGTTCATTTGAATATCGCTATTGTAGAAATGACCAGTGTGGCATTGCGGATGATTCTGCTACATCCGGTAATTCAATGGGTAGGTTAATTTCGACTAGCTCAACACCACAATACATTCAAGATACCATTAGATCATGGAAATGGTTATCAGGTCTACCCACTGATAATGCCTTATCAAGCAACGTTCAATTGAGAGGTAATGACTTTTGGGCGGGAATCGAGTTTCAAGCAGATTACTCTCCTTCCTGGCAACCCTTGATACCTCAGGCTCTGCAAAATATTCAAAATTTGGGTTCAAATTGGGTTATTCTTTCCCCTACCTGGACTTTTCGAGGAAATAATCCCTCTGAATTTTCGCAGATCCCGGGACAGGATCAGCTTGGCTTTGATTTAAGCGAGACAGTTAACTGGGCGAGAGCACTGAATTTGAATACAGCCATCTTTCCAAATGCAAAATTTAATTTACCAGTTGATGAATGGTGGATTAATGGTTCTCGTGATGCCAAGTGGTGGGATGTGTGGTTTACAAGGTATCGTGCATTTTCTTTATATTTTGCCGACTTGGCGATGACCAATGGTTCACAATCCTTAATCATGGGCGGAGATTGGTTGGAACCTGCCTTGCCTGGAGGCATTTTATCTGATGGTAGTAGTTCAAATTTACCCGCTGATGCTGAAACTCGCTGGAGCAGCCTGATTGCTGAAATTCGACAACACTTTAACGGTCAAATATATTGGGCTATTGAGTACCCGGGAGGTCTCACAAATCCACCCGGATTAATTTATGAGTTGGATGGAATTTATTTGTTGTGGTCCGCGCCTCTTTCAAGTGGAGATCAATCATCAATTGAAGATATGCAGATTATCGCTGGAGGAATGTTAGACAGTGAGATTAGGCCATTTCAGTTAACTTTTCAGAAACCATTGATTGTTTCTGTATCTTATCCATCTATCACAGGCACATCCAAGGCATGCATCCCGGATGGTGCAGGTGGTTGTCTGGCTTGGTCTGTCCTTAATCAACCGAATTCTGATAATGAATTAGTGGAACTGAATTTGCAAGCTCAATTTGATGCTTATCAAGCATTATTGAGTGCAATAAATGAACGAAATTGGGTCAGCGGATTTGTCAGTAGGGGTTATTATCCCCCTGTAGCATTGCAGGATACCTCTGCTTCCATCAATGGAAAACCAACTGCAAGCTTATTAGGGTACTGGTTTCCGCGCTTATTAGGAATTATCAAATAAGAAAATATTAGCCTTTAAATACATTTAAGAGACTATAATAAAAAATATGCATTTAAGGAGTTTATTATGAAACCTGGTCTTCCCGAATTACTAATAATATTGTTAGTTATTGTTCTTCTTTTTGGCCCTGGTCGGATCGGTAAAATTGCAGGTGAGTTGGGAAACGGCATTCGTTCTTTTCGTGATGGATTAAAGCCAAAGGATGAGAAATTTGAAGACACCACAGAATCAAAAAATGGCGATGAACCTACTAAATAACCACATATGTAAACATTAGCACTAATCTGGTTCTAAATTTCCTATACCAAATCTAAAAGTGAAGTAGCCTTTATAATGGGTTGCTTCACTTTTAGATTTAGATGATCTTTTTGGGGAAATGAATTTTAAAATATTGTGATTATGAAATTTGATATAGTTGCTGTTCTACCCGATCAAATCAAACCTTCAGGTTACCTACAAGAGTTTACTCCACATTTTCTGCCATAAACCAAAACATCTACTTATTGAATTGAGTTTCGTATAGTCTTGCGTATAATCCTCCAAGAGTGAGTAACTCATCATGGGTACCGCTTTCTGTTATTTGACCACGATCCATTACAAGTATCAGGTCAGCAGCCAGTATAGTGCTCAATCGATGGGCAATTACGATCGAAGTACGTTCTTTCATGACATGTTTTAAAGCCTCTTGGATCAATAATTCAGAATCGCTGTCAAGATGACTTGTTGCTTCATCCAAAACTAAGATGCGCGGATTTTTTAATATTACACGAGCGAGGGCAATTCGCTGTTTTTCACCACCACTTAGGCGGTAACCACGTTCACCAACGATGGTATCATACCCTTCAGGTAACTCGGAGATATAATTGTGAATATTGGCAGCCCGGGCGGCATCTTCAATTTGTGCCTGGGTGGCATCTAATTTAGCATAAATCAAATTACTTCTGATTGAATCGTGGAAAAGATAAGTCTCCTGAGTTACCATACCTATAATGTTGGATAGTGAGTTTAGATTTACATCGCGTAGATCATGTCCGTCGATTCGAATTACCCCACTGGTTGGATCATACAAGCGGGGTATCATATAGGTAAGGGTTGTCTTCCCTGCACCAGATGGTCCCACAAGAGCAATTAATTGCCCTGATTTGGCGCAGAAGGAGACAGATTCAAGAGCCTTGAAACGAGCCTGGGATTCGGGTTCAGATTCCAGTTCTGATGAAATGATCTCCTTTTCTTCAGGTTCTTTAATTTCCTGTTCAAGTTCACCTTTAAATAATGTTTCATTGGAACTTACTTTATTAAATCTTTTAACCTCCTGAAGAAGTTTAGATGTATCTATACTATAATTAAATGAAACATTCTCGAATTCGATATCTCCTTTTACATCATCGAGAATAATTGAATCAGGTATTTCTAAAATATCCTGTGGTAGATCTATTACTTCAAACACCCTCTCAAAACTAACCAATGATGTAGAAAACTCTACCGGAGCGTTTGCTAGACCCTGCAAGGAGGAATATAGCTGCCCGAGATATGAACCAAATGCCACAACAGTGCCGATCGTAAATGATCCTTTAATAACTAGATACCCTCCAATTCCATACACTATGGCAGTTCCAACCGCCCCCACTAGGCTAATTGTTACAGAAAAAAGAGAGCTATAAACAGCGCGTTTTATACCAATATCACGAACAGCTGACGCACGTTTTGTAAAACGAGTTTGCTCATCTCCAGACCGACCAAATAGCTTGATCAAAAGAGCTCCACCAATATTCAGAGTTTCAACCATATGGGTATACATTTGTCCATTCAATTCCATTTGTTGGTGGGCTATCTCCCGAAGTCGAAAAGCCACCTTCCGCGTTATGATGAAAAAAAGAGGTAGGATAAATACCCCCGCAGCTGTAAGTCTCCACTCTAGTGATATCATGACAGATAGAATCGCGATACTCTGAATCAGGTTTGTAACGATATTAACAAGTGTGGTGCTGATAGCATTTTGTGAGCCAATTACATCGCTATTTAATCGGCTAATTAATTCCCCGGTTCGTGTATTTGTGAAAAATCTTAGACTCATCCTTTGCAGACGGTTGAAAAGAGTTGATCGTAAATCAAAAATTACACCTTCGCCAACAGTTACATTTAATTGGCGTTGAAAAACTCCAATAAGACCATTTACAATAGGGACAGCCATCAATCCCAAAGCTAAGAGAATCAAGTGTTGATAATCCTTGGCAGGTAATACAACGTCGATCATATTGCGAAAAATCAATGGCGATAGAAGAGATAAACCCGTGGTCATAATGATGGCAATTAACATCCCGGCAATATGACCCCAATAAGGCTTGGCATAGCTAAATACACGAAGAAGAAGAGAACGGCTCAGTTTGGGTTGTTTGCCATCGGATCTTATGAAAGCGCCTATACGGTTTCTGTGCATTAATATCTCCTAACTTTAAAATGAAATTTACCTAATGTCATCCTGGCAAAATAATAAATTTAGTTAATGGTTTGAAATCGGACTCATAATATTATGTAGGAATCATGGGGCATTATGAGATTCCCCATAGCGTAAGAGATATATTAAGAAAATATCAAAGGGAGCAGTAAAAAATTATAAAAAAGCTATTTCGATTATATCCGATTGCAGGAAACTAATCATATGCATCCTTATCTAAGGACCAAATTTACAGAAACACCCAGATTCCTGAAAATTAACCCGGAGGCTTACACTACGGGTATGATTATTAATCCTAAATATTATTGCATTTGAAAAATTTAATGATAGGTAAAGAATTGGATTTATGAGAAAAATCTAATATAAACATAGATATAATGGGTTAGAATATTGTCTGGAATAGGGTTGCTTAGTTTTCCTTCTTTTCTATTTCCCTGGTTGTCTTTCCAGTTGAAAGAAATAAGTTGTTTCAGTATGCACCCTTCACAATAAACAATTATTGACTTGCGATTCTATAAGTTTGGATCTCATTTGGAATTCGAGTGGTAGGCATTGCGCTTAGCTGAAAACAGATTATAAATGAAAATCAAAACGATAAACAAAGAATTGATTTCCCGAAGGGATTTTCTTAAGCTTTCTGGTTTAGGTTTAGGTGCTGTAGCACTTCGACCATTAAAAAAACATTTGCCTTTGCAGGAATTCCCTGAAGGTATCTTACTGGGGCGAAATTGTACCGGTGGGATTGCAATTGTAAGAGAAAAGCCGGATGTAAACAGCCCAATAGTAAAAGAAGTTTATGAAGATACGGTATTCCCTTGGTTACGTGAGGTAAGCGCGGTCAACCCTGATTTAAATCACTTTATTCAACGGTGGGTGGAAACGTCAGACGGGTTTGTTTATTCTCCAACCTTACAACCAGTACGCAATCAGCCCAATCAGGTGATGCAATTTATTCCAGATGGGAAAGCAGGTTTTTGGACTGAAGTGACTGTGCCCTACGTAGATATTTTTCTTGACAACCCTCCTGCCAGGTCGCCTGGTTTAAAGGCTTTAATAGAGAGGGGGCTTCCGACGCGATTATATTATAGTCAGGTGATGTGGGTTGATCAGATAAAAACTGGAAATTCTGGAAATATC
>Ga0268284_1001643_pt1 | contig 11016 bp, 8 predicted proteins | sample saktaG_14_FD_190137 | JGI IMG/M metagenome (GOLD analysis project Ga0268284, IMG submission 190137) | Saline water microbial communities from Sakinaw Lake, British Columbia, Canada - sak_2013_06_06_40m | ecosystem: Environmental > Aquatic > Non-marine Saline and Alkaline > Saline ... | reverse complement strand
CCTATCAATTTCCCGCACCCCGCCACCATAGCTTAGTTTAGCCACTGCGTGGCCGGACTTCGGGGTCCGCCTCAGTTGCACGAGAATGGGTTTTTCCGTCGCGCTGGAGATCAGGGGCAGGGCGAAGGGGAGCGCGATCACGGCAAGCGCGCAGATCGCCCAGGCCTTGCGCTGGAAAATCGTGGCAATCGTGAGTCGGAACAGTCTCATGGCTCAATTCAGTAAATTTTTCAGGTGGCTCCAGGTTTGGCCGTTTCCGTCGAGGTGGCGGGCCTGGTGACCTTCGATCATCAGGGCGCTGGGCATGGCCATGCCATCGTAGTCGGGATGGCAGCTCACCAGACGCAAGACGTTGGTGGCGGATTGCTGCCAGATTTCCTCGAAGGTTTGGCGGGCGAACGCGTCGAGGCCGCTGAACGGCTCGTCGAGCAGCAGGATATTGCCGGTATCGGGTTTCACCGAGAACTCGGCGGCGATCAGGTTGGTCTTGCGGCGGTTGCCGGTGGACAGGCGGCCGTAAGGTTTTTTGACGTCCAACTCGATGCGTCCGGCGAGGTCGAGGGCTTCCTGGAGCCGTGCTTTCGGCAACAGCGTGCGGAAAATCATGGCCGGGGTGATCTCGGGATCGAAACGCAGGTCCTCGGGAAGGTATTGGGTGAAGCCATGCACGCGGAAGGTTCCGGCCACCGGTTTCAAGGTGCGGGCCAAAGTGCGCAGCAGCGTGGTTTTGCCCCGGCCGTTGCGTGCCAGCAGGAAATGCGTGCCTCCAGCCAACGTGACCGCCTGCCCGAAGCGGGCGAGCGGACTGCCGTAACCAATTTCCAGACCGGAGTCGAGCTGAATGGATGGGACTTGTTTGCTCATCGTTGAGGATTCCGATTTCGTTGCGGTTGTAGTAAAATTTGGCAGGTAGTCAAGTTTTATTTAATGTCGGCTTCGCTAACCTTTCCGACAAATATGAAAATCTTTAGGAATTGGCAATCCTTTTTTTGATATTTTCAGCAACCGCTTCTCATTTTTTTTGGAATCGTTGGGTTTAGGTTGGCTGGAAGCGGCGTAGTTACTGGGATTTTTATGGCTTGGGGGATTTTTTGGAGGATGCGGAATTTTTCTGCGTGACGGGGGAAAAGGGTGATGTAGAACCGCGGCAGCGGAATATGGCGGGCAACTTAACTTACCAGCAGGCCGGGGTGGACACGCGCAAGGCGGCTGCTTTGGTGGGGGGCATCGGCAGGCATGTGGGCAGAACCCAGCAGAGCCGCAAATTGTGGGGGGCGTTTGGGTTGTTTGCGGCGTGTTACGATCTGAGCGGGTATCGTGAGCCGGTGATGATGACGGGTTGCGACGGGGTTGGGACGAAGCTGGAACTGTTGTTGGAGCGGGATTTGCTGGAGACGGCGGGCAAGGATCTGGTGGCGATGAGCGTGAACGACATCCTGACGACGGGGGGTGATGCGCTGCTGTTTTTGGATTACATTGGGATCGCGGCGCTCGATGAGGCGAAGATCAGCCGCTTGATTTCCGGGATGGCGGACTATTTGGAGGCCTGCCAGTGCATCCTTGCCGGGGGCGAAACCGCGGAGATGCCGGGGATCGTCCCGGAGAATGTGATCGAACTGGCCGGGTTCTGCATCGGCTGCGCGGAGAAACCGGATTTGATTGACCCGACGAGCGTGGCGGTGGGCGACGTGCTGGTGGGCTACGCGTCGGACAGCATCCATGCGAACGGATGGTCATTGGTGCGGCGGGTTCTCCGGGAGTTTCCGGGTGAGGTCAGCGAGGACGAACTGGCGGCCTGGCTGAAACCGACCCGGCTGTATCACGATGTGACGGGCGATCTGAAAAAATCCGGGATCAAGCCGAAGGCCATGGCGCACATCACGGGGGGCGGATTGCCGGAAAACCTCGAGCGCTTGTTCCGGGGCATGGGTGCCGACTTGGAAATCCCGCGCTGGGAACTTCCCGGAATCGACAAACTGCTTTCCCACGTGGATGCGCAAGACCGCTTCCATACTTTCAACATGGGTATCGGCTGGGTGGCAATCGTCGCCGCGGCGGATGTTGGAGCCGCTCTCAAGGCCGGCCCGGGGGGCCAGGTCATCGGCCGGATGGTCCTTGCGGAAGGAGTCCGGGTGCGCGTCATTGGCGAGTGAACCCAAGAAAAGACCAGCATGAGCGAATTCCTCACACACGAATGCGGGATCGCCGCGGTGCGGCTGCGCAAGCCGCTTGCTTATTATTATGACCGCTACGGCACCTGCCTGTGGGGCTTGAACAAGTTGTTCATCCTGATGGAGAAGCAGCACAACCGCGGCCAGGACGGCACGGGAATCGGCTGCGTGAAGCTCAACATGCCCATCGGCCAGCCCTATGTGAGCCGTCGGCGGGGCATCGAAAAAGACGCGCTGGCCGAGATTTTCCGCAAGGAGATCAAGGATTTCTTCAAGATGTCGCGCAAGGGGGTGATGAACCACAAGGACCCTTCAAGCGTGAAAAAAAACTTCGATTTCGGCGGCGAAATCCTCGTCGGCCATTTGCGCTACGGCACTTCCGGCGAATTTGACGTCGGTTCCTGCCATCCCTACCTGCGCCGCAGCAATTGGCCCACACGCACCCTCATGGTGATGGGGAACTTCAACATGACCAACGCGGCCGAACTCAACGAGGTGCTCATCAACCGCGGCCAGCACCCGGTTTTCGGGACGGATACCCAGACGGTGCTTGAGGAAATCGGCTACCATCTCGACGAGGCCCACACCGATCTCTACCGCCACCTCCGCGACGCCGGCGCGCCGGGAGCGGAGATGCCGGAAAAAATCTCCGCCGCGCTCGACGTGCCGCGCTTGGTGGCCGAGGCCGCCGCCGCTTGGGATGGCGGCTATGCGATTTGCGGCGTGATCGGCAACGGCGACATGTTCGTGATGCGCGACCCACACGGCATCCGGTCATGCCACATGCTGGTGACCGACGAGGTGATTGCCTTTGCTTCCGAGCGGGTCCCCTTGATGACGGTGTTCGAAGCCGAGGCCGCCGACGTGAAGGCGGTGGCGCCCGGTTCGATGATCACCATCAAGTCCGATGGCTCGACCTCCGACACGGTTTTCTCCCCGCCGCAGCGATTCACCCCCTGTTCCTTTGAGAAAATCTATTTCTCCCGCGGCAACGACCCGCAGATCTACCGCGAACGCAAGGCCATGGGCGCGGCACTTGTCCCCCAGGTCGTCGAGGCGATCGGCGGCGCGTTCGAGAAAACCATCTTTTCGTTCATTCCCAACACGGCTGAAACCGCCTACCACGGGTTGATGGATGGACTCCGCTTATTCCGCCGCCAACAGGTCCGCGCGTCCATCCTGCAGGCCGTGGCTGAGGGCAATCTCACCCCCGAACTGGTGGATGATTTGATCCTGCGCAATTGGCCCCAAGGCGAAAAGGTGGCCCACAAGGATATCAAAATGCGCACCTTCATCGCGCAGGACAAGGACCGTGACCAACTGGTTTCCCACGTTTACGACATCACTTACGGCGTGGTGAACCCCGGCGACTTTCTGGTGGCGTTGGATGACTCGATCGTCCGGGGAACCACCCTCAAACAGTCGATCCTCAAGATTCTCGCCCGCACCAAACCGGCGAAAATCGTCGTCTGTTCCACCGCCCCGCAGATCCGTTACCCGGATTGTTATGGCATCGACATGTCGGAGCTCGGGAAATTCATCGCCTTCCAGGCCGCCGTGGCCCTCCACCGGCGGGCCGGCCGGCAGTCATTGCTCGACCGGATTTACGACGAATGCCGCGACGAGTTGCAGCACCCGGCGGGGGCGCGGCGCAATATCGTCCAGAATGTTTACGCGGCCTTCACCGACGAGCAAGTCTCCGCCGAGATCAGCCGCATGGTCTATCCGGAAAAAATCGATTGGCACGGTGAAGTCGAGGTGATTTTCCAAACGATAGGAAACCTCCACTCCTCCATCATGGGCGAGTGCGGCGATTGGTATTTCACCGGCAACTATCCAACTCCGGGTGGCTATTCGATGGTCAACCTCGCCTACCTCCGATGGTATGAAGGCGTGGGCGGAAGAAGCTACGACCTGCCGCTCTAATACCCAAAGTGGCGGCAGCCACTGGCACCGGGCCGACCTGGCGGCGCTTCGGCCGGAGGGTGGCGGTGCCTGCGCCGGCCAATCTGCGATCAGCGCTTCCTGCCCGCACTGTTTTTCTGCGCGAACACCTTCAGCGTGGTTTTTTCGAGGAACTGGCGGCCGTTATCCTCCAGCTTGATGAAATCATGGTGCAGCGGACAGTGGTCGTGCGTGCCACAAGAACCCGTCCCAAACGGACAAGGCAACTCGTCCACGCTGCGCTCGAACAGCCCGACGATTTCCGCCAGACGGATCTTGCTGGGCGGGCGGGCCAAACGATAGCCGCCTCCCGGCCCGGTCGTGCCGACCGTCAGCCCGGCCGTGGCCATTTGACTCAACAATTTGGCGGCCAGAGCGACCGAGATATTGCGTTCCCGGCCGACCTCCGCCGATGACACCGCAGCGGCGTTGGGAGCGTATTTTTCTGCCAGATAACTGATTGCGGCGACTGCTTGGCGGGACTGTTTTCCGTAACGGAACATGCCGCTTCATAACACCCCCGAAAACCACAAGCCAGCAAAACATGAAAAAAAGATCCGATTCACCCTGACCCGGGTTGTGACCGGTTTGCTGCTTGATTGGATCCTCATCGGCGGGGCATCTTGCGGGCGGACGATGAAAGAACTGATCGAGGAACTGGAACGCTGGGGAGCGGATGTGATCTTTGGCCGCGCCAAGGGCTTCCGTGCGGCCCTGACGCGCTTCCTGATGCGGGCGCTCTCGGGCATCTTCCGCATCCTGGTCCAACTCCGGCTCTGGTACTACCGCAGCGGCTGGAAACCCCAGCACCACCTCGGGGCGCAAGTCGTGGCCATCGGTAACATCACCGTAGGCGGCACCGGCAAAACCCCGGTGGTCGAATTGCTCGCCCGCTCCTTGCGCGACCGCGGCCGCAACGTGGCGATCCTCTCACGCGGCTATAAGAGCCGGAAACTCGACAAACCCCAGCCATGGCGCAATGCCCATGGCAAGCTCATCCCCGGCGAGCGCATGCCCAAAGTCGTTTCCACCGGCAGCGCCCTGCTGCTCGATTCCAAATTCGCCGGCGACGAACCATTCATGCTCGCACGCAATCTGGAGCGCGTCGCGGTGGTGGTGGACAAGAACCGGGTGAAAAGCGGCCGCTTCGCCATCGAACACCTCGCCGCCGACACGCTGTTGTTAGATGACGGCATGCAGTATCTCGATCTCGCGCACGGGCTTGACATCGTGCTCGTCGATGCCGGTTCGCCCTTCGGGACCAGGGCATTGTTGCCGCGCGGCACCTTGCGGGAGCCGCCGAAAAACCTGCGCCGGGCGAGTTATATCCTGCTGACCAAGTGCAACGGCCACTCGAACGAGGAACTCGTCGCGCGCCTCCGCCGGTTCAACCGTACGGCGGAAATCATCGAGTGCACCCACGGGCCTATCCATCTGGAAAATGTCTTCACCCGCGAGCGCCAGCCGCTGGATTTCCTCCAAGGCAAATGGGTGGGGGCCATCAGCGCCATCGCCGTGCCCGAGGCGTTTGAGGGATCCTTGGAAAAACTCGGGGCCCGGGTGGAAATCCGCCGCCGGTTCTCCGACCACCACCGGTTTTCGGCCAGGGACGTGGCAAAATTCATGCAACGTTGCGTCGAGCGCGACATGCATCTCATCGTCACCACCGAGAAGGATGCCGTGCGATTCCCCAAACCCGCGGCCATTGATGTGCCGGTCTATTTCCTGCGCATTGAAGTGGAGATTCTCAAAGGCCAGGAAATCTGGGACGACCTGATCCACCGCATCTGCCATCCGCAACCCGTGTTCGAATCCGCGCTGCGCAACCGCCATGCCTATCGGTTATGATGAAACTCATCCTAACCGGAAACCACCGCGCAATGGGCGCTGACCCTGCCCGCCGGCCCGGCGCGCGCCGCCACCCTGAGGACGATCTATCAGAATTGGCCGAGGCACGACCCCGCCGCTAGAGAAGCCGCCGCGGCCTTTGCGCAAACGCACGGGCTTAAATAAGGGCTGGATTTTTTTACCGTGTCGCACCGTACCCGTGCTTGCAGCCGGGCGAATTTCCGGGTAGTCTCACCCCATGGGGATCGCAGAGATCATGAAGGAAGTCCGCAAACTGCCGGACGATCAACTGCTCGCGCTCGCCGCGCAAATCGATGAGGAAGCGGCAAGGGCCGTGGATCAACGCTTTGAAAGCCTGGTGAGGGAAGGGCGCTTTGATGAAGCAGCCACAGAAGCTTTGGGCGAACACCGGAAGGCAAAAACCCTCCCCCTGAATGAAATCCTCGACGAGCGCGGCGTTTCGTAAGCAGTTCGCGGCATTGAGCCCGGAAATCAGGAGACAGGCTCGCAAGCAGTTCCGACTGTGGATTGACGACCATTGGCACCCGTCATTGCATTTCAAACGGGTGGGACCATACTGGTCAGCGCGTGTGGATCGCGACCACCGGGCGCTCGGAATTGAGAGCGACGGGCAAATCGTCTGGTTTTTCATCGGTCGCCATGATGGATACGTGAGGAAGATTTAATTCGTTGCTCCGTCATTGACAGGTTGGGAAATAACCGCGAATATTCGTTAGGTGAAACTCATCCGCATGCTTCCGCCCGCCGTGGCACTGGTTGTCGTGGCAACCTGGCTGGCCGGCCAGCGCCGGTCCATCGCCACCCTGGAGCGGCGGAATTATTTGTTAGAAAGCAGGCTCGCCGCCGCTCGCTCCCCAGATCCGGAAGCCGTTCCCACCCAAGCCCAGGCCGCCAGGAACACCGCGCCGATCGACTGGCAACAAATCGCTGCGGCGCAGCAAAGCTCCTTCGACGACGCGCGGGTGATGCTGCGCTTCGACCAGCGCTTGCAGGCCATGACCCGCGAGGAACTCCTCGCCGCGCTGGCCGAAGTCGCCACGCTCGATCTAACCGCAAATGCCCGCAGCTTGCTCGAGCAGATGCTCATCGGGCCGCTCATTGAGAAAGACCCGGAATTGGTGCTGGCGCGCTTCATGGATCGTTTGCAGGATGAAGCGAGCGGGCTCAAATGGCATTTGCCCAACGCGTTGCGGGAATGGGCGAAACAGGACCCGGCCAAGGCCGAAGCCTGGCTCGACCAGCAGATCGCCGCCGGCAAATTCGCCAGCAAAACCCTCGACGGCAAAAACCCGTTCCGGGTGCAGTTCGAGGGTGTCATGTTAGGCATCCTGTTCCCCATGGATCCTGCCGCCGCGGGCCGTCGTTTGGCGGCGCTGCCGCAAGACCAGCGCGCTGATGTGGTTAGAGGCATGCTCGGCACGGTCACCGAGGCGGACCAACCGGCCTTCGCCCAACTGGTCCGCGACCAGGTGCCTGCCGCGGAGCAGGCCCAATTCATCGCCAATCGGGCGCTCGCAGTCATGCAGGGCGGTTATCCCGCAGTCACCGAATACCTCGACCGGATCGCCGCGACACCCGCCGAGCGCGGCGCGTGCGTCGAGCAGGTCGCCACCGCCGGACTTATTGCTATCACAAACGAGACGGTCACCCGCGACGACGTCGATGCCCTGCGCGAATGGGCCGCCACCCAAGCCCCGGACGCGACCGACCGCGCCACGGGCAACATGCTCGCCATGGCCACCCAGACCCCGCCCGCGCTCGAATTCAACGCCGCCGCCGCTCTTGCGCTCCAATACAGCCAGGCCAGCGGCAACGACGATGTGTTAGGTGCGTTCCTGGAAAGCTGGGCCGCGCTCTACAACAAGGACCAGGCCCGCGCCTATGCCGCTAACATCTCCGACGAGCGCCGCCGCGCCGCCATCCTCAAACGCCTCGAGTAAACCTCCCGCCGGGTCATGAAAATCTCCCTTGCCGTTACCTTGCTCATCCTCGCCCTCGGCGCAGTAATCGGTTGGCATGACTCTCAGCAACTCGCCGCCCTGCGCACGCGCCGCGGCCACCTCATCGCCGCGGCCGCCGAACCCGGCGTCGATCTAACCGACCAGGCCGCTCCCGGCCGCAGCACCAAACACCCACGCGTAGACCGCGCTGCCAGCGCCAGGCAACTCGCCGCAGGGTTCATCGCCTTCGGCAAGGAACGCGAAGCCTTCGAGAAAACCGCGGGCGAACCGCGCGATGCCGCCATGCAAAAGGAAATGAACCGGCGCATGACGGACTTCCGGGAGCGCATGATGTCGATGGATCCGGCCCAACTGACCGCCCTCATTGAGGAAGTTCGCGCGGACAAGGATCTAACCGCCGAGACCCGCCGGCGCCTCGTCGCCGTCGCCGTTCTGGCGCTGGCCAACGACCACCCGCAGGCGGTGCTCGCGCTGCTCACCGGATCGCCCGGGTTTGCCAAGGACGACCTGAGCGGCGGTTGGGTCATGTCCTCGTCGCTCGCCCGCTGGGCCAAGGATGATCCGCTGGCCGCGCTCGCCTGGGTCCGCGACAATGCTGAAAAACATCCCGACATCGTTAGCGACAACGCCAAGCGCGGCATGCTTTCCGGGGTCGCGGTCCAGGATCCAAAACTCGCATTCAGGCTCATTGGCGAACTGGGCCTCAGGGACTCTAACGACACCCTCCAAAACATCGTCGGTGCCGCCCAAACCCGGGATGAAAAACTCGCCACCCTCGCCGCCCTGCGCGAGCACCTCGCCACTGTCACCGATGAAAAAACCCGGGATGAAGCCGCGGCCGGCAGTTTGACGGTGCTGGCCAACGGCTTCGTGCAGGAGGGATTCGCGGCCGCCAGCCAATGGCTCGCCACCGCCAAGCTCGCCCCGGCGGAACTCGCCGGCGTTGCCGGCGGCTTGAACTACGACCCGGCCAACAGCGGCGAAACCGGCCAATGGATCGAGTGGCTCGGTACGGCAATTGTCCCCGACAAGTCTGCTGACAGAATCCAATACCTCGTTGCCAGCTGGACGCGTGACGACTATCAGGCCGCCGGCCAGTGGCTTGCCGCCACCGCCGACGGCCCGGCCAAAAACACCGCCATCCGCAGTTATGCCGCGACCATTGCGCGCTACGAACCGGAAACCGCCGCGCAATGGGCGCTGACCCTGCCCGCCGGCGAGGCCCGCGATTCCACGCTCAAAACCATCCACCGGAACTGGCCGGATAACGATCCGGTTGGGGCCGCCGCCTTCGCCAAAACCCACGGCATCAAGTAGCCGGTTTTTTTCACAATGAGCGGGAATTGCTATTCTTCCGGCATATTTTGCGCTTTGTGGACCTTGGGATCTCAAAAGTGCTTAGGTGTGGCGTGAATGCATCATCTCATCTTTCCATGGGCACGCTGGACGCCAACGAAGCGGTTGCTTCCGTCGCCTACCGGCTGAATGAATTTTTCGCCATTTATCCGATCACGCCGTCGTCGCCGATGGCGGAGTTCGCCGACGAATGGTCGGTGGCCGGCAAGACCAACCTGTGGGGAGCGGTCCCCAGTGTGGTGGAAATGCAATCCGAAGGCGGTGCCGCGGGCGCCCTGCACGGGGCGCTGCTGGCCGGTTCGTTGAGTGCTTCGTTCACCTGTTCCCAGGGCTTGCTGCTGATGATCCCTAACATGTATAAAATCGCGGGCGAGCTGCTGCCCTTCTGCCTGCACGTCACGGCCCGCGCGCTGGCCACCCACGCGTTGAGCATTTTCGGCGATCATTCCGACGTGATGGCTTGCCGCCAGACGGGATTTGCGATGCTGGCGGGTGGTTCGGTGCAGGAGGCGCAGGACACGGCGGTGATTTCCCAGATGGTGACTTTGCGATCGCGGGTTCCGTTCCTGCATTTCTTCGATGGTTTCCGGACCTCCCATGAGGTTTCGAAAATCGCCTTGCTCAGCGATGACGACCTGCGCTCGCTGATCGATGAGGACAGCGTCCAAGCCAATCGCAGCCGCGCGCTCACGCCCGACCATCCGGTGATCCGCGGCACCGCCCAAAACCCCGACGCGTTCTTCCAGGCCCGCGAGGGTTGCAATTCGTTCTATCAGGAATTGCCGCGCCTGGTCAAGGAGGCGATGGCCGCGTTCGCGGCGCGCACCGGCCGCGCCTACAAGCCGTTCGATTACGAAGGTCATCCGGAAGCAGAGCGGGTGATCGTCATCATGGGCTCGGGTGCCGAAGCGGTGGCTGAAACCGTTGACTGGCTCAATGCCCACGGCGAAAAAACCGGGGTGGTCAAGGTGCGCCTCTATCGGCCGTTCTCGGTGGAGGATTTCGCCGCCGTGCTGCCCAAGTCGGTCAAATCCATCGCCGTGCTCGACCGCACCAAGGAAGCCGGCGCGCTGGGCGAACCACTCTATCTCGATGTGTCAGCGGCCCTGCGCCAAGCCGACTCCGCGGGCTGGATCAAGGACAGCCACACCATCCGCCTGATCGGCGGCCGCTACGGGCTTGGCTCGAAGGAATTCACCCCGGCCATGATCAAGGCGGTGTTTGACGAACTGGCCAAACCCGCGCCCAAACCGGTTTTCACCGTCGGCATCAACGACGACGTCACCGGCCTTTCGCTCGCCTACGATCCGGAGTTCGAAGTGTTGCCCCCCGGCATGAAACAAGCGGTGTTCTTCGGCCTCGGCTCGGACGGCACCGTCGGCGCTAACAAAAACAGCATCAAGATCATCGGTGAAGGCACCGACAACTTCGCCCAGGGCTACTTCGTCTATGACTCGAAGAAAGCCGGCGCGATGACCGTCTCGCACCTGCGTTTCGGCCCCGCGCCGATCCGCTCGACCTATCTGATCCGCCGCGCCGAGTTCGTGGCCTGCCACCGCTTCGATCTGCTCCATCAGATCAACGTGCTCGACTACGTGAAAACCGGCGGGATTTTCCTGCTCAACTCGCCCGGTGATCCGCATGAGGCGTGGGGCCATCTGCCGCGCGAAATCCAGGAACAAATCATCCTCAAGAACCTTTCGTTCTACGCCATC
>Ga0268284_1001642_pt1 | contig 11021 bp, 8 predicted proteins | sample saktaG_14_FD_190137 | JGI IMG/M metagenome (GOLD analysis project Ga0268284, IMG submission 190137) | Saline water microbial communities from Sakinaw Lake, British Columbia, Canada - sak_2013_06_06_40m | ecosystem: Environmental > Aquatic > Non-marine Saline and Alkaline > Saline ... | reverse complement strand
AAAAATTATTAAAAATCCTATCCATGGAAAAACAGAATGATAGGAAGCAATCAACCTGCGGATTGTATTCTCCACTAAATTAGCAACTCCCCACAGAACCAATATCCCCATTCCAAATGTCCAAATAAATGGTGAGATCTTTAGGAGATACCCCACAGAGAGAATTGCAGTCCATAAAGGTGAGGTAGAGCCACCTGATATTTCACCAGGCAGGAATGTCCATTCCCCTGAGACAGCCAAGTTTCTCGCATAGGTTTGGTGAATCCAGGAATCATCCAAGGGAAATCCGATCCGGAAATAAAAATGACTTACCAATATATATGTAATAACAGAGATTATAGATAAGACAGCTAAATAAAAAGCCGTTGAATAGCTGGTTTGAGATTTAAGGATTAATTTTAAAAACACGCGCTCCATCCAATTCTCCGAGATAATTGAAATCTGGATATAGATCCGGATTATTGTATAAACTGATCAACCCATAGGGAAAGCCTTCTTTCTCCAACACCAAAAAATTAGCATTAAATTTTTTAGCAACCAGAAGTGTAACCTTTTCATCTCCATCGGGAACTGCAATTGCACTCTTACCCGTTGCCAAATAAAAACCAGGCGGGTTCGCTACGATCACGATTGGGTTTATTAGTGAAGGTGAGTCGATCATGATGTCCACTTTTCTATATAAATTAATTTCTGTACTCCAAATATTACTTCCATCACCAGGGCTAAATAATTTCCCCAGGGCAACAAAACATGTGAATAGGATTGACAATCCAATAGTCGCCCACAAGAAAATTCGTGTTGCCTGTTCAATTTTCCATGCTCGTTTTTCTCCCACCCATCCTACCAAAGTCACTAAACCTATAGGAGCGAGTGCCCACCACATGGGCTGAAGAGAAGCTCCAGAATGAAAAAAACCACCTCGAGCCCCTATAAAAGGAAAAATAATACTCATAACAATCATGTAACCTAACCAAGAAATGACTGCAATGATTATGCGCAAATCTTCCCTTAATTTCCAAATTCCTATCAATATCAATGGAAATAGAAATATGCTTCCCTGTGAGGCAAGTGCATTTTGCATATTTATGTTCAACGCCCATAGACGAACTTTAAGTGCCTCAACCAAACCAGTCTCCAACCAAGATACAAATGTAATCGATCCAGGAGGGTAAGAGAAAACCTGATTGTAATTTGAAAGCCAAAGCATACCTTCTCCCCCAGGTGCCAGAAACGACCCAAACACAATATTATTCCGAATTAACCAAGCGCTCATAATTAATAAATATCCAAGAAGACTTAATCCACCCATAAAGATTTTATTAATATATTTGGGATAGGAAAAATTAACTACTGGCTTGAAAAGAATTATCAGAAACGAAACAAATAACCAGTAGATCCCATCAGCCCTCGCCAGGTGCATTAAACCTGCGATTAGCCCCATACTGATACTACTCCAAACTCCATGCCTATGCGCAACCAGAAAAAAGATCCCTCCAAGAACCATATAGATTCCGAATGTATCAGTTACAGGTATAAATACGGAATAAAAACCAGAAAATATCGCCAACAATCCTGAAATAAGCGCCAGATCACCTCGTTTTGAAAATGAATAGGCTAAAGTTGAGGTAATAATTGGAATAAATGCTGCTATAAGCAAGAAAAAGATTCGACCCGCAAACCAAGAATTTTGTCCTGCAAGGCTCATACCAAAAGCAGCTAATATGGAGGCTAGCGGCATCCAATATGAATGAGATGGATGGGGTAAGCTGACTGGATTATCCAAGTAGTTCCACAGATAAGGTTCATTAAAACCTTTTCCATCTGCCAGTTGCAAACCACCCGCAAAATAATAATCCGCATCCATATATCCAGGTGAGTCCTGAAAATTAGCAATTCCCCCTGAAACGACAACTCCCAAAAAAGCTAATAAGAGCATGTGCCGCCAATTCAACATTTCAACTTTGCTCCCGGTCAATCGTATCCATCCAAGTACGGGGAGGCCGGGTTGCCCACCAACGGATCCAATATAATCCAGCAATCAAGAGCAAGGATGGGACAAAAAAGGTTATCATTTTAAGAGCATCATTATTGGTGAAATTTTGCGATAAAAGGGTAAAAGACCACCCACTAAAAAAGATGAGTCCAATGATAACGCCAATAAACAACCATTGTTTCTTTCTTCCCGTCCTCTCTGCAATGACCTTTAATATGTATGTTAAGGGTATCAATAAAACAATATTATTGACTGCAATTGTTGGAATACCTACCAGCGGGTATGTAGTCAAAGTTAAAGAAGCTGTCCAAAGAAACCAATTGATATCCTTATTCAAAGCGGCGCGCCATTCCAGAATTAGAATAATAATAATTCCAAAGGTCAATGAAACCGCAACTTTCGATCCGATTGCTGGCCAAAGATCAGACAAGATGCCAAAAGTTGATTGGTAATTTACGAAAACAAACTCGGATCTAAAAGAACGGATAAAGGGAAGAAACCAACCGGGGAATAAACCAAAAGATATTAGTAATAAGAATCCCCAAGCCATCATCCCACCCCAAATAAACCGCTTGCGGCGGTTGTGAATTGCCCACCAGAAGGTCATAAGACATAAAAGGCAAGTAACAGAAGGTTGAAAAAAAGCCAGTGCAAAAGCAGCACCAGACAATTCGTCCAATCCCATTCGAATCCCTATCAGTCCAATCAATAGAAAAATAAAAACGAGAATAACCTGATCATTTTCTAATAAAGGAATTATTGCCTGAGTACCAAAAACTGCCAAAATGGCAAATGCGATCGTAATAGATTTTGGAAGCTTCCACTCAAATAGATATAGACTTAAATAAGCTGATCCAATTAATAATAACTCCAGTAAAAACATCCAAACCACCCTGGCTGTTGTGTAATCATTAATTAAAGCAAAGGGAAAATAAAGGATTTCACTTGCAAATGGTTGATTTAGAATGAGTGGATCCTGCCCGGATTCGGCAAGTTTCCCGTAAAATAAGAATTGTGTTCTTTGAGTTGCTGGTTCTCCATAGGGATCACTTCCGATTTCCAAAAATGTCCGCATACCCAACCAGGGTGTCAGGAATTTTTTTTCTACAGAGTGATGGCGAATATAAAAAATATTGACCATCACCAAACCAGCCAGTATTGCAATTATAATTATTGCAGAGAACACTATGCTTAAGGTTTTTAATCGATTAGTCAATCATCCTCCTAAGGGTTGGAATTATTCTAATCGTATTATTATAGTGGGTCAATTGGTTTTGTTTTATGCTATAATTTGCTGAATGAGTACACTGTCTATAACTCAAATTATCAACGATAATAATTACAATAATCAACCTCCGTTTGGTGGGCGAATTTTGTTTAGGTAATTATTCTCATTTGAACAAAAAATCGCCCAAAGCTAATAGCGGAGGGCGATTTATTTTATATAAAATATCGATTTTTATGTGAGTGTACGATAACGGAGAGACATATGTATAAAACACACACCTGTGGAGAAATCCGAGCAGCTCATACCGGTCAGATAGTTACGCTAGCAGGGTGGGTCAATCGCCGTCGCGATCATGGAGGTGTAACATTCATCGACTTGCGGGATCGTTTTGGGTTGGTTCAAATAGTTTTTAATCCTGACCTCCCTCAAGAATTTACAGATATCATATCCAATGTCCGTCTTGAATGGGTCCTTCAAATCACTGGAACTGTACGGATAAGACCTGATGGTATGGTTAACCCTAAAATGGATACAGGTGAGATTGAGATCATCGCATCAAAAATAGTTGTATTAAATCCCGCGAAACCTTTACCCTTCATGATCAATGGTGAAGGCCATATGGCTGATGAAAATACACGATTAAGATATCGCTATTTGGATCTGAGACGTGAAAAGATGAAGTCAAATCTTATTCTACGTCACCAATTGATAAAATTCATACGTACTTATTTGGACAAGAAAGGTTTTCTTGAAATAGAGACCCCCATTCTTTTCAAAACAACTCCTGAAGGTGCACGCGATTATCTGGTGCCATCACGCGTTCATCCAGGCGAATTTTATGCGCTTCCTCAATCTCCACAACAATTGAAACAAATGCTTATGGTAGCTGGAATGGAGCGTTATTTTCAAATTGCCCGCTGCTTCCGAGATGAAGATCAGCGCGGGGACCGCCAGCCAGAATTCACACAACTGGATATGGAAATGTCTTTTGTTGAACGGGATGATGTAATGGCGTTAGTTGAAGAAATGTTCACTCAAATGGTAGCTGAAGTGGTTCCACACAAACATCTACTATCTCAACCCTGGCCACGCTTCACATATACGGATGCCATTGAAAGATTTGGAAAGGATAACCCGGACATCCGCTTTGGATTGGAGTTAAATGATATTAGCGATCTGGTCGGTGGCTGTGGCTTCAGCGTGTTCGAGAATGCGGTTGCCAATGGCGGGTGTGTGCGTGGGATCAATGTTCCTGGGTGTGGGGATTTTTCGAGAAAGCAGATCGATGAATTGGTGGATTTTGTCCAGGAACTTGGAGCAAAAGGTCTTGCATATATTGCATTAAACAGTCAAGGTGAGATTCGTTCATCTTTTACTAAATTCTTGTCAGAAGATAAAATTCAAGCCATCCTCTCCAGATTGGAAGCAAAACAGGGAGATTTATTACTCTTTGTGGCCGATAAAACATCCCTGGTATTTGAAACATTAGGTCGTCTTAGAGTAAAAATGGGCGATTTTCTCGGATTAAGAGACCCTGATGTCCTTGCGTTTTGTTGGGTGATCGATTTCCCCTTCGTTATGTGGAATGAAGATGAAAATCGTTGGGATCCCAGCCATCACCTATTTACATCCCCTTTACCGCAAGATCTACCATTATTGGACACAGAGCCTGGGAAGGCACGAGGTGCACAATATGATCTGGTCTTGAATAATTATGAGGTTGGTGGAGGTTCGATCAGAATTCATAGCAGGTCTCTTCAAGAAAAGATATTTAATTTAATTGGCCTTGATCCTGAGGTTGCCCAAGAGCGATTTGGGCACATGCTGGAGGCATTTGAATATGGTACACCACCACATGGCGGAATTGCTCCCGGAATTGATCGTATTTGTATGCTGCTCGCCGATGAACAAAATATCCGAGAGGTGATAGCTTTTCCAAAAAATCAGGCTGCCCGCGACGTAATGGCATCCGCTCCTTCTGCGGCTGATAGTAGGCAGCTGAAAGACTTACATATAAAAATTGACCTTGAAAAATAACCTCCTGGAAGTTAAAAAATGGACATTTCAAATGATAAATTTCCACCTGCAATTGATATAAATACGGTGCATTACATTGCAAATCTTATAAGATTGAAGATCAATGCTGAAGAGGCAAAAGTTTTTAGTCAACAATTTTCGCAAATTATTGAATATTTTCAAATATTGGCGGATATTGACACATCAGAAGTACGTCCTGCCAATGAAAATTGGTACTTGAACAATATATTTCGAGATGACGTGATTCATCCATCCATGTCTCGTGACGAATTCTTAAAAAACACACCTAACCATGAAGGGAATTTTGTAAAAGTACCCCGGGTATTTGACGATAGATGAAAGTCTTAACTGGATTAATGGATATGGAAAATTGATGGAATTGTACAATTTGAGTGTTCGAAAAGCACATGAAATGTTAGTAAATAAGGAAATATCCAGTGTTGAATTAACATCAGCTGTTCTGGCCAACATAAGGCGCGTTGATCCAAAAATAAGAGCTTACCTGACCATAACTGAGGAGCAAGCCCTTGAGCAGGCTCGCCTGGCAGATATCAGGTTAAATTCAAATGAAAATATTACACCACTAACAGGTATCCCTTATGCAGTTAAGGATTGCTTATCCACCCGTGGGATTCGAACCACTTGTGGATCTAAAATTCTTGATGGTTATATTCCTCAATTTAGCGCTTCAGTTGTTGATAGTTTAGACAAATCCGGTGCAGTGTTATTGGGAAAACATAACATGGATGAATTTGGAATGGGTTCATCCTGTGAAAATTCGGCATTTTTTAATACCCGTAATCCATGGGATTTAGACAGAGTTCCAGGAGGCTCCAGCGGAGGTTCAGCAGCATCGGTTTCAACAGGTCTCAGTCTCTTTGCGATAGGTGAAGACACTGGAGGGTCAATCCGGATGCCAGCTGGTTTTTGTAATATAGTTGGATTAAAGCCTACCTATGGGCGGGTATCCCGCTTTGGACATATTGCCTTGGTATCCTCTTTTGATTGTGTTGGACCTTTGACACAAGATGTATTCGATTGCGCAACTGTATTGCAGACTATCGCCGGAAAAGATCCCAAAGATGGCACGTCCCTACCAGACTCCGTACCGTCTTATACTTCATCCCTGGGGAAGGCAGTCAAGGGTTTGCGCCTCGGAATCCCCGAAGAATATTTTCAAGAAGGAATGGACGCGGGCGTTGAAAAAGCCATCCAAGAAGCGATACATGTTTATGAAAAATTAGGTATGCAGATCTGCAATGTTTCATTACCTCATACACAGGCAGCCCTTCCAGTGTATTATTTAATTCTATTTGCAGAAGCCAGCGCAAATCTGGCCAGGTTTGATGGAACTCGTTTTGGATATTCTTCAAGTCAGAATGTTGAAAGTGTGATCGATCTTATTATCCAGTCCAGACAGGAAGGCTTTGGTGAAGAAGTTAAACGTAGAATTATGCTTGGTGCATATGTATTATCTGCAGGATATTACGACGCTTATTACCTGAAGGCACAAAAGGTACGGTCTTTGATCAGGGATGATTTCAAATCCACTTTTGAAAATTGTGATGTTATCCTTGCTCCAACTTGTCCATCCACAGCTTTCAAAATTGGAGAAAAGAAACAAGATCCACTAACAATGTATTTATCGGATATTTATGTAGTTGCAACAAACCCTGCCGGTGTGCCTGCATTATCTCTCCCATGTGGGTTTTCTGATGGGTTACCCGTAGGGATGCAATTAATAGGAAACCATTTAACCGAAGAACTTCTATTCCAGGTCGGATATGCCTACCAGGCAGAAACAAAATGGCACAAGATGCGTCCGACTCTTAATTGAAAACATGAAATCATTCAGACCATGAGATATGAACCTGTTATTGGACTTGAAATCCATGCTGAGTTAAAAACACAGACGAAAATGTTCTGTGGATGTAACGCTGACCATTCTTCCACTACTGAACCCAATACTTTTATCTGTCCAATATGTACCGGGCTTCCAGGAGCGATGCCAGTTCTTAACAAGAAAGCAATTGAACAAAGCATCCTGGTAGGTTTGGCATTAAATTGTTATATAAATGAAATTAATATTTTCGCTAGAAAAAACTATTTTTACCCTGACTTGCCAAAAGGTTATCAAATCTCACAATACGACTTGCCAGTAGCTTCAAATGGGTGGCTCACCATACTAGAAGAGAATTTGGTTACGAATCAACGTGTTCGTATCCGTCGCGTCCACCTGGAAGAAGACACGGCCAAATTAACTCATCAGGGGAATTTTGCGTTAATTGATTTTAACCGCGCTGGAGTCCCTCTTTTAGAAATAGTTTCTGAACCTGATATGCATACTGTGGAAGCCATTTTGTCATATGCCAATAAAATAAGATCCATACTACGATACCTCGAGGTAAACTCTGGAGATATGGAAAAAGGTATCTTACGGTTTGAAGCAAATATATCTGTGCGCCCTTTGGGCAGCCAGGAATTAAACACACGAACCGAGATCAAGAACCTAAATAGTTTTCGATCCATGGCACAAGCAACCTATTATGAAATTGATCGCCAGATTAATTTATACGAAAATGGTGATACTGTGACTCAGGAAACACTGGGTTGGAATGAATTAATAGGAAAAACTTATTCCCAACGAGGAAAAGAAGAAGCTCATGATTATCGGTACTTTACAGAACCTGATATTCCTCCGGTTCATATTGAAAGAGGCTGGGTCAAGACATTCTCTTCACAAATTCCAGAATTACCAGATGCCAAAAGCCATCGATTTGTGGATCAATATGGTTTATCCCTTGAGGAAGCCCGATATCTGACATCAGAAAAAGAAATTGCAGATTTCTTTGAAAAAACTGTATCTCTATCAACCAGTCCTGTCAAAATCATCTACAACTGGATAATTGGAGACTTTACCAGACAGATCAACGAGAGGAAAATCGATTACCAGATGATACCTGTTACTCCTGAGAATTTTGCCCAGTTATTGGACCTTTTTACATCAAAAGTAATCAATGATTTTTCTGCAAAAGAAATTCTTGTTGAAATATTTAATTCAAATAAAAACGCACACGATATCGTTTCAGAAAAAGGTCTCCTACAAATCTCTGACGAGGATTTTCTTGCTGGTATCATAGAAAAAGTAATTGAAGAGAACCCCGAAACTGTTAAACAGTATCAAACCGGAAAGGAAACTCTATTTCAATGGTTTATGGGGCAGGTCTCCAAGGAAACAAAAGGCAAATCTGACCCCCAGGTTGTTCGGCGAATATTAACAAAAAAATTACGCGTGCAATAAATACAAGGAGCAAATATGCCATCTATAATCCGGGTTGAACAAATTGCAGATTATGCAGATCAAGAAATAAGTATTCAAGGTTGGGTTTACAACCGCACCGACAAAGGCAAACTAGTTTTTCTTCTTGTCAGGGATGGATCGGGATTCGTTCAGTGCGTGGCTTTCAAAGGAGATCTCGATGAAAACTCCTTTAATCAAATTATGCGTATTCCACAAGAAACATCTGTTGTGATCACAGGAAAAGTCCGTGCAGATAATCGCGCCCCGGGTATCCCTGGTGGATTTGAAGTAGGCGTGAAAGAAATTAAAATCCTGCAAGAAGCTAATGAAGATTACCCGATGTCATTGAAAGAACATGGGGTTGATTTTGCATTGGATAACCGCCATTTATGGTTACGCATGCCCAGTCAATGGGCTATCTTGCGCATCCGCGCCACCGTCATCAGCGCAATGCGTGAATGGTTGGACAATCATGGTTTTATCAACATGGATACACCCATCCTGACGCCTGCAGCTTGTGAAGGGACAACCACCCTTTTTGAAACTCCTTATTTTGATGAAGGAATGGCATATCTTGCTCAATCTGGTCAACTTTATAACGAAGCAAACATTTTCGCTTTTGGTAAAGTTTATAGTTTTGGCCCTACATTCCGGGCTGAAAAATCTAAAACTCGCCGCCATCTGACTGAATTCTGGATGGTTGAGCCGGAAATTGCGTTTTGTGACCTCGATCAACTGATGGAGATCGAAGAACAGTTTATCACCCACATTGTCAAGCGGGTTCTTAGAGACCGCCAACCAGAACTCAAATCCATCGGGAGAGATCTTACCAAGCTCGAACAAATTGAGGCCCCCTTCCCAAGAATTTCTTACGACCAAGCGACAGAAATGATGGAACAAATCCGAGCTGAAGAGACAGATCCGGAAAAGAAGGAATTATTACGATTTGATTGGGGTATGGATTTTGGCGCGCCTCATGAAACAGAATTAACCAGCAAATTTGATAAGCCTGTGTTTGTATATGGTTACCCGACCAAAGTAAAAGCATTTTACATGGAACCCTGGCCTGGAAGACCAGAAATATGTAAAAGCGTGGATCTTCTTGCCCCTGAAGGTTATGGCGAGATCATTGGAGGTTCTGAACGAATGTCAGACTATGATCTCTTGCTTCAGGGAATACGTGAACATAATCTGCCAGAAGAGGCTTTCAAATGGTATCTGGATCTAAGGAAATACGGTTCTGTGCCACACAGTGGTTTTGGAATTGGACTTGAAAGAACAGTTTCCTGGTTATGCGGTATTGAACATATCCGTGAATCAATTGCATTCCCCCGAACTATAAAACGAGTTTATCCATAAAACCAATATGTTTATTCTCTAACTAAATTTTAATTTCTAATAATTCTCTACCCAACAAATTATGTTTATGGTATAAGATAGTAGCCCTGCTGTGTGCGTGATGCTGCGCTCACGGTTTTGAGCCAACATTTTTATTATGGGTCTTTGTCTTACGTATACAACGCGATAGGCCTGAGCCAAGGCGAAGTCTCCGGGGCGGGACCCACCTGCGAAAGCAGGTTCAAAACTTTGCAGCACACGGCATGGTGGGGTTCTTTTTTAACAATTTAATATCTGGAGAATCAGCGGCTGTGTCTCGCTTATGCGAGATGACGAGGTGGAGGTTCCCCTGCTCGCGCAGGGCGCTAACCAGTTTTTCATTCTTTCATTAAGATGGGATGGACTGGGAAAATCGGATAGATCAGCGGATGCCTCTGGAGTTTTGATCACAAACTCCTTTCTCCCTTCCATGAAAGTGCAGGTGTGGATTCTACACCACACGAAACCGAAAAGCGCTTGGCGACAGGCGTTACAAGGCAACCACAGTGATTCAGGTCGTTTTTTGCTACCTGTTTTCATTTGGAAGGGCAGCTTTTGATTATGTTTAATTCATATAAGGCATGCCTGGCATGCCTTTTTTTTATTTGAAAGGACTAATTTGAAACTTCGCATTTGGATCCCATTACTGGCTATATATCTGATCTGGGGATCGACTTATCTTGCAATTCGCTTTGCAGTTGAAACGATCCCACCTTTTATGATGGCATCATCGCGATTCTTGATCCCCGGAATCCTTCTTTATTTCTGGCGACGGGTTGCCGGCGATCCAAAACCTTCAAGACTTGAATGGAAATCAACCATAATTATCGGATTACTGCTACTGGTTGGTGGTAATGGTGGCGTTACTTGGGCAGAACAATTCATTCCATCGGGTGTGGCAGCATTGATAATCGGTTCAGTACCTTTATGGATAGTATTATTAAATTACTTTAAACCTGAAGGCAGGCACCCAAACAAGTTCGTGATCATTGGTGTGATAATGGGCTTTTTGGGGATAGTATTGCTAATAGGACCTTCTCAACTGAGCAGTAGTAGTGAAAACATTAATCCCATGGGTATTATTG
>Ga0268284_1001640_pt1 | contig 11028 bp, 6 predicted proteins | sample saktaG_14_FD_190137 | JGI IMG/M metagenome (GOLD analysis project Ga0268284, IMG submission 190137) | Saline water microbial communities from Sakinaw Lake, British Columbia, Canada - sak_2013_06_06_40m | ecosystem: Environmental > Aquatic > Non-marine Saline and Alkaline > Saline ... | reverse complement strand
TGTCCGCACTTTGAGATCCGCGAGCAACCGGGATTGGATTTGCTGCGCCGTGCGCGGAAGTTGCCGGGGGTGAAGCATGTGTTTGTGCAATCGGGCATCCGCATGGATGTGGCCATGCGCACGCCGGAATACCTGGGTGAGTTGGTTAGATATCATGTTTCCGGACATTTGAAGGTGGCGCCCGAGCATTTGGATAGGGACGTGTTGCGGCGGATGCGCAAGCCGGCCGGGGATTTTCCGGCGTTCATGGCGAGGTTTTCCGAGCTCAGCAAGGCCGCCGGCAAGGAGCAATATCTGGTGCCCTATTTCATCTCGAGTTTTCCCGGCTGCACGGCCAAGGAAATGGGAGTGGTGGAGGAATTTCTCAAGCGCGAGCGCTGGAATCTCCAACAGGTGCAGGATTTCATCCCGCTGCCGATGACCGCCGCGGCTGCGATGTATGTGACCGGGCTGGATATCCACAGCGGCAAAGCCATCCCGGTGGCCCGCAATGCCGGTGACCGGGAAAAACAGAAACGCATGCTCCGACCTAACATTTCAGCCGGAGGCAAGGGTGCCGCTGCGGATTTGGATACGGTGGATTGAGCAGGGGAGGGTATTGCCTCAGGACCGCAGCCCGGTTGCCTGATCAGGGGGCTATTTCCACGGCACTGCGGGGGCCGGTGGTTTTTCAAACAGTCCGCCGCCGCCACCGGCGAGGTTGTTCTTAATGAGAAACCAGATCGCGATCGCTAGCAGCAGTGAGAGGATCTTGGCGATCCGGTTTTTCGTCAGGTTCAGTTTCATGGGGTGGCTTGCCGGAAAAGAAGATATCCGAGATTTTTTCGCGGAATTGTTTTTCGGTGAGATTGCGCTGGAGGGAACCATTCTCGCAGATGGAGATGCCGCCGGTTTCTTCGCTGACCACCACGGCGATGGCGTCGGTGCGTTCGGTAAGGCCGATGGCGGCGCGGTGGCGCAGCCCGGTTGAGCGGTCCTGCATTTCGCGTTCGGTGACGGGGAACACGCAGGCGGCACCGGCCACCCGGTCGTCGGCGATGATCATGCCGCCGTCATGGAGCGGGGCCTTCGGATAGAACACGGCCATGGCGAGTTCCGGGGAAAAACGCGCGTCCAGAGCGACGCCGGTGTCGAGTTGTTCCTTGAGGCTGACGTCGCGCTGGATGGCGAAGAGCGCGCCGATGCGTTTTTTCGAGAGATTGATGACGGCGTCGGCGAAGCGTTCGAGGAAGTCGAGGCGGCGGCGGCTATACAAGGAGAAGAGGCGGTTACTGCCGAGGCGGGCGAGGCCGGTGCGCAATTCCGGTTGGAAGATGACGACCAGGGCGAAGGCGAGGACCGCCGCGGTACGGGTGATGATCCATTGGATGACCTCGAATTTGAAGACCGTTGAGACGAGAGTGAGCACCACCAGGAGAGTGCCGAGGCCGACGAGGATTTGCGCGCCCCGGGTGGCCCGGAAGGCGCGGTAAACTTGATAGATGCAGGTGGCAAGGAACAGGATTTCAATGCCATCCCGCCAGTGCATTTGGAAAAAGGTCCACATGGGATTGGGATGGCCGGGAGGATACGCCCTGCGGACGGGTTCTGACAACCCCGGAAATTTGTGGCGGCAGGGTCAGCAGGCTAACGGGTGAGGAAATCACCGGTTGGGCGTTGGCGGGTATTGCAGGACCGTATTGGTCTCCGTGGGGGTGGCGGGCGCATCCAAGGCGTCGATGGTGAGCACGAAGCCCGACGGCAGCACCATCGTGGATCCGAGACTGAAATTGAATGAAACGGTGCCTGCGGCGGTGTTTTCCGGCAGGTCTCCGACGTAGACGGGCCGTGCGCCGGTCTCGGGGATCACCCAGAGATTGTACACTTCGCCCTCGCCGGCGGGCGGCAGGTTGCTGACCACCAGAGTGCCCGAATCCCGGGCGGCGTCGTAGATGGGAATGGCGCTCGGGTGGTTGGGAAGCATTGCTGCGGGATCTGTCGTGGGTGTGCCGGACAGAGCCACCTCCGGATCGGCCGCTGCGCCGGACATTGTTGTTAGAGCGTTGCCGAGCATCACGGTGATTGGGGATTGGCCGTCGTTTTTGGTGAGGGCAGGATCCTCGGGAATGACACCGGGGGGATGCATGGTCATGATGATGGGCAAGGCCATGCCGGGGCTTGCCACAAAGAGCTGGCGGTCGCGATCTTGGAATTTCACCAGATTTTCGCGGAGCACTTCGATCTCCCGGTTGAGCCGTTCGGTCTCCGCCTTGGGGGTGGTATTTCCGTTAGGTAAAGCGCTGGGTGTAGTTGTTTGAGCAAGGTCATGGGGGGACGGCGAAGTGTCGGCGGCTGCAATGGCAGCGGATTGACTCGGATTGATGATGCCGGTGAGGTGGAGGATCAGGAGGATGGCCAGCACGGCCGCTGCGGACCAACCGGAAACAGCCAGCCAGAAGTGGGTGCGGATGGCCGGATTGAGACCCAGGCGGTCCTGCAATCGTTCGAGATGTCCGGGTTTGGGATCGACCGGCAGGGCGGTGGTCGCGGCGATGGCTGCGGAGAGGCGGTCCATTTCGAGGTAGGCGCTGCGCAGCAACGGGTCATGGCGCATCGCCTCGTCGAAGATGGCGGATTCATCGGCATCGAGCATGTTGAAGGTCCGCCAGGCGGCGCTGTCGTATGGGTCAGAGTTCATAGCGTGACAGGTGGTTGCGGACTTTTTTCAGGGACTGGCGCAGGAGGTTTTTCACGGTGCCCAGGGAGGTTCCATGTTGTTCCGAGGTTTCGAGATGGGAGAATTCGAGGAACACTGCTGATTCCAGCGAGCTGCGTTCATCCGGTGCGAGTTGGTCCAAGGCGGCCCTGACGCGCCGGAAGTCATCCAAGGCCATCACCCGGGGGTTCTGGGATTTTTCTGGAGGGGTGAGGAGGTCGACCGGGGCAACCGGTGAGGCATTGCGCTTGGAGCGGTGCCGGGAGCGAAGGCGGTCGCTGCAGAAGCCGCGCATCAGGGCGTAGGCCCAGACGAAGGGAGGGGATCGATGGGGATCGTAATCCGCAGAGTGCTGCCACATGCGGACAAAGGTATCCTGCACGGCATCCTCGGCTTCACGCCGGTCACCGAGCATTCGGCAAGAAATTCCGAGCAAAACCGGACTCCACCTGCCGTGTAATTCCACCAAGGCGGCGGGGTCATCTTTGGCCATGCGTCCGATCAGTGCCGCCGCCTCGCCGCATGGGTCTTCGCAAAGTCCCGAAGGCAAGGAATGGATAGGACTGAGTTCGGTTTCGATCATGAATGATGGAATTAAGCAAAAAATCGGATGCTGCTGCAATCATTATGCGAGGAGGATGCGACATTTCGCGGGAATTGGATCCCTTTTTCGGGGATCACTCAGGAAACTCATCCCTTGCCGCGCGGGTGGGGCTGGTTTTAACTCCGCACATGCACCAAGAAATCATGCTCACGCGCGAAGTCACCGCGATCCAGATCCCGAGTGGTGACACGCTCACCCTGCCGGTGGGGACGGCGGTTTACATCACGCAACGGCTGGGTGGCACCTACACGGTGGCCACTGCGCAAGGGTTGGCCCGGATTTCCTCGCAGGATGCCGACGCGCTGGGTGTGAATCCCGAGGAGGAGAAGAAAAAGCAGGAGGCAGCGGCAAGGTTGCATGATGCACCGCTTGAAGAGCAGGTGTGGACCCAGCTCAAAGGCGTCTATGACCCGGAAATCCCGGTGGATATCGTCAACCTCGGGCTGGTTTACGATTGTGCCATTGCCGAGATCGAGGGCCAAACCGTCGTCACGGTGAAAATGACGCTGACCGCGCCCGGCTGTGGCATGGGGCCGGTGATTGCGGCGGACGCCCAGGCGAAAATCATGACTCTGGATGGCATCGATGACGCGCGGGTGGAACTCGTCTGGGATCCGGCGTGGAATCAGGAAATGATCTCCGAAGAGGGGAAAATGAAACTCGGGATGATCTAGCGGGGCTTCGCCTCAGATGCCAGAGACCAGAGACCAGAAGCCAGAAGGAAACTTGACCTAACGACAACATCTTTGCCTTTTCAAGGACTATAGCGGGGGGGAAAGTTGGGATTTCAGGGTTTCGGTGCTTGAGTTTGATCGATATAGGCGATGATTGAGGGGATGGCGGTGTCGAGTATTCTGGCGACTTCCTGATAGGCTGCGGGGCCCATGCCGATGGGGTCGGGCACGTCGGTGCCGCTGCGTTTGTCGGTCATGCCGGCGAATTCCCGGATGAGGAAGAACTTGTCCGCGTGTTGGGGGAAGCGAGCTTCGAGGGCGGCGAGATGCCCTTCGGTCATGGCGAACACGTGGGTGGCGGCGTTGAGAATGGCGTCGGATACCGGGCGGCTTTTGAAACCGGGGAGTGACGTGCCGCGTTGCTTGAGCAGGTTCAGGGTTTCAGTGCTGGCTGGGGCGCCTTTGGCCGCGGCGATGCCTGCGGAGCTGACCTTGAAATCCTCCCGCCCGGCGGTGGCCATGCGGAAGAGTCCCTCGGCCATCGGGCTGCGGCAGGTGTTGCCAGTGCAAACGAAGAGCACGTGCTTTGGATTGGACATCGCGGCGGAGCGTGCCTGCTCAATACCGATTCGTCAAACCGCAATGGGGACCGGGGAATCCGCCAAGGCCTGCGGCGCGTCCGATATGGCATTGCGTTGCGAAGCTCCGGTTGACACGGGACAGGCGCGTGGGATATTTCCCCGCTGTGTCTGGCCTTGGAACGAATCATCGGAATCCCAGCGGAAGCAGCTGCGCAGCCCATCGTGCTTTGCCATCCGGGATGGGCATGGCAATCCGTGGCTGGCTGCTGGCCATGCTGGCATTCGCCGGCTGGTCGTTGCCGGCCCATGCGGCGGCTCCGGCGGCACCCACGAATTGCGTCGCCGCGGGGATCGGCTATATTGCGGGCGGTGCGTCGATTCGCATCAATTGGACTGACAGCTCGACCAATGAGACGCAGTGGATCGTTCAGATCAGTATCAACAATGGGGTATTTCAAGATTTGAGCACGGTTGCCTCCGGCACCACTCCAACCACCGGCACCACGCTCAGCGTATCATGGCCCTATGGAGTGGCGAATACGGCCTATCGCTTCCGGGTGTGGGCCTTTAACGGTTCGGAATTATCAGTCTCCAATGAAACTTCTGTCACTCCCACGGTTTTCACACTGACGGCCAGTGCGGTCCAGTGCCAGCCGGTCATTGCCCTCTCATGGCCAACCGTGCCAAATGTATCGGGTTATCGAATTAGGTATAAGGTTCTGGGTGGAACCTATGCGGTCCTCGGCTTGGTGCCCGCAAATGTCACTTCCTATCAGGTCAACTTCAACGCCAGCGAGGCTAACAAGACATATTTTTTCATCGTTCAGCCTTTTATAGGAACCAGCATCATTGGAGACTCCAACGAGGCGAGTGCCATGATACCCGCCTCCATGACCAGTAAACCCGGCGTGTCGGGCACACCCGGCAGCGTGTTTTCCCATACCTTCACTTATGAGACAGCCGCCACGGTGAGCACCCGCACCCTGACCGGAACTCCGGCCGGGCTGTCATTCAACAGCAGCACCGGCGTGCTCAGCGGGGTCTATCCGGCGTTGGGAAATTACACCCTGACTTACGCGGTGAAATTCACCAGTGGCAGCACCTTGACCCAGACGTTTTACATCCGCGTCCGGCCACCGGCGGGACCACCCGCCGTGGGCACCATCATTCCGGCATGGAATGGCTTGATCGGGACCAGTCGCGACACCGCGCTGGCCGGCACCTTCACCGATGCGGAAGCGGAGTCCGCGGTGCGGGTCAGCACCACTCTCGGCGACATGGATTTCATTTTATTCAACACGGCCACCCCGGCCACGGTGACAAATTTCATGAACTACGTGAGCGCGGGGAAATACACCGATGTGGCCTTCCACCGCAGTGTCACCAGCTTCGTGATCCAAGGCGGGGGATTCAAGGGCACTGGCACAGGCAGTCAATTTACCAGCGTGATTACGGATCCGCCGGTGATCAATGAGCCGGGAGTCGCCAACGTGCGCGGCACCGTTTCCATGGCCAAGACGGGTAATGACCCCAACAGCGCAACCAGCCAGTTTTTCGTCAGCACCGCGGATAACCGGGCGAATCTGGATTACCAGAACGGTGGCTTCACCGTCTTCGGCCGGGTGGCTGGCAATGGCATGGCGGTGGCTGACGCCATCAACCTGCTGCCGACACGCACCTACGAATTGTATCTGAATGGCAGTGCCACGGCCACGCCATTTGAGAAGTTTCCGATGAATGCCGTCAGCGCTCCCGATCCGATGGACCAGACGAAGCTGGTGAAGGTCAACTCGGTGACGACGATTCCCACCCTGAGTTATCTCATCACAGGTAACACCAACACCGCCGTTGCCGCGGCCAGCATCGTCAATGGACAACTCCACCTGGTCGGTCTGGCAGGCGGACAAACCACCATCACCGTGGCCGCGACGGACCTGGACAACCTCACCACCAGCCAGACCGTGGCGGTCAATCTAACGGACACCTACGCCGCCTGGGCGGCGCGCAACTCGTTCCCGGGCGGCCAGAACGGGCTTGGGCAGAACCCGGATGCGGACGGTTGGAACAATCTGCTAGAATACGCGTTCTTTGGGAATCCCGCCCTGTCCGACCCGATGAGCCAGGTGGTTTTTCCCGGGAACACCGGGACCGCCCCGGCTGCTAGATACATGACACTCACCTTCCCGGTGCGCAAGTTCACCCAGGGCTTGACTTGCGCGGTGGAGGCCAATGACGGGCTCTCCGGGACATGGACCGAGATCTGGAAATCGACGGCCGGATTCATCCACCCGCAGGTGGTCAGCGCGCTGGACCAGGCGGACCGCACGGTGGTGACGGTCAAGGACACGGTGGCGCTGGGCGGGCGGCCGAAGCGCTTCCTGCGGACCAGGATCGTGCAGGAATAGGGCGGTTAGAGCCGCGGGCAATGACGCGTTTGAGTTCATGCTTCAGCATGCATCTTCGGGCACGGCGGGGTGCCATAAGAGCAGATCGGCTAAAGCTAAAAACAGAAATGAATTTGAACAGGAGGAAGCAGAGAGAGCAGAGGTTCAAGAGCTTATCACTAAAATTGCCACCTGCTGATTCAACTCTTGCGGGTGAGGCCATCCATGTTTGTATGCCATTGATTCTCTGCTTCCTCTGCTTCCTCCTGTTCATCCATCTTCCTTTCTAGGATGAAGAGAAGATCGGCTGCGCTTCAGGGATTTGGAACGACCTCCACGCGGTAGAACCTGCCACCGGCAGGCGGCGCGGGATCGGTGGCCTCTGCCTCCGCGCCAACGCCGATGAGTGGCGATGTGGTCAGGTCGTTCCAGTTTGCCAGATCGCTGCTCCAGCGCACGCGGTAGTTCACCCCGTATGCTGCGAACCAGCGCAGCTTGTAACCGTCCCCCGTCATGGCTGCGGCGGTGGTTTGCAGGCGGGAGTTGGCATCGCCGGGGTTGGTCGAGGCGGCGAATTCCAGGGCATTGCTGAAGCCGTCGCCGTCGCTGTCGGCATTCGGGTTGGCATTCGCATTGCCTAGGGTGTGCAGCGCCCAATCGGCGTAGCTGCGGGTGAAGGTGACGGCCTGACCCGGCACTGCAAACGGTGAGGACGGCCCCTCGGCATTGTAGGGACCGGCTTCGGCGTCTGCCAAGGTGAGCGGGAAGTGGACCTGGCCGCTGTTGATAGGCCGCACTTCGAAAACGATGTTGGCCACCGCCTGGCCATTGGCAAAGGTCCAGGAGGAACCCCACGCGGCAGCGAAGGAAACACTGCCGGTCTGATCGGCGTAGATGTTAGCCGGTGCCACGTTCCACTGCGGTGACATGCCGGAAGGCAGTCCATCCGCGGGGATGGTCAGCGAGGACGCGCCGGCAATGCGCAGCACCGATGCCGGGTAATCCACCCGGAACGACAAACCGGCCTGCCCGGCGGGCACGTCGTCCTGATAGATCTGGGCCAGCACCTTGTTGGCATCCGCACCGGTGAGGCGGGTCAGGATCAATCGGGCCGCACCCGGCGCACCCGTCTCCATCGGTATCAGCCCTGCACGTTGGGGGGAATTCGCCGGCGCTTGCTTGCTGCTGGCCGTTGGCGTGGATTCGTCAGTCGTGGCCGCCATTGGCACCGCTCCCGCCGGAAACGACGGCGGGGCATCCAGCTTGGCGATTACACGCAGGACGCGGGTGGCATCGCCCTCGGTGAGGGTGCTGTCGCCATTGAGGTCGTTGAGGAAATTGTCCCAGCTGCGGATTTGCACCGGGTTGGCATAGAGCCGGATCAACTCGGCAGCATCGGACACATCGAGACGCCCGTTATTGTTGGCATCGCCGGGAATGGTGCGGCGGGCCACCGGAGTCTGATCCCCCACCAACTTGGTGTAGCCCCCAAGCGGCGTGCCGTTTAAATCGCTGATGCTGGACAAGGTCAGGGTGAATATGGCGGCCGCATTTTCCGGCACGCTGCGGGTGGTGAATATAAAGGTGCCGACCTCCTGATGTCCTGCGGGAATCGTGGATAGGTAGGCACTACCCACCAGGCGGATGGTGCCGGCCGCTGTATCCACCACCACTGATGAATGCTGTTTATCAAGGTCCTTCCCCAGCACAAAGGCAGGATTGCCCAGGAGATCGTGGTCGTAGGACAACTCGAAAGTCAGGCCGGTGACCTCGCCGTCGCTGTCGAGATACACGGGCACTTCCAAGGTCCGGTTTTCCTCGCTGGCAGCCGGGGCGTCAAGGGTGAGGACACGGACGGTCACCCGCACAGTGACGTTTACATCGGGGAGTTGTGCGGCCCCGTATATGTTGGCGGCAACGACGTGATAGACTCCCTGGTCGCCGATGGCGGCAACGGGAATTTCCAGGGTGGAGGAAGTTTTTCCATCCAATAGCATGGCATCCTTGAACCACTGATAGGTGATGGGACCTGCCCCGGCGGCGGGGACGGCGATGGCAAACGGATCGCCCGCATCCACGGTTATGGGTCCCGGCGTGGTCACAAATGACGGGGTCGGGCCGTTGATCTTCGCGACGAACAAATCCACCAGGCCGCCGCCGCTCACATCATGGGAACCGATCCGTGCCGACTGCGCGAAGAGCCCTGCGACAAAGACGTGGCCCGCCTGATTCACGGCGACGCTGGTGGCGGAATCATTGGCGGCCCCGCTGCCATCCATCGCCCAGAGGAAGCCGCCATCAATGCTGAGTTTTGCCACAAAGGCATCAGGCCCTTGCGGGGTGATGAGGGTGTCGCCATCGAAATAGGCCGTGCCGGTATAGGAACCCGAGAGGTAGAGCGAACCAAAAGGATCCGCAGCCAAGCCGAGCCCGGCGTCAGCGCCCGCCCCGCCACATTGTTTCACATTCAGGAAGCTGCCATCCGCCACATCAAACCGCGCGACAAAAACGTCGTCCGCCCCTTCGCTCACGAGGATTTCGGTTCCAAAATCGGCGTCCGTGCCGGCGAAGTTCCCGGCCACGCACGTCGCGCCCGATACGTCCACGGTCACCGCCCTGGACGAGTCGTTAGAAGATCCGCCGAAGCGGGTCGCCCATTGGACGGTGCCCGCTGAAGAAAGCGCCATCGCGAAACCATCGGTCCCGCCAGCACTGGTGCGGGGGAACGCACCGAAGTTGGCGGTAGCCGAGAACGAACCTCCGACAAGGATTTGACCGGTCGGCGAAACGGTCACCGCATAGGCGGTATCATTGCCCGTGCCGCCCACGTTCATTGCCCACAGCGGAGTACCCGATGGATCCAGTTTGACCACAAACCCATCGCGTCCACCGCTGCTTGTTAGAGTGATGGTGCCAAACGTGATCGAGTCGCTGAAATCGCCGGTGAGAAAAATGTTGCCATCCGCATCCGTGGCGAGGCCATACACGCTGTCGGACAATGTGCCGCCGAAGCGTTTGCCCCAGAGCAGAGCGCCCGAGGAATTCACTTTGATGAGCGAAATATCCTTCGATCCGGCCGAGGTGTGCGTGATGCCGCCGATCAATGTGGATGTGAGAAACTCCCCGGCGAGAATCACGTTGTCGGACGCATCGACCGTCACGGCTTTGGCATAATCGATATTCGCTCCGCCGAAGCGTGTAGCGGAAAGCACGTTGCCATCGGCCGCCACTTTGAGCAGCGCAAGGTCGCTGGAACTACCGGAGGCGGTGAGGCTGATAGTTCCAAAGGTCACCGTGCCCGTGAAATCGACCGCCACCATGGCATTGCCGGCGGAGTCCGTGGCGATGCCGTAGGCGGTATCGGCATTGCTGCCGCCGAATCCCTTGGCCCACACGAAGTCCTGGGCGAACGTGCCCGAAAAGACATGGAAGGTATGCTGGACCGGGGGAGCCGGGTTGCAGATGGAATCCCCCGGTTGTGCGGCTTGCACCACAACAACTCCCGGGCCTGTGAGGGTGAGAGTTTGTCCGGAGACCGACGCCGGGCCTGAAACCACCGAAAACACCGGCGTCAAACCACTGCTGGCCGTGGCCTGTAGGGGCACCGTGGTCTGATCCAAGGTCTGATTTGGGATGGACAGGAACGTAATTGTCTGGTCCGCCTTCGAGATGACCAGAGTTCCGGAGGCTGTCCCCTCATAGTTGGCATCATTCACCGTTACTTCGACGGCATACGTTCCCGCGTTGGCAGGTGGCTGCGTTTGCCCGGCGTAGGTTACGCTGAGTGCAAGCCCGGGAGGAACGGTTGTGACCGAGACGGGTAATGGCGTGCCATCGTAGATAGCCGACAAACCGGATATGACCACATCCGCCACCCCTTTGCTGATGACTAATGTTCCAGTTGCGGAACCCGCTGTGTAGTTGGCCTCGTTGACCGTTGCCACAACCGCGTATGAACCGGCGGTGACAGGATCCGTCACAGACCCGTTGTAGGTCAACATGACGGGTAGACCCGTCGGGTCCGTTGTCACGGAAACCGGCTTTGCAGTGCCATTATACGTTTGCGCCAGATTCCCAATGGTAACTGTAG
>Ga0268284_1001637_pt1 | contig 11048 bp, 10 predicted proteins | sample saktaG_14_FD_190137 | JGI IMG/M metagenome (GOLD analysis project Ga0268284, IMG submission 190137) | Saline water microbial communities from Sakinaw Lake, British Columbia, Canada - sak_2013_06_06_40m | ecosystem: Environmental > Aquatic > Non-marine Saline and Alkaline > Saline ... | reverse complement strand
ACGGACAAATTGCTCAATCTCTATGAATCTGGATTGAAATTCTAGCATCTATAATATTATAAGATATACATAATCCACAGGAGGTTTTATATTATGCCGGTTTATGAGTATCGCTGCGAGAAGTGTGGAAAAGAATTTGAAGCTTGGCAGAGAATATCGGATGATCCTATTGAAAGTTGTTCGGAATGTGGAGGCAGGGCAAGTAAATTGATATCCCAGTCCACATTTGTTCTTAAAGGCTCGGGCTGGTATGTGACGGATTATGGAACGCGCAGCACGGCGTCATCTGCAGGTAAAGCAATCGATAAGCCTAGCTCTACTTCTTCAACCGATACGTCCAGTTGCGCCACGACCGCCTCTGAATAATGTTTTGCCATTCTTTTAATTATATTTTCTGTTGATCTGCCGAGGTTGTCATGAAAATAAAGAGGATAGCCCATCTTGGAGTAGCCGTCAGCGATCTGGACGCAGCGATGAAGTTTTTCACTGAAGGACTTCCTCTCGAAGTAACGCACACCGAAGAATACCAGGGAATGAAAATAGCCTTCATTCCAATTGGCGACAGTTCAGTTGAACTCCTCCAGGATGTTTCGGGCGTTTCGGCAATAAAGAAGTTCCTGGACAAAAACGGAGAGGGCATACATCATATAGCGTATGAAGTGGATGACATCAACCAGGCTATATCCGAACTAAAGGCCAAGGGAATAAAGTTGATTGATGAAAAACCGAGACAGGGGGCGCATGGAATGTCCGTGGCCTTCATGCATCCCAAAGCTACTCACGGTATTCTCATGGAGTTGTGCCAGCCTTCGTCTGACGGTCACTAAGTTGGTCTTTTTCGTTGCGTTAAGTTGAATAAGTCTAAGCTATAGCAAGTTTGATAAATTATTATTAGGTCTGTACAGATCTCAATATTTATGATGATACTGTGCTAGGCCTTTTTTGTTTTCGGCGCCAATGGGCGGTAAGGTTTATCTTTGCAATTACGAATGCGCAATCGTATAATACGTGAATTCGTTTATCAGATAGTATTCGGGTTCTTTTCAAATAATTCATTTAATCACTTAGTCTAAAAACATCCCCCAGGAGGTTGTGAACATGGCCGAAGTTACTATGCCCATGAATGGCAAGGTTATTAATGTGCTGGTTAATATTGGAGACAGCGTGCAGGAAGATCAGGATCTCGTCATAATTGAAGCTATGAAAATGGAACTTCCAATAGTGGCCGTCGCGAGCGGAGCCATCAAAGAAATAAAAGCAAAAGTCGGAGATTCGTACCAAGTCGGAGATGTTCTTGTAATCATTGAATAAGGTAGCCGACTCGGGGGGAATTATTCTGAAGAGAAGGGAATCCGCATCGCCGATGCGTGAGTTTGTTTGAATCTTCATGTCAAGGGATTTTGATGTACGTGTCATCTGCTCTTCGACTTAATTGGCAGATCAGGATTCAATTCACGGAAAGTCAGGACTTTCTCATCCGGATTGATATTTTCGGAAAGCCTTTCAATTATGACTCTAAGGCGATTCAACAATAGAAAGTAAAATATTTACTTGATGTTATCGGGGGTTGCCTCTATGACTCAACTATTCGAAAAAAGCTGGATTCGTTCCCTTGAATTAAGCAACAGAACAGTGAGATCCGCTACGTGGACAGGGACAGGTGATGAAAAGGGATTCGTTACCGACCTCACCTGTGAATTCTACGATCGCTTGGCCCGAGGCGCCGTGGGGCTTATCATCTCTGGTTATCAATACATATTGCCCAATGCCATACAGTTGCCTTACATGTTAGGAAATTATGATGACGCGCAAGTTCCCGGATTGAAGAGACTGGCAGAGACTGTCCATGCGGGAGGCGGGAAACTGGTGGGCCAGATAGTCCACACGGGATTTAGGGCAAACCCTAAGCTGTTTCCTCAGGAAGGTGAAATTTGGGCTCCTTCCGAAACAAATGATCCAACTGTCAAACATAATCTGAAAGCAATGCCCAAGAATCAAATACTCGACTTGATACAAGCTTACGCGAATGCGGCCAGGCGACTAAAACAATCGGGATTTGATGGCGTTCAGCTCCATGGAGCCCATGGTTACGGAATCAACCAGTTCCTGGCGCCATGTTGGAATCAAAGAGGCGACAGTTACGGTGGGAATCTTTCTAACCGTTACCGAATTCTGGGGGAAGCGCTTGAGGCTGTCCGAGCTGAGGTAGGGGCAGACTGGCCCATTATGATCAAACTCAACGCCGTAGACTTCGTAGAGAAGGGCCTGGAAATTAGGGAAACTCTTGAAATAGGAAAACGACTCGCAAATGACGGCATTGACGCCATTGAAATAAGCGGAGGCAGCGCATCGTCTCCGAAAAACCAGGGCCCAGTTCGCACAAAAATAAACCAGGATATTGACGAAGCTTATTTCTCCGATCTAGCCGCTCAATTCAAAGAGAAGGTCAAGGTTCCGATTATTTCAGTTGGTGGTTTCAGGTCACTGCAAAAGATTGAGGCAATCATCAAAAACAATTGCGCTGATTACGTTTCAATGGCCCGACCATTCATCAGGGAGCCTGGTCTTGTAAATAGATGGCTTGGCGGAAACATTTCCAGGGCAACTTGTATTTCGTGTAATGGGTGTTTTGAATCAGGATTGAAAGGCATGGGCATTTCGTGCAAGATCGAGAGGGAAAATGCAGCGTCTGACAATTCATGAAATAAAGATTTAGAATAGTTATTCTTCTCGATGCTGACAAAATATTTACAAGTTAATGAGGTTCGAGTTTATTACGCGGATATCCACAGTTTCTCTACTTTCAATTCTGAAAAGCGAGGTGCGTCGTGAGCCAAGATTTCCAAGAGAAATGCATCAAGTCGGATCAAAAGGTTAAGGACAGCTTAGCCAAGCGTCCTGAACGAAGAACTGAATTCACAACCGTCTCCGGAATTCCCCTGAAAAGGGTTTACTGGCCTTGGGACACGAACGACTTCGATGTGGAAAATGACCTTGGGGTTCCGGGGAGCTATCCATTTACTCGAGGGGTTCAGCCCAACATGTACCGGGGACGCTTCTGGACGATGCGACAATACGCAGGGTTTGGTAGCGCACAAGAAACAAACGCACGTTTCAAATACCTAATCGACCAGGGGCAAACAGGATTGTCAGTTGCCTTCGATCTGCCTACGCAGATTGGTTATTCTTCGGACCATGAACTCGCCGCGGGCGAAGTGGGCAAGGTAGGAGTAGCTATAGACACGATCGAAGACATGAAGCTTCTTTTTGATGGAATCGACCTCGGGGTTGTGAGCACGTCCATGACAATCAATTCCCCTGCGGCCATTTTGCTTGCCATGTATATAGTCACGGCGGAAGAACAGGGTTCCGATGTCACTAAAATTCGGGGAACCATCCAGAATGACATCCTGAAGGAATACCCCGCTCGCGGGACCTATATATTTCCACCTCAACCATCAATGCGGATCATCACCGATATTTTCGCCTTTTGCAATCAACACGTTCCCCAGTGGAACACCATCAGCATCAGTGGATACCATATTAGAGAGGCCGGTTCTACAGCCGTTCAGGAAGTGGCTTTTACCCTGGCCAATGGCATAGCCTATGTAGAAGCTGCAATAAAGGCTGGTCTCAATGTCGATTCTTTCGGTGAACGATTGAGTTTCTTTTTCAACGCGCATCAGGATTTCTTCGAAGAAATCGCCAAGTTCAGGGCCGCTAGGCGTATGTGGGCACGAATAATGAAAGAACGTTTTGGAGCATCCAACCCACGAGCCATGATGCTTCGTTTTCATACCCAGACGGCTGGATGTACTCTTACTGCTCCTCAACCGGAAAACAACATTGTTCGCGTCGCTTTCCAGGCATTGTCAGCAGCCTTGGGCGGGACCCAGTCGTTGCATACCAACTCAAAGGATGAGGCTTACGCTCTTCCATCACAGGAATCTGTACAAATTGCACTGAGGACCCAACAGATAGTCGCATATGAAACAGGAGTCGCTGAAACAGTTGATCCACTCGCAGGATCATATTTTGTTGAAGCGCTTACCGACGAGATCGAAAGACTTGCGAATGAATACATTAAAAAGATCGATGAAATGGGTGGCGCGGTCAGAGCGGTAGAATGTGGTTTCATAGAACAAGAAATTCAGGACTCGGCCTATAAATTTCAGAAGGCTGTCGAATCTGGAAACCAGGTCATTGTCGGAGTCAATCGTTTCCAGACAGGTAGCGCTCCGCCCAAGGGCCTGCTAAAAGTTGACCCGATGGTTAGAGAAACCCAGATACAAAGATTACAGAAGATTTATGCCGAGCGTGATTCCGCGGCGGTAAGAGATTGTTTGGATACATTAAAAAAAGTGGCGCAGGGAAGCGACAATATGATGCCTACAATCCTGGACGCCGTGCGTAAGAGGGTCTCTCTCGGAGAGATTTGCGATGTCTTACGTCAGGTTTTTGGTGAGTACTTGCACGCATCCCATTGTTGATTCATAAGTAATTTTGGAGTTCACTTTTAATGAGTAAACCGAAGTCTTCGGAAACTGGTTCTTCCGAATCAGTCTCTATTTCGTTTGAAATAAAATCCTTCTTCACTTCCGTTAGAACCACAATATTCCTTCTGTTCGCTATTGCGATCGGAGCTATCTTTGGTACAGTCATTCCCCAGGGGGAGTCCCTGGATCGAATAGCCATTTTCGGAAATCCTTTCCTTTTTCGGCTCGCAGTGATCATAGACCTGAATAATGTTTTCAGGAGTTGGTGGTTTGTTTCTCTCTTGAGTCTTCTTACCCTTAACATTTTCGGATGCTTGTTCCAGAGAATTCCTTTGCTCTTGAAGGAATATCACAGCGAAAATACAAAAATGTCCTTTCTCCTGCGCTTCAGTTCATCTTTGGGGACCAGCGAACTTAAGGATCAACTTCTGAACTTCGGTCGTTCAATCATGGGTTCATCCGCAGAGATTGCGGAATCTTCAGGTACGGTTACGTGCAAATGGAACAAGCAAAAGATTCACCTCCTGGGTTTCCCTCTGATTCACGTCGGTATCATTGTAATTCTCCTGGGAGGCCTTATTGGAGGCCTTTGGGGTTACAAAGGCCATGCGCTGATCAGAGAAGGCGACACGACGGATAAGTTCACTTTGATCCCCACGCAAGAGACTCAAACTCTTCCATTCTCAATTACCGTGGATGATTTTACCCTTCTCAAATACCCTACAGGCGAACCTAAAGAGTTTCGAAGCGATGTCAGGTTGTCACAGAATGGCAAGGACATTCAATTTGGATCGATAAGGGTAAATCATCCTTTGACCTACGAAGGGATTTCCCTTTTCCAGGCTGATTATAGGGTCATCGGTGTCAAGAACGTGAAGCTCTCTTTCAAACTAAGCGATGGAGCGTTGGAAGAAAAAAGAGTCGATCCACGGCAGCAAATAGACATCCCAGGATCTCAGTCCAAACTTAAAATCAGGAGCCTGGATCCTGGAACGGTTGCAAAGGGCCCTGGAATTCAGGTCAGCGTTATTGGCCAGACTCGGGAGCCGGAGTCGTCGAGTATGTATGAAAAGGATACCCGACCTTTGGCGGTTGATGGAACCGAAATCCGTTTTATCGGTTTCACCCCCATGTACGCCACTGGTTTACAAATAGGATATGACCCGGGAGTTTATGTGGTGTGGTTGGGATGTTCACTGTTGGTTCTCGGTTTTATTCTTACTCTTTTTACCAATTTACAGAGACTCTTAATTGAGATCAAAGCTCATGAAGGTACTTCCATTGTTGAAGTTTCGGGGCGAAGCCGCAAACTCCGCAGAGAATTTAGGGACAGTATTGAACGGGGACTTGCAAGGTTGGCCGAGTTAAAAAGGCAGAATCATCATAATCAGTAAAGATATTTCTATATGTCCGGATTGGATTTAGTTCATGACCAATGTTGAAATAAACACTTATTTGGCTTTTGGATATTTGGGTTGGATAATTGCATATCTGATCACATATGTGTCGTTGAAAGATCGAAGCCGACTCAGCAGAATCTTCTGGTCGGCACTCTTGGTTCTTTGGTTCGTCCATACGGGTTCTATAGCGCTAAGGTGGGCGGAATCATACTGGATGGGCATTGGTCACGCCCCCCTTTCTAATCTTTATGAATCCTTGGTATTTTTCTCCTGGTCGGTTGCTCTCGGCCTGATAGTTGTTTGGAAAAAGTTTGGTGAGGATTTAGTTCCTCTTTTCGGGGCGCCTATAGTTTTTCTCATTCTTGCTTCGACTTTTTTGATAGATCCAAACATAAGACCTCTCATACCGGCGCTTCAATCCAACTGGCTGGTGGCTCACGTGTTTACATGTTTTCTCGGTTACGCTGGGTTTGCGGTTTCATTCGTGGCGGCGATCCTGCTACTGGTTTCGAGAGCGTCCGCGAAGATAGCGTCCGTGCTTCCAGACAAAAGACTTCTTGATGAAATTGTTTATAGATCTATTCTTGTAGGTTTTCCCCTCCTTACGTTGGGCATAATTACCGGGGCGGCATGGGCGGAACACGCCTGGGGCTCATATTGGTCTTGGGACCCTAAAGAAACATGGTCTCTGATAACATGGCTGGTTTACGCCGGATTTCTTCATGCGAGGCTTACTCGCGGGTGGTCTGGTCGGAGGACCGCTCTGCTCTCGGTCATCGGTTTCTGCGCTGTTATGTTCACATACTTTGGTGTGAATTATCTGCCAGGGCTTCACAGCTATTTCTAGAATCCGATCTCCGGATTACTGGTAGCTAACTCAGATTCATATGAGGCCGTTCTTTACTCTCAACTTTACACAATGATTAATGCGATCTAATTCATCAATCTTCACGAGGAGATTCAAGTTCAAATGCTGGAACGCGACTATGGCCGTCTTTTCATGGTTGGATTTTATGGGACCGAGTTCTGTCCAGAACTGGGAGAATTCATCGAAGCTATAAATCCATGCGGAGTTATACTGTTCAGCCGGAATATAATTGAACCCCGGCAGGTAGCGGAACTTAATTTCTCCATACAGAAATTCGCAATAAATAAACTCGGCCATCCACTCCTGATTGGAGTGGATCAGGAAGGCGGAAGAGTCAAAAGGCTCAAGACGCCGTTCTCTGAATTTGCTCCCGCCATGACCTTAGCGGCTGGAGACAATCCGAATGACACCATCCGGCATTTTGCCTCCACAACGGCGCTAGAACTCAGACTGGCAGGATTTAACCTGGATTTCGTTCCTGTTCTGGATGTTTTAGGAGAAGGCATAGATCCCCAAGGTACCGTGATAGGTGACCGTTCTTTCGGTTCCAATCCAATTGAAGTGGCTAATTTTGGAACGATCGTAATAGAAGAATTCAGGTCTCAAGGTTTATTGACCTGTCCAAAACATTTTCCCGGCCATGGAGCTGTGGACGTCGATTCTCACATGGATCTTCCAATAGATTACAGACCGCAGGAGACCATCAGGCATAGGGATTTATTACCATTTAAGTCAGTAATCAAAAAGGGCGCGGACATTATCATGACAGCTCATGTGAAATTTCCGGATTTGGATTCACTGTACCCTGCGTCCCTATCATCGGCGATAGTTGGAGGTTTGCTTCGAAAAGAGTTGGGTTTCACAGGCCCCGTGGCGACGGATGATCTGGATATGGGGGCTATTGGGAAATATTATAGCGCTGAGAAAGCTTCGCTACTTGCTTACCAAGCGGGGTCCGACATATTACTGATATGTAATTCCCCTGAAAAAGTGTTTTCCTCCCGGGAAGGAATATTTAAATCAATGAACGAAGTTCCACAGGCTGAAGACCGTCTCAGGAATTCGCTAGTCTCGATCGAGGGGCTATTTCCAACGGTTTATGAAGTGCACAGACATTTTGACATAGCAAGCGTGAAGGACTACTTTGGCTGTCACTCCCCAGGAAAAGCCTAAATCGGCCTAGCGGGGGGCGGCGCATCGCCTGTTTTATTTTCAGTCAAGCGACATGGCGCCACTACCATCGTATACGACTGTTGAACCCGGGAACAGTTATGCGTACTCCTCCGTTGCCTCGGTTTGTCCAGTCCACGCTGCCGCCCGGAAAATTTACATAACCGTTGCCGTAACGCCAATTAACAGCCCCACCTGGATAGTTTAGTCTTCCGTCTCGTCCCCATTTTAATTCTCCATCAGGGAATCTGACCCCTTGAGCGGATGAATTGTCAACTGACGAAAGTAAAACGCAGGCCCCTGTTAAACATGCCGCGACAAAAGTTGTAGTCCTCATTTGGCACTCCTGTTGTCCCGTAATCTCGTCTCTAAATTATACATAATTGAACAACAATACAAGTTTGACGCATTTCATCCTCAGCCTGTTTTTACTACATATTTGTAGTAATTTCCCCAAAACCAATACCATTGTGTCTCAACCGATTCAAGTGTCACTCGCTTCAAAAGGCCTATCCGTCTGTTTTAGCTTGACTGTCATATTTTACCAAATCCTGGCTTATTTATTGCAACCAAATCCTGGTGTGCGTATGTCTCAAAAGTAACCTCAAGATTTATGTGAGAAGGACATGAAGACACGTATCAACCAACTGGAACTTAATGCCTTATACAAAATCAGTCAGGTAATCGGACAAGCCTTGAATCTTGACCAGACTCTGGAAATAATTCTTTCCGTTCTGTCAGAAGACTTGACAATGAAACGTGGCGCCGTAACGATAATTAGTTCTCAAACAGGAAAATTGGTAATCAGAGCGTCTCACGGTTTAACTTATCAGGAGCGTAAAAGAGGGGTGTACAGGTTTGACGAGGGGGTGACAGGAAAAATATTCAGTTCCAATGAGCCGTTTGTGATTCCCGACATTAGTAAGGATCCGCTTTTTCTCAACAAAACACGGTCCAGAAATTGTGAAAAAGGCAAGATTTCATTCATCGGCGTGCCAATAACGCTCAACGGTTCCCCAATTGGAGTTCTTAGTGTGGACAGGCTGTTCGATGAAGACGTTTCATTTGAGGAGGATGTTTGGTTTTTGTCAATATTGGCTGCTTTCATCGCCCAACTGTTTAGTTTGAATGAACAGGTGAAAGAGCGGGAAAAAACTTTGGTAAGGGCCAATCTTTTGTTGAAAGAAAAGATTTCAAGAAAAAGTAGTGGCTTTTTTTCAATCGCTAGAAGCGCAGCGATACTGGAAGCTCAACAGTTGGTTAAGAAGGTGGCTCCCACAAGAGCTACTGTGCTCATACTCGGTGAATCGGGCACTGGAAAAACCCTGGTAGCCCAAATAATTCATGAACTTAGCGCCAGATCAAGAAATCCTTTTATCAAAGTTAACAGCGCGGCTCTGCCGGAAAACCTGCTGGAGGCCGAACTTTTCGGACATGAAAAGGGGGCCTTCACTGGCGCTACAGAAGCTAAAATAGGTAGAGTTGAAGAAGCCGAGGGAGGGACTTTGTTCTTGGATGAAATCGGAGAGATGTCGCTCCCTGTTCAGGCAAAGCTGTTGAGGTTCTTGCAGGACAAGGAATTCGAGCGTCTGGGGAGTTCTAAGACGCGCAAGGTTGATGTTCGGATAATAGCCGCAACGAATAAGGACCTGACTGAAGCCACTTCCTTGGGGGAATTCAGGCATGATCTTTATTACAGGCTAAATGTATTTCCCATTCTTGTCCCTCCGCTAAGAGAGAGAAAAGAAGATATCGTTGGACTGCTGAATTTCTTTTCTCGCTCGCTTGCCCACGAGTATGGCTCAGAACTCCATTTTTCGACTAAGGCGATTTCAGCTTTGATTTACTATTACTGGCCTGGTAACGTCAGGGAGATGGAAAATCTGCTGGAGCGTCTTGCGATAATTTCCGAAAATGGTCTTATTGACGTGGATGATCTTGCCCCCTACCTTAAACACACAATAAACGAAACGCGTCTGGAAAAGCTCTTGAGGCTCGATTCTCTGACCGAAATGGAAAAGAGAGGAGTTGTGGCCGCTCTGGAACGCAACAACTGGATCCAATCCAGGGCCGCCAGAGAATTGGGGATCACTCTCCGGCAAATGGGTTACCGGGTCAAGAAATTTGGACTGGAGAACTATTTCAAACAAAAGAAAATAGATATGTACGGATAAGGACCAAAAGACAAAGAATCAATTTGGGAAAAGACGCATGCCATAAAAATGGCCATGAGTGTGGGCATGGCCATTGGAAATGCTCTATCAACAAAATCTTAAACTTAAGTAGTTATTTTTTTCTTGTCCAAACACCTACCCCCAGAACTGTGTCGACCGGAGTAGTGTGCCTATATATAACTTCTATGGTGTCGTTATTTATTATTTTCCCATCGATGAAACCATCTTCATCAACATAAAGAAACGTCTTGTTGTCGGAGCCGATAGCCTAAAATATAAGTTTAGATATCCGTGTTGTCCAGTCAAGAAAGCTAGTATTATGCGGTATGGTCAGATCGATTGCAGCGCTGAAGTTTTAGCCCGCTTTTCTTGATATGCCTTTCTCAATCAATATGCATGTGCCTGGTTTTGGGAACATCCGGTAGACGACGTAAAGAAAAACAGCCAATGTGTTTCAGATGTCTGTTGGAAGATTTATGATAGGACGCATTGTAGATGTTTAGAGTTGATTTATTTATCTCCATTCAGGGGAATTATTTGGTTCAGATTCTCTGAGCAATAGGACTGAAAACGGTCCTTGCAAAATGCTGTGGTTTTAAACTGGCTCAGGTCTTGTTTTTCATGGCTTCTTTTTGTGACCTTACATTCATCTGAGGATTCCATTTGACGCTCTCAACAATTCAAGGCCAAATAGAACGGGTTACATTCCACAATGAGGAGAACGGATTCTCGATCATTCGCCTCAAAGTTCTGGGACATCGTGAGCTTATAACGTTGGTGGGCAATCTTATGGGACCTCTGCCTGGCCAGATAATTAACGCGACCGGCGAATGGATTACTCATCCTCAATTTGGAGCGCAATTCAAGGTCGTTCAATACAAGACGGTGGTTCCAGCGACAGTCACCGGAATAGAAAAGTATCTAGGTTCAGGGCTCGTGA
>Ga0268284_1001636_pt1 | contig 11059 bp, 10 predicted proteins | sample saktaG_14_FD_190137 | JGI IMG/M metagenome (GOLD analysis project Ga0268284, IMG submission 190137) | Saline water microbial communities from Sakinaw Lake, British Columbia, Canada - sak_2013_06_06_40m | ecosystem: Environmental > Aquatic > Non-marine Saline and Alkaline > Saline ... | reverse complement strand
TTCTGGCCATACAATATCTTCGCGAATCAGGCAATTGATTGATGACCGGAAAATTGTTTTTAACTTTCTTATTTTGTGCTCCATTAATTGGGGTTAATACAGTATCTATAATTACATTAGGTGGGGAATAATACGAGTGTATCCGGAAATAATTGAATTTAATTGAATCAATTTTATTGTTGGAATATGTAAGATTTGCTTCTGTTTTTTCATTCCAATTTTCACTTAAACCGAGCTTCGAAATAGTATCTTTTATTTTAATAAGGATATTATTTTGGTAATAATAGAACACCTTTTGTGATATTTGCAACCAATTACCGTTATTACCTGTACTGGTAATCTGTATTTCGTTGATAAGATTATTATTGTCATATGTATAAGCATAGGATTCTGATCGTGTCGATGACCATATATCATTTATAAGATATATTTTATTCCCCAAATAGGTAAATACTATTTGATGTTCGTCTGGTGATGGACCGTAAGTGTATTTCATCTTAGTAATCCGGTATGAAAGATTCTGGTCTGGATTAGAATTTGCGTTGTTGTCACCTTTCTTACAGGCATATAGTAAAAAAGTGAACCATAAAATGTATAATAGTAATTTTTTCATAAGTTCTGGTTTTAGAGATTAATATCCATTTCGGGGAATGGGAGAAAATCCCTCGCCTTTAGGCGAAGTCTTTAGATTGAGTAACTTAGCGCAATGCAAAACTATCGGAAGACGTCGCATAGCGTGTGTATGATTTGAAATACCATCTGGTATGGATAACGAAATATCGCAAGCAAGTGATGACGGGTCTTGTCGCGGAGCGACTCCGAGAACCTCGGAAATTTATCTTTGTTAATCGGTTTTACGACTTAATCTTGATTCACATCTCAGCCTCCCAGAAATAGTTATTTTAATTTATTTGCTCATATATGAATAGAATTATTGAAGCTCCCTTTTTGTTACTTATCAAAGCTTTTGTTGGTAATCCGGCTGAATTATACTCATACTGATATATTAAAGTGTAGTTCGGGTGGGTTTCTTTCATTATATTATTACTACATAACCAACAAAAATCATTTAAATATTGACTAAGAGGCGGAGAGTTTAAGGATACACAGAGAGTTGAGTCATTCATAAGATTAGGGTTAGTCGAAAATGAGTATAAAGTCGGCATCACACCACATAGTTTTATTGGATTCACTTTTGTGTCATATTCATAACTTGAATTACCGTTATAACCAAATTGATTCGCGTATGACTGTTTAATTATATTATTGCCGTTATAAATGTAACTAACTGTACTAGTGAATTGAAGGCTGTCTTGAAATACGGTTGGAGGGGTATAAATTGAATAGTGAAAATAATAGGAACATTGTAATTGTGACATTAACGCATTTGAGTTTGAAACATCAGCTGTGATCTTAGTATTATAACTAGCCTGAGTGCTATAGTGTATCAGCCCCCTAATTAATCAGACTTGATTATAGAGCCAAATCTATAATTTTATGCTGATGAAAAAGAGAACCTTTACCACTGAAGAGAAAATTCGGATCGTAAAAGAAGCATCTGAGAATGGTGTGACCACAACTTGTGAGAAATATGGCCTATATGCAGCTTCCTTTTATTCCTGGAAGAAGAAGCTGGATCAGATGGGAGTTGAGGGCTTACAACACGGGATGACCCCTGAGCATCTTAAACGGATCCGTCAGCTTGAAAAAGAAAATCAATTATTGAAGCAGCTCCTGGCTGAAAAAGAATTGGAGGGCAGGTTCAAAAGCGAGCTGTTAAAAAAACAGTATGCCTTGGAGAAAAAAAGGAGATCCTAAACAGGTTTATTTTCCAAGGCATGAAACGAGACACTGCCCTTAGTATTTCAAGTGTTACTAAGCACCAGTATTACTATCATTCACAGCCAGATTACAGAGGACGAAAACCATCTGTTACAACTTGTAAACTGGAAGATGATGGCCTTGTTCAAGTACTAAACACCGAGGTAGTTGAACAGATAACGGATATTCAATCTGATCCTGATACAGATTATGGTTATCACAAAATGACATTCGCCCTGCTAATATTGGGATACATGATTAACCACAAGAAAGTATATCGCCTGATGGATGAGAGTCATTTATTAAAAGATAGGCACCAAAAAGCCCCCCGAACATTCGCCAGGTATCGGAAGGTACTACCAACCAGGCCGCTGGAGGTGTTGGAAATGGACATAAAATTCGTTTGGGTTGAAGAGTATCGCAGACATGCTTTTGTTTTTACAGTCATCGATACCTTTACCAGAGCAATTTTGTACTGGCAGAGTGCTTATCAGTTTAAGCAGGGACAAGTCAAGCGGGCGTGGGAGTATATCATCGAAAACTATCTCCAACCCTTTGACTGCTTAAATGAAAAAATCCATATTGAAGTCCGCAATGACAATGACAGCCGCTTTGCAGCAAAAACTGTCCAGCAATTTTTTGCAGAGAACAAGCTTAACCAAGTATTTACACATCCTTACACGCCCCAGGAAAACGGTCATATTGAGAGTTTTCATGCTATTCTTTCACAGATGCTAGCTCGTGTTACTTTCTGGTCAATCGAACAGTTGGACAACTGTTTAGCCCCGTTTTATGAAAAATACAATTTTAAAAGATTGCATTCGTCAACAGCATTTTTACCACCAATGGTGTTTTGGAAATGTTGGCAGGAAGATTTAATAGAAACCACAATCAACGAAAAACGAAGAACGGTAAAATTTAAATTGAAAGTTCCTTACCCTCAATTATCGGGAATTATGAGCCTGAGGGAAGTTCCTTGCTCACAACCTGTAATCCTCGATGGATTGGAGGTTGGGGAAAAAGAAATGATCGGCGCCGAAACACTTCTGCAACCATCGGTATATTAATCGCCGTCGGTTGTTCCTTGCTAAAACAAAATTATGAAAAAATGTACCTTTGTTAAACCATTCTATAAAAAAGTCCGATTAATAGGGGGCTAGGCCAATAGTCATCATGTTTAAACCTATAAATAATTTTACTGAGAAGATTACTTTGATATACATAATAAGTAGTATCTGGTGCATTAGATCCCGCTTGTTGCCCTATTACTTTGCTTACCGTCTTATCAGCATTATAGTAATAATAAGATTTCATATTTACTTGCCCACCATTGCGATAAAAATAATGTGTAACAATATAAAGCTGATTATTAAGATAGGAGAATACAATTGAATCTGAGGTTGGTGGATCAAACATAAGTTTTGCGATTCGATAATTTTTTATTTCAGGATTTGGAGTCGATCCATCACTATTGCTACTTTTTTTACATGAAGAAATTAATAACGCAATAAATAACATAAGGAGTAAAAACTTTTTCATAGTCTATTGGTTTTAAAGAATAAATTATTTTCTTAAAAGGAGAAGCACGGTAGAATTGTTTAACACTTGATTCTGATACCCAATAACAGGTTCAACGTATTTTGGAAATGTGTTCGATGTTAATTTATTCAGCCTCATGGTGAACATTAGTTATTCTTAATGCAACGCACTGAATTACCCTCAGTCTTAAATCTTTCAATGGTATAAACTTGCGCAGTACTCCATACCAGATTACGTATAATACCTTCTTCTGAAGAAAATTCAGTAGAAGTCCATAAGTCCGTGTTGAAAGAAATATTATAAAAGCTTCCAATGTTGAATCTTTCACCCGCCGGAATAGCTGTAAAGCCACTCTCGTTAGTCGCGTCCGTATTTGGAGCATACCATAAACCAGTACCAGATTCAATAGTACCAATAGCTTTCATCTTACCTCCAGCAACATTTTCACCACCCAAATAGGTTGTCAACGATGTCCAATCCGCATCAGAGGGAACATGCCATCCAGGAGGAGCAAGTTTGCCAGTATTTATTGTAAACCAGTTGTACAAAGCTCCATAAGTATTTTTATATGTTGAAGCATCGTTATTATACCAACAATATCCGGGAGTGCTCAGATTACTCCATGCTGCATTATCTGTTACCAATTGTATTGCAGTGCCATCGTTATATCTAGTGGTTTTCAAGTTTTCTACCATCCAAACTTGTGTACCTATCTTTATTGTGTGATAGATATTACCATCTATGTCGGTTACTGTTTCTCCAGCAGCAGCAAGAAGAGTTTCATATTGAAAAAAAGGAGGAGGAGTATAATCTTGGATCAATCCCCAAATTCCCATGTGAATACCTAATCCAACATTGGCGCCTGCATACAATGACCACCAAGGAGTAGCAAGAATATCGGCTTGAATACGTGAATAGCCTTCTCCATAGAGATAGGGTGAGACCATGCCATACACCGAAATTGTAAATTTGGGTTTAATATAGACTTTTGCTTCGGCAGATGCAGTAATTGATGGAGGTGAATAAGTAAAGGAATTATTAAATGTATTAACAGGAGTCCATTGATTTTTTTCATATGTTATTCCTATAGTATAATTCAACTGTTGGTTAGCGCTGATTGCCAAAGCAGATTGGGCATTAAGCTCTGTACCTGCAAGAATCTCAATCTTTGGGGTAAGAACAACGGGTATGCCATACCCCGGTGCTCCTATCCAAACGATAATCGGTTCGAAAGGAATATTTAGAAGCTCGACTTCATTATTGTACTGTAAGTTTAAGAAATTGATTGAAGCATTAAGATTGATTTGTTCTTGAACTTCATAGTCCACATGAAAATATTTTAGATTTAAAAGTTCCCATAATGTACTACAATGTATGGTAGGGAGTAACGAAAAATGCCCGGTTAGGTGGATTAATTGACCATTATCAATATATGTATCAATGTTATAGACCAGATTTGAAGTTTTATTACTTTTTAAGTCAGAAGTATCAATAGTGACACCACTTCTTATGTATTGTGGTTTTTGCATTCTTTGTGCTGAAAGAACATATGTGAAAGAAAAGCTACCATTATTCACGGCTTGCGAGAGGCTTGCAAACGAAGTACTGACTATTACATTATTTCCCGATTTTTGCACATTATCAACTTTTCGTAAGTAACCAACTCCTATTGCAGAAACTAAAACATCTCCCTGTTTCAATGCAAACTTTTTAAGAAGAGCGTTATTAAAAGTGAATGTATAATTAGTTGTATCTAAACTGATAAAATTATCCCGCCAGCTTGTCGAATCAATCACCTTAGTTGTTATCGGAATATTTTGTTGGATCTCACTTAAATCATCTGATTTCTTTTTGCATCCGTATTGTAAAAAAATAAGAGTTGAAAGACAAATCGATAAGATTCCTGATAAAGTAAAACCTTTTATTTTCACGTGGGTATTTTTATGGTTAGATAATCCGATAAACTAAGGTTAAGACTCCATGTATGTCCTTTTATTAAGTTTCGCTAACATTTATCACAAAAAGCTTTCAGATTTCTCATTTCACAATACAATAAAAAAACGTTTTACTGGATTAATATTCTGGCTTTAAACTCATGTACGCATTTTAAGTAGGAATTTTATCAGCTATAATTTCATTTGTAATTTTTTCTTCTATTCTTCTTACACTTCTCTGAATTGATAAGAACACTAAAATTATAGCGATTAATGAGACTAATCCCACGCCAAAAGCAATACCATACAATGCTGTGCTTCTTAACTGTGATTTTGCTTGTTTAGCTAGATAATAATTAGCTTCAGATGCGATGCTATCTTGTTGATACTTTTCTTCAATCTGAAGTAATGCTTCTTTATACTGCCTTTCTATTTGACCTATAGTTTGGTCTCTGCTTGAGTTTTTAACTATATAAATCTGGTAATACTTACTTAATGCCAAAGCTTGCAACTCAGGTTTTATATTAGACAGCATTGATAAAAATAAATTAGTTTGTTCTGTTTGAATAGCTATATTATTATCAAAATATCGGTTATGTGCTGCAATCATCGTAAATAAAATCTTTGAACGTTCTTTTATTTCAAATTTCTCGATAACCTTATTCACATATTCAATAAATGTTTTACCTTCATTTGGATTGAATTTGCTAAATCGCATTAAAGATTCGAAAGATTGAATTCGTTCTTCATCTGGGAATTTAGAAGATGCTTTAAGTGCAATATGAAATGTTGAAGTAAATTCCGTAACACTTTTGCAAGCATTTGAAGTAATAATATTAAAAATAATAATTCGCTTATTTTCCGGAAATGATTTTAATTCAGGAATGATTGAGTCGACTAAACATTTTTTATCAATAAAATTTATAGCAGAAGTGCTTTCAAAAGCAAACTTAAGTCTGCCACTGAGATTATTATCATCAACCCATGTACGATATTTTTCATCTTTATAATAATCATATAGTCTCTTATTCCCTTGATAGTATTCATAATGGCCTATTGCAGGTAATGTCTTTGTTAAAAGTTCAAGAGACATCAAATATTCCTTTTCTCCTTTTTCTAATTTTTTTGTATTATCTACTACTGATTTAGGAGGTCTTTCCTCATTCTCTGATGTCTGAATTTGTGATTCTTGATTTACGATTTTTTTTGATTCCTCTAATTGCAGATCGTTTAAGGTAACTGTAACAGCAGTTGGATAGACTTGCTTTGTTGGAGGTGATTCTTGTTTTACAGATTGTTTAATCGGAGGCAATATTCCATATATATACAAAAAAACGCCACCAATTATTGCAAGTGATCCTACGACAATAAAAATATGCCAAAAGATCCGTGAAATGTTGAACACATATTTGTTCTCAACTTTTTCAAAATACTTTGTTTTCATTGTTAATGTGTATTAGTTATTAAAGAATTATTTCTATTTAACCGCAACAACCTTAAGTTTTATTTTTTGATTTAATTTTGAAGTAATTATATCTTCTCCATCTATTACTTTACAAATTGTAGATTCGTTTGAAACTTTTTTTGCTTGAATTATACCAATTGCTATATTTGTGTTTTCTTCATAAACATTAAATTTATTTGAAGAGATAATACCAATATTGCTCCCCCCATCTATCACCACACTTTCTGCTATTCCTTTCTTTGATTGATTTTGTATCCCGCTTACGAAAGTTTTAATGGGAAAATATTCATTAATAAATGCTATAATATAATTTGTTTTATTTGCAAAATTAAATGCATCTTGAGGAGAATAAAAATGAGGAGATAATATGCCATTATATGAACTTGCATAATAAGTTTTTGTTATAATAGGCTGATTTTCTTCATTTTTTAAGGAATACGTAACTTCAATATTCGCAGTTTGACAAGTATACATCTTTCCTTGCTCTGCGCACTGATATGTTTCAAACGCCACTTTAATATTTGTGCATTCAACAAAAAAATTAAGGCTTTCATCTTTATCCGCACCAACAATATCAACCCGAGTTAATCGATTTGAAGAAACTAAATTTTGCTCAATTGCATCGATAACTCTTTTATTATATTGGTTATCTATTTGTGAGTCAAAATCAAACCTTATAAAAATTTTATCTTTCTCCCGAGTTTTAAACAAATAAGATGAGGAACTGGGAATAAATCGTGAAACTAAATTTGCTACACTTTTTCTTCTTTCATTAATTACCTCTCCATTTTTGAATATTTTTTCTATTTTTGTCTTTCCATTATCAGACCAATAAGTCCATTCGCCTTCTTGCTTACCAGACACTAAAATACCCTCACTTATCTTTTCTCCATTTTCATATGTAGTTTCCTGTGTTAACCCATTTTCAAGAAGCCTTACCAGTTTCCAACTTAATCCATCATTTGTATAATTAGCCTCTGATGTCTTTTTACCTTCCTGATATAAGACTTCGGATTTTTTCTTACCATTATCATACCATTCAACCCAAATTCCATCTGGTTGTCCGTCTTTATAATTATTTAATTTTAATAGTTTATCCTTATTATATGTCGACATCTTCGTTATCTTACCACTTTCATTATAATTAATAAAATCTCCATCTTTATACCCTTCATGATATTTTCCTTCAAACTTTTTCTTTCCATCTTCATACCATGCTATAGTATCAGAATCCCAAATGCCGCCCAGCTTAAAATTACATTCACAATTTTTATTTCCATTTTCATAATATTTAATATACTTACCATCTTGCTTACCGGCAACATAGTTTCCTGAAATTTTTACTTTACCATTATCAAACCATTCGGTATATTTTCCATTTAATTTCCCGTTCAGAAAATTTGATTCAAGTTTATGTTGTTTATTGGGATACATGTCAATAAGTATACCAGAATATGGATTGCCATTATAGTAAATTACACCAGAATGGTTAGTTACTTGATCAAGAAAAACTTGAGCATTTAAATTCAATCCAAAAAGACTACATAAAAGAAGGATATAAAGCTTTTTCATTTAATCATATTTTTGATTTCGCCTACTCTTTTTGCTTTTCGGCATAAGCATGAAATTTCATTTATTTAATTCCTTAACGAGAAATATTTTTGTTACTCTCTTTTCTTAATTCTTGAGAACGAGATTGTAATAAAAGTAATTCTTTAGAATTCAATTGCTTTTTTATCGCTGGTTGAATATTAGCAAGAACTTCACTGAGAATATTTGCAAATGCTTTTTCAATTTCAGAATCAATTGCTTTATCTCCCTCTTTACCTTTAACTTCAATTGTTATTTCCTTTTTTATTTGATCAAAGTTAATCTTCTTAATTGCTAATCTTTCATTGAGCAATGGATCTATAACATTAAAAACCAAACACCCGCTAACAGATATCGTACCCGAAATTAAAATAGAACTGAATTTTGACTTATAGCTTGATTGCTGATAATTGAAAGTAAAATCAACTATTGGTTCGACAATAATATTTATATCTTTTTTTTGAATAATTGTGATGTCAGATAAATTATTAATTGTTTCAGCTATTGTAGTTTTTTGCGTTAGGAAAAATTCCTTATTTTTTGTGTCAAGTAAAGGAGGAAAATTACTTATACTAGAAAAATTTCTGGGTTTTAATATTGATTCTTTCCAAACAGGTAGATGTAATGATTTACAGGAATTTATGGCTTGCTCAGAATAGTGTGATTTAACTAAAATAATAGTTAAATCCAAATAAATACTATCTACAGATGAAATATTAATGTTTTTATCAAAATTAGATTCGATTAATCCAAAACTTGTGAAGAAGAGTAAGCTACATGAAAATGATATCAACAATAATGAATGTTTTACTATTTTAGGGACTAAAGTTTTCATAGTTATAAAATTTTCAGAAGACGAAAAGTTAATTTAGAATATTGCCCAAAACGCATATTGATTAAAGAATGACGAAAGGGATTAGCAATCCGAATCTATTTATTATCTTTATGTTAGTATTACAAACTGAATCCAACATTTAGAATTTAATATGAGATAAAATTGACTGATCCCTTTCGTTCGATGAAATTAATCGGTAATTATAAAATAAAGTTTTGAGTGACAATTAAAATTCTACAGTAAGTCTTTTAACTTTTCCGTTTTAAAAGATAATGGTATGTATTATCACCAGTGAATAAATATAAAGTAACTAATTCCCAACCCCATTTGTCAAACATACTTAAGGCTTCCATCATTCCATTAAAATTAATAACTTGCCCATTTTCATCTCTAACAAATGGAGGTTTAGGAAACATACCCTTTGGTCTTGGTTGTCCATAATCAGCTTGTACCATGAGTTTTTGAGAAACCCAAGTTCCCCCAATATCAATATATTTGACTTCGGGGTGTTTTTGAAGATTCACAGTGTCTACAATTTGTGCAGAAGAAATGTATCCAAATAGAACAAAAACGATTAAAAAATAAAATTTTTTCATAGCATCAAATGTTTTGTAAATAAATTAGTTAATATGAATTATATGTAGAAAAGTGGATTTAAACAAACTGTAAAGATTTATATATTTTAAGTTTATTTAATTCCGGCTTTGTTGCTTGTCTTTGTTAATATCGGTATGTTAGAAAATAGCGTGAGACATTTGCCATCACACGCTATTGAGGTCCGACCAAGGACCCATAAACCATGTTAAGCAACGCTCACGCTTATCGTGAGCGTTTATGCTTAAACTTCCTGGTTTACTTTGAATTTTGGTCGGTTTCAATAGCAGGCTGTATCGGCTAAACGCTATATTGTAATCCTATTTTTCTACATGATATTTAATTAGTTATTAAAAAAATCCGTATAACAAATGTGTCTATTTACTAAGTGCTCCAAATATAAGATAAAATATCATAAAGTCAAGTAATTGTTAGACTTTTTTTAGGTAAGGCTGTTCTGGAAAACTATATCACTGCCTGAAGGTGGCAGTATACCAATCGTAGAACTGATCAAATGTACGAATGATAAGGTATATACCTCCGGCTTTTTCAATTTCTGCTTGATACTTTGCCTGGGTGGGGCTCTGGCGGTCGTTGCCCCATTTGGTTTCGATCTTGGTTGATTTATCCTGGATCGTGGCGGAGATGTCGGCTAAACCTTTTGTCATGGCTGAGGGAATGTATTTAACTGATCCAATCTGTTTGCAGTGACCAAGGATGTTGGTATAGGTTTTTCGGGTGTCAATAGTGCGACCGGTTACTGATATTCGTTTGGCCTGGCCACCAGATAGGCGAATGAATTTGATGACTGCTTTTGTGCGTTCGTTGGCTGAATTGACCTTGATTGGTTTGAAAGGGAGCAGATCGGGTGGTATCTCTGGATACCTTTTTTTCATATCGGCAAGGATTAGTTCATTAAGGATTTTAATTGGTTTCAAATACATAAGTCAAAACGGCGCTTCTTCAGGGTCAACATAGGGCAAGGGGGCAAAATCAAGCTGCAATTCTTTACTTTTTATTCCCTTGGTTCGTGAATAGATGCGATTTCCAGATATTTCTTCATAAAACCGGTGCGAGCGGAAATCGAAATACAGGATCACCTCACCTTTGTTACCGACGCCTCTTGGTTTAACCTTTTGAACGGAGACGATTGTCGCGTTATCGGGCATTATGATGCCATCATGCTGTAATCCCTGGGGCGGACGGTATATGTTTAGCATGTTCATGCCTTTTCGTGCCCAGGACTGTCCGCCTGAGACTTCCCTGAAATCGGCCGGGGGA
>Ga0268284_1001635_pt1 | contig 11060 bp, 15 predicted proteins | sample saktaG_14_FD_190137 | JGI IMG/M metagenome (GOLD analysis project Ga0268284, IMG submission 190137) | Saline water microbial communities from Sakinaw Lake, British Columbia, Canada - sak_2013_06_06_40m | ecosystem: Environmental > Aquatic > Non-marine Saline and Alkaline > Saline ... | reverse complement strand
GCCAGTTTTCAACTCCGGCTATATTTGCTTTTTTTGCAGCGTTTACAATTTCTTTGTTTTTATTTTCTTTTGGAACAGCGAATCGTTTAGCTTCATAAATATAACACATTAGAAAAATAGCTCTCGAACCCCTATTTATGCTCTTGGAGATATCTGTAAAATGTTTTACTAGTCTGTCAAAACTGACAAATTCTGTTTTTCTTTTAAGATAATTTAGATGACTTTCTGAGGGGATATCTTTCAAAGGAGTTTTAACCTCCAAGTAATCTTTATCGTTTATTTTAAAATCAATCCTAGAATTTGCAAATTTAACTTCTCTTTTTATTTCGTTTATCTTAGAGAACATTCTGTTTAATTGGTTAGTTTTTAAAAAAAATTCAACGTAATGATTTGCTTTTGTTTGATTAATGCCAATATAATTTTTGTTATCTAGGGAAATTGCCTCAACAGTGAATTTTGTTTTTCTTTCTTTATTATCAGATTCTGAAAGGAGGCAAGGAACATCTTCAAAGGAAATACTTGCTATTTGCCCAGTTGAAGGACAATGACATTTCTCTATTTTACCGTTAATTTCCACCTGAAAGATGAATCTATTCGGTCGTGACTTAATTATTCCTTTGACGAGTGGTTTTTCGAAAACTAGTTTTTGCATGTTAAAATAAAATTTAAAGGACTTATTAATGTTTAGACTAAAAATGAGCCCACCAAGATTTGAACTTTGCGCTAGAATCTACCGCCATGCACTAAAAACAGCGTTAGTAATTAAAATTTACTTTTCTCATTAGTATTTATTATACCTATTTTTAGGCATGATTCTACTCCTTTTTAGGTATTTGTAAATCTTTTGAAAAGCTATCGAAGTATAGAATGAAAAATAAAAATCAAGCAAGTGGTTTTATGGTTCAAACTTTTGCAAAACACTTTTACCTGATGCACTTCAACCAATTGAAAAAGTTAAAAGATCTACAGAGAAGAAAGCAAGTAATTTGGAAGGAATTAAGAGAATAAAGTATCTAAATATTTAAATAGTAAAAAGTTTGTTGTTTTTTATGAGTATAGACTATAAACGTTTATTTGGAGATTATTTCAAAGATAGATATGAAACTTCGGTTAAGACTGAAAATAATTCGGAACTTCTTAATATCTTGACAGGTGTCGGACCTATTGAAAGTTTTTCTGATACTGTTACTGTTTTAAAAATGTATGATAATGATGCAGAAAAAGTAATTCCTGGTTATTGGTGCATGAGGCTTGAGAACTTAAATGCTTTCTTGAGAAGTAAAAAACAACGAACTCTCCCGATTATGGATTGTGAGTCTCAAAAAGAAATACGTTCTTTTTTGAATGTTAATCCTCACAAAAATAGTCCTGCTTTCGAAGACTATCTTAATCCAAATTTTTTTGCTAAGGGACAAGTTAATTTTTTAGAAAGCTTTTTTGCAGGAGAATGTATTGAGGGACTTCCCATGGAGATTATGTAGTCTTTTTAAAATTATTTTTTAGGTTTTCCGATTATTCCGTCGATTACTCTTTTCATATGATTTTTACAATCTACGGGGCAACTTTTACACCTCCGGGAATCTGCATATAACAAGTCTACTTGTTTTCCACAATGCGAACAGACCTAAAAATCTTGTAATTAAAATTTATTTTTCTAAACTTAAAATAAGTTTTATGTGTTTCTCAAAAACTTTTTGGTCTATAAATCCAAAAACTCCTTGAAGCCCATCTTTAAATTGGCTCGAACTTATTTCTTCTTTTAATATTTTAAATCTATCTGCAAATGAACATCTATTAGAAACTTCTTGTTTAATCCAGTCTTTGTTTTTAATTTCTGAAATTAAAAGAAACATATCTCTTATGTCTGTTTTCCTGCAAGAAACGAGTTTTGTCGCAAATAATGCCTCTGGATTAACTATTCTTGTTTCTAGTTTTTCGGTTATAGTCTTACCTCTAAGAATTCTTATTTGTGAATTTTCAAAAATCCAGTCTACTGAAAAGACTGAGCCCGTTTGTCTATCCATAACCTCTCCAATTAATATATCTATACTGACTCCAAAATCTTTCTTAATTTGTTTTTCAAATCTCTTGAATTTACCGCCATAAGATAATTCGCTAGTTTCTTGGCTTTCCTTAAAGCCGATTTTTTCAAGTATAGCTGTTATCTTTGAAATATCTTCTTTATGAACTACAATATCACAATCTACTGAAAACCTAGGCAATACATAAACATTGACAGCATATCCGCCAATAATAACAAATTTTTGACTTCTCAAGCTATTTAAAATTTCGAATATTTCTTTTTCTCTTATCTGAAATAAATTTTCAACCATATTTCTCCTTCATATATTTGTAAGGGTATAAATAAATCTTGTTATTTCTCGCCATGCTCATTGTTGCATCTAACTTCTCAACTCTTAACGAGTCTTTTTCTTCAAAATCTAATTTTTCAACAGGAGTTAATATAATAAATTCGCCAATGGATTTTCCAGAGTTAATATAATTTGGAATTCTACTCTTATTAAAAAAACTTTTCCAGTAGTTTAAGTCTTTTTTTAAAACTTTCATAAAGTAAGGTGATTTTTCCCAGCTTCTTTGTATATAAGAATAATCACTCCAAATTTCAATAGCAGATAATCCCGTAAAGCAATATGGCTTCACTGCATTTTTTATTAAGAATGGAACTTTGAAATCTACCATTTTTTTTAATAACATTTCTGGATTCAAACATACATAAGTATTTCTTTGTCTTTTTGCTATCCAACCAGCTTTCAATAATAATGCGAATATTTTCTTTTTCATGCTCTCTCCAACTATCCAATCTAATTCCTTCTGGCTGAATTCCTGTTTTAAGCCGTATTTAACGTAGAATAAAGCATAAGCTCTCAATAAGTAGGTCGGTATCTCAAATACGCCAGAAAATTCGCTATTATCTTGTGTTTTGGTTATTTGTCCCATAGTTACCCTATGGGTAACTACTATTTAAATCTTATTATTTTATAAAAGATAAAATTGTGCGTTAAATTTGCCCAGAAGCCTCGATAATCTCTTTTGCTTTGTTTACAAAATTAATAGCGAGTTTTCTTAAAGATTCGACTTCACTCGCATCAAATATCTTGCTTGTTGAGTAACTTGCTTTATTTCTTTGAGTTCTTGCCTGAACATAGTATAGGACATCTTCTTTTTCTACGGTAGTTTTATTTATCATTTCGATTTCTGCTTTTTCAAGCCCCTTTTGATAAAATTCTTTAATTAAAATTAGAAGAGTTGCATTATGGTCTTTTGTTGAGTAGCCCTTTAAGGCACATAAAGCCAAAGAGGCGTGATAAATTGAATAATATGTACTTACTATCGCCCAATCGTTAAAATCCTTTAAATCCATCGTAGATTTTACGAATTTAAGATTATGATTTGCTTTTTCTAGGTGCCCCTGCACAAGCTCTTTTATTTCTGTTTCTTTTTTTACTTGGTTGAATTTTATGTATCTAGCTAAGTCTTTCTCTCTTCTTTTTTCATCTTCAAGCCAAATTTCCCAAATTTCTTTCATTTTAGTGTTTCCTTGTAGAATAAATAATGACCTTCCATTAAAAAACCAGTTTTTATGGCGTGAGTAATTACTTTATCCTCTTGCTTTAATATCTGTTCTTGTAAATAGTCTAAAGAAATTATAAATGTTTGTATCGCCTCACCTATTGTTGATTCTATTTCTGATTTTAGTTTTTTATCTTCTAATTCTTTTTCATTATAGACTAATAAAATATCTATATCGCTTTCTTTATTAAAATTTCCTTTGGCAGTTGAGCCAAAAATCAAACTAATCAGCGGTTTTTTCGAAAGTTTATCTAAAAATTCAGTTATTGCTCGTTTTCGAGTGCTAGGTAATTCATTCAATTTTTTATAATCGAAATAAGAAAATAAAGAATATATTTGAGGATTTTTTGGATTAATCCTATAAAAAGTATTTCCTATCGTTTTGTTAGAGATAATCAAATTATTTTCTTGAAGTGCTTTAAGATGTTTTAGTGTTGTATTCGGAGTAAGTTTTGTATCTCTTAATATTTCGCTAAAATAAAGATGCTTGTCTCTATTTTTATAAAAACATTCAACTATCTTCTCTTTACCTTTTCCAAATATCGCATTATTCATTTTATGTATAAAGTGGTACATTTAATGTACTACTTAAACCTTGCGATTTCGTCAAAATATCCCTAAAGAGAATAAACCTTTCTTTCGATACTTTTGAGAGTCAGGAGTATTTCTCTGATATAATCACTATTCCTTAATTTAAGTCTAGATAATTCGGCAACGGTTGTATAATTTAGCCTTGCTTCCTCTTTTAATTTGTTTAAAAGTTCAGTTTCTAAATGTAAGTGCAGTTGTGAGTTTTTCTTCATTTTTAATAATTCTTTCAATCATATTTTTTAATTCAGAAAAGTCTGTGAATTTGAGTATCCTCATCCTACAAAAAGCCGAAACAGATAGTTGAGCTTGCATAGCCTCTTCTCTTATTCGCTCATAATCTTTAGTTTTCATAATTATTCTTAATCTAGAATTCATTACCATCTTTACTTTTTTGCAAGTTTCAACTCCAGTTCTTTAATTTTTAAGTCTTTTTCGGCATTTTCTCTTTTTAATTGTTCTATCCAATTCCCAATCTTTGCTATTCTCGCTGTTATTTCTTCAAAATTATCTTTTTGAATTTCCATATAAGAGAATAGTTTAATCTTGTTTTAAGAATTGTCGAGATTTAATATACTATTTTAGACTGAAATAAAAAAGATATTATTGGGAAAATTAGATTTCTATTTATTTTTATTGTTTTAGTTACTCCTATTAAGATACAACACAGTCGAAAGATTTATAAACCTTATTTTTGTATAATCCTCATGGCAAACGGCGTACCTTTAGAAGTGAAAGAATCTCCTTATTTAGATTTTCCGAGAGGAAAAGAACTTTTAGGAAAATATACTGAAAGTTTTGCCAAATATGGCGATAAAGCAAAACAAGTTTTAGGAAAATTATCTTTTAATGGAGATTTGATAACTGGTTCTAGCCCATTTATGGCAGTTCAATTAGGACAATTTGCAGATTTAGCAACTCCTGCACAAGTTATGTTTGCGTCAGAAAGACAACCCGATTTTTTTAGAGGAACATATTCTGATATGGGGCTCGTTTTAAGAACAGACGGAGACGATGTTAGTGCTAATGATTATATTGCTAAAAATTTATTTACACAAGTAAAAGCAAGAGGATTAATTGCTACTTCCGAAAATCCCGTTAGAATTTCTCTTAAAGGTGCAAAATTAAAAGAAGACGCAAGTTCTGCGTATGGCTTAGTTTTTGATTTAAATGATGCAGAAGTTATAGCAATTCCAGAGTTTGCACATAAAAATAATGGCAAATCATTCATGAAAGCAGACGGAAGAGGAGTTCCTATATTTGATAATTCTGGAAGCAGAAATTTTTATTCAAGAAACTCCGGTTTGTCTAGGCTCTGCCTCGACTGGGGCTTGAATTTGTGGTCTGATGATGTTTATCTTGCTAGCTCCGATTCGGGTGGCAGGGTGCCGTTAGTAGTTGCCAGCGCAGCTGGCTCAGCGCAAAATTTAGGAAATTATACTCCAGAACAAATACATGTAGCACTTGAAGCATTAAAATTTAGTGGACTTGAATCTGCGCTTTTAACTGAATTAAATAAGCAGAGTAAAAATTAAATGGTAATCAAAACAGAATTTAGAGGCACACCTTTAGTTCCAAAGGATATAAAATTCCCCGAAGTTGGAATGCTTACTGGTAATTTTGGAAAAGAAGTTTTAGCAGAATATGCTGGAAGAGCAAAAACCGATTATGGAAATCTTTCTGCTTTAAATGTTTTAAATTATTCTAATGATGTTGTAAATGGTTCAAATCCATTCGCAGTAGTTTTAGTTAATCAAATTATAAGAGAAAATGGAATGAGAACAGTGACTCCTTCTGATATAGAAAAAGCACTTCAAGCAGGTGTTAATTTAAGCGGAACTTACGAAGATACTGCTCTGGTATTAAGAAGTAAGGATGACCCTAATTCTTACTTAGCAAAAAACGTAGCAGACCAAATATCTTTAAGACAAAAATTAAAATCTCCCGTAATGGTGCCACTCGCGGGATTTGATTTAGTAAAAGATGCTTCTTCTCCGCATGGTTTAGCATTTAAATTAAGAGATGAAGCACAAATAATTTACGCTCCAGTTTTAAATAAAGATGGAAATTTTACATCAGAAGATATTGATTTAGAAACAGGTTTACCTAAAAAGGTAGGAACTAAAGGTAATAGACATTTATATGTTAGAGATTCCGGTTTGTCTAGGCTCTGCCTCTACTGGAACTTGAATTTGAGGTCTGATAATGATAATCTTGCTGACTCCAATTCGGATGGCAGGGTGTGTGTCGTTAGTGGCGGAGCCACTTCGCCGAAAATTTTGAATGAGTATTTGGCAAGTCTTCAAAGCGGAAGAGATGCACAAATTGCACAAGTTCAAGAAAGATATGCAAAAGCAGAGAAAGTATTACTTGGGAAATAAAAAGATTTTAAAAGAGTTCTTATTTGATTATTTTGCTTGGTTTGAAAACCGAGCCACAGCTCATTAATAGTTCTTATTTAAAAAATAAGACATGAAATTCAAAGGCGACATTAAGTAAAATGACTATTAGTTTGTTTACGAACAAATTAATTTGATGAAATATGAAGCTTTGGTGATTTACTTTTAATTAATACAGATGACTCTGTCACTAAATAAACTAGTGGAGCTAAAGCTGTCCGGTTTGTCTAGGCTCTACCTCAACAGGAACTTGAATTTGAGGTCTGATAATGATAATCTTGCTAACTCCAATTCGGATGGCAGAATGGCTTGGTTTCCTAAGCAAATTAATAAAGAGTGCCTAGACATGAAAAAATTTAAACATCTATTTGAAAAACTTTGTAGCTGGCAAAACATTATTCTTGCGTGGCGAAAAGCACGAAAGGGAAAAACGAAAAAAGAATACGTTTTAGAGTTTGAAAGCGATATAAAAAATAATTTATCCTTAATTAAAAAAGAATTAGAAAATCTAAGTTACTATCCAAAACCATTAAAGCGATTTATTGTTCAAGACCCTAAAACGAGAGTAATTCATTCTTCTTCCTTTAGAGATAGAATTGTTTATCATGCAATTGTGAATATTATAGAACCAATTTTTGAAAAGATATTTATTTATGATTCTTGTGCTAGTAGAATTGGAAAAGGAAATTTATTTGCATTGAAAAGGTTTGACGAATTTAAGAGAAAGGTTTCTAAAAATGGTAACGCAAAGGGGTGGTTTAATAGTAATCAAATAAAGGGTTATTGTTTCAAAGCAGACATTAAACATTATTTTCAAGAAGTAGACCATGCTATTCTATTCACATTATTATCGCGTAAAATAGGAGACGAGAAGATTCTAGAAATTATACAAAGAATATTAAATAATTTTGATTCTGAAACATTAGGCAAAGGAATGCCTCTAGGAAACTTAACTTCTCAATTCTTTGCTAATGTTTATCTAAATGAATTAGATTATTTTGTAAAGCACAATCTAAAAGCAAAGTATTATTTAAGATATGTTGATGACTTTGTTATTTTGCATGAAAGTAAAGAACAACTAATAAAATGGAAAATAGAAATCGAGAGTTTTTTAAAGCTAAATCTAAAATTAAAATTACACTTGCAAAAATCTAAAATACTTTCTCTTTCAAATGGGATAGATTTTGTTGGCTTTAGAAGTTTTTATTATTTTAAGTTGTTGAGAAAAAGAAATATAAAGAAGATTAGAAATAAAATAAAGTTATTTAGAGAAGATATTTTATCTAAGGAAATGATACTGGAAATTTTTCAAGGATGGGAAGGTTACTCTAAATGGGCTAATAGCTATAAGTTAAGGCAAGATATACTAAAGAACATAGGTAAGCCCTGCACAGCCCCCTAGGCAGTATGAAGATATTCAGAGCAGGCATTTTGGGGGCGATTGCACTATTCTATATTCGATAAAAACACTTTTCCATGCTAAAAACAGCATGTCTATTTTTGGCTATCTTCTAACAACTTTTTTAACTTTTTATCCATGTCTTTTCTGGTAGCAGTTAAGCCAAATTTATTATATTTTGAGAGCAATTCTTTGTTTGAAACTAAAAATATCCATCTATCAGAATATTTTCTTTTAAGATATCCTATTTTCTCTTGTAGTTGGTCTTTTTTCCTTAAAAGATTTCCAGTTTCTACTTCTATTGCAAAATATTTTTCTCCAGATTTGAAAGTTATGTCTGCATCTACCGAAAGATGCTCATCTAGGTGAGAGATTTTTCTATTCTTTTCAAGTAGTCTTTTTACGCTCCAAACTAAAAATGTGTGATGATTAGAATGATTAGTTGGAGATTTAATTAAAACATTTATTCTCTTTTTTTCAAAAACGCAGAATTCATTTTCAAGAGAATATCCATCTGATTTTAACGCTTCTATTTCTGAATTACTCAACTCATCTTTTTTAAAGACATAATTATATGAGCTTTCTAGTCTTCTGAGAATATCTTCTCGCTTATCTTCCAATTTACTTTGTTTTTCTTTTTCAATTTTTTCGTATTGTTTTATTTGTCCTATTTTTTCTTCTTCCTCTTCTTTTAACCATTGTATTCTTTCTTTGTGAGTTTCTATAGTCATTCTTCTTGTACATTCTCCCCATTTTTCTCCTAACCTTTCTTTATATTCTTCTGCGTAAGAGCTACTCATCAAATTCTTGCTTCTTCTAAGCTGAGATAATAGATTTTTCAGTTGTTTTAAATTCATAGAATCAACATCTGCATCTGTAAGGTCTTCTAGCCAATTAATATTTCTTTTAATTCTTTCTGCCTCATTTCTTCTTTTTTCTTTTATGGCTCGAATTTTATTATGAATAGTTATACTTGTTTTGTAAAAGGTTATTAGTATAATTATTGTAAGTAAGCTAATTATAATAATTTTAAAATAAAGAGTATTCTCAAATGGGAAAACTTCAAAAGAGTTATAGAAACCTAAAAGTTTACTAATCAATAAATCAAATTTCATTTTAATAAATCTCCCAATAACTATTAATACAAATCCAGTAACTGCTCCGAAAACTAACCATAAGAATAATGATTCCTCGGTTGTTAGTGAGTTTGGGTTATTTTCCATTTTTTGCGTATTTTGAGGGTTTATAAATTAACAGGTTAAAAAAATAACTACTTTTTTTGTACTATTTTTTGCACTTGTTAATTTATAATGATTAAACTTTTTATTTAAACATCCTTTATAAGAAAAACATAAGGTTTTCCATATGGTTTCTTTTCAAAGGGGATATTAAAACAATAAAGCATCAAAAAAATAATGGAACCTGAAACAAAGTATGTATATGATTTAGGAGAAAAACTGATTTTACAAATGAAGGAGCTTAATCTTTTCTTAAAAAGAAAAATATTGGAGAAGCAAAATGAAAAATAATGTAAGGTTATATTTTCGTATAAGCAGTGATTTTTATGTGGAAATAAAGAAAGAAGCTCAAAATAAAGGCATTTCGGTTGCCCAACTTTGTAGGCAGAAATTAAAGACTTCTGATCGATTAGAAAGGATGGAATATCTTCTTGAAAAGCTATCATGTTCAAAAAAGTGATTTAACCCCCCACCTCTGCTAGTTGCAGACTATTAGATTTTATTTGTTTGAATTCTTCAGACATGATTTTTATTTGCATTCTTAATGATTCTAATTCATCTTCCATCAAATCTTTCTCTCTATCAGATTTTTCCAGTTTTCTTTCTATTTCTGTTTTTGTGACATCAACTAACATGTCTTCTTCATTTATTGTATCTCTCATTCCTAAAAATTCAGAATAGTAATGAATTTCTTCTGACTTCTTCCATCCAAATCTATATTTTAATGCAGATTCTGATTTGTATCTTGGAAGCCAATAACAACAAGAGTTGTGCCTAAAATCATACATAGTAAGTTGAGAGTATTTTTGCCCTGCAGGACTCATTCTGTCGCCTAGAACTCGTTTAGCCAGCCTTTGCAAATAGCGATTCACAACTGGAGGAGTTATCTCAAAAAGGTAATCGTCAAATTTCAACTCTTTTCTTTTTACATAATCTTCAATTAAGCTAGAACATAGCATAATTTTTATCCTTCTACCAAAAGTCTTGCTTATTTCTTCTCTTACGTGTAATTCTTTAAAATCTTTGGAAAAATCAGAAACTTTAATATTCATCATTTCGGTAGGTGCTCTTATTCCAGTGTCAAATATAAACATCATGATTGTTTTGTATTCATATTTGGCTTCATCACATAATTCTTTTATTTCATCTTCTGTTAAATAAACCCAATCGGGCTTATCAGATCTTGAATCTAAATCTACTGTTATATCTGATATTTCCACTCCGTTCTTTTTGTTTAGCTTTTGATACCAGTGCCAAAACGCCTTGAAAGCCTTTCCTTGCGTTTCTACGGACTTATAATTGCCTCCTCCGCATTTCTTCACGTCTCCGTTTCTCATGCCAGAAAAAAATGTAAGAAGTCGTTCTTCATCAATGTCTGTAATTTTATCTAGCCCAAAATTTTCTTTGAATCTTTTGGCAAAGAATATCATTTTTTCTTTTAATGTAAATAATCTCTGAAAGCTTCTAGGTCCTCTAACGCTTCCTCTGGCAATGTTCAAACCTTTTTCCATATCTCCTAGATATTTTAAGATGATATCAGAATTTTCCTTTGAAATGTTAGGAATTTCATTTCTAGTTTCCTCTCTCCATTTCAAGTATCTTTCTTTGTGTTTCCAAGGGTCGATTTTCATTTTATATTTTAATCGCCCTTTCTTTATATTCTTAGGGCGTTAAACTGCCGAAATGCCCGAAAATCCTTAGAATACGTCAAAAGTGTAGATAGCCCCTCCAGGATTCGAACCTGGGTCTCAGCCTTCAGAGGGCCGAATGCTTGACCACTACACTAAAGGGCTATTTTTAATTGTTTAAGTCTATCTTTATGCTTCTTGTTTGAAAAACCTATCT